>Ga0207703_10001207_pt1 | contig 24194 bp, 23 predicted proteins | sample KBSSwiS12_FD_184304 | JGI IMG/M metagenome (GOLD analysis project Ga0207703, IMG submission 184304) | Switchgrass rhizosphere microbial communities from Kellogg Biological Station, Michigan, USA - KBS Switchgrass S1-2 (SPAdes) (version 2) | ecosystem: Host-associated > Plants > Roots >...
GTCGGTGATGTCCGCCTTGATGAAGCCGAACTGGCCGACCTGGCCCAAAGGCTGGATGTAATAGCTGTTGCGCGGGTCGCGGCTGGCCACGCGAACCCTGGCCCCCGCCTTCATCAGCTTTTCGCAAACGTAGCGGCCGATGAATCCATCGCCGCCGAAGATCGTGATGAGCTCGTTCGAACGGAGGATCATGGGGCCGGCCTTTGCCCTGCGGGCTTGGCGTTGACAAGGCGCGTCGGCCCCCTTTAAGCGCGCCCGCCTACCACTAAATCTTGTTCCCGTGCCCAGGTGGCGGAATTGGTAGACGCACCAGCTTCAGGTGCTGGCGCTCGCAAGGGCGTGGAGGTTCGAGTCCTCTCCTGGGCACCATCCTCGCCCGCAGGACATCCGGGGGATGTCCGAGGACGAGGCTCACGAACGAAGTGAGGGTCGAACGCGCGAATGACCCACCTCCGAATCTGGAAATTCCGCCCGCCGGCGGACCGCGAGCACGAGTTCGCGATCGCTTATGGCGCGGACGGCGTGTGGGCGGCCTTGTTCGGGAAGGCGCGCGGTTATCTCGGCACCACCCTTTATCGCCCGGGCGAGCCAGGCGGTTGGTGGCTCACCGCCGACCGCTGGAATTCGGCCGGCGATTTCGAGGCGTTCGGCACCAAGCATGGCGAAGAATACCGCGCGCTCGACGCGGAGCTTGAAGGAGTAGCGGGCGAAGAAGAATTCGTCGGCGCGTTCGAGGAAGGCGAGTAGCTCGCCGGGCACATTGCTGACACTTGAAGGCGTCGAGGATTTCGCCACCTTCAACTCATGATCGACATCCGCAAATTCGACAGCTTAGGCCATGCCGACCACGGCTGGCTGAACGCCCGCCACCATTTCTCCTTCGCTGATTATCACGACCCGAGCCGCATGAGCTGGGGCCGGATCCGCGTCTGGAACGACGACCGGATCGCGGCGAAGAGTGGCTTCCCGCCGCATCCGCACCGCGACATGGAGATCGTGACCTATGTCCGGACCGGCGCGATCACCCACCAGGATTCGCTCGGTAACAAGGGCCGCACCGCCGCCGGCGACGTCCAGGTGATGAGCGCCGGCACCGGGGTTATGCACGCCGAATATAATCTCGAAGACGAGCAGACGACCTTGTTCCAGATCTGGATCGAGACCGACAAGCCGAACGCAAACCCAAGCTGGGGCGCCAAGCCCTTCCCGAAGGATTCGCGTGAAGACGCCTTCCAGCTGCTCGCAAGCGGCAATTCTGAGGATGGCGCCCTAACCATCAACGCCGATGCGCGAATACTCGGAGCAACGGTCAAGGCAGGCTCGACAATCGCGATCGACGCTGAGCCCGACCGGCACCTCTATCTCGTGCCGAGCGGGCGGGTGCGCGTGAACGGCATCGAGGCGGGCCCGCGCGACGGGATCGCTATCACCGGCGAAGCCCGCGTCGAGATCGCCGCCGAGGATGATGGCGAGCTGGTGCTCGTCGACGCGCGCTAGGATTGCCTTGAGTCCGCCGCCATTCATCTCACATGTGCTTGAATAGACGGTCCGTCGCGGGCATGGGCTTCACGCGCGCGGGGGGATAAACGGCGCGATTCACGCACATGAGCGGGAGAGGATGAGAGCGGTTTCACGCGTGGGTATGGCAATGGTCGCGGCCGGGCTGATGCTTGGGCCGGTGCCGGCGTTCGCCCAGAGCGCGCCGGAGACCTCGACCAATACGCCTGCCACCGATGCGGTCGGGCCGCGCGAGCTTCAGAATTTCAGCCTCAACGGCACCGTGACGAAGCCGGCGGACACCCCCGCCCCGGCAGGCGCCGCGCCGACCCGCAGCCGGCCGCCCTCGGCGCGCCCCACCGCCGACCGGGCAGCGACAGCCGTGGCGAGCGATGCGCCAACCGCTTCGCCGTCGAGCGTACCGAATGCGCGGGGAGCCGCCCCGCCGACGACTGCGCCGCAGCCGAGCCCGGGGCAGTCGCTGACTCTCGGACTTCCGTCGCCAACGACCACCGGCGCCGCTCCCCAACCCGGGTTCGCGACCGAGCCGGACAGCGCGCCCACGACTCTTGCCCCCGAGCAGAAGCTGCCGCTCTGGCCCTGGCTGTTGCTCGCAGGCGTGATTGGAGCGGGCGGAGCCTTGCTGTTCCTGCGTCGCCGGCGTTCGCGCGAAGCCTATGCCAGCGGTCCCGAGATCGACACGTACGTCGCTCCGGAGCCCACCCCGCGCCCGGCCCCGGCCCCGGCGCCGCCGAAAGCTCCTCCGGCAGAGGCTCCCCCGGCAAAGCCGGTCGGCATCGTTTCGGCCCGGCTTCGCCCATGGATAGAAATCGCCTTCGCTCCGCTCGGCTGCACCATCGACGAAGACCGGGTCACGTTGGAGTTTGAAGTCCAGCTTACCAACAGCGGAAGCGCTCCTGCGCGCGATATCCTCGTGGAAGCCAGCATGTTCAACGCCGGTGCCACGCAGGAGCAGGACATCGGCGCCTTTTTCGCTCAGCCGCTCGGGCAGGGCGAGAATATCCAGGCCATCCCGCCGCTGCAGCACGTCAACATCAGGACTTCGCTCGTCGCGCCGCGTCAGAACATCCAGATCTTTGAGCTTGGCGGCCATCAGGTGTTCGTGCCCCTGGTCGCGTTCAACGCCATCTATCGCCTGGGCAGCGGGTCCGGGCAGACCTCGGCAGCCTATCTGGTCGGACGAGAGACGAAAGGCGAAAAGCTGGGTCCGCTGCGCGCCGACATCGGTCCGCATGCCTTTGCTCGCCTCGACACCCGGCCACTCCCGATCAGCGTTCGCAAATAGAGCTACAGCACCGCCGAATTGTAGCTGTGCCAGGCAAGGACGGCGGCGGCTCCGCGATAGGGCCGCCAGGCTTCGGCCATCTCCCGCAGCTGCTTCTCGCTAGGTTTTTCGTCGAGGCCCATCAAGCGTCCCAGTTCGACCATCACGGCGAGATCGCCGGCCGGGAACACGTCCGCCCGCCCTTCGGCGAACAGAAGGTAGATTTCGGCCGACCAACGCCCGATGCCCTTGATCCTGGTGAGGTGGGCAATTGCCTCCTCATCGTCGTCCGGAAGGGTGTCGAGATCGAGCTCGCCCGAGATAACCAGCTCGGCAAGGCTGCGGATGTAGCCCGATTTCTGCCGCGACATTCCCGCGGCGCGGAGCTCCTCGTCACTGGCTGCGAGCAGCAAGGCAAGATCGGGAGGCGACCCGAATGCACCTTCGAGCTTCGACCACATGGACCGCGCCGCGGCCACACTGACCTGCTGCCCGACAATCGTTCGAAGCAGGGTTTCGGCGCCGCGATTGCTGCTTCTCGGTTCAGGCATTCCGTGCTGCTCGATCACCCGGGCGAATGCCGGCTCCCGGCCCGCGAGCTCCTCGACGTGCTTGCGAATGCTATTGCTGGTGTGGACCATCAGGCGATGCTCGCCGCATAGAGCGCGACGGCGGCCGCGTTCGAAACGTTCAGGCTCTCGACCGCATCGCGGATCGGTAGGTGCGCAAGCGCGTCGCAATGCTCGCGCGTGTTGGGCCTCAAGCCCCCGCCTTCCGCTCCAAGCACAAGCGCCACGCGCTGCGGGCCGAGCGCCTCCTTCAACTCCATCTCTGCATCTCCGGTCAGTCCGATCCTCCAGAACCCCGCCTCGCCGACCTCCTCGAGCGACCGGGCCAGGTTGACGACGCGGACCCACGGCACGCGCTCGAGCGCTCCGGAAGCCGCCTTCGCCACCACACCGCTTTCGGGCGGCGAATGGCGGTCCTGAGTCACGATTCCGATCGCACCAAAGGCGGCGACCGAGCGCAGGATCGCTCCGACATTGTGGGGATCGGTAACCTGGTCGAGAACCAGCAGAACCGCGCGTTCGGGCGCATGCGCGAGAATTTCGTCGAGCCAGGCACCCTCGAGTGCTTCAACCTCGATCACCACGCCCTGGTGCGGCGCATCGTGCGGAACCAGGCGAGCGAGATCTTGAACATCCGCAAGGGTGATGGCGACGTCCTTCGGGAACTGCATGAACCCCGCTGCCTCCCGCGTCGCCCACGCGCGCAGCACCTTCCGATCGGGGTTGTCCAACGCCGCGGCGACCGCATGCTTGCCCCAGAGACGCGGCCGGGCGGGCGACCCGTGGCTTTGATGCGATTTCTTGCGGCGCGACATTGGATTCCCATGGGGATCGCGGGCCGCCCATGCAACCATGCTATGTGGTAACCTCGCTTCGGCCGTCCTAACTCAGCTGCCGCGAGGAGGAAGTTGCTGGTAGCGCCGGACGCGCCACGTTCCGATCGCGAGGATAAGCACGATCGGATAGGCCCAGAATGCCATGGCCGCTCCGTACGCGCGGGGAAGCAATTCGATATCGATCGCCTTGAGCATGTGGCCCATCATGGTCGTCAGTTGCAGGCCGGCGACCCACAGCGGCCAAAATCGTTCAGACCGCAGGGCCACTGCGAGAAAACCGCCGAAGACCACGAAATCGACGAGCATGACTGGTGTCTCGACACTCGCGAAACGATTCGCGAGCGGCGAGATCACCAGGTGTGTCGCAAGAGCACCCGCGACACAGATGAAGCCTACGATGCGCTCGTCGCGGCTGCCGCGTAGAAAGGCGTACATCGCGACGAGCACAAGCATGATACGAAATAATGTCGGGGCCATGGTTCAGGCTCGATCCGAACACGCAGACGCGTGTGTGGTCAATGCCTTGTTCAGGCCACGATGCGCAGGTCGGCCCGGCCCTGCTGCGGGGGGCATTCCTCGTCGCCGAACGCTACGGTGCGCAGCCCCGGGACCTTGCCTTTCGCCACGACCAGCTCGCCGTGACAGGCCACGATCGACCCGCGCGCAGCGACCAGGCTGGCAATTGCGGTTGAGACCTGTGCGAGCGCGGCATGGATCGGCGCGGGCCCGACGCGAGCGACGGAATTGACGTGCATCATCCGGGCCTGGAGCTCGGCGATTTCAGACAGCGTCGCGTCGATGCTGTCCTCGACGGTGCGAACCTGGGTGGCGACTTCGTAAGCGGCATTCTCGATCAGCTGTTTGCGCATGACTGCTCCTTCCCCGATGCATCGTGCATCGGAGTGGCTCTGTCGGACTGATCTGGTTGTCGGCTGGTTAGCTCTTCAGAAGCCTAGAGAGACTCTCGAGCCCGGCGAGATACATGCCCGCCGAGAACGCTGCACCGATCGCGATCATCACGATCCAGAACAGCCTCTGGCCGACGCTCATCTCATTCCGGGGGTTACTCCTCGTTGCGAACGGCAAAAACAGGGAAGGTCCGAAAGCGACGGCCCGTTGCTCGGTCCGGAAACCGGCCCCCTCGGCCTCCCCTGCACGGTCAGCGTGCCGAATCTGATTTCTGACCGCGGCCTCTGGGTGGCCGGATGCGCTGCTGCCCTCAATGTGCGGCGATTGATGTATCAATCGCTGATATGGGCCGCGGTGCTGAGCGACGATGCGCGCTGCCTGACTGCGGCGCTCGACTCCAAGGATGTGGAGCGCTCCTCGGATGCGCTGATCGACGGTGTGCGGTGAGATATCGAGCTCAGCCGCGATCTCCTTCGACGACAGGTGCTCGTTGACGAGGAGCAAGCAGTCTAGTTGACCGGCGCTGAGCCGCGCGACGCGCGCAGCTAATTCCTCCCCCGCAGAGCCTAGAGGCTCATGTGCGGTGCTCGGCACGCGCGGCCACTCCTCCAACGCAATCCCCACCCGAACGCCATGGCCCCACTCTTAGCAGCGAGTCCAGAGTTTAAGTTATTTCATAACGGATGAATTTGCCAGTTTTTCAACGAAACCGTGCGCCCTTGTGGTCACTCTGGTCCAATCCCGGAAATCTTGCGGTTCCATTGGAGAAGTGAATTGTCTTCGCGCGTTTTGCCTCGCCATGTCAGAGAGCTCGCTCGAACAGGAAGGCGTCCGCAAATCGCTGCATCCCGATGCTTTGATAAAAATTGGCTGCATCCGGATAGGCGAGGAGCAGGCACATCGACTCGGCGCCGGCCTCCCGGCGCGCCTGCCCCATCAAATGCCTGCCAATGCCGCGTCCCTGAAACGCAGCGTCGACAGCGACGTCGGATAGGTAGCAGCACCACGCAGCATCCGTAACGCCTCGCACAACACCGATCAGCGATCCCGCTAGCCTCGCGCTGACGATGAAGTTCGAGTTCGCAAGCATGCGCTCGATGCGCGAACGATCCTGGATCGGCCGGTGCCGGCCCAATCCGGAACGCATCAGCAAGTCGATAAATTCGGCGGCGGAAACGCTGGTCTCGCGAGCGTAGGATACGCCGCCGATCTCTATGCTTTCTTCGTTCGACGCCATCGTCCCCGCTTCAGAGGGGCAATGGGGCGAGCCATTCGCCCGGCTGAAGGATCTGGACTTTGGGCCCTCCGCTTTTCTCGGCGCGTCGAAGGCGGCCGACCGGGTCTTCGACTTCATGATAACCCTCCTCTCCGCGCACTCCGAAGTGGATCGGCACGATCATCCTCGCTCTCAGAATCGTGGCGGCGTCCATCGCCTGCTCGGGTGTCAGGACGGCAGGAGCATCGCTCGCCGGTTTTTGCCAACCGAAGCTCGCCCCGTTGATAGGCAAGAAGGCTATATCGAACGGAGCATGCTGGCGAGCGATCCGCCACCAGCTGCCATGCCAGAGGGTGTCGCCGCCATGGAAGATCCGGCGGCTACCGACCGAGACGACCCACGAGACCTGCGGATCTCCGTATCCATCGGATGCCGGAACCGGTGTTGCGGTGAAGTCGCCTAAGATTTGCGGTTCCCAGGTGGGGCTTGGACGGGATCGAACATTCGCTGGCAACGGTGAGGTCGGGGTCACGGCTGACGGATAGGCAAATGTGCCCCCGTGCTGCAGAATCTGTGCAACCGTGCCGGGATCATAATGATCCGGATGCCGATGCGTGACGAGCACGGTTGCATCCCCAACCACGTCTCCGATCGGGGCAAGCCCGTCTTTCAGCGAGGGACCCCAGACCGAAGCATCCACGAGCGGATCGATGAAGAGCGTCGCGTTTTGCGTCTGAAGCCTCACGCCCGCCCATCCGAGGCGCTGGATGCGAAGCTCCGTGGGCGTGGCCGCGACCGCCTTCCCGATCCATAGGGGCGCCGATGCGGCGCCCGCCGCCATGCCGAGGAAGTTACGTCGCGCGATCAGCGTGTCCATTGGCGGCTCCGTTCAGAGGCAGCAGTGGCCTGAGGCGACCGAGTGACCCTAGACCGCATCGGCGATCGGCCGGTCGAGTGGGTTAAACTGAAAGCCTGGATTCCGTGCGACGGAACTGCCGGGTTCACCGGGAGCGAAGGACGTCCAGGCCCTGGAGCTCCTTCACGAGATGATCGATCATCATCCGGACGCGGCGGAGCCGGTCGCGGCCGTCCGGCCAGATGAGCTGGACCGGAAGCGGTTCGGGCTCAAAATTTTCGAGGACACAGACGAGCGTTCCCGCGGCCAAATCATCATTCACCTGATAGGACAAAGCGGTCACCAATCCGCGGCCGGCGCGAGCGGCGGCCAGTGCGGCGTCGGCCTGGTTGACCGTGAATCGCGGGAGCGTGCGTACCGTGACCTCGCCCGTCGGGCCCTGCAAGCGCCAGGGCGCATCGAATTGTGACCCATGCTGGACCAGGTCATGCTTCCGGAGGGCTTCCGGTGTGGCCGGCTCGCCGCGCCTCGCGAGATATTCGGGGCTCGCCACAATCACCTGACGGACAAAGCCGATGCGCCGGACTTTCAGCGTTTTGTCCGAGATCGGTCCGATCCGCACCGCCAGGTCGAAGCCGGCGAGCACGAGATCCTGGGGACGATCGGAAAGATCGAGCTCCGCAAACATGCCGTCATGTGTATCCACGAAGCGCATGACGGCGGGCGCGACATGTTCCCGCCCGAAAAAATATGGCGCGGTCAGCCGCACAAGACCGCGAGGCGCGACCGACTCTCCAGTCGCGACCGATACCGCCTGCTCATAATCCGCGATCAAGTTGCGCGCGTGCTCGGCAAGGCGTCTTCCCGCCTCGGTCGGGGTGCAGCGCCGCGAGGTGCGTTCAAGCAGCTTGACCCCGACGCGCGCCTCGAGGTCGGCGACGATTCGGGTGATGGTTGGCGGAGACCGCCTGAGGTGGCGCGATGCGGCGGCGAAGCCGCCCTGGTCTACGACGGCAATGAAGGTCGCAAGCTCGGTCAGCCGATCCATATTGCCGCGCGCCCTCTCGATCGCAGGCTTGTACTCGCCGTTAAGAGGCGCGTTGAGTCTGCGGCCGTAATTTCCTGATAGCAGCGGCGGAACGCTCCTGCGATTCCAATCACCTGCCAAGCATTTTGAAAATACGCGATTTTTGAAGAGCCCGGAGGCCTGGCCAGGTGATGGACGCATTCCCCAACGAGACCCGCGAGTATCGCGCGGCGCGCATTGCCTTGCTCGAAAGCGAAGCGGAACTGCGCCGCCACATGGAATCCGTTGCCGCCGAGCTGCGGGCGCTGCCTCCGGGCGGCGAAATTCCCGAGGACTATGCGTTCGACTGCGTCGGCGGATCCACGCCGATAGGGATTTCCGAGCTGTTCCACGGCGGCGATACGTTGATGATCTACCAATTCATGTTCCCCAGGCACGTGCATGACCGGCGGCCCAGACCCGGCGACGGGATTTTCTCGGCATTGCCGCACGAAGAGGGGCCCTGCCCATCCTGCACGGCATTGATCGACAGCTGGGAGGGGATGATGCCGCATTTCAAGGGCCTCGGCGGCAATCTGGTAATCGTTGCCAGCGCTCCCATTGTCCGACTGGCGGCGTTCATCCGCGAAAAAGGCTGGAAGAACCTGCGCTTCCTGTCGGCTGCCCGAAACGGCTTCATGCAGGCCTATGGCGGAATCGATGCGAAGGGCCAGCCGGTCCCGATGATGACAGTCCTGAAGCGCTGGCCCGACGGCAAGATTCGGCTCCATTGGGCGAGCGAACTTTTTCATGCGCCGTCCGAACCCGGGCAGGACCCTCGGCATCTCGGGACCGTCGAACCGCTCTGGACGCTTTTCGATCTCACACCCCGCGGCCGCCCCGATGCCGACGAGCAGTTCAACTATCCTTGTTGCGGGCGCTCGAACCCTGTGTGAGCTGAAGAGATCTATTGGATGAGCGGCCAGCCAAGAATCATCGTCCATCACCTTGCGGACAGCCGTTCGCAGCGCATCCTCTGGCTGCTCGAGGAACTCGACCTGCCCTATCTGGTGCGGCGTTACGAGCGAGACAAAAGGACCCTTTTGGCGCCCCCCGCCCTCGCGAAAATTCATCCCCTCGGGAAATCGCCCACCGTGGAACTCGACGGTCGCGTGCTGATCGAGAGCGGCGCAATTGTGGAATATCTCGTTGCGACGGCGGGTGGCCGGCTCAATCCTACCGGGGTGGAAGAGCGGCTCCGCTACCGCATGTTCCTTCATTACGCCGAAGGGTCGCTTATGCCGCCTTTGCTGGCGATGCTGGTGCTGCGACGCCTGGGTCCGTTTGGCTGGCCGGCAAGGCCAACGATCCGGCGCCTGATCGATCAGCAGCTCGCCTGGCTTGACGCCGAACTTGCCCGGCGGCCCTGGTTTGCTGGAAGCGAATTCTCCGCGGCGGACATCATGATGTCCTTTCCGCTGGAGGCTGCCCGCGATCGCGCCGGGCTCGACGAGAAACGGGCTCACTTGTGGGACTGGCTGGCAAGGATCCAGGCGCGGCCGGCCTATCAGGCTGCTCTTGGAAGCGGCGGGCCCTACCGTTATTCCGGCATGCCAAAGCGCGCCTGACCCACTCATCGCATTCTTTCGATTGCGGCCGAGTGATCGATCAGGAGGCAGCTTGTGCGACCGTCGGTTCCGCGGACGCAACCGGCGTTCGGCTCTTCATCGCGAGCAGGGCAACCCCGGTCAGGGCCAGGGCGGTAAGGGCGAAGCTCCATTCGAAGCTGCTCGCCGGATCGGCGGCGATCCTTCCCAGATGGACGACCAGAATCCAGCTTGCGAACATCGCCGCGATCGCGAGGCTTGCCACCTTGACCGCCCGACCCACGAGCAGCGCGATGCCGGCAGCGATCAAGACCGATCCAGTGAACCACGGCCAAATCTCTGCTCCGGCTATCCAGCGGGGGATCAATTCCGCAATCAGGGCGCGCTGGGAGATATGCACCAGGCCATAGAAGATGAGCGTCACCGCGAACGGCCGGCGAAGGTCCGTCATTCGGGCAAGCGGCAGGCCTGACTTGTTCGTCGATGCGAGGCTCGCAAGAACGAAGAGAACGGTTTGCGAGACGGGCACCCAGTTCAAAGCGTTCGGCGGCGCTTTGGCCGCGGCCAGGATCGTGAAAACCAGGGCGAGCGTCCAATGACCGGCGAGGGCGAAGGCGGCGATCCGCGAGGAAGGCCGGACCAATAGCCAGAGCGCCAGGACCGTCAGGCTCGCGCCACTGACGATGGCGATGGAATTCGAACCCCACGGGTGCAGCTGGGCAAGCGCTTTATGGAAGAAAGGCTCGACCAGACCCAGGCCGATGCAAGCGGCCAGGAAAACCGGCTGGCCGAGAGGCCTGGCGCTCTTTGCAAAGCGTTTCACCGTTGGGAACCGATGTGCCGACATAGGTTGCTCGTCGCCGTTGGGCGTATCCGCCGCTGCAGGTAAGGGGCGCGGGGTGAAGGGGAATATGTCTTCACGGTCCCACGCCCCTCTCCTTTTCCGGCACTCGAAACGCCTGCTGACGGTTCGATTTCGGGGCGCCGGGCTGAAGCGGGCACGTCGCACTTGCGTCCGACGGTTGCGTTGCCCGTCCAGCGGGAGTTCTTTGCTGCTGTCCTAGAAGTCGACGGTCACCCCCGCGAAGAGATAGCGACCGAGCGCATCGTAGACCTGCGGATAGGTATTGCCGTTGCCGTACGGGGCGTTCGACACTTCGCCGCCGACAATAGGAGGCTCTCTGTCAAACAGGTTGTTCGCGCCGAGGCGGAAATTGAGCTTGTCGGCGACGCGGGCTGACAGCACGAGGTCGAAATAGCTCTGGGCCTTGATTTGATCATCAGCCGGCCCGTCAGAATCGCCGCCGATATCAGGATTGAAGACGTCGAGGTCGACCTTCGAGAAATAGCGCCATTGACCAGAGATCCCAAGGCCGTTCCGCAGTGTGAAGCCCACCCGGAGCTTATGCCGCCATTCAGGGCTCGGCGTGCTGCAAGTGGTGCCAAAGAAACCGGCACAGTCGTATTTCACCCCGAGACCTGTGTCGGTGATGAGGTCCTTCAGCCAGGTCCCCACGAGGCTTACGTTCAGCGTGCCGAGACCGCCCAGGCGGTGTGAATAGCTGCCGTTCACGTCGATGCCTTTGGTCCTGAGACCACCCACATTCTGGTTGGTGGTGACCACGAACGCTGTGTTCGGCCCCCACAAGGCACCGCTGGCGGGCTGGCGGTGGATTAGTCCGCACGTAAACGCATTGTTGGTTTCGGCGCAGTTGCTGAGAATGACTTGGAACGGCAGAACCGTGATCAGATCGCCGATCTTGATGTCGAAATAATCCGCACTCACCGCCAGTCCCGGTATGAACCGAGGCTGGAGGACGGCACCAAAAGTATAGGTGTCAGCCGTCTCGGGCGTGAGCGCCGTGTTACCGCCGAACATTGCGTTATATTGGTTCGCCGGGTTCTTCGGGACCGAGCCATATTGCGCGGCTGTCACGCCGGTGTTGGCGCATTGCGAGGCTGTGAGCGTCGGAGTAGCGCCGGCGCACGGATCGCTCGTTCCGCCAAGACCGACAAAATTGGTCGTGAACAGTTCGACCACGTTTGGAGCGCGTACCGCGCGGTTGTAACTAGCACGAGCCTTGAAGTCGCGGACCGGCGCCAGTTCGACTTCGATCTTATAAGTGTTCGTGCTGAAATGATGTCCCGCGACCTTATAATCGGAATAGCGATAGCCGGCGCCGAGCGTGAACTCTTCGATGAACGAGTGGCTGACGATTGGGACCTGGACCTCGGTGAAGATCTCGCGGACGTCATATTTACCTGAGACCGCGAGCGTCGGCGCGCCCTGGCCGGCGAGGTCGCCGGTCATGAATTCGACATCCGGCTGCGTCTCTAGCGATTCCTTGCGGTACTCGCCGCCGACATTGATGCCGATTCCGCGGTCCGACCATGGAGTTTGCAGGCCGTACTCCGCGCCCTCCAGCGTGACGTTCGCGTTCGCCACGATCTCGTTGACTTCGCCGCGCAGAATTCCTGGAACCTGCAGATAGTCGAGAGCAGCCTGAGTTACGCCGCCATTCTGCCAGATATTCCACGGGACACAGTTCGGGTCGCTCCCGTCGAGCTTGGACCGGCACACCGGCTGGCTCGTGGCCGGATCGGTAACCACGTCGAGCGCGCGGTTGATCCGGACGATTGAGAAATCGTTCCTGTAGACCTGCGTAAGGCGCGTCGTGCCGTACTGGTACGAAGCATCGTAGGAGACACCCTTGAGCAGGTCGCCCTTGATTCCGCCGACGACGCGCCACGCGATATGTTCGAGATTGTCGTCGCGCCCGCCGCCTTCGATATTGCGGCGTCCGATATAGGCGATGCCCTTGTTGTATGTGTTACCAAGCGCATCGGTGAACGTGGTCGGAGAATTGAAACCGAGCAGTGGACGGCGCAGCGGCCCAGTACCGTCCGGATCGGGCCCGAAGATCGGGTTCGCTCCAACCCGGTTGTCGAACGTGCTGAGATAGGGTCCCGGCGCAGTCGATGCATCGGCTGGATTGTAGACGCCCGCCCGGCACAGGATGCCGACCTGTTGCGCCGAAAGCAGCGCATTGTCGCAGTTGATCGTGCTGGTGTTGCCCAGGAAGTCGCCCGACGGCGCGATCTGCGCATCGGACTTGTCGTCCATGAACATCACTTCGAGGTAGGGCTTGGCCCCCGGCGCAATTTCATATTCGGCAAAGGCGCCCAGCGTGTATCGCTCGTCCGGCCGCTGAAAGTAATTGTATGGAGCGAAATTGAACGGAACCGTGCCCGGAACGAGCTGATTGCCCGAGACATGGTGTGCGTTGGCGAAATTCCTCAGGAATACGCTGGCGAATGCGGATGTAGACGAGCCGCCGCAGTTGAAATCGCGCTCAGTCCCGGCGGGATCGGCAGGGGCCTTCGAGTGGAGTCCGCCTTGCGCAGCCGTACGCGCGGCCAGCGAGCAGAAGGAATAATCGCGGGTGGCCTGCAGCACCGAATCCTGCTTCCGATAAGTGGCATAGGCAAGGACGTGACCGCGGCCGTCGTCGAACTGGGCGCCGAACGATGCCGAGATGTCCTGGGCGCCACCATTGACGCTCTTGCCATGCGGCGGACGAAAGCCGCGCACGACGTCGCCGTTAAGAATCGAATCCGAAGCATCGTTATAATGCATGAACGTCGAAGCCTGGGCGTCGATGCGCAGCCCGGTGAAGTTGGTGTCCATGATGAAGTTGACGACACCGGCAACCGCGTCCGCGCCGTACACCGACGAGGCACCGCCGGTGAGTACGTCGACGCGCTTCACGAGCGCGGAGGGAATGAAGTTGATGTCCGCAACCGTTCCCGTTCCCTGCCGCGGATCGCCCGGCTGAAGCCGGCGGCCGTTGACGAGGACCAAGGTGCGGACGACCCCGAGACCGCGCAGGTTGACCGTCGCCGTACCGCTCGCGCCGTTGGACACGTTCGAACCTTGCGCCGCGAACGACTGCGGCAGCGAGTTGATGAGGTCTTCGGTGCGGGTCGTGCCCTGAAGCTTGATGTCCTGGCTCGACAGCACGGTGACCGGGCTCGCCGCGGTCAGGTTCGGCTGCGGAATGCGCGAGCCGGTAATCACGATTTCCTTCGACGCCGGAGCGGGTTGGGCCGGCGCGGCTACGTCGGCGGCGGCCGGTGCCGCAGCGTCCGCAGCCGCAGGAGCCGCATTGGCATCCGTCGTGGCGGATTGAGCCTGCGCATGAGCCGAACCGGCCAAAAGAATAGTGCCGGCAAGAAATGTCGATGCCAGCACCCGAGCGCGAACCGTCTTCATTGAATGTTCCCCTGATCGAAATGGATCGGGGGTGATTTCCCGCTGGACGACGCTGGCTGTTATCAAAATCCCAAGAAGCGCCCGCGAGCGACCGGCGCGGTACTTCGGAAACGGGAGCTTAATTCAACTGATGTGGCTATTTCGTCACAGAATAGCGCGACGTCGGGGCTTCTTATGCCGCGCGGCATCTCCGCGGCTGTCCGTTCTCCAGCGCCGCGATGAAGTTTGACTGGATCTGCCGAGTGCCGATCATCGCGCGATAGCTGGACGGCGTCATTCCGAAGGCCTTGCGGAATGAATTGCTGAAATGGCTGTGGCTGTAGAAACCGAGGTCCAAGGCGAGGCCGGTGATGTCATTGCAATGCGGCAACTCCAGCAGGGCGCGGCTGAGCCGCAAGCGGAGCTGGTACCGGTACATCGGAATACCCTCGACGCGCGTGAACTCCTGCGTGAGATAGACGGGAGAGACCCCGACCTCGTTCGCGATCTCCTCGAGCGTTATCCGTTCGCATCCGCGCGCGTGAAGCACCTCCTTTGCGCGGTCCACGTGCTGCGAAGCGCCCCGACCGCCCTGCTCTCCTCCGTTATTCAGCGCTTCGCAAAGTGCGTGGATCGTCCATTCGTCCTGATGCAGCGCGCTCCGGGCTTCGGGCGGCATTTGCAGCATGTGGTGGGTGAGCAACCGGAGCCTCAGGGATGAGGGCTGCGAAGCACGCCCGAAACCCGAGTCTCTCGCGCGGACGAGAGCGCCGCGCGAGATCTCGTGGAGCAGGGCATAGGATGGATTGATGATGACGGCCGCGTGACCCAGACCCGACACGGGGTGCTCGTCGAAGAATTCCCACCCCGGCGAGATGAAGAGGAACCGGTTCGGGTCCATCACCCACCGGCGGCTTCCGACATTGTAGATGAACAAGCCGAAATAGGGCAGCACGATTTGATAGTGCGTTTCATAGCCCGACGGCGGCGTTCGGAATGCGGAGACGGACGCATCCTCGATATGGGCGAGCGGGCTGTGGTGCAGGGTCGCCCTGTAATCGTCCGCCTTCTTGAGCGACGTTTCGGGATCGCGGGGCATCCCTTGCCTGCCCGGCGTCGCAGGAGTGATCTCGGATCGCGGCAATGTCACAGCAAGCACCTGTTTTCCCGAAAGTGCTGCTTCAGGGTCTCCGCTTCCGTGATTTCGAAGCTATCAAAAACTTAAGATTGGACCTGACGCGGAGCTTTTCTCGATCATTTCAAGGCGTTTTCGTGCCGATTCGAGCCGTTTCACCAAACTTCGGAATGTAGCATTTCGATTATTGGGCGCACCATGCTCGACCATCCCCCGGATGGTCTGCGCGTGATCGCCATGCTCGACCATCCCCCCGGATGGTCTGCGCGTGGCGATGGTGGAGAGGGCTGGATTCGAACCAGCGTACGCTTGCGCGGGCAGATTTACAGTCTGCTGCCTTTAACCACTCGGCCACCTCTCCACAGAGGTCATGCAGGTCCGCATGGGCAGGCGCGCCATGTGGCGGCGCGCCAATCGCCTGTCAACGCGCTCCATTTAGGGGAGTGCCATGACGCCCCGCTCCACTCCTACGGAGTTCGCTTGCGCTCCAAAATTCAACCATCCCCCGGATGGTCGGATTTTGGAGCGGGTGAAGGGAATCGAACCCTCGTCGTAAGCTTGGAAGGCTTCTGCTCTACCATTGAGCTACACCCGCTCAGGCCGAAGCGGACGGGCCAAATGGCCGGTCCGCTCGCCATCGTCAACCGACGTCCCTTCTTGACCTAATGCGATTCCGTGGCTTAGCAAGTGTCCCGATGACGCACCTGAATGCCATCGTCGCAGCTTCGACCGCCCGCCTCTGGTGGCGCGGCCTTTCCCTTGCGGCGCGATGGCGCGATTGATCGACTAGCATCCGATCATCGACTGCCCGCCCGCCAACCGGCGGGCTTTTTTGTTTCAGGTGAGTTCCAATGACCCAACTTCTGACACTCTCGCGGGAAACCAGCGCGCCAACCGCCGTGCCCGCGGCCTTCATCGCCGAACAGGCGATTGCGCGACTGCTCGACGGCCACGACCTCGGCCGAACCGAGTCCCGCGCGCTGTTCGAAACCATTGTCGAAGGCCGGCTGGCCGAGCCGCTGATGGCCGCAACTTTCGTCGCGCTGCGCTTGCGCGGTGAGACGTCGGACGAACTGATCGGCGCCGCGACCGCGCTCCGAGACGCGGCGCGCGCCTTCCCCTCCCCCGATTATCTCTTTGCAGACAGCTGCGGGACCGGCGGCGATTTCTCCGGTTCGATCAACGTCTCCACTGCCGCGGCGTTTGTCGTCGCGGCCTGCGGCCTCCCCGTCGTCAAGCATGGCAACCGCTCGTTCACCTCGAAATGCGGTTCGGCCGATGTGCTCGAGGCGCTTGGAGCGAGGCTCGACCTTTCACCGCTCGAATCGCGCGACATTCTGGATCAGACCGGCTTCTGCTTCCTGCTCGCGCCGCTCTACCATCCGGGAATCGCCCACGCGGGGCCAGTGCGCCGAGCCCTCAAGGTCCGCACGATCATGAACCTCCTGGGACCGTGCCTGAATCCGGCGCGGCCCAAGGTGCAATTGCTCGGAGTCGCCGACCCGAAACAGCTTCGGCCGATTGCGGAGACCTTGCGTGCCCTCGGGGTCGAACGTGCCCTGGTCGTTCACGGATCGGGCCTAGACGAGGTCGCGCTTCACGGTTTCACCCAGGCGATCCATGTGCGCGACGGGGAATTCGAGGAGCTCGAAATAACCCCGGAGCAAGCGGGGCTGAGGCGGCTCGCCATCGACCGGATCGTCGGCGGCACGCCACGGCAAAATGCCGGGCGCCTTTCGAGATTGCTTGCCGGAAAAGGCGGCGAAGCGGACGAAGCGATCGTCGCGCTCAATGCCGGCGCGCTCCTGATGACATCGGGCATCGCCCCCGACCTTCATCGCGGCGCGGCGATGGCGCTCGATTCCATTCGGTCTGGTGTGGCAGCCGGAATCCTCGAGCGATTCATCGAGGCCAGCCGTGGCTGAACCGGCCGGAGTCCTGAGCCGGATCGCCGCCGCCAAGCGCAACGAACTTGCTCGCCGGTTTGACGGGATAAGCCTCGACGCGATGCGCGCTCGCTCCCATCCGGCCCGGCGCAGCCTTGCCGACGCGCTTTCGAAGAATGGCGCGCGCTTCATCCTCGAAATCAAGAAAGCTTCGCCGTCCGCGGGTCCGATCCGCGCCGATGCCGATCCGGCCGAGCTCGCCCGAGGCTATGCCGGGGTCGCCGATGCGCTGAGCGTGCTTACCGACGAGACCTTCTTCGGCGGATCGCTCGGCGATCTCGAAGCGGCCCGCCGCGACTTCGACGGCCCAATCCTTGCCAAGGACTTCTTCCTCGATCCGCGCCAGGTCGCTGAAGCACGGATCGCCGGAGCGGATGCCGTGCTGGTGATGCTCTCCCTCCTCGATGATTCGGCGGCTCGCGAGATTATCGACGAGGCAAAGCGCCTCGGGATGGAATGCCTGGTTGAGGTTCACGACGAGGCCGAGATGGGTCGCGCGCTGGCGCTCGGCGCGCCTCTGATCGGGATCAACAATCGGGACCTTCGAGATCTCAGTGTCGACCTGGCGACGACCGAACGGCTCGCGCGCCTCGCACCCGACCGCCTGCTCGTCTCCGAATCCGGCATCGTCTCGCGTTCGGACGTCGAACGCCTTTTACCCTCGGCCGATGCCTTTCTTGTTGGGTCGTCCCTGATGCGCGCCGTGGAGCCCGCCCAGGCGGCCCGCGAGCTGATCTTCGGGCGGGTCAAGCTTTGCGGACTGAACAGCGGCGAGCCCCTGAGCGCCGCCCGGCCAGCGGCATTCGCCGGCTTCGTCTTCGTGCGTGGCAGCCCCCGCCACGTCACCGCAGCCGAGGCCGCGCCGCTGGCCGGCATCGCCCGTAAAGCCGGAATGTTGCCCGTCGGCGTGTTCCGGGATGCACCGCCGCGAATCGTCGCGGACATCGCAACCCTGCTCAACCTGCATGCGGTGCAGCTGCATGGACGTGAGGATGTCGAATATGTCCGCTCGCTGCGTAGGGAATTGCCCCAATGCGAAATCTGGACCGCGCTTAGCGTTGGCCGCGAACCGCTCGCGACGCGCGGCGGCGATCGGCTGGTGTTCGACAATGCGGACGGCGGAAGCGGCCGCAGCTTCGACTGGTCGATGATCGAACGCCACCCCGACCTTCCGCGCGCGATCGTCGCCGGCGGGATCGGTCCGCACAATGTGCGCTCGGCAAGCGCGCTCGGCGCTTATGCCATCGACGTGGGCTCGGCGGTCGACCTCTATCCAGGCCGCAAGTCGCCCGAGAAGATCGCCGCATTGTTTGACGTTCTGCGCCCGGGATCGCGGCAAAGGCTCCGGGCATGCGCCTGAGCGGGCGCTTCGGCCGGTTCGGGGGCTGCTATGTTCCCGAGATCCTGGTGCCCGCCCTCGAACAGCTCGAGGCGGCGTTCCTCGACGCGCAGGGCGATCCAGGCTTTGCCGCCGAGCTCAACGACCTGCTTGCAAATTACGCCGGCCGGCCGACGCCGCTGACCCGCTGCCGCAACTTGCCCGGAAACATCTTCCTGAAACGCGAGGACCTGCTCCATGGCGGGGCTCATAAGACCAACCAGGTCCTTGGGCAGGGCCTGCTCGCCAAACGCATGGGCAAGACCCGGCTGATCGCGGAAACGGGCGCCGGCCAGCACGGCGTCGCGACCGCGATCGCCGGCGCGCTGCTCGGGTTTGAGACCGTCATCTACATGGGCGCCGAAGACGTCGAGCGGCAGAAGCTCAACGTCTTCAGGATGGAGCTGATGGGCGCGAAGGTCGTGCCCGTCGAGAGTGGCAGCCGGACGCTCAAGGATGCGATCAACGAGGCGCTTCGAGATTGGTCGGGGAGCTTCGAATCCACGCATTATTTGCTGGGCACCGCGGCCGGACCCCACCCCTTCCCAACGATGGTCCGGGAGTTTCAGCGCGTGATCGGCCGCGAAGCGCGCGGGCAGATCCTTGAGCAACTCGGGCGGCTTCCGGACGCGATAATCGCCTGTGTCGGCGGCGGGTCGAACGCGATCGGGCTGTTCGCCGATTTCCTGGAAGACGATGTTCGGCTGATCGGGGTCGAAGCGGCGGGCAAGGGTCTCGGCGGCAAGTCGCACGGCGCGACCCTGCTTTGCGGCACGCGCGGCATCCTTCACGGCGCCGAGACCTATGTCCTGCAGGATGGGGATGGGCAGGTGGCGGATACCTGGTCGGTGTCAGCCGGCCTCGATTATCCCGCGGTCGGCCCGGAACATGCGCATCTGAAGGATAGCGGACGCGCCCAATATGTCGGAGCGACCGATGCGGAGGCGCTGGCCGCGTTCAAGGCGCTCGCCGAGCATGAAGGCATATTATGCGCGTTCGAATCCGCGCACGCGCTTGCTCATGCGCTGAAGTTCGCCGAGGCTGAGCCCTGCAGCGCTCTCCTCGTCGGCCTCTCCGGCAGGGGCGACAAGGACGTCGACCAAGCGCAAGCCCTGCTGGCGGGCGAACCGCAAGCGCAGGCCATGTTCGCGTGAGCCGCTACGCCGCCATGTTCGATCGCCTGGACGGCGACGGGGCTCTCGGAACATTCGTGGTGCTCGGAGACCCGGATCTCGCAACGAGCGCGCGCCTGCTCGATGACTTGGTCGCAGGCGGCGCCGACATGATCGAGGTCGGGATTCCCTTTTCCGATCCGGTCGCCGACGGGCCGATCATCCAGGGAGCAGCGCGAAGGGCGCTTCAAGCCGGAGTGCGCGTCGGCGATTGTCTCGACCTCATCGCCGGATTCCGGGCGCGGCATCCGCATGTCCCGCTCGGCATCCTGACCTATGCCAACATCGTCGTCGCCCGTGCGGGATTCATGCGCGACGCCGCCGAGGCGGGCGCGGACAGCCTGCTCATCGCCGACGTTCCCGCCCTGGAAGCCGAGCCCTTCACCCGCGAAATGGAGCAAGCCGGGATCGAGCCGGTGCTAATCGCCGCCGCCAACACGCCAGATGCCACGCTCGAGCGGATCGCTCGGCTCTCCAAAGCCTATACCTATTGCGTCAGCCGTCCGGGGATCACGGGCACGCATGAGGCGGGTAAATTCGATCCGAACCTCGTCTTACGCCTCGCAGCGGCGGGCGCCCCGCCGCCGGTCTTCGGCTTCGGAATCTCGACCCCGGAGCACGTCAGATCGGCCATCGAGGCGGGGGCGAAAGGCGTCATTTGCGGCTCCGCAATCGTTCGCCTTTTGTCCCAGGGCGAGAGCGTCGTTAACCTCGTGGGCTTGCTTAAATTAGCAACTTTCAACGACAAAGTGGGGGAACGACTCGGGGGCGCAATGATTGATTCGCCCTGAGAAGGAGGGTGATTTTATGCCGGCGCGTCCAATCTGGCGGGGTCAAATCCGGCTCGCTTTGGTGTCGATTCCCGTCGAACTTTTTCCGGCGACCAAGAGCGGCGCCCAGATCCAGTTTCACCAGGTGCACGAACCGTCGGGCAAGCGCATCAAATATGAGAAGGTCGTGCCCGGAATCGGTCCGGTCGACCGTGACGAGATCGTCAAGGGTTACGAGGTCTCCAAGGGACAATATGTCCTGCTCGATCCGGAAGAGATCGAGAGCGTCAAGCTCGAGAGCCGCAAGACGCTCGATCTCGTCCAGTTCGTCGACGAGGACCAAATCGACGCGACCTTTTTCGACAAGCCTTATTACATGGTTCCTGCCGATGACCTGGCGGAAGAGGCCTATGTCGTCCTTCGCGACGCGCTGAAGGCCGCGAAGAAGGTCGGCGTCGGCCAGCTCGCGATGCGCGGCCAGGAATATGTGGTTGCGCTAAAGCCGTGCGGGCGGGGCATCCTGCTCGAGACGCTCCGCTACGCCGACGAAGTCCACAAATCGTCCGGCTTCTTCCGCGATATCGGCGACCACAAGCCCGATCCCGACCTGCTCGACATGGCCTCGATGCTGATCGAACGGAAAGCGGGTGAGTTCGACCCCACGGACTTTCACAACCGCTACGTCGACGCGCTTCACCGGTTGATCGAGGAGAAGCAAAAGAAGAAGGGCGCCAAGATCATTGAGGATCCGGACGCGGACGCTCCTCCGCCCAAGGGATCGAACGTCATCGATTTGATGGCGGCGCTTAAGAAGAGCCTTGGCGACCAGAAGAAGGGCGCCAAGAAAGCTCCGGCCAAGGCTTCGACGACCAAGAAAGAACCCGCAAGGGCACGCAAGCGGGCCTAGGGAGTTCCGGCATTGCTGCAGTGACGTGGAGCATTTGAGGCGTGCCGGACCCCAAGCGCGACATCGAAACCTACAATCGCAAGCGCGACTTCAAGAAAACGAAGGAGCCGCGCGGGCGCAAGCTCAAGGGCAAGGGCGACAGCTTCGTCGTCCAGAAACATGCCGCGACCCGGCTTCACTGGGACTTCCGGCTCGAGCTCGACGGGGTGCTGAAGAGTTGGGCGGTACCCAAAGGGCCCAGCCTCGACCCCGACGAGAAGCGCCTCGCGATGCACGTCGAGGACCATCCGCTCGATTACGGTGAGTTCGAGGGCACCATCCCCAAGGGCGAATATGGCGGCGGCACCGTGATGCTGTGGGACAAGGGCCGCTGGATCCCGGATCCCCGCAAGGACCCGAGCAAAACCATCGAGGAAGGCCACCTCCACTTCACGCTCGAAGGCGAGCGGATGAAGGGTGAATGGGTCCTGTTCCGCCTGAACCCGCGCCCCGGCGAGCGGGGCGAACCGTGGATGCTCAAGAAGGTCACCGATGATTTCGCCGACGCAGGCGACGGCGACGCGCTCGTCGACAATTGCGTGACCAGCGTCACAACCGGCCGAACGATGGCCGAGATCGCGTCAGGCGAGGACGTCTGGCACTCGAAGTCAGGGCCCAAAAGCGGCCGCGCCAAAAAAGCCGCGTCCAAGGCGCCGCCGCCGTTCCAGGAGCCGCAGCTCGCGACTTTGGTCGATGACGTCCCGGGCGGAAGCGCATGGATCCACGAATATAAATATGATGGCTACCGTCTCCTGCTCGCGGTCGGCGACGGAGTTGCGACCGCCTGGACCCGCAAGGGCCTGGATTGGAGCGACAAGTTCAAGTCGCTGGTCAAAGCGGCGGCGAGGCTCCCCGCCGGCTGCCTGATCGACGGGGAAGCCGTCGCTCTCGACGAGGAAGGCCGTCCCAGCTTCCAGCTCCTCCAGTCGACCCTGAAGGAGAGCTCGCGCGCGAACCTCGCTTTCTACGCCTTCGACCTGCTGGTCGACCGCGGTGAGGACATCAAGCGCCTGCCGACGATCGAGCGCAAGGAACGGCTCGCAGCGTTGCTCAAGGGGGTGCACCCGCCGATCCTCTATGGCGATCACGTGATCGGCCGAGGAGAGGAGCTGTTCCGCGAAGTCTGCAAGGCCGGCGGAGAGGGCATCATCTCGAAGAAGGCCGGCGCTCGCTATCACGGGGCCCGGACCCGCGACTGGCTCAAGATCAAATGCATCCAGCGGCAGGAATTCGTCATCGTCGGCTGGTCGGAAAGCGACAAGCGCCGCGGCTTCCGTTCGTTGTTGTTGGCGGTGAAGGAAGGCCGCAAGTTCACCTACGCGGGCAAGGTCGGCACCGGGTTCAATGCCAGGCTGATCGAAGAGCTGATGGAGCGCATGGAGCCGCTGGAAACGGACAAAGCGCCGCTCGAGGTGCCGCGCTCCGAGCGCAAGGGCGCGCATTGGCTGGAACCGAAGCTGGTCGCCGAGGTCGCATTTGCCCAGTTCACCGACGATGGCGTCCTCCGCCATCCGAGCTTCATCGCGCTTCGTGAGGACAAGTCTGCGAAAGAGGTGGTGCGCGAAGTGCCGAAACATCTCGCATCCTCGGAAAAGAAACCCGCGCGCCGATCAAAACGCGCGAAGCGGGCCGCCGCCGAAGATTTTGGAATCGAGATTTCGAGCGCCGAGCGGGTGATCTATCCGAAGGACGGGGTCACGAAGGGCGAGCTCGCCAATTATTATGCGACCATCGCACCATTGATCATGATCGATGCGGCCGAACGGCCGATGACCGTGATCCGGTATCCCCAGGGGACCGCCGCCAAGGGCTTCTTCCAGAAACACGACACGGGCACCTTCGGCCCTCACGTCAAGCACATCCCGATCCGCGAGAAGGATGGGGACACCGAAGACTATCTCTACTTCGACGACATCCGCGGCCTCCTCGCCTGCGTCCAGATGGGGACGATCGAGTTCCACGGTTGGGGCAGCAAGGTCGACAAGGTCGAATATCCCGATCGCCTGGTGTTCGACCTCGATCCCGATGAGGGGCTCGATTTCAAGGACGTTCGCGACGCAGCTGTGCGCATCCGCGATGTGCTCGAGGAGCTGAAGCTCGATAGCTTCCCGATGCTGACCGGCGGCAAGGGCATTCACGTCGTCGTCCCGCTCGACCGCTCGGCCGATTGGGGCGCGGTGAAGAGCTTTGCCGAGCGCTTCGCCCGAGCCGCGGCGGAGATCGAGCCTGCCAGGTTCACGGCCAACATCCGCAAGGAGCAACGCAAAGGGCGCATCTTCCTCGACTGGCTTCGCAACCAGCGCGGAGCGACCGCGGTGATGCCTTACTCGGCGCGCGGGCGGGAAGGCGCTCCTGTTGCCGCTCCGGTCGCCTGGAACGAGCTCGAGAAATACGACAGCGGGCACCATTTCAGCATCCGCGACATGGACGAGCTGCTCGACCGGACGGGATCGAAGCTGCTTGCGGGCTGGGGCAAAGCCAAGCAAGCATTGCCGGATGCGTAAGTCCCTGACCGTCGCCTTCCTCCCTCTCCTCATCCTTCTCACCGCCGCGGCGCCGCCGGAACTCGCGCGGTGGAAGGCGGAAGCATCCCGGGCGACCATCACCCGCGACGATTGGGGCATCGCGCATGTGCATGGCCCAACGGACGCGGACGCCGTCTTCGGCATGATTTACGCGCAGGCCGAGGACGATTTCCCTCGGATCGAGGCCAATTACCTGACCGCGCTCGGCCGAACGGCTGAGGCGGAGGGCGAAGCGGCGATCTGGCAGGACCTTCGCGCCCGCCTTTACGTCAGCGAGAACGAGCTGAAA
>Ga0207703_10001209_pt1 | contig 24178 bp, 24 predicted proteins | sample KBSSwiS12_FD_184304 | JGI IMG/M metagenome (GOLD analysis project Ga0207703, IMG submission 184304) | Switchgrass rhizosphere microbial communities from Kellogg Biological Station, Michigan, USA - KBS Switchgrass S1-2 (SPAdes) (version 2) | ecosystem: Host-associated > Plants > Roots >...
AATCCTTGAGCGCCTCGACCGCCACGTCGATCCCGATCTTGTTCCGGAACTTGAAGCAGTCGGCGACCGTCTTCGCGGCGCTGTAGACGCGGATGCGCACACCTCCGACATCGTGCCGCTCGATGCCGCCCGTAAACGCCGCGCCCGAGGAATGAACGAGCCGAAGGCGAATTCCGGCCGGCGATGGCCGCCATGCCTTCTTCCCGATCGCCATCCAGACCTCGAACGGATTCTGGGTAGTGAGGCCGTGAAAGCGAAGAGCGGAGAGCAGGCAGATGACGCCTCCGGGCACGATCTTGGCCGCCTCCGCGAGCGAGCGATGCTCAGTGATGGCGGCGTCCGGAAGCGCATAGATCCCGCGTCCGACCCGCAGCACGACGCCGCGCGCATCGAGCCGGCGCAGTTGGCTCCGCGAAATCCCCTTCTCTTCGAGTTCGCGGGTCCGAATCAAGCCGCGCTTTCGGATCAGGTCGATGGCCCGCTGGGCAGTGCTTCGCGCGCCGAAGATCGCGCGCGCCAGGAGGACATCATGCCCAAAACCACTGAGGACCCCTGCTTTTGAACCGAGCAGCAAACGCCGCAAAGGCTATCCCTCCGAGACGCGCGTAAAGCGCGGCCGGCGGATCGTCCACGGCGACAAGGAACTGCTCGAAAAACTCGGCCGCAACGACCCCTGCCCCTGCGGATCCGGGAGGCGCTTTCAAGAAGTGCTGCATGCAGTCGGGGCTTTATGACGGGTCGCCCAGAGATCACTACTTTCAGGTAGGCACACCCGGAGTGCGGCGGCCATGCCGCCGTACTCCGGCCTTGCGAACCGCCAGCTCCCGCTCCTTCATCGCGTCGAGCATCCGCAATTTCTCCGCGATCGACCGTTGTGCCAGCTCGCGGCGAAGCGCTCGTTTGCTCTCGAGAACTTTCTGAAGCTGTGAGGTCATGGCCCGCTCAGGAATTGCCGTTCAAACCTTCGCCAGGTCTCAACGAGGGCATGTCGATGAATGATTTCCTGAAAGCGCGTATCGTCAAGCGCGCCTTCCTCGATGAACTGCAGCAGCCGCGCCTTGTCTTTCGCCCGCCCTGTCTGCAACGCGATCGCGGCGAGATGTTCTGCACTGAAGACGCGCGCGACTATTCCGTCAACATCGACTTCGGTTGCCTCTGCGAGCGCCTCATCGCCGAGGGACGAGACAGGCGGAAGAAACTGCACCGGCCAGCCCGCAATCATCACGTACTCGCCGCGCAGCGAGAAACCGCGAGATGAAAGCCAGTCGAAAATTGCTTTCGGACTGGCGATCAGCGTCCCCGGCTCCGGACGGAAGGTCACAAATACGTCGACGTCCAGCGTCGCCACCGGCTCCAGATAGAACGTCGCACCCACCGCACCACCGATCGCATATCGATCGATGACTCCGGCCTTCTCCATCTGATCGACGATCTCAATGACGTCGTGAATGCTCACCGCTCTGATACTAACTCGGGCATGGACGTCACGTCCCCGAGGAAACAGCCGGCCGTTGTGACCCACCTCACCCTCCCTCCCCGCCCACCCTCCATAATCACGAGTCATGAAGGCTCTCCTCCTCGCCGTCACCCTCGCCAACCCGATCCTCTTCGTCACGCAGGTCCCGGTGCCGGGCGACTTCACCACCGTCGCCTCGACATTCGGCAATCAGCTCTCCGCCGTCGCCGAGGCGCCGCGCGGCGGCGACCTGTGGATCCGCTATCCCGACGGCACGACGAAGAACCTCACGCGGGGGGCGGGGTTCGGGGGAAGCGGGATGCAGGGGGCGAACGCGATCGCGGTGCGGGAGCCGTCGGTGCACTGGAGCGGGACGAAGGCGCTCTTCAGCATGGTCATCGGCGCGCCGACGCAGCAGTACGTCTGGGACGACTACTACTGGCAGATCTACGAGGTCACGGGACTCGGCGAGAACGAGACGCCGGTGATCCGCAAGATCGCGAATCAACCGGCCGGCTACAACAACGTCAGTCCGTTCTACGGCACGGACGATCGCATCCTCTTCACCTCCGACCGGCCGCGCAGCGGCGAGCGGCATCTCTATCCGCAGCTCGATGAATACGAAGAGGCGCCGACGGTCACCGGACTGTGGAGCCTCGATCCGGTCTCCGGCGATCTGCGGATGCTCAATCACACGCCGTCGGGACTCTTCTCGCCTTCCATCGACAGCTTCGGCCGCGTGATCTTCACGCGCTGGGACCACCTGCAGCGCGATCAGCAGGCCGACGCCGACGAAACGGAAGAGCCGATCTACGGAACGTTCGACTACGCGGACGAAACGGAGAACGCCGCGCGCACGACGCAGAAGTCGGAGGTCTTTCCCGAGCCGCGCAGCAGCCGCACCGACCTGCTCTCCGGCACGAACCTGCAGGGGATCAGCATCAATCAATTCTTTCCCTGGGAGATGAACGAAGACGGGACATCCGAGGAAACCATCAACCACATCGGACGCCACGAGCTCTTCGACTACTTCGATCGCAGCATGAGCGACAGCGGCCTCTCCGAGTTCTACGGCACGGCCGTCAATCGCTCGAACAAGAACCTCGCCGAGAATCTCCTGCAGCTGCGCGAGGACCCCGCGCATCCGGGCGTCTACTTCGCCGTCGACGCGCCGGAATTCCAGACGCACGCGGCGGGACAGATCATCCGCTTCGGCGCGGAGCCGTCGCTGCCGGCGGACAAGATCGCCGTCACCTACATCACGCCGCGCTCGACGCGCGACGTGCCGGAGGGAGCGCCCGCGCCCGACGCGTCGGGGCACTATCGCGATCCGCTGCCGCTCGCGAACGGAACGCTGCTCGCCGTGCACACGAGCGAAACGCGCGCGGACGAAAACGACGGCTCACGCGAGGCGCCGAAGTCGCGTTACGCGTTCCGCATCCGGGCGATGACCGAGCAAAACGGCGTCCACGTGCCGGGCGATGCGCTGACGCAGGGCATTCAGGGAAGCGTGTCGTACTTCGATCCCGATCAGCTGGTGTCGTGGTCGGGCGAGATGTGGGAGCTCCAGCCGGTGGAGGTGCGCGCGCGGACGCGACCCGCGCGCCGGACGACGCCGATGGAGGAGCCGGAGGCGAAGATCTTCCGCGAGGAGAACGTCGACCCGGCCGCGTTCCGCGCGAACATCGCCTCGCGTAATCTCGCGCTCATCGTCAGCCGCAACGTGACGGCGCGCGACGCCGCCGACAAGCAGCAGCCGTACAACCTGCGCGTGGCCGGCAGCGCGACGCAGAAGGTGATCGGCGGCGCGAAGGTCTTCGACGTCGCCCACCTCCAGCTCTTCCGCGCCGACCAGGTCCGCGGCCTCGGCGGCCCCGACTCGCCGCGGGCGGGGCGCCGCGTCCTCGCGCGCGCCGACAGCACGGTGCAGGTCGCGGCCGACGGCTCGGTCGCCGCGCTCGTTCCCGCCCGCCGCGCCATGAGCTGGCAGCTGACCGACGGCACCGGCACGCCGGTCGTCCGCGAGCGCTACTGGCTGACGTTCCAGCCGGGCGAGGTGCGCGTCTGCGCCGCCTGCCACGGCGTGAACACGAAAGATCAGCTCGGCGCGGGCGCGCCGCAGAACGCGCCCGAGGCGCTGCGCGGATTGCTCAAGGCATGGAAGGCGACGCAGCCGGCGGCGCCGGCGCGGAGGCGCGCGTCGGGGAAGTAACCCGCACGTTCGCAGCTCACTCCTTCCGCTTTTCCGACGAGAGACGGTCGATCCGCTGAACGTACGCGATCACGTCCGCGTCGGGCTTGTCATACATGGGACTGTTCGTGGAGTGATAAGAAACAAATCGCGCCTGCTCCCCGACGATCCGGCTGAAGAAATGACATGTTTCCGTGCCGTCGTCGCTCTGAAGTCTCAGAACCGGAACCAGAAGTACGGGCTCGACGAGCGGCCACTGCACATAGATTTCGTCGGTCTGCAACGGGACGTGCGTCTGGATGACCACGCTCGAAAAAGGCGTCCGGCTTCCGGACAACAGCACGGCGTCGTATGAATGAAGGCTCCGCTTGATCGAGCATTTGGCAGGACGAAAAAAACGAATGCTGCTCCACGTCGCACCCTGCGTGGCGCGAAACGTTCCGAGAAGTCTCTGAAGCACGCCGAGGGCGCGTGCATTGGTTTCAGCGGTTCTGATGCCGCCATGCGCGCGTTCATTGCGTGCGTTCTTCGCCTCCGATAACAGTTCGAGCAACTTCGGAGACAGAAGACGGCGCGCGAACACGGGATCGTCACCGAACAGCAGCGTGGCACGGCGCCGTTCCTCATCCGACCCTTTGAAGAGGCGATCGAGCTCGGGAACAAGCCGCTCGGCGAGACTCACCCACGTACCAAACGTCGGCGACTTCAGTTGACGAATGTTGAGCCCTGACATCAGTCGCTGAAACCACGGTTGATCGCGCTCCGCGATGCTCAGAAGAATCGCGCAATACGATTGCGCGAGCGCCTCGAAGAAGTTGACCAGGTGGTCGATGCCGTCGGCATCCGTTCGCGCGGTCTTGTACCGCCACAGGATCGTGGCGATCGGGTACGGCAGGCTCTCGATGAATTCGGAGAACTCCTGCTCACGCTGCGCCGGTAAGCGGACCGAGAGCTCCGCCGGATCGAGCTCGCCGCTCCAAAGCTTCGTCCGCAGCTCTGTCAGCGAGCTGATGCCGTCCGTGAGTTGCGTGTCGAGGTTCAATGTTTCGAGCTGCCTGGCGAGAGGCGGCAAAATGACGACGAGGGCGTCGAACGCCGGACGCCTGATCCTGGGGAGCACTCCGCTGATCAACGCCTGTCGCATCTGTCTGCCGCGATCGGAGTCCAGAAATCCGGCAACGTACGGCGCGCGCGCTTTCTCTCCGTCGAGAACGACCTGAACGTAGTTCTCCGTCCGCGCGGTCAACGTGGCAGCCGAGGTCGCGACGCGACCCGTTCCGAGCAGCGGCAGGTAGATCGCGTTCGGCGCTTCTTCGAACGTTCCACCCCTCCGGCCGAAGACGATCTTCTCCGCGAGATCGCTGAGCCGCACGAGCGCGTCGCCGATCTGCCGGGCATGACGATTCAACGATTCGCGCTCGGCAACCGCGCGCGGCGCTGGAATCGACGCCTGTGGTGTTGCCAGCGCCTCGGTTGTGCGCATCCTCCACACGTCCGAGCCACTGCCGGCGGTGATCGAACGGACGATGTCCGCGACATGAGTCGCATCCATCTCCGCGGCCTTGAATGCGGTCCGCCGTCGCGGACGGTAGTACCTGCTGGCGTCGACGAGGAAAAACCGGCCGCGTCGATCAGGCGGTTTCCTGTTCGACAACACCCACACAAAGGCCGATATCGATGTGGCCGCGAATACACCTGCCGGGAGCTCGACGATCGCCTCGATCAGGTCCTCCTCGAGTAGCCGGCGCCGGATCGCGACGTCGCGCGATCCCGAGACGAACAGCGGCGCGGCGTTGGTGACGATCACGGCGCGACCTCCACCACGCGCATGCGGCCGCAACCGCAAGAGGACGCTCTCGAAGACTTCGCACCTCGGTCCGAACGGCGGATTGGCGACGATGTAATCGAAACCGCCATCGGCGTCGTCGGGGAACGACTCGGCTACCGAAATCGATTCATGGCGGCGTTGATCCGGGTAGCGCAGCAGCAACCGCGCGCGCGTGATGCCGACCGCGAGAGGCGCGCGATCATGGCCGCCGGCAAACGACACGGGACGCTGTCGTTCGACGGCCTGAAGAGCGCCCAGAAGCAGGCCGCCCGTTCCGCAGAAAGGATCGAAGATTCGCGCCGGAGAGCTCTCGCCCTCCCCTGCCACAAGAACCTCGGACACGAGCCTGACTACGTCGCGCGGCGTGTGAAACGACCCGAATCCGCGCTCTTCGATGGATTGCGCGATCACTTCGTCGACCGCCGGCACGAGCGTTTCGTCGCCGGCGATCGCCAGCAGCAGCCGGAGAATCTCCCGCAGATCCTGATTGGCAGGAGCGTCGAGCGCCGACGGGAATCGCAGAAGTGCAAAGGTCTCGCGAACGCTGTCGGTCATCGACCCGACGAACCGGGCCAACGACGAACGGACATCATCGCTGTTCAGAATCGATTCGAGCTGCGAGCCCGACCGGTCGAGTCGCCTCAGCAGCGCGAGGCTGACGATCAGCGCGGCATCGCCGGGCAACCCGATCTTGTGTAGAAATTCATCGAGACGGTCAAATGAGCTCACGCAAACCAGCCTGGCACCGCTGTCTCGCCGACTTCTCCACCGCCGTCAATTGATTCATCAGCAACTGCCACCGGCCGTCGCGGCGAAGGTGGCGAGCGCGCAGAACGTCAGCAGGGTGAAGAGGGCGATTCGTTTCACTCGGATGACGATACCATCGACGCATGATCGCGATTCTTCTCCTCGCGCTCTTCCAGCCGGTCGGCTATCACCCGAGCAACGTCACCTACTTCAACACTCCGTACTTTGCCAACGCGCTCTTCGCCGGCGGCGAATGGCGCAGCTTCAGCGGCAATGAATTCGGCGCGTTGATCGACACGAACACGGCGCAATTCAACGCCCAATTCATCAAGGGCTATCCGCAATTTCTCCTGCCGGGACAGAAGCTGCGCGCGACGCTTTTCGGCCTCAACATCGACAACCCGTTCCGTCCCGCCGAGTGGCCGCATCGCGACACGCTGGCGAAGGGACGCGTCGTCGTGACGTGGAACGGCACGGCCGATCTCCGCCTCACCAACGCCACGCTGCTCGAAGACGACGCCGCGCACGGACGCCGCGTCTATCAGAGCAACGGCCTGCAGACGCTCGAGGTGCACGCCCTCGGCGCCACGCCGCCGACACAGATCCGCGTCTGGCTCGATTCGCTCGAGGGGCAGCTCTTTCATCCGTTGTTGCTGCAGCGCCTCGCCGACCGCGACTGGGCGTTCATCCGCTTCATGGACTGGGGGATGACCAACGCTTCGCCGGTGAGCGACTGGGCGGACCGGCGATTGCCGTCGCACATCTTTCAAACCGGCATCATCAATCGGAGGTCGCCGGGGGCCGGCTCGCCGGGCGATCGCGAGACCGGCGTGGCGTACGAGTACATGGTCGCGCTCTGCAACGCCAGCGGGAAGGAGATGTGGATCAACGTCCCGCACCTGGCGAGCGCCGACTTCATGACGAAGCTGGCGAAGCTGATCCGCTTCGGCAGCGACGGCGTGAATCCGTACGACGGGCCGCAATCGAATCCGCTCTTCGCGCCGCTGAACGCGAACCTGAAGGTCTACGTCGAATACTCGAACGAGATCTGGTCGGGCGGCTTCAGTTTTCCGCAGGGAGACTGGGCGGAGTCCGAGGCGGCGAAGAGCGGACTGTCGAAGGCGCAGTTCAACGCGCGGAAGTTCTGCGACACGTGGCGCGTGTTCCAGCAGGTCTTCGGCGGCAGTGATCGTCTGGTCCGCGTGGCCGCGACCTTCACGGCGAATGAGAGCTATTCGAGCGCCTTTCTGAAGGAGCTCGCCCATTACGGCCCTACGCTGACGCCCGCCGTGGCGCCCGACGCCGTCGCCGTCACCACGTATTTCGGCAACGGCATTCAGGACTATGTCCACGAACGCGGCTTCACCAGCGGGAAGCGGTACGACGATCCGTACTGGACCAGCGCGCAGTTCGCGTCCGACATGACGCAGGCTTTCGACGAATGGAAACGGCGAATGCTGGCCGGCGACGCGTCCCGGGGCGCGGGGCCCGACGCCACCGGCCTCGGCGGCGGATTTTCCGCAAGCCTCCGCGATCTGACCTCGCTCCCGATCATCGCGTACGAGGGAGGCCCGTCGCTCTTCACCGATTCCATCGACGGCAGCGGAGCGGACGACGACGGCGTGACGATCTTCATGGAGGCGATGAACCGCGATCCGCGCGTCGCCGACGTCTACCGCATCCACCTGGAGATCGCGAAGAGCAAGGGGCTCTGGACGCACACGCCGTACACCGACACGAGCACCTGGACGAAATTCGGGCAATGGGGACACCTGGAGACGCTCGATCAGCCTCCGGCGAACGCGCCGAAGTACTCGCTGATGCTGGAGCACTTCGACACGTTCAGCGCGCTGCGCCACATCGACACGCCGATCGGCGGTGTGCCGCGCTTCATCACCGCGCCGGCGCTCAGGCCCGGCGTCGCCGGCCAGCCGTACAGCGCCGACATCGCCACCACCGGCGGCACCGTCACGCTCATCAGCGCCTATCTCGATCCCGGCCTCAGCGTTTCGCCCGCGCTGCACATCAGCGGCACGCCGACCGGCAGCCGCAAGAACTTCATCTTCGCCCGCGTGCATGACGCCGACGGCGATCCGTCGTGGCGCGTCTTCACGCTGGAGACGTTCGGCGGCCCCGGCACTCTGCTGCAGAGCGATTTCCGCGGCAGCTCGCCGGCGCTGCATCTGCCGTGGACGCCGGCGTTCGTGCGATCGCCGGCCGTGATCTGGAGCGGCTGGAGCGCCGGCAGCGGCGTCACGCTGCACGCCGGCGACGACGCGCTGGTCTTCAGCGTGAGCGGCACGACGAAGCCGAACGAATTTCTGACCGCCACCGTCGCGCCGGCGCAGGGACCGATCGATCTGCGCGGCGGCGAGATCCGCTTCTCCATCCGCCGCATCGGCTTCCATGCGCCGCTCAGCTACGCGCTTCTGTGGAACGGCGAGCCGTTGTACGCCAGCAGCTCCGTGAGCAAGGACAACTTCGACGAGATCGAGCACGTCATTGCGATCCCATCGACTGTCGCGTACGCCGCGATCAGCGCGCCGTTCGAGCTGCGCCTCGTCCCGCACGGCGCGGAGTTCGACGGCCATCAGACGAGCCTGACGCGCTTCAAGCTGACGCAGAGCGCCGCCACTCCCGCCCGCCGTCGCGCCGCTCGATAAGAGCTTCGAAACGGCATTCCCGTTGCACTAAAAAGCCTGTGAAAGGAGCACTACCGCATGCCTGGAAAACGAGAACTGATCGAGCCGCACAAGGGTGACCGCCGCTTCGTCCGACGCGACGCCAACGGACGTTTTTCCGAAGTGGAAGACGCGGGGCGCTCCATGGCCCAGGACCGCCGCCGCAAGGCGCAGCACGAGTCGAAACCGGGCTACGGCGACCGGGGGGATCGCAAGAAATAAGGCGTCACTGCGACGCGTGACCGGCACGCTCGCACGCAGCCGGTGAGGAGACCACGATGGCGGCATGAACCGCCATCTCGCCGCCTTCGCTCTCCTTCTCTTCGTGCCGGCCGTGATGGCGGCGACGCCGCCGCGCGCGATTCCGGGGATCAACGCGAAAGACGTTTATCCCGCCGCCTGCGTCGATTGCCACGTGAAGGAGATGCGCATCAGCGCGCTCCTCGCACGCTGGAACGGAAAGCCGGACACCGCGAAGCTCGCCGCCATGCAGGCCTTCGCGCCGAAGGGGATGACGCTCAAGGGAAAGCATCCGCCGTTCGCGACGAAAGAGATCCCGGCGATCTGCATGAAGTGCCACACCGCGACTTCCAAGATCGCCCCGCCCCTCCCGCCCCTGCTCCACGGCAGCCATCTGGCCAAAGGCGACCAGAGCGATTTCGTGAAGCAGTTCCAGGGCGAATGCACGCACTGCCACAAGCTGAACAAGACGGCCGGCACGTGGTCGGTGCCGAGCGGAGCGGAGAAGCAATAGCGCCATGCCGGGCGAAGACGGCTTCGTCCACCGGATCGCGGCGCTGGCGGCGCAGGCGTGAGCGTGCGGACGAGACGTCCGCACCCCTCGCTTCACATGCGTGTCTTGAGCGTGAATTCCGCGCGGCAGCCGTTGCTGACCCACACGTTGTTGCGGTCCGTGCCCCACGTCCTGTTGACGACGCAGTGGTTGCGGCTGATCTCGTGCGTCAGGCGCACGCCGAAACGCGTGTCGGCGCGGCAGTAGGCGCGCTTCCGTCCGCGTGATTCGCAGACCACGGTCTTCATCGCCTGGCTCGGTCCGCGATCGCGGTACGTTCCGTTGTTGTCGGCGATCAGAAACTCGGCGCGGCAGCCGCGGTCGACCCAGATGCCCTGGCTGTCGTAGCCCCACGTGCGGCCCTCGACGCATTCCGAGCGCTGGCTGAGCTGGCGGCCGAGCGTGATCTGCCCGAGCGTGTCGGCGGCGCAGCGATGGCGGCGGCCGTCGATCGATTCACAGACCACTGTAATGGTCCGTCCGTTCCGTACTCCACGCTCGCCGCCGCGGCTCCGATTGTCATTGTTCTGCGCCAATGCCGTTCCGGCGACCATCGCCATGAGAGCGGCCATGAGAAGAATTCGATTCATTGTGGACCTCCGGTCCGTTTCAAGTCTTTGTTGGTATGACGAGGAGCAGGCCGCCGGCCACAATGGCGGCGATCCCGGCCCAGAGCGGGACATTGACCGTCTTTTTCTCCTTGATGGAGAAATCGAGCGGGCCGACCTTCGCCTCGTGGGTGGCCTTGGTATAGGTGAATTTGCCGTATGCCAGTCCGGCGATGCCGGCGATGATCAGCACAATGGCAATGACCTTCACCGCGCTCATGACCACATTCTCCGCCCCGAGCGGGATCCGGCGATGAGACGCACGATGAAGAGCAGGATGACCGCGCCCAGGAAGGCCACGATCAGTGTGCCGATCAATCCGCTGCCGAGGCCGAGCCCCGCGGCCTGCGAGATATACCGGCCGATGAACGCGCCGATGACGCCGACGATGATGTCACCGAGAAGTCCGAAGCCCTGACCTCTCATGAACTGTCCTGCGAGCCAGCCGGCGATCGCGCCGATGATGACGAACCAGAATAATCCCATATTGAACCTGCTTTCGATTTGTTGGTTGGGTTGTCGGGTTGTTAATCGCGGACCCAGGGTTGCGTTGTGACCGAGCTGACTTTCTGGTCGCTGAAGGCGATCCAGGTCATCACCTTGTCGTTGTAATTAGTGATGTAGCCCCACGATTCGTTCATGCCGTCGACGGTACGGCGCTCCGCTTCGTGACGCATGATGGCGCGTACGTCGCCCAACGTCTGGCCGGTATGGATCTGGGCGATGACCCCTTCATTGAAGATGGCGTTGCCGCAGGCCTGGGCGTCGCGATGATCGCGGTGGCAGGGACGGATGGTTCCGGCTTCGTTCATCCGGCCGGGCGGGAGGGCCGAGTTCATGGCCGAGGTGCAGCCGGTGAGCGCGACGATGGCGACGGAAACCGCTAAGAGGGTCCTTCTCATGTACAGCCTTTCTTGTTGCGTGAATGCGTGGAGGGAGAAATGGTCAGCGGCGCTTTTTCTGTAGAGTGGCGCGCCGTTTACGCAGCGGCGCGGTGATGTGATCCGTGAGCCGCACGATGTCTTCAATGATGGCTGCCACGCGGGGGAGCAATTCCGGACTGATCGCGGCCAGACGATCGATGAGCGGCTTCAGATGGCCGATGTCCCCGAGGTCGTTCGGCAGGAGATTGCCCGCCTTTTCGCCGAGGGCGGCGGCAATGAGAATGAAATCGTCGACGTAAAGACCGCGCTGATTCGATTCCAGACGGGCCAGCTGGGCCGGCGAAATTCCCACACTGCGCGCCACTTCGGCCTGGGTGCGCCGTTTCGACTCGCGCAGCTGCCGGAGGATCGGTCCGTACATGAAAACGTGTCGTGCAGGATGCTTGCCAATATGACAACCAAGTGCACGTGCATTGCCAAAGAGGAAACACATACCCCTTTGCCAATCCGGCAAATACGCTGAAAGTTATTGCCAGTGCGGAAATGCAGGCGTATGCTGAGGCGTTACTTCCGTACACGGCTGATCCAGCCGGTTGCGACAAACGCGCGACGAGGCCGCTGCCACTCTGGCAAACGCCGCGCGCGTCCGCCACTGACTCCATCTCTCAGACGCGTATCCACGAAAGGATGCGATCCCATGGCGACCCGAGCTCTCTCTACCCGAGTCGCGGCTGTACGTGTCGTCGGAATCGGCGCCTCGGCCGGCGGTCTCGACGCATTCATCGATCTCATCTCCCCCATCCCCGCCGGCACCGGGCTGGCCTTCGTCCTGATCCAGCACCTCGATCCGCGCCACGACAGCCTTCTCGTCGACATCCTCGCCGGAGCGACGAAGATGCCGGTGCACGAGGTGGTCGACGGCATGTCGATCGAGCGCGACCACGTCTACGTGATTCCTCCCGACACCGGGATGAGCGTGGAGGGCAACCTCCTCCGCCTCGTTCCGCGCACGGCGGCGGTTCCGCATCGTCCGCTCGACGCCTTCTTCACCTCGCTGGCGCAGGACCGCAAGAGCAGCGCGATCGGCGTCGTCCTCTCCGGCAATGATTCGGACGGAGCGGCCGGCCTGCTCGCCATTCACGAGGCGGGCGGCATCGCCTTCGCCCAGAGCCCGGAGAGCGCGAAGTTCGACGTCATGCCCCGGGCCGCGGCGCCGGCGGCCGACTTCATCCTCCCTCCCGCCGCGATCGTCGAACAGCTGCTGCGCATCGTGCAGCAGCGCGAGGAGCCGGGGGCCGATTTCGATCGCGTGTTTCGGCTGTTGCGCGCGCGCCATCCGGTCGACTTCAACCACTTCAAGCGCGCCACCATCGAGCGGCGGATCATGAGACGCGTCCTCCTCGGGAACTACGACCGCCTCGGCAGCTACGCGGACGCGCTCGAAGCCGACGGCGACGCGGTGGAGACGCTCTACCAGGACCTCCTCATCGGAGTGACGTCGTTCTTCCGCGAACCGGCACGCTTCGAAGCGCTGAAGACGGCCGTCTTTCCGGCGATCGTGACCAACCGCGGCCCCGAGCAAAGCGTGCGCATGTGGGTGGCCGGCTGCTCGACCGGCGAAGAGGTCTATTCGCTCGGCATGACGCTCCTCGAGTTCTTCGACGATCATCCCGACGCGCCGCGGATCTCCATCTACGGAACCGACATCAACGAACAGTCGCTGCGGAAGGCGCGGACCGCGTTCTACTCGGCGCGCGCCGTGAGCGGCGTGACGCCGGAACGGCTGGCCCGCTTCTTCACGGCCGTGCCGGGCGGTTACAAGATCGTGAAGTCGCTGCGCGAGCTCTGCGTCTTCGCGGCGCACGACGTGACGCGCGATCCGCCGTACTCGAGGATCGACCTCGTGACCTGCTGCAACGTCCTGATCTACTTCGATCCGGAGCTGCAGAAAAAAGCGGCGGCCCTGCTGCACTACGCGCTGGCCCCGGGTGGATTCCTGATGCTCGGCAGCTCGGAGAATCTGCGCACCACGACGAACCTCACTCCCGTCTCGACCAAACCGCTGATCTATTGCAAGCGCCAGCTGCCGGGCGTGCCGGCGACGTTCGACGTGACGCCTCGGGCGCTGCCCTCCAGCGTCGCCGTGGTTGCTCCGGCGCCCCGCGCCCAGAGCGGCGCTCGCGACGAAGACGACCTGTTCCTCTCCACGCATCTCGCACCCTGCGGCGTGCTGATCAACGAGCAGATGGAGATCCTGCGCATTCGCGGCGAGACCGCTCCGTTCCTGGCGCTGGAAGCGGGAGACGCCTCGCTCAACATCTTCGGCCTGATCCGTCATCACGAAGTCCTGGCCGTGCTCCGCCCCGCCGTCCGCCACGCCTTCCGGGAACAGACGATCGTGAAACACGGCGGCATCCTGGTGATCGACGGCGGCGAACGCCGCTCCGTTTCGTTCACCGTGATTCCGTACGGCACGCCGTCGCCGGGCCACGATCTCTGCTGGATCGTCTTCGACAGCGCGCCCGCGCCGGCGAAGCGCAAGGGCGAAAAGGCCGGCCGGCAGACGGAGGTCGACGGTCTGCGGCACGCGCTCGCCGCGGCCATCGCCGATCGCGAACAACTGGCCGACGAGGGATCGGCCGCGGCGGAGGAAGCGCAGTCGAGCGACGAGGAACTGCGCAGCACGAACGAGGAGCTGGAGACGGCGAAGGAAGAGCTCCAGTCGGCGAACGAGGAACTGAGCACGCTCAACGACGAGCTCCGCCTTCGCAACACGACGCTGGTGCGGATGAACGACGACATCGAGAACCTCCTCGGCGCCGTGGAGATCCCGATCCTGTTCGTCGGCGTCGACCTCACCGTGCGCCGCTACAACGTCACGGCCGGATCGCTGCTCAACCTCCGCGCCGATGCCATCGGGCGGCCGCTGCGCGAAGCGCGATCGACCCTCGACGTCTCGCTGCTGGAGAAGCTCGTCGGCGCGGTGATGGAAACGGACAACGGCGCCGACGTGGAGATCCAGGACTCGGTGGGAGACTGGCGCCTGCTGCGCATCCGCGCCTACCGCACGTCGAGCGGCGTCATCGACGGCGCCATCGTCGCCGTGCTCGACATCGACGTCCTCAAACGGAGCGTGCTCGTCGCCGAGGAGGCGACGCGCGCCGCCGACATGCTCTCGCAGGCCAGCAGGCTGCTGACGGCGTCGCTCGACTATGAGACGACGCTCGAGTCGCTGGCGAAGCTTTCGACCGCGGCCTTCGCCGACTGGTGCGCCGTCGACCTGGTCAATGACGACGGCTCGATCCGCCATCTCACCGTCTCCCACGCCAATCCCGTCCTGCGCGATCTGGCCCTGCAATTCCAGGAGGTCGCCTTCCAGGAGCCGGAGCGCGCGCCGGGCGCGCCGCAGGCGCTGCTGCTGCGCAAGTCTGTGCTGCTGACCGACATCGCGGAGTCGCATCTGACCGGCATCCCGCCGGAAGCGAAGATCATGCAGCTGATCGGCGCCCTCGGCGTGCGGTCGCTGATCAGCGTGCCGCTGATCGTCCGCGACAAAGTGCTGGGCACCACGACGTTCTCCTCATCGCGGCGCCGCTACGGCCCGCTCGATCTGCAGCTCGCCGAGGAGTTGTCGCACCGCGCCGCGGTGGCCATCGATACGGCCATGCTCTTTCGCGAAGCGGAGCGGGCGAACCGCTACAAGGACGCGTTCCTCGCCACGGTCGCGCACGAGTTGCGCACGCCGCTGACCTCGATCATCGGCTGGGTGCAGCTCGGAAAGGGAGCCGCCGAGCTGTCGCAGGACGCGCTCGATCGCATCGACGAGAGCGCCAGCCTGCTGCGCGTCTTCATCGACGACCTGCTCGACGTCACGCGCATCCGCGAACAGAAGCTGAGCATGGAGATGGGCGACGTCGACCTGGCGGACATCGTCAAGACGGCGCGGCAGATGACGGCCCTCAGCGCCAACGGACGCGGCATTCAGCTTCAGTCGCATCTCGAGCTCGATCCGGCGCCGTTGTGGGGTGACCGCGTGCGCCTGCTGCAGGTCGTCTGGAACCTGCTGAGCAACGCCATCAAGTTCACGCCGATCGGCGGCACGATCGAGGTCCGCCTGGAGCGCGACGGAGAGAACACGAAGCTGTCGGTCGCCGACAGCGGCGCGGGCATCAGCCCCGAGTTCGCGCCGCATGTTTTCGAGCTGTACCGTCAGGCCGACAACGCAGGCCGGCACATGCCGGGACTCGGAATCGGCCTGGCCATCGTGGCGCAGGTCGTGAAGCTCCACGGAGGAACGACGCGGGTCGAGAGCCCGGGGCTCGGCCGCGGCTCGACGTTCATCGTCACACTGCCGGACCGCCGCTCCGGAAAGCCGCGGCGCGCAGAGGAGACTTCGTGAGACAGGCCGTTCGAACCACAGCAGGGAAACTCAATCGCAGTGAGGACCTGATCGGCGACGAGAAGCAGGCGGCCGCCGCGATCCTCAAGGCCAACCCCGAATACGGGAACCCGCACGTCGTCCGCTGCGGCTGGTGCAACGAGACGAGGACGCTCTTCCGCGATGAGAACGACGGCCCGTTCAAGCTGACGTCGCACGGATGGCGTTGCGAGGCTTGCAATGTGAGCGCGGCCAGCCAGGAAGTGAAGTTCTGAGGAGCGCGGGCGATCACGGGTGCAGCAATGGATACGGATTCACATAATCCCCCTTCCACCACCGCCTGTCCGCGTCCAGCCGGATCACGGCGAAATGCAGATGAGGCGCGTCTTCCGCGGCGTTGCCGCTGGTCCCGACGTAGCCTAAGACTTCGCCGCGACGCAGCTGTTGTCCTTCGTGCAGACCGTCGGCGTAGCGATCGAGGTGCGCGTAGTAGTAGCAGAAGCGCTGATCGGGATCGAACTCGTAGACCGTCAGTCCTCCCGGCACGCTGGTGAAGAGCTTTCTCACCACGCCGTCGTCGGCGGCGATGACCGGCGTGCCGCGCGGAGCCATGATGTCGATCGCCTCGTGACGGCGATTGCCGCGCACCTCGTTGAACATGTCGCGGATCGATTCCGGGCCGGCGCCGGCGACCGGGATGATCAACGGGCGCGGTGATTCGGGATCGATCAGCGAAGGCGCCGGCGGAGGCACGACGATCGGCGGATGGAGGACGATCGGCGCCGGTGCGCCCATCGCCGGCGAGACCGGAACGTCGTTCGATCCCGCCGCCACCCAGGCCAGAAGCGCGATGACCGCGACGCCGAGAAGCGCGCCCGCCTTCTTCATCACTTCTCCAGCACCGCCGGCATCCCGGGCGTGACCAGCTTCGCCAGCTCGGTCGCGTCCCAGTTCGTCAGACGGATGCAGCCGTGCGACGCCGTCTTGCCGATCGCCGACGGCACGGGCGTGCCGTGGATCCCGTAATGCGGCTTCGAAAGATCGATCCACACCGGACCCACCGGACTGTTAGGACCAGGAGCGAGTTTCGCCTTCGCGTCGCTCGCCTCGGCGTCCCAGAAGAGATCGGGGTTGTAGCTGTAGGCCGGACTCCATCCCACGCCGTTGATCTTCCACGTACCGAAGGGAAGCGGATCGTGCGCGCTGCCGATCGTGGCCGGATAGCGGGCCAGCAGGACGCCGTCTTTATCGAATGCCTCCACGGCGCTCTCCCTGCTGCTGACGCGAATGACCATGCCGGCGCTCTTGTCGAGCGGCGGCCGCGTTACGTTCGGCACCTGGATGACGTTGCCGGCGCGATTGAACTTCATCCCGCGATTGAGCCGCTGCAGCAGAATGGGACTGACATGGAACTTCTCGCCGAGGGCCTCCGACACGTTCTCGTATCCGAGCGCAGGAAGCTTCGCCTTTTCGGCCATATCCTCCGGAATCGTGAAAAACGGACCGGCCACATCGGCCGCGGTGATCGTGTACGGAACGATGACCGCCGCGCGATCGCGGTTCAGCGCCTGCCACGTCGCGGGACCGATGGCGCGCCCCTTGATCTTGTTCGCGGAGTTGAAGGCGGCGACGGCCCTGCTCGTGTTGCCGCCGTAGTGGCCGTCGATCTCGCCCGGCGAAAAATGCGCACGATCGAGGAGAATCTGGGCCCGGAGAACATCCGGCACCGGCGTACGCGAAGCAGCCTGAACGGGAACGAGGACGAAGAGAACCAGCGTGAACAGTGACAATTGGAACCGCATGACGATGACCATTGCAATTCGAGGCCCGCATTCGCTGCTGAGAGCGCTTCCGCTGCTGTTGTCGTTCGCTGTCCTTCCCGCGCAGGCCGACCCGTTGTCCGACCTGCGCGCGGTGCTGCAGAAGTACCCGGCGAACGAGCAATTCACCGTCTCGGCGTCGCTGCAGGTCAAAGGCGATTCGCAGGGGATGGCGGGAGGGCGGACCGGCTCGACGAATTTCGAAGCGGAGCACGGATCGCACGGACTGCAGATCCGCGTGCCGCCGGCGGCGCTGGGGATGGCGGAAGCGGAAGCGGAGAACAAGAAGCGCAACCCCGACACACTCACGCCGACGCGCACGGCGCTGGTGGCGCTGACCATCTTCGACGTCATCGACGCCCTCGACGTCGGGGCGATGCTGCTCAACGATCTCAACGGCGCGACGCTCATCGCGCAGACGCCCTCCACGTACGCGGGCAAGAGCGCGACGCTGCTCCGCTTCAAGGTGAAATCAACGCTGGCCGGCACGAGCAGCCGCTTCGTCAACGAACCGAAGATCGAGGTCCGCGTCTGGCTCGACGGCAACGGCACGCCGGTCGTCGTCGAGCGCGACTCCAGCTATTCGGCGTCATTCCTCCTGGTGAAAGCGGGAAATGTCCGCAAAGAGCGGTGGGAGGTCGCCGTGGCCGGCGACCGGCTCTACGCCTCGCACAATGAAGAGGAGGATCGGGCCACGGCCATCGGCAAGAGCATCGTCAGCTCGCGGGCGGTGGTCTACACGCCAAAGTAACCCCCCGTCGCCCGCGTCATCCCGAGCGGAGTCGAGGGACCTGGGTGGGCGGGCGGCACGGTGCACGTGCCCCATGCCACGCGCCACCCCCCGCCCGGGTCCCTCGACTCACGCTCGGGATGACGGACGAAACACGGCCGCGATCTTGCAGTCCCACTGTTCATGGTTCCAACGCAATCGTTTGACGAGATACGTGTCTATGAAGGTTTCGCAGAGCGCACCGGCGTGCATTTCGAGCGCGATGAAGTGCGCCGCAGCGAGCACTGCTGCAACAGCCTGACCGCCCTGATGCGAAAGGGGCGCGCCTCCGGCGAGGGATATTTCTATCTTCCGCTCAAGCTCTGGCCCGCGGACACCGATCGGATCCCGCTGCAGAAGAAGTGGATCGTCATGTCGTCCCTGCCGCCGGACGGATTTCCACAATGACTCCAACGCCCCGGAGCGTGCTGATCGTCGATGACGACGCCAGCATCCGCCTCCTTCTCATGACCTTTCTGCGGCGCAGCGGCTTTCAGTTGCGGCAGGCGCGCAACGGCCGCGAAGCGCTGGCCGAAATGCGCGCCGGCCATCCCGACGTCGTGGTCATGGACCTCACGATGCCCGACGTCTCGGGATGGGAAGTTCTTCGCGTGCGGGCCGCCGATCCGTCGCTGCGCGACATTCCGGTGATCATCCTCACGGCCATGAACCGCGGACAGGCGCTGGTCGACGTCGCAGGCAAAGGGGTCTCCGACGTGGTCGGAAAACCGTTCGATCTCGACATCCTGCTGACGGCCATCAACGCTTCGCTCGATTTTGCCGGCGTTCCCACCCCGCTCGCCGCGTAATTTTTCCGCCACTCAATCGGGAAAGAAATCGGGATTTCTTGCCAAATCCGACATGAAGTGAAATCATCGAGTCACCGCCGCGAAGCGGACGCCCGATCCTTCCCCCCGTCATGTGACGTGCCATCACAGTCTGACGAAATGGAGCTCCCCAATGCCTGCCAGGACCGCCTCACGCCTGCTGATTGCTGTCGTATTGCTGCTCATCGCCGCGAGTCCTCTTTCGGCCCAGATCTCCCTCGGAACAGCGCAGAATTTCGGCGTCCTCGGCGGCTCCGCCGTCACCAACACCGGCGCCACCACCGTCAACGGCAACGTCGGAGTCAGTCCCGGCAGCTCGGTCACCGGCTTCCCGCCGGGCGTCGTCGTGGGAGGAGCGATCCACAGCAACGACGCCGTGGCGACGCAGGCGCAGAACGATCTCACCACCGCGTACAACAACATCGCCTCCACGCCGTGTACCGTCGATCTGACCGGCCAGAACCTCGGCGGGCTGACGCTGACGCCGGGCGTCTATTGCTTCTCGACGTCCGCCCAGCTGACCGGAGCGCTGACCCTCGACGCCCTCGGCAATCCGAACGCGCTGTTTCTCTTCAAGATCGGCAGCACGCTCACCACCGCCAGCGGCTCTTCGGTCGCAATCATCAACAACGGCGGCAACAGCTGCAATAAGGCCTATTGGCAGGTCGGAAGCTCGGCCACGCTCGGAACCGGCACGTCGTTCACCGGAGACATCCTGGCGCTCACCAGCATCACGCTCACTACGAGCGCGAATACCAACGGCAGGACGCTGGCCCGCAACGGCGCGGTCACGCTCGACACCAACAACGTCAATACCTGCGGCGTACAACTCTGTCCGATCATCACCGTGAATCCGGCGACTCTGCCAAACGGTACGGTCGGCACGGGCTACAACCAGATCGTCTCCGCGTCCGGTGGGACGCCTCCCTACGCGTTCGCCGTCTCGAGCGGCGCACTGCCGACCGGCCTGACCCTCAACAGCTCCACCGGCGCGATCACCGGCACACCGACCGCCGCGGGGACGTTCACGTTCACGATCACGGCGACCGACGCGACCGGCTGTTCGGGCAGCCGCCTCTACACGATCACCATCGCCAGCACCGGCTGTCCCGCCATCACGCTCAGCCCGATGACCCTGCCGGCGGCGACGGCCCAGGTGTTCTACTCGCAATCGGTGACCGCTTCGGGCGGAACCGCGCCGTACGCATACACGGTCTCCAGCGGAGCGTTGCCGGCGGGCCTGACTCTCAATCCGGCCACGGGACTCATCAGCGGCACGCCGCTGCAGGGTGGCCTCTTCAACTTCACTATCCGGGCGACCGACACGAACGGCTGCATCGGCTCTCAGCCATACACACTGTCGGTCGTCGGCGCGGGCGCGAACATCCCGACGCTCGATCCGCGCTCGCTCGCGATTCTGACCGTGTTGCTCGCCGCCGTCGCAGCGTTCGCGATCAGGAGATAGGGGATGAGAACAACGATCGTCGTTCTCACGCTCGCCGTGTCTCTATGCCTCACGGCGTCCGCTCAGGACGTCGGATCGCTCTCGCCGCGCGCGGGCGTGGCATTCGTCGCCGCGGCGGGAGCGCCGTTCACGAGCGTCGACTTCTCCCATCCCGCGAGAACCGACGGCCTGCTGACCACGGCGACCGTCCGCTGGACGCAGGCCCCTGCCGCCGGCTGCACCGCGGCGATGAAACTGAAACTCATCCGCCCCACGCCGAGTCCGTTCGGCAATCTCTTCGTCGTCGCCGAGCGCGGCCCGTTCGACATGGTCAACGGCTTCAATACCGTGACCCTGAGCCCCGCGGTGCCGATGCTGGCCGGCGACTATCTCGCCGTCGTGCAGACGCGCGGCGATCCGTGCGGCGGCATGGCCGTCGCCTCGTCGCAGGCGGAGTCGATGATCTTTCAGTTTTCGTCCGACCTCGCCACCGGCAGCTTCACGTCGGGAGATCTCCGCCGCAACTTCGAGTTCGGAGCCCGGGCCAGCGCCGCGGTCTCGGTCCTTTCGAACGTCATCACCGTGGCCGGCTCGGCGCGCGGCGGATTCGGCTCGAATTTCAAGACCTCGGCGCAACTGGCGAACATCAGCGCCTTCCCCATCAAGGGAAATCTCGTCTTCCACCCGGCCGGCAGAAGCGCCGCCGCCGGCGATCCTTCGCTCGCCTACAACCTCAATGGATTCGACACGATTTATTACGACGACGTGATCGCCCAGATGGGACAGAGCGGCGTCGGAAGCCTCGACGTCATGAGCACGACCTCCGCGGCGCCGGTGATCAGCGTCCGCGTCTACAACGACGCCGGACCCACCGGCACTTCGGGATTCACGGAAGACGTCCTCCCGCCCGAAGCGGCATTGCAGCGCGAGGAGCTCGTGCTGCTGGCGATTCCGTCCGACCCCGTCAATTTCCGGATGAACGTCGGCGTCCGCTCATTGTCGGCGGGAGCGACGTTCGTCGTGTCGGTCAATGATGAGCACGGCTTCGGCGTCGGCTCGCCGGTGACGAAGACATACGGCCCCGATTTCTTCGAACAGACGACGGCGCAGCAGTTCTTCAACAACACACCGCTGCCGGCCGGCGGCTATATGCGGATTTTCCTCACCTCGGGCAACGCCTTCGTCTACGGCTCCACGACCGACAATCGCACAAACGACAGCCAGATCCAGTTCGCCACCCGGCGGTAACCCTTCTTAGTGCTGAGTGCTGAGTGCTGGGCCGTGTCCCCCAGCACTCAGCACTCAGCACTCCAGCACCCTCCGGGTTCTTGCCAAATCGTCAATAATCCCCCTCCGCGTTGCCAAACTCAGTGAATGCGCGTATGGTGGGAGTACGTCGCGGAACCTTCCTCGATCCTTCAGTCCTTCTGAACTAAGTCAGAAACTCTGGACTCACCCCTCTTAGCTTTTCCCCAATCTCTCGCGCAGCGTCCACAGGCGATGCCTCCGCTCACGCGAGAGCACGGCCGCCACGCGGCCAGGAGTCTACAAATGAAGGTTTACGTAGGAAATCTCTCCAAAAAAGTCACCAGCGCCGAGCTCAATGACCTCGCCGTCCCGTTCGGCACGCTCGTCTCCGCCAACGTGGCCACCGAGAAGTCGAGCGGTGAGTCGAAGGGCTTCGGCTTCATCGAGTACAGCACCGCCGCGGAAGGCCAGGCCGCCATCACCGGTCTCGACGGCCGCGAAGTGAACGGACAGGCATTGAAAGTCAACGAGGCCAAGCCACGCAAAGAGCAGCTCGACGCCCCGAAGCACTGATCGAACCCCAAACCGCGGGAGGGCGGTCACCGCGACCGCCCTCCCCTTCGCAGGAAGGAGCGACCGCATGTTTGCATGGCTATCAATTCTGGCTCTGGCTGTCGTCGGATTTCTCGGATGGAATCTCTACCGCCGCTTTGGAACCGATCACATAGCAGCGCTCAATGAAGAGCGTCGCACGTCGTCGCGACTGGTCTGCCGTGGAGAATTCGTCGACGGAAACCGGCACATGGACGTGGCGCTGGCCGTGACGCAATCGACGATCTTCTATGAGAACGCCGACATGCGCGCCTCCATCGACCTGCAGTGGGTGCGCGAGATCGAATACGACACCGAGCTGGCCACCGGCTCCGTGCCGCCGAACGGCAAGGTCCTGCGCCTGCGCTCCAACAGCCAGACGTTCGAGTTCGTCATCCCCAATGACCTGGTGCCGCGCTGGCACATGATGCTGCCGCCGCGGCGCGGCCCGGTGGCGGCCGAACCGGAACAGCTGCAGCCGCAGGCGGTGAGCGCCACATGACCGCCACCCGGCAATACCCGATGCAGATCACCATCGCCGACCGGGAACTGAGACTGCGCGAACGGCTGCGCGACCGGCTCGAGCTCGCGGCGCGCCTTCGCTGCGCCGAACATGGCCAGCAGGTCATCGCCGTCAGCATTCACGGCCGCGAGAACGGCTGGTTCGATTCGGTCTGGGTCACCTGCTGCGAAAGCCTGGAACAACAGGCCGCCGGAATCGTGAAGGAGCGTTGTTGATCCGTGGCCGATGAAAAACGCATCCGCCGCGTCGCGATGCTCGGCAATTACCTGCCGCGCCACTGCGGCATCGCCACCTTTACCACCGATCTGAGCGAGGCCATCGCCACGATCGGTCCCGACCTCGACTGCTTCGTGCTGGCGATGAACGACGGGAACCATCAGTACGCCTACCCGCCCCGCGTCCGTTTCGAGCTCCCCGACAGCGACGCCGGCGCCTACACCCGCGCCGCCGATTTCCTGAACGTGAACGCCGTCGACGTGATCTCGCTCCAGCACGAGTACGGGATCTTCGGCGGCAAGGCCGGCAGTCACCTCCTCCCGCTCCTGCGCGAGCTGCGCATGCCGATCGTGACCACGCTGCACACGATCCTCAGCGCGCCGAACCTGCACCAGCGCCGCGTGATGGACGAGATCACGGCGCTCTCCGACCGCCTGGTGGTCATGACCGCCGGCGCCGGCGACCTGCTCCGCGAAGTGCACGGCGTTCCGGAGGAAAAGATCGACGTCATTCCTCACGGCATCCCCTCCGTCCCCTACGCCGGCAGTAAGAACCGCCTCGGCGTGGAAGGGCGGCCGCTGATTCTCACCTTCGGCCTCCTCTCGCCGGACAAAGGCATCGAGTACATGATCGATGCTCTTCCCACGATCCTCTCCCACCACCCCGACACCGTCTACATCGTGCTCGGGGCGACGCATCCGCACATCATCGAGCGCCAGGGCGAGACGTACCGCCTGATGCTCGAGGACCGCGCGAAACGCCTCGGCGTCGACGGCAATGTGATCTTTCACAACCGCTTCGTCAGCCAGTCGGAGCTCTCCGAGTTCCTCGCCGCAACCGACATCTACATCACGCCGTACCTCAATCCGGAACAGATCACCTCCGGGACTCTGGCCTACGCCGTTGGCGCGGGGAAGGCCACCATCTCCACGCCGTATCGCTACGCGCAGGAGCTGCTCGCCGACGGCCGCGGGATCCTCGTGCCGGGGAAGGATTCATCGGCCATCGCCACCGAGATCGTCGGCCTGCTCGACGACCCGGAGAAACGCCGCGGCCTGCGCGAGCGCGCCGCCGCCCACGGCCGCACCATGCTCTGGCCGGCGGTCGCCCATTCGTACCTCCGCAGCTTCGAGCGCGCCAGCATCGAACATTCGCAGCGGCTGCGAATGTTCGA
>Ga0207703_10001212_pt1 | contig 24117 bp, 25 predicted proteins | sample KBSSwiS12_FD_184304 | JGI IMG/M metagenome (GOLD analysis project Ga0207703, IMG submission 184304) | Switchgrass rhizosphere microbial communities from Kellogg Biological Station, Michigan, USA - KBS Switchgrass S1-2 (SPAdes) (version 2) | ecosystem: Host-associated > Plants > Roots >...
ATCGACCATCCGTTACTCGGCGGCTTGCGCCATGGCGTCGACCGAGACGTACTTGCGGCCGAGCTTGCCCTGGTGGAAGCGTACGCGGCCTTCGGTCAGCGCGAAGAGGGTGTGGTCCTTGCCCATGCCCACGTTCACGCCGGCATAGACGCGCGTGCCGCGCTGGCGGATGATGATGTTGCCGCCGATCACTTCCTGGCCGCCGAACTTCTTCACGCCAAGGCGCTTCGACTGCGAGTCGCGACCGTTGCGCGACGAGCCGCCTGCTTTCTTGTGTGCCATCTCGAACTACTCCGGATCTTATTCAGCAGCCGCGGCGGGCGCGGCTTCGGTCGTTGCAGCCTTGGGAGCCTTCTTGGCCTTCTCCGCGCCGCCGACGGCGAGGATACGAAGCAGGGTGAGCTGCTGGCGATGACCGTTGCGGCGGCGATAGTTGTGCCGGCGACGCTTCTTGAAGACAATCACCTTCTCGCTCTTGGCCTGGGCGATGATCTCGGCCGAGACCACGACGCCGGCGGCATCCTTGATCTCGCCGCCATCACCGGCCAGCAAAACTTCGCCCAGCGTGATCTTGTCACCGGCTTCACCAGCCAGCTTCTCGACCGCGATCTTGTCTCCGGCGGCAACCCGGTACTGCTTGCCGCCCGTGCGCACGACTGCGAACATGGTAATCGATCCAATCCAAACTTGCGTCCGTCGCCCCGCCCTGCTCCTGGTCGTCCTGACGGACCGGCCCGTGATGCTGGCGACACGCCGACTCCCCGCCGCAACGGCAGGAGCCGGAAAGAAGGGCCGCCCCTAGTCGAACCGCCCCGGGGTGTCAACACAGGGCGGGACTGAAACGGCCCGCAAACGGCAGGCTTTCGTTCGCTCCGTCGGCGTTCTATGCCGGTAACATGAACCGGCCTCTCCTTCGAGCGCAGCCGCGCATTTCCCGGACCTCCGCAGGGGCCTTGCTGGCTACGGCCGGCGCCTGCGCCCTGCTCGCCGGTTGCACCGCCGACGGCCATTATCCCTCGCTGGCGAAGCGGCCGGCCGAACTGGTGGCCGAAGGGCGAATCGCCCGCAGCGCCCTGCCGGTGACCCCGCTCCCGGCGCCCATTGAAGGGTTGACCCGGCCGCTTCCCGCCGACCTGCCGGGGCGCATTGCCGTCCTCGCCGACGAGGCGGGCAGCGCCCGCGCGAAGTTCGCCGAAGCGAGGACCGACGCGACGCGGGCAGTGGGCGTGGCCGCAGGAGCGGGCCGCGGCTCGGACGCGTGGACCGCGGCGACGGTAGCAGTGGCCGAGCTGTCGTCGGCGCGCAGCCGCACGGCCGTTCCACTGGCCGAACTGAACGAGCTTTACGTCGCCCAACGTGTTGACGGCGGCGATGGTCAGACCATCGCCGCCGTCCGCGACCAGGTGACCGCATGGGTCGCCGATGAAGATGCGGTCCTGGCCGACCTGGTGGAACGCCTCGGCAGCTGACCGACCCTGGACTTGCCGGTCCGTCAGGCCTCGTCAGTCAATCCGGGCGCCCAAGCCCCTTGCTTGATCTCCTTAGTGACCGAACACGGCGAAGATTACGGCGACGGCGATACCCCAGAACATCAACAGTACCGGCAGGATCAGGACCTGCGCCGAAGCCTCGGCAGCGGTGAGCCGGCCGGACAAGGTCTGGATGCCGCGATTGGCGAACTGGCCGCCGGTCAACGTGTGGCTGTCATTGCCGGGCTTCATCGAGGCCCAGCGGTGGCACAGGCCAAACCCGGCGACGATGGAGAAGACAATAACCACCATCGGCAGAACGAGTTCGCCGTTCATGAACAGCACGCTCATCAGCGCGAGGAAGCCGAGGTAGCAGGCAACCGTAAGGCCGTAGACCCCCGCCGGAATCTCGAAGGTGCGGTCCACTTTGTGGTGCGAGGGTGCGGTGGACACGCTGGCGACGGCGGCGAGATCGGCTTGGGTGACATGCTGGGACATCGGCGGCTCCCTCGGATTGCTCTGCGCTACGGGATCATCCCTGCGCTGCGCCTTGAGGGTTAGGCCGAGGCAAACGGCGATTCGTTGACCTTGATCAAGCCTTCGAAAAGTCCGGGCCAATCGCCTTGAGGTTCGCGCCGGACCTAGAGCCAGCCGGAGAGTTCGCGCCGGACGAGCGCCTCCAGCATCGCCATGCCGGCTTCCCCGGCATTGAGGCAATCCAGGGCGGCGAAGTCAGTCCCGCCCGCCGCAAGGAATACCGCGCGCCCCCGGATCGCCAGTTCCTCGCGGGTTTCGAGACAATCGGCCGAGAATCCCGGCGCGGCGATGGCGAGCCGCTTGGTGCCGCGAGCTGCCTCGGCCAGGAGTGTGGCTTCGGTGTAGGGTTCGAGCCACTTGGCGCGGCCAAAGCGCGACTGGAAGCTGATTTCGATCCGCAGGTCGCCCCATTCCACTGCGAGAGCCTCGGAGAGCAACCGCGCGGTCTTGCGGCACTGGCAGTAATAAGGATCGCCGAGACGCAGGGTGCGCTCGGGCATGCCGTGGAACGAGAGCAGCAGTACTTCCGGGCGGACCGGCAGCGCCGCAAGCTGACGCGAAAGATCGGCGCGCAGGGCCTCGATGTGAAGCGGATCGTCGTAATAGGGCGGGAGCGTGCGAAGTGCCGGCTGCCAACGCTTCTCCTTGAGCACGTCGCCTAGGCGATCGATGGCGGTTCCTGTGGTGGCACCGGAGTACTGCGGATAAAGCGGGGCGACGAGAATGCGGTCGCAGCCGGCATCGTGGAGCACGTGCAGCTCCTGCGCCATGGCCGGATTGCCGTAACGCATCGCCCACCGGATCTGGACGGCGGCGCCAAGACGGGCCTGCAGGCCGCTTGCCTGGTCGCGCGTGATCGCCGCCAGCGGGGAGCCATCGATGCCCCACACCTGCTGATAGGCGTGCGCACTTTTCTTGGGCCGCGTGTTGAGGATGATGCCGCGCAGGATCGGCTGCCAGACGAGCGGCGGGATCTCGACCACGCGGCGGTCGGACAGGAATTCGGCGAGGTAGCGCTTCACCGCAGCCGGGGTCGGTGCGTCGGGAGTCCCGAGGTTGACCAGCAAGACGCCGACCTTGCCGAAAACGACGGGCGGGTGATCAGCGGGACGCGCCATCACACTTCCTCCGCGAACAAGGGGAGCTTGCGGTAGCGCACGCCGGTGGCCGAGTGGAGCGCGTTGGCAATCGCCGGGGCGATCGCGACCACTCCCAGTTCGCCCGGATCGACCGGCGGCGCGCTGCTTTCGACGAACTCGACCGCGATTTCCGGCGTGTTGCCGAGCACTGGCAACGAGAGCTGTGACAGGCGCTCCGCCAAGGGCAGACCGCGAGCGTAGCCGGTGGTCGCACCGAGGGTCAGGCCAAGCCCGAAGACGAGCCCGCCTTCCAGCTGCTGGCGAGCGAGATCGCGGTTCACGATACGGCCGATGTCGGCGACGGCGCTGATCTTCTCGACCCTGACCCCGGCTTCGTCCTGCCGGGCGGTAACGATAACCGCGATGCGGCCGGCGCGGTCGCCTGCCTGATCGTTCGCCGCGCCCATGCGGTGACAGGCCAGCCCCTGCCCACTGGCATCGGCACCGGCGTCCCATTCGGCGAGCGTGGCACAACGCTGCAGGCATTCGGCGAGGCGGGTGTCGCTGCCGATCATGCCGATCCGGTAGGACAGCGGCTCGTGACCGGCAGCGCGGGCGAGCTCGTCGACGAAGCTCTCGGTGAAGAACGCGGTCATCGCATCGGCACTGCCCCGCATCCGCCCCGCGGGGATACCTGTCGATACGGGCACGTGATCCAGCGCGAAATGCGAGAGCGCATACGGCGGCACGGCACCCGCGAGCGCCAGCGGATCGGCCTCGCCCCGGCTGGCGGCAAGGGCTTCGCGGGCGGTATCGGCGCCAAACAGGCGGCGGCCCAGTTCGTTCGCGGCAGCGGGGGTGGCGACCCGGGTCCGCCAGGCGAGGACGGCGCCGTCGTCCGCGCGGGTCCGGGCCCAGAGCACTGCAGAGGCAGGCGGGCGCGGCATGCCGGCGAGCTGCTCCTGCCAGCGCGACCAGGTCAGCTGGACGGGCCGGCCGACCTCCTTCGCAATCAGCGCGGCCTCGACCGCGTGGGGCGTATCGAGCCGGGCATCGAAGCTGCCTCCGGCGGGAACCGGATAGAGCACCACGTCACGGGGATTGAGGCCGACAGCTTGTGCCGCAGCGCGGCGGCTGGTCTCGGGCGCCTGGGTCGCCAACCACAGTTCAAGCCGACCGTCCGAAAGCCGTGCGGTGCAACTGGCGGTTTCGAGACCGGCGTGGAGCGCGGGGGCGATGTCGTAGCGCGCGACGAGGCTGGGCTGGCCCTCGCCCATCGCGCCCTCGGGATCGCCGACGGTGACGATCCGCTCAGTCCGCGCCCGCTTGACCGCCTTGTCGAGCGCAGCCTCGACCGAGGCGCCGTCCACAGGGCGGGAGACCTTGAACTCCGGGGCGATCCGGGCGAGCGCCTGCTCAGCGGCCCACCAGGTCGGGGCCACTGCCGCGAGCCAGCCCGGCCCCTTCACCAGCCGGACTCCGTGAGCCTTGTTCTCGTCGATGCCGCCGAGCTCGGCGCTGTCGCCGAGCGGAGCGTGGCGGATGGCGGCATAGAGCATGCCCTCGAGGCGAATATCTCCGGCGAAGCGGGTCGCCCCCTCGACCAGCATCGGCGCGTCGAGCCGCGGGAAAGCTGTGCGCAGCGAAGCCAGGGGGAGGGGTTCGGCCGGCGCCGGGCCGAGATCCGGATCCTCTGGCAGATTCTGTTCGGCCGCCGTTTCGGCCAGGTCGCCGAAGCCGAGGCGCTGGCTGCCGTGCGTGACGAAGCCATTCGAGGTCTTGCACGCGCGCCAGTCGACATCCCAGCGGTCGGCGGCGGCGCGGCACAGCAACTCGCGCGTGGCGGCAGCGGCGTGGCGGGCGGGCGCCTCGTAGGCCGGGAGCGTGGTACCGGCGGCGGTGGCCATGAAACGATGGCGCTCGGCAAAGCCGCGAGCCGTGCGGCTGTCGGGATCTTCGGCCAGCCCCGCGAAGAACGGCATCCACAGCGGCGCCCATTCGGCCGCGAGGGGCGCATTGGCATAAGCCCCGCTGAGCGGCGCGGGGACGGCAGCGACCTTGCGCCAGTCGGCTCCAAGCTCCATCGCGACCACCTGCGGAATCAGCGTGGTGACGCCCTGCCCCATCTCGAGCTGCGGCACGGCGACTGAAACGATCCCGGTCTGGGCCACGGTGAGCCACGGGCCGAATGCGAACTCGCCCTCCTTGAGCGGCAGTTCGAGCGGGAAGCGACGCGGGGTCAGCGCCCACGCGACGAGGAGCCCCCCGCCCGCCGCGCCGCCGATCAGGAGTCCGCGCCGGGTGATCTGCATGTCAGGCGGCGTGCTCCAGCCACGCCGCGACCTTCTGCGCCACAGCCATGAACGCGCGCCCCTGCGGGGTATCGCCGGCGGCAGGCGGACGGCCGGCGTCGCTCTCCTGGCGGATCGCAAGATCAAGCGGAATGTGGCCCAGGAACGGCACGCCCGCCGCTTTGGCCGCGGTCTCGGCACCGCCGTGGCCGAACGGATCGCTTTCCTCGCCGCAATGCGGGCAGACATAGCCCGACATGTTCTCGACCATGCCGATCACCGGCACCTGGGTCTGCTCGAAGAAGTTCATCGCCCGGCTGGCATCGATCAGCGCCAAATCCTGCGGGGTCGAGACGATCACCGCACCCACCGGCTTGTACTTCTGGACCATCGTCAGCTGAACATCGCCGGTGCCCGGCGGCAGGTCGACTACGAGAACGTCGGTGTTGTCCCAATGTGCTTCAACCAGCTGGCCCAGGGCGCCGCCGGTCATCGGTCCGCGCCAGGCGACCGCCCGACCCGGCTCGACCAGATTGCCGACCGAGAGCAACCGCACCCCCCATTCGGTATCGAGCGGAACCAGCTTCTGGTCGTGCGCGGTGGGCCGGCGGCCTTCGCTGGCCATCAGGCGCGGCTGCGAGGGACCATAAATGTCGGCATCGACGAGCCCGACCCGCAAGCCCAGCCGGGCCAGGGCTACAGCAAGGTTGGCCGAGAGCGTGGATTTGCCGACGCCGCCCTTACCCGAACCGACCGCGATCAGGCGCGGACTCGTTGGCGAGGACGTGGCGGCGGGAGCTGCGGTGGGCTTGTCCGCCGTCAGCGCGACACGGACTTCGCTGACGCCTTCAGCCCCGCGCAGCGCGGCTTTGGCGGCGATCTCCAGCTTGTCGCGGCCGAGCTGGTCGAGCCCGCCCGCATCGAGCACCGCGGTAACCACTTCCCCCGACCGGCGCAGGGCTGAAACCCGGCCCTGCACGTCGGCGGGCAGAAGGTCCTTCAGCGCTTCAATTTCCGCACTCACTCGCAACTCCTCGCAACGCTCCGACCGTTTCCACGGTTCCGCCTGCGCCCTAGCAAGGAAAATGCGCATCCGGGCACTGTTTTTGTGGGCGAGCCGTTCCTATAACGGCGGCCATGAGAACAATTGGCGATGCTATCGCGCGCGGCTGGCTGGCCGTGACCGGGGGACCAGACGGCAGCGATGGCGAGAAGCCGGAGCGGCGTGGACGCGTGAGCAGCCCATGGGGCGCCGCGGGCGACCAGCCGGATGACGCGCCGGGTGAGCAGTCGCCGAGTGCTGACGATCCCGCCGACAAGCCGCGAGCGCCGGGACCGCGTAATCCGTGGCTTCCGGGCAGCGGCGGTGTGCGCCCGGGGGGCACTGGCGGCGAGAGCAGTGGCGGCCCGCGCCGGCCGGCCGCATTCGACGAAATCTTCCGGCAGCGCGCCGGCGGAGCGGGCCGTGGCGGGTTTGGCGGCGGGCGTATTCCCGGCTTGCCGCAACGTCCCGACGGGCGCAGTTGGGTTCCGCTGATCGTTGCGGGCGTCTTCGCGGTGTGGCTGCTATCGACCACGACCCATATGCTAGGCCCCAAGGAGCAGGGCATCGTCACCACGTTCGGCAAGTATTCGCGAACGATTGAACCGGGCGTCTCGTGGACCCTGCCCTGGCCGATCGAGAACGTGAGGGTCGAGGACGTCACCTCGATCAAGCGCGACACGATCCCCGAGGGCGAGGGCGAGAAGCTGATGCTGACGAGCGACCAGAACCTGGTCGATATCTCGTATCTGGTGCGGTGGAACATCAAGGACCTCAAGCTCTACGCGTTCCAGCTCGCCGACCCCGAGGCGACTGTGAAGGAAGTGGCCGAGGCGGCGATGCGTGCCTCCATCGCCGAAGTGCCGCTACGCGAGGCCATGGGCGGCACCGGCCGAGGCGACATCGAGCAGGCTGTGCGCCAGCGCATGCAGGCGGTGCTCGACGCCTACCGGTCGGGCGTGCTGATCCAGGGCGTGGAAATCAAGAAGGCCGATCCGCCCGCCAAGGTGATCGACGCGTTCCAGAAGGTAACCGCGGCGCAGCAGGACGCGCAGCGCGAGATGTCCAACGCACAGGCCTGGGCCCAGCAGATCACCCAGCGCGCCGCCGGCGACGCCGCGGCGTTCGACAAGGTCTACGAGCAGTACAGGCTCGCGCCCGAAGTGACCCGCCGCCGGATGTATTACGAGACCATGGAACGTGTGCTGTCCAACAACGACAAGGTCATCATCGCCGCTCCGGGCGTGACCTCCTACCTCCCGCTGCCCGAAGTGAAGCGCAAGGCGCAGGCCGAAGAAGGAGGCCAGTGATGACCCTGACCGAACTGTGGCACGAGAACCGCGCCGCGCTGGTCGCGGTGGGCGTGGCGGCCGTGGCCCTGCTCTCGTGCGTGACGATCGTTCCCGAGAACGAGCAGGGCGTGGTGGTGCGCTTCGGCGAGCCGGTGCGCGTGGTGAACCGCTTCCGCCCGGGCGCAGACTTCGGCAGCACCGGCGCGGGCCTCATCTTCCGCGTGCCGATCGCCGAGCGGCTGGTGCGGATCGACAAGCGGGTGCTCTCGGTCGACATGGAGCGCCAGCAAGTCCTGTCGACCGACCAGCAGCGGATCGAAGTCGACGCCTACGCGCGATTCCGGATCATTGACCCGGTTCGCATGGTGCGCTCGGCCGGCACGCCTGAGCGGGTGGAAGAGCAGCTCCAGCCGATCCTCTCCTCGGTGCTGCGCCAGGAACTGGGCAAGCGGAGCTTCGGCTCGCTGCTGACCGCCGAGCGCGGCCAGGCGATGAAGAACATTCGCGACGGCCTTGACCGCGAGGCGCGCGAATATGGCGCGCAGGTGATCGACGTGCGGATCAAGCGCGCCGACCTGCCCGACGGCACGCCGCTGGAAAGCGCCTTCGCGCGGATGGCCGCGGCCCGCGAGCAGGAGGCGACGACAATCGTCGCGCTCGGCCAGAAGAACGCCCAGATCATCCGCGCCACGGCCGAAGCAAATGCCGCGAAGGTCTATGCCGATGCGTTCGGGAAAGACCCGGCGTTCTATGACTTTTACCGCGCGATGCAAAGCTACGACACGACGTTCTCGAACGCGAAGAACACCGGACAGAGCACGATCCTGCTCTCTCCCGACAGTGATTATCTCCGCCAGTTCAAGGGGAAAGCCGCGCAGTAGGAGCATTTCTCGATTCCGGCGCTCCTGGTTCGTACCCTCGTCATTCAATCATGGTTAAGCCGGAGCGGCTTGTATCGTTGCGCAAGATTGATCCGGCGCGGATTTCCGTGCCTAGGCAGAGGAAGACAGAGGACGTGAAGCCCGTGCGATATGCATATGGAGTGTCGGCCGCACTGCTGCTTGGCGGAGCGGCGGTTTCGCTCGTCACCGGCATCCCCGCCGGGGCGCAGGTGGCGCAGAACGATGCGCAGCAGATGCAGCAGGTCGTGCCCCGCGCGGGAGCGCCGGCCAGCTTCGCCGACCTGACCGCCCAGCTTTCGCCCGCGGTGGTCAACATCTCGACCCGGCAGCGGGTACGCGTGGCGGCACAGGACAATCCCTTCGCGGGCACGCCGTTCGCCGACCTGTTCGGCAACGACCAAGGCCAGCAGCAGGGCACTCCGCAAACGCGCGAGGCCCAGTCGCTCGGCTCGGGCTTCCTGATCTCGGCCGATGGTTACGTGGTGACCAACAATCACGTGATCACTGCCGACGGCCAGGGCGAGGTTGAATCGATCACCGTCAAGACCAACGATGGGACCGAGTATCCCGCCAAGCTGATCGGCCGCGATGCCGCATCCGACCTCGCGGTGCTCAAGATCGCCTCGCCCAAGACCTTTCCGTTCGTGAAGTTCGGCGACAGCCGCAACGCGCGGGTGGGTGACTGGGTGATCGCCATCGGCCAGCCCTTCGGCCTCGGCGGCACGGTGACGGCGGGGATCATCTCCGCAGTTTACCGCGCGACCGGCACCGGCTCGGCCTACGACCGCTACCTGCAGACCGACGCCGCGATCAACCGCGGCAACTCGGGCGGACCGATGTTCGACATGCGCGGACAGGTGATCGGCATCAACAATGCCATCTTCTCGCCGACCGGCGGCTCGGTCGGCATCGGTTTTGCCATCCCGGCGGAAACGGCAGCGCCGATCGTGGAGCGGCTCAAGAACGGTCAGACGATCGAGCGCGGCTACCTTGGCGTGCGCATCCAGCAGATCAACGAAGACCTCGCGGATTCGCTGGGCATCCCGCACAACCGCGGCGAGTTCATCCAGGCGGTCGAGCCGACTGGCGCGGGTGCGCGGGCCGGTCTCCAGCCGGGCGACGTGGTCCTGCGGGTCGATGGCAAGGACGTCACCCCCGACCAGACGCTCTCGTACATCGTGGCCAACACCCCGCCTGGCAAACGCATCCCGATCGAGCTGATCCGCAACGGCCAGCGCCTGACCGTCAACGCCGTCGTGGCCCGCCGCCCCAGCGAGGAGGAACTCGCGCAGGCGCAGAGCTTCGGTCAGAACGACCAGAACGCCGACAATGACTACAACCAGGCACCCAAGAAGCAGGGCCAGGGCGTGGTCGAGCAGGGGCTGGGCTTCTCCGCCATTCCGCTGTCCCCGTCGATCGCCAACCAGCTCGGCGCCGCGGCGGGAACCCAGGGCGTGGTCGTCACCGCGGTCGATGGCTCTTCGGACGCCGGTCAGAAGGGTCTCCAGCGCGGCGACATCATCCTGTCGGCCAACTACCAGCCCGTGACGTCGGTAGCGCAGCTCGAGGCCGTGGTCCGCAACGCCAAGGCCCAGAACCGGCCGGCGGTGTTGCTGCGGGTGCAGCGGCGCGGCCAGCCGGCGACGTACGTGCCGGTCCGACTGAGGTGATTCGGACGATCCTCCCCGTTCGCGGGGAGGATCGTGACCCTCAAGCAAGCGTGAGGAAGATCTCCGCCTCGATCACCCACTCCGTGCCGAGCCGGCGCCACTTGGCGGCGTAAGTTCCGCTGGCGGAATTGCCGCCGGACTTCGTCTGCCCCTGCCATGCGCCATGTTCCATCGCCACGGGGAGCACCGGCGAGACCTCGATACGGTCCGGAAGGCGGGTGTAAACGACCGGGTCGGCGGCCGCGAATTCGCGCTTCCATGCCAGCAGTTGTGCCTTGCGGCCATTGATGACAGCGCTGTCTGAGCCCGCGACGAGCACGACGTTCTGCGAGAGCAAGGGACCGATCGACGCGAGGTCCGCCTCCGCAAGCGCTTGGTTGAAGGCGGCGCGGCGCAGGCGGATGGCAAGTTCGGGCGAGTCCATCAATGCCCCTGCCCGTTGCGCGCGGCTTTTTCCGCGCGGAATGCCTCATAGCTGTCGAGCACCTTGCGCATTTCGGCGATCGCCTGCTCCCGCGCGGCGTCGTCGCGGATCGCTTCCAGGCGGTGCTTGAGGCTGGAGGCGAGGTCGGCGTAGGCGTTCTGCCAGTCCCGCCCGACCGCACGGGCTGCTTCGGGCGGGCCGGTGCGCAGGCGCTTGGCGGGAGCGCCGGGGGCCAGCTCCCACATCTCGCCGATTTCGGGAACCCGCACCACGGGTGCGTCAGGCCCCTTGCCCGCCAGCGCCGCAAGCGCATCGACCGAGCCACTCTCGCCATGATCGAGCAGCAAGCTTCCCGAAATCGGCGCGCGGGCCCTGATCCAGGCCAGCAGCTCGGACTGATCGGCATGGGCCGAGTAGGAATCTATCCGCCGGATGGCGGCGCGCACCAGCACGTCGCGGCCCGAGATGCGCACCCGCTGCGCCCCGTCGAGGATTACCCGGCCGAGCGAGCCCTGCGCCTGGAAGCCGACGAACAGCACGGTCGAATCGCGCCGGGCAAGGTTGTGGAACAGGTGGTGGCGGATGCGCCCGGCCTCGCACATTCCGCTGGCGGAGATGATGATCGCGCCTGAGATCGTGTTGAGCCGCATCGATTCGGCGACTTCCGTCGTGTAGTGGATCGCCGGGTGCTCGAACGGGTTGGTCCCTTGGGTGTCCTCCAGATCGTCGAGGTGACGCGCGAAGACCTCGGTCGCATGGTTGGCCAGCGGGCTGTCGACGAAGACCATGGCGTTGCCGATTTTTCCGGCGCGCGAGAGCATGGCGATGTCCAGCAGGAGTTCCTGGGTGCGCTCAAGTGCGAAGGCCGGGATGACCAGGTTGCCGCCCTTGGCGCGCGCCTCGTTGATGATCACGGCCAGCGAACCGCGCCGCTCCTCGAGCGTCTGGCGCTCGCGAACGCGATCGCCGTAGGTGCTCTCGCAAATCACGTGATCGAAACAGCAAGGGCCCTGGGGATCGGGATGGAAGGCTTTGTTCTCCGGGCCGATATCACCCGAGCACATGACCCGCACGCCACCCGCCTCGAGTTCGACCGAGACGGCGCCGAGAATATGGCCCGCGTTCCACAGCCGCGCGCGGAAGCCCGGCGCCGGCTCGAACCACTCGCCAAGGGGGACCTGGCGCGCCGCGCGCCAGGCGGCGAGGCCGTCCGCTTCGGTATAGAGCGGTTCGCCCATGTCCTCGCGCCGCCGATCCCGCCGCCGCGCCGCGCGCTCCGCCTCGCCTTCCTGGATCCGGCCCGAATCCGCGAGCATGAACTGCAACAGGTCGGCAGTTTCGGCAGTGCAGTGGATGGGCCCGTGGTAGCCGTCCTTGACCAGCTTGGGCAGCAGCCCCGAATGGTCGATATGGGCGTGAGTGAGAATGACCCCGGCGATCTCGCCTGGCCGCTCTAGCCCGTTGGCCCGGTTCAGCGTCTCCAGCGTGCGCGAGCCCTGGAACATGCCGCAATCGACCAGCAGGCGCGTATCTCCGAGCCGGAATTCGAGGCACGAGCCGGTAACCGTGCGGCCCGCTCCATGCAGTGTCAGCGTGAGTGTCATGCGATCCTCGTCCCGGCTCCCATGAGCGGCATAGCCCTTTCGCAGGCCACGCGGGAAGGGCCTTGCTGCGGCCGCGGGAACCACGCCCGGACCGCGCCGGTTCGAGCCGAGTGCCCGCCGTTCATGCCCTGATCGAGCAACTCGCCAAGCTGCTGGAGATTGCCGGCGTCGCGATCATCCTCGGCGGGGTGATGGTCGCGAGCGTGCTGTTCCTGCGTGCCGGACTATCCGGGACCGACTGGCGGTTGAGCTACGACCAGTACCGCGCGAATCTCGGGCGCGGCATCCTGCTCGGCCTGGAACTTCTGGTGGGGGCAGACATCATCGGTACGATCACCGCCCCGCTCACCTGGGACAGCGTCGGCCTGCTCGCGATGATCGTGCTGATCCGGACCTTCCTGAGCTTCTCGCTAGAAACCGAGATCGAGGGCTGCTGGCCATGGCAGCGCGCGCGCCGGGATGGCGGGCAGCAGCGCGAACAGCGCTGATCAGTACCCCTGGACGGGCGCCGGTGCCGGAGCGCCGCGGGCACCACCCTGACGGCCAGTTGCGCGATCAAGGAAATTGTCGTCGGCAGCAGGCGGCTGGCCATCCTCCGCTGGTGGCTGGCCGTTGTCCTCCGGGCGACCCGCCGGCTGGCCCGCACCGCCTTGCTGGCGGCTGGGATCGATCAGGTTGCCCTTCTCGTCGACGTAGTAGTAGTCCTCGGGATTGCCGGCCATGTTGGCCTCGTCGTCAGGCTCCAGCGTGTAGCCGGGGAGCTTGAGTTCGGTATCGAACTGCTCGACCGGGCGTCGCGCAGTGGCAACGCGCATGTATTGCGAGAAGGCGCGCGCCGGCGCGGTGCCGCCCATCAGCCCGGGGATCGGCTTGGCATCGTCGCGACCCATCCATACGCCGGTGGTGATCCCGCTGGAAAAGCCGATGAACCACCCGTCCTTGTTCGAGCTGGTGGTCCCGGTCTTGCCGGCGACCGGCCGCCCGATCTGCGCGGCGCGGCCGGTGCCGATGTTGACCGCGGTCTGCAGCAGGTCGGTAATGCCGGCGGCGACGTAATCGGCGACAAGCTGCTGGCCGGGGGTGGACCGGTGTTCGTACAGCACCTGGCCGTCAGTGGTGGTCACCTTGGCGATACCGTAGGGCTCGACCGCGGTGCCCTTGGCCGACACCGCCGCGAAGGCGCGGGTCATGTCGATCAGCCGCACGTCCGAGGTGCCCAGCACCATGGAGGGCATGGTGTTGATCGGCGTCGTGATGCCGAACCGCCGCGCCATTCCGGCGACCGTCCCGAACCCGACCTCGTTGCCAAGCTGAGCGGCAACGGTGTTCTTGGAATAGGCGAAGGCGGTACGCACGTCGATCTTGCCGGCATAGTTGCGGGCATCGTTGTGGGGTGACCAGCCCTGGATCGTCACCGGCTCGTCAACCACGGTGTCGTCGGGCTTGTAGCCAGCTTCGAGCGCCGCAAGATAGACGAACAGCTTCCACGCCGATCCCGGCTGGCGCACCGCGTTAGTGGCGCGGTTGTAGTTCGAGGTGACGTAGTCGGTCCCGCCGACCATGGCGAGGATCGCGCCGTCGCGGTCCATCGAGACCAACGCGCCCTGTGCGCCGCCCGGCGCGTTTTTCGCCACCGCATCGGTCGCCGCGCGCTGAGCGGCGGGATCGAGCGTCGTCCAGACCTCGATCGGCTGGTTGTTGTCCGGGACCAGCAGGTCGAGCTGCGGGAGCGCCCAGTCCGTGAAATAGCGGACGGAATTCTGGCCCGCCTCGGCCGCAAACCTGACCTTGCCCCAGTCCGCCCCGGCAGCCTCGCTGGTGGTGATCGTCCCGGCATCCTGCATCGTGGCGAGGACGACCTTGGCCCGCTCGACCGCAGCGACCTTGTCGGCCGTCGGCGAATAGCGCGACGGCGCCTTCACGAGGCCGGCGATGATCGCCGCCTCCGGCAGGGTCAGCTGGTCGCCCGGATGGCCGAAGAACTTGCGGCTGGCGCTGTCGATGCCGTAGGCGCCGCCGCCGAAGTAGACCTTGTTGAGATAGAGTTCGAGGATCTGCTGCTTGGAGAACTTGGTCTCCAGCGCGATCGCCAGGATCGCCTCGCGCGCCTTGCGAGCGAAAGTGCGGTTGTTGTTCAGGAACACGTTGCGGGCGAGCTGCTGGGTGATGGTGGAGCCGCCCTGGCGCCACTTGCCGCTTTCCACGCGCACGAACAGCGAGCGCAGGATGCCGACCGGATCGACCCCGAAGTGATCGTAGTAGCGCCGGTCCTCGACCGAGATCATCGCATCCTTCATGGTCGAGGGAATCTGGGCGATCGGGATCCACTTGCCGTAGCTCGGCCCGAGCGACACGAGTTCCGAGCCGTCGCGCGCGCGCACGACGATCATCTGTCCCTGCTGCTGCGATTTCAGCGCCTGGTAGCCCGGCAGCGAGGACGCGGCGACCATCACCGCCGCGCCGACCGCCAGCACCACCGCAAGCGTAAGCGCCAGGCCCCAGACCATCACGCGACGAACGAAGCGACCGAACCGGCCGGGGCCGCGCTTGCCGCCGCCGCCCCCCGCCCCGTTGCCGCCGGAATTGCGCGGCGGCAGCGGCGGCGCCGGCGGTTGTTCGGACAAATTGCGCCGGATGGCGGAACGAGCCATTGCGTGTGTCTGATCCCTCCGCGGACACCCACCGGCCCGCACCGCTTGGCGCTCTGCCTAGCCCAAGCGGAACCCAGCGTTAACAGGAAAGTGTCCGCGCGCGGCGATACCCCTCACCCCTTGGGCTTGAAGTCCAGCGAAGCGCTGTTGATGCAGTAGCGCAGGCCCGCCGGTCCCGGTCCATCAGGGAACACGTGGCCGAGGTGCCCTTCGCACTTGGCGCAGCGCACCTCGGTGCGGACCATGCCGTGCGAGCGGTCCTCGAACTCGTCGACCGCCTCCTCGGCCAGCGGCGCGGTGTAGCTTGGCCAGCCGCAGCCGGATTCGTACTTGGTGTCGGAGGTGAACAGCGGCTCGCCGCAGCCGGCGCAGGTATAGAGGCCGGGATCCTTGTTCGATGCGTACTTGCCGGTGAAAGCGCGCTCGGTGCCGGCTTCGCGGAGGATATGGTACTGCTCGGGGGTCAGCCGCTCGCGCCATTCCGCGTCGGTCAGGGTGAGCTTGTCGGTCATCGGCGGGTCTCCTTCGTCGCGCCAATATGGGGGCGCGGAGGCGATTGCGCGAGAGGGGCTAGAGCGTGGCGAAGAGCGCGAGCATGCGGGTCCACGCGCGCTCGGCTTCGGCCGCACTGTAGCTCGGCGCGTCGGGCACGGTCCACCCGTGATCGGCGGCATAGACCTCGACTTCGGCCGGGCGGTGCGCAGCAGCGGCAGCAGCCCTCAGCGCGTCCTTGTCGCCGGGAGCCCGGGCGTCGTCGTTGCGGCCGATGGCGAAGAGATAGCTGGCACGGGTTCCCGCGAGCAGGCGGTGCGGGCTGTCGGGTGCGTCGGTGACCAGGCTGGCGCCGTGGAGCGATGCGGCCGCCCTGACCCGCGCGGGCGCGGCGACAGCGGTACGCACGGCGAACGGCCCGCCCATGCAGTAGCCGTTGGAGCCGATCCCGCGCCTTGTATCGACCGCCGTCTGACGATCGAGCCACGCGACGAATGCCGCGCCGTCACGGGTGGTCGCCGCGGGATTGATCGCGGCGATCATCGGCTTGAGCCGCGCCTGCCCGTCAGGGGTGCGCCATTCGGCGAAGCTGGCGAGAACCGGAGCCTTTGCCGAGCGGTAGTACTGGTTGACCAGGAGCACGGCATAACCTGCGGCGGCCAGGCGCCGTGCCATCGCCTTGTTGGCATCGCGCAGTCCGCCGATGTCGGGCCACATCACAATGCCCGGGTGCTTCCCCTTGGCGGGATGGAAGAACACGCCGTCGGCCGTTCCATCAGGCGTGGTGACAGCGACAGGCTGTTCGACGACTGAACTGGCGGCGCCGTCAGCGCCTGTGCCACTGCAGGCCGCAAGCATGGCTACTGTGCCAATCAAGCCGAAATCGCGGCGTGACACGGCGGAGGCAGCCGCTCGCTCGGCGGCGGACATGTCGGCAAGGACGTGGTCATCGCACATGATCGGTTCCTTTCACGGGGAAGCGCCTGGGAAATGTCAGCCGCGGAAGTTCAGTTCCAGCCGGACCCCGTTGGGGTCGGTGACGAACAGCTGGCGGAAGTTCGCTCCCGCGATCCCTTCGCGGCAGGCAACGCCCAGTTTCGCGCAGCGCGCCACCATGCCGTCATAGTCCTCGCAATCCAGCGCGACATGGTCGATCGCGCCGGTAGGCCCCAGCGCCTCGTCCGGGCCATGCCGTTCGGGGCGATAGCGCTGGAGGTGAATGATCGACCGCCCGGCAGGATCGGCCAGCCAGTGGGCCTGGACCCCAGGCGGCATTCCCGAGGTATCGCCATCCACCAGGCCGAGCAGTTCACGGTAGAACTGCTTGGTCCCGTCGATGTCGCTGGTCACGATGTTGATGTGGTCGAGGCCCTTGACCGCCATGCCGCTCCGCCCTGCAAACTCCCGCACCGCGGAGAGTGACACGCGCGAGAGCGCCGGTCCAGCGCCCCGACGGGCACAGGTCAGCGACGGGCGAGTTCAGCTTCGGACTGGGCGAGGAGTTCGGCGATAATCTCGGCCACGGGCTCTTCCCTGCTGACCATGCCGACCGACTGTCCGGCCATCAGCGAACCGCTCTCGACATCGCCGTCGATCACCGCGCGGCGCAGCGCGCCGGCCCAGAAGTGCTCTATCTGGAGCTGGGCCTCACCCATCTCGAGCGCCCCGTCGTCGAGCAGTTGCGCGACTTCGCGCTGCTTGGCGGTGAATTCCTCGGTGCCGTTGTTCTTGAGCGCGCGGACCGGGATCACCGGCAGGCGCGGATCGACCTGGACGCTCGCCACCGCATCGCGGGCGTTGGCGCGGAAGAAGGCCTTCTTGAACGCCGGGTGGGCGATCGATTCAGTGGCGCAGGCGAATCGGGTGCCGAGTTGAACGCCGCTGGCGCCCATCTCGAGATAAGCCGCGATCATCTCGCCCCGGCCGATCCCGCCAGCTACGAACACGACGAACTCCTCGGCGAGCGCCGGCAGGAATTCCTGCGCCAGCACGCTGGTGGCGACCGGTCCGATGTGGCCGCCGGCTTCCGAGCCCTCGATCACCAGCGCGTCGGCGCCCGAGCGGAGGAGCTTCTTCGCCAGCGCCAGCGTGGGCGCGAAGACCAGCACCTTGGCCCCGAAGTCCTTGATCGCCTCGACACTGCCCTTGGGCGGGATGCCGCCGGCCAGCACCACGTGGCCGACCTTGTGCTGGGCGCAGACGCCGATCAGGTCGAACAGCTGCGGATGCATGGTGATGAGATTGACGCCGAACGGCTTGCCGGTGAGCGCCTTGGTCGCCGCGATCTCGCGGTCGAGCAATTCGGGAGTCATCGCTCCGCACGCGATCACCCCGAACCCGCCGGAATTGCTGATCGCCGAGACGAGATTGCGCTCGGAGACCCAGCTCATCGCCCCGCACAGGATCGCGTGTTCGGTCCCGAGGAAAGCGGCGCCGCGCGCCATGCGCGCCTTGGTCTTGTCGTACACGGATACCCCCGATCGTTCCCGCCTGGCCGGCTGCGGGGCGCTATAGGGGCAGGCTGGCCGCGGATAAACCCCTGCCGCTCAAATCGGTGCGAACGGAGAAAATGGGGCCCGGACCGGCGAGTTTCGGCCAATGATTACAGTCCGGTAATGTGCTGTCCAGCGGATGGACGGCACAGATCGGCCATTTAATCCCGAGCAGCCTGTATCGACACGGTAGCCCCTTCTCCCGTCGGATCAGGCCGCACGAGCCCCGTCTCCGTTCCAACCCGCGGAGGCGGGGCTCGACACGTCCGGGACAGACCGGCCAGGGCTGCGGCGATCAGTCGGTAGCCTTCAGACGACGGTTCCGAACAGCCGGGCCATGAAGCACACCAGCCCGACGGCGAAAACGAGCCCCGCCAGCCCCTGGGTGGCGGTTCGGACTGTACGAGTGCGGGAGATGGGCGCCATGAGCAGCACGGCGACGCCGGTCAGCATGACGAGAATATAGGTCAGCATGTCAGGTACTCTTTCCGGTGGGTAAACACGGCCTGTACCAAGGCTGGTTGCAACCCTTTGAACGACCGTGGCCAACGGGAAATTAAGTATGACTGCGGTTCGCTCAGAACAGCCGGGTGAGTGAGTAAAACAGCGCGCCGACCGCAGCCGAGGCGGGGATTGTGATGATCCAGGCAACGACCACGCTCTGCGCGACGCCCCAGCGCACCGCCGAGGCGCGCCGCGCCGTGCCAGCGCCAATGACCGCGCCGGTGATGGTGTGCGTGGTCGAGACCGGGATGCCCAGCCGGGTGGCGGTGAACACCACGATCGAGCCTGCGAGAGAGGCGGAAAAGCCCTGGTGCTGCGAGAGCTTGGTGATGCGCGAGCCCATCGTCTCGATTATCTTCCAGCCGCCCGACATCGTGCCCAGGCCCATCGCGATGTAGCACGAGATGGCCACCCAGTGCGGCACATGGAACTCGCCGTGGAGATAGCCGGTCGAATAGAGCAGCACGGTGATCACGCCCATCGTCTTCTGGGCATCGTTGAGGCCATGGCTTAGCGAATAGGCAGCGCTCGAGACAAGGTGGAGCGCGCGGGTGGTGCCCTCGGCCCGGCGCGCGGTGACCCGGTGGAGCGCCCAGGAACTGATCAGCATGACCAGCAGCGCCAGCCAGAAGCCGATCAGCGGCGATGCGACGATGGCGATCAGGGTCTTGGACAGGCCGCCCCACTGGACGCCCTCGAACCCGGCATGAGCGACGCCCGCGCCGATGATCCCGCCGACCAGCGCATGGCTCGATGAAGACGGAATGCCCTTGAGCCAGGTGACGACGTTCCAGAACATCGCCCCGACCAGCGCCCCGAATACCACCCCGGGAGTGACCAGATCCTTGTCGATGAGGCCCTTGCCGATGGTGTCGGCCACCGCGTGCAGACTGGGGAAGGCAAGCGTGAGGAAATAGGCCGAGAAATTGAAGAACGCGGCGAAGGCCACCGCCTTGACCGGCGAGAGCAACCGCGTGGCGACCACCGTCGCGATGGCGTTGGCCGCATCGTGCAGCCCGTTGAGAAAATCGAACGCCAGCGCGACAAGGATCAGCGCCACCAGCAGCGGAAAGGCCAGCTCATGCATGGCGGTGCCCCCTCGATCCGGTCAGGCGTGGTCGATGACGATGCCGTCGATCTGGTCGGCGACGTCTTCGAAGGCATCCACGATCCGCTCGAGGTGCTTGTAGATCTCGCGCTCGGTGACGAAGCGCAGGGTGTTGGTCGCGCCGTGGTCTTTCAGCGCCTGCTTGAGCCCCTCGGCATGGACGCTGTCGGCATGGCCTTCCATCCGCACCAGCCGCTCCGTCAGTTCGTGCAGGCGCTTGGCGTTGCGCGGCACGTCGCGCAGCAGCGGCATGGCCTCCGCGGTCAGGCGCGCGGCGTCCAGCGCGATCGCGGCCATGTCGCGCATCTGCGGCGCGAACTCCGTCACCTCGTAGAGCTTGATCGCCTCGACCGTCGCCTGCATCTCGTCGACCGTATCGTCGAGCGAGCCGATCAGCGCGGTAATTGCGCCGCGGTCGAACGGGGTCAGGAAGGTGCGGCGCACCTCGTGGAGCATCTCGCGGGTGATCTCGTCGGCATCGTGCTCGCGCTCGATCACCTCGCGGATGTGCTCGTGCGCGGCCGGGCCGCCTTCGAGCGCGCGAACGGTCGCCTCGGCCGCGGCGAGTACGGTGGCGGCGTGCGATTCGAACAGACGGAAGAAGTCGGCGCTGTGCGGAAGCAGGCGCTGGAACCAGGCAAACATCGAGAATACCCCTGAAGTCTTGATGGCGACGACATCGAGAAGGCCGGTGCGCCCGGCCGCCGTGCGGAAGTCCGAGGGCGCGAAGGAACGAATCAATTCACTGAGGTCCGGCTCGTCCACCGCGTCGGCGGCTTCGGCCAGGGTGAACCAGCGGCGCTCGCGCTGGTGCTGCTCTTCCCAGGCATCGAGCTCGCGGGTGAGCGCAAGCGGGAAGACATCGACATCCGCCATGAGCGAGGCCCCGGAGCGGACCCGCTTGCGAAAGCGGTAGGAGCCCAGCGGCACCGGACAGACGGCGCCAAGCACGCCGGCTTCTTCCTCGGCCTCGAGCGCGGCGGCGACATGTGGCGCGGTGCGCGCGGCGACATTGCCCTTGGGCAGGACCCACCGCCCGGTCCCGCGCGAGGTGACCAGCATCACCTTGATCACCGAATCGGGCCCGATCCCGTCGGTGCGATATGGCAAGGCGGCAACCTGGCGAATGACCCATGCTCCCGGCGTCGGACGGACCCGGCACGGCCCCCCGCCGCGCGTGTCATGCCCGTGTCACAAACGAGGTCCGGCGCGCAAGTTTGCATGCGCCGGTTGTGCCCCGATTTCAGCCGCATTGCAGCCGCGTTGCAGATTACTCCGCGTCGAGGCCGTAGGCGGTGTGCAGCACGCGGACCGCCAGCTCGACCTCGTCGGCGTCGATCAGCACCGAGACCTTGATCTCGCTGGTGGAAATCGCCTGGATGTTGATCCCGCGATCGGCCAGCGCCTTGAACATCGTTGCGGCGACGCCGGCATGGCTGCGCATGCCAACGCCCACGACCGAGATCTTGGCGACCTTGTCATCGCTGATCAGGCGATAGTAGCCGATCTTGTCCTTCTGCTCCTCGAGCATGGTCTGCGTGCGCAGCAGGTCGGCCGCGGGGACGGTGAAGGTGACGTCGGTCTCGCCCTTGTCCTTGGCGATGTTCTGGATGATCATGTCGACGTTGATGTTCGCCTCGGCGAGCGGGCCGAAGATCGTGGCGACGGCGCCCGGCCGGTCGGCGATGCGGGTCAGCGTGACCTTGGCCTCGTTCTTGTCGGCGGCGATGCCGGTGATGACCTGGCGTTCCATCTCAAGTCCTTCAAGTTCTTCGTCAGACACGATCATCGTGCCGGGGATGGTGTCGGCGGCGGGGGCATTCTCGTCGATGAACGAGGAGAGCACCTGGACGCGCACATGCTCCTTCATGGCGAGGGAAACCGAGCGGGTCTGCAGCACCTTCGAGCCGACCGAGGCCAGTTCGAGCATTTCCTCGTAAGTCACGTTCTTGAGCTTGCGCGCCTTGGCGACGATCCGCGGGTCGGTGGTGTAGACCCCGTCGACGTCGGTGTAGATGTCGCAGCGGTCGGCCTTGACTGCCGCGGCCACGGCCACCGCCGAGGTATCCGACCCGCCGCGGCCCAGCGTGGTCACCCGGCCGTTCGGCGCAAGACCCTGGAAGCCCGGGATCACGGCGATCTCGCCGGCGGCCATGCTGGCCAGCAGCGCCTCGCTGTCGATGTCCTCGATGCGCGCCTTGGCGAAGGCGTCGTCGGTCCGGACCGGCAGCTGCCAGCCGAGCCACGAGCGCGCCTTGCAGCCCATTGCCTGGAGCGTGAGCGCGAGCAGCCCCGAGGTCACCTGCTCGCCAGCGGCGACGACCACGTCGTACTCCGCCGGGTCGTAGAGGGCGTTGGCCTCGCGGCAGAAAGTGACCAGGCGATCGGTCTCGCCGGCCATCGCCGAGACGACCACCGCGACCTCGTGCCCGGCTTCCTGCTGGCGCTTGACGATACCCGCCACGCGCCGGATGCGCTCGGTGCCGGCCATCGAAGTGCCGCCGAATTTCATCACGATGCGCCCCACGGGCCTGTGCTCCTGCTATCTGCCGCGCTGAAAACTGGACCTGCGATCCGCATGGACCGGAAGGCGGGGGCGCTTTAGGAAGGGTGCATGGTGAATGCAACCTCGAACGAGCCCGCAACGATCCGCCCCGACGAGGCGGCGCATTTCGGACGGATGGCGGCGCAGTGGTGGGATCCCAAGGGTTCCTCGGCCATGCTCCACCGGCTCAACCCCGTGCGGCTGGAGTTCATCCGCGAGTGCGTCGACACGCACTGGCACGGCGATTCGCGGGCGCTGAAGCCGCTCGCCGGCAAGCGCGCGCTCGACGTGGGGTGCGGCGCCGGGCTGCTGGCCGAGCCGCTCGCGCGCCTCGGCGCGGCGGTGACCGGTGTGGATGCGGCGGCGGAGAATATCGCCGTGGCGCAGGGCCATGCCACCGGCTCGGGGCTCGCCATCGACTACCGCTGCGGGGACCTGGCAGCGCTCGGGCTCGGGCAGTTCGATCTCGTCACCTGCATGGAAGTGATCGAGCATGTTGCCGACAAGGGCGCCTTCGTTCGAGCGCTGGCGCAGAGCCTGGCGCCGGGCGGACTGATGGTCCTCTCGACCCCCAACCGCACCGTGCGCTCGCGGGTGCTGCTGGTCGAGGCGGCCGAGCGCTTCGGCGGCATTCCCAGGGGAACGCACCACTGGGCCGACTTCGTCACGCCGGAGGAGCTGCGCGAACTGCTGAGCGCGGCAGGGCTTCGGATGGGCGAGCCGCAGGGGATCTCGTGGAATCCCCTGGCCAGCCTGCACCTCTCGAGCGACCTGGCGCTCAACTACATCGTGACGGCCGTGGCCGCCTAGGCCGGCAGCAGCTTGCGCTGGCGCCGGCCGGTGAGCAGCCCGGCGGCAATGTCGGCCGCGAGCGCCGCGCCGACGAACGCCGCGCCGGCCAGCATCGGGCGGCGCCGGCCGCGGCCCTGCCGGCGGGCGATGCCGAGGGTGGCGAGATCGAGCACGTCACCGGCCACGCGGGTCCACGCGCCGATGCTCGAGCGCGGGGCAGCGAGCAGCAGGGCACCGCTGGCGATCTCTCGCGCGCCGTAGGTCTTGAGCGCCGGGGCGCTGCGCGGCAGGCCGAGCCGGCGGGCGAGCTTGCGAGTGGCGAGCAGTTCGATGGCGCCGAGGCCGAAGCTGAGGGCGGCGAGCGGGTAGCTGATCCGGCGCATGGTGTGCCTCTCCTGATACGCGATTGTTACAGGAAGGAAGCGCCCCCACCGCGACGATGTTCCGCCGCCGGTCGCCCGCCAGGGCTCAGTCCAGCGCGGCGGCCCACTCCGCCTCCCTGAACCCGACCAGCAGCCCGCCCGCATGCTCGACGATCGGGCGCTTGATGCAGCTGGTGTTGGCCGCCATCACGCGCACGGCCTTGGCTGCATCGAGGTTCTCCTTTTCGGCATCGGGCAGTTTCCGGAAGGTCGGGCCCGCGCGGTTGAGAACTTTCTCCCACCCCGCTTTCTCGCACCAATCCGCCAGCTGCGCAGGGTCGGCGCCCTGCTTCTTGTAGTCGTGGAAGGTGTGGGCGATCCCTCGTGCATCGAGCCAGGCGCGGGCCTTCTTGACGGTGTCGCAGTTGGGGATGCCGTAGAGGGTGATTGCCATGAGCCGAAATCCTTTCGCGCGGGCTGCCTAACGTGCGGCGGGCGCCGCGCAAAGAGGTCGGCGCGGCCCGCGCGTCGGGCAGTGCATGGGTGACACATGGTGACACGGTGTCACCCCGCTTTTGGAGGTCTATTCACTGCCTTTTCAGGGACTTGGGCCAAACAGTGCATGGGTGACACTTGTCCAACTCAATTCACTTTGCCGGCTGTCAAAGAGCGCAGGGCGAGGCACTGCGCGGGGAGGATGACAGCGCACGGGCGTGTAGGACAGCGAATTCCGGTGCTGCACTTGCCGCTTGCCAGCCAGGTGATTCCTCGCAAAAGCAGGGGGATGGCCGAACCGCCCAAACGCTTCCGGGTCACCGCCCGCGACAACTACGGCGATATCTTCGCGTTCGAATCGGACAA
>Ga0207703_10001218_pt1 | contig 24067 bp, 22 predicted proteins | sample KBSSwiS12_FD_184304 | JGI IMG/M metagenome (GOLD analysis project Ga0207703, IMG submission 184304) | Switchgrass rhizosphere microbial communities from Kellogg Biological Station, Michigan, USA - KBS Switchgrass S1-2 (SPAdes) (version 2) | ecosystem: Host-associated > Plants > Roots >...
GATGACCAGCATCAAATCGCCCTCGTAGAAGCAATCGACCGGGCAGACCTCGACGCAGTCCATATATTTGCATTTGATGCAGGCGTCGGTGACGACGTAAGTCATGGAAACTCGCTCCTTATGGTCACTTCGCTATGTCGCGGGCCTCGGCTCGTCAATCGCGACATGCGGCGGCACACTTGCCACACTGGGCTGATCTCCTAAGCTTAGGGCAATTGTCGGAGGGAAAGACATTGATTCGCAAAGCGTTGGTCACGACTCTCGCGGTCGGAGGGCTCGTAGCGGCGGTACCCGTCAACGGAGCACCCGAAGATGCCGTGGCTCGGGAGATGGCGGCAACAGCCGCTCTCAACGACCCAAAGCTGCAAGCGCTCGCCAAGAAGGCCTTTTCAGAAGTCGAAGCTCTCGCCGCCAAGGGTGATCCCAAGGCACTCACTTTCATGGGCTTGAGCTATCAGCTTGGGCTCGGCGCTCCAAAAGACCCGGCAAAGGCCGTAGCCTGGTTTGCGCGAGCGGCGCAGGCCAACGAACCGATCGGGCAGTTCCACTACGGACTTGCTCTCCACAATGGAGACGCGGGCGCAAAGGACCCGGTCGCTGCTGTGAGCTGGTTGCGAAAGGCTTCGGCGCAAGGGAATGTCGAAGCAACCACCATGCTCGGCCTTGCCTATTATTCTGGTGACGGCGTTCCCGTGGACAAAATCGAAGCCACGCGGCTGCTGGCTGACGCGGCGAGCAAGAAGAATGCTCAGGCGCTCGCCATGCTCGGGGCTATCTATCTTAATGGTTGGGGCGTGACGGCGGACCCGGAGCGCGGTCTCAATCTCCTCAAGGAGGGGGCAGAGCGCGGGTCGCGGACTGCCATGTTTCAAATCGCGATCGCATATTCGACCGGAAAAGGAGTGCCGAAGGATGAGGTCGAAGCGCGACGTTGGTTCGGCACTGCGGCGGCGCTAAACATGCCTGAGGCCCAAGTCGGGCTCGGCCTGATGTTGATGAGTGGAATGGGCGGGCCGAAGGATGAATCGAACGCCGTTGAGCTATTCACCAAGGCCGCGCAGGCGAAGGACTCCGACGCAATGCTCTTTCTCAGCAAGGCATATGCGTTGGGCACGGGCGTTGCTCCCGATCCGCAGAAATCGAATCGCTACCTCTCCGATGCAGTGTTGGCGGGAAACCCGATGGCTTGCTTCATCTTCGGGAAGAAAGTCGAGGCAGAGGGCGACTTGAAGGTCGCGCTCGATCTTTATCGGTTTGCGGCGTCGAAGGGACTGGCGCCCGCCAAAGAGGCGCTCGACCGGCTTCAGGCGAAAAAACCCTAGGAGTCTGCTAACTCTTCATAACAGCCTCGCGCCTCGGCCGCCGGGCCGCGCCGCTTCGGCAGCTCGAGAACCTTGAGCACGCGAACTCGGCCATGGAGCGGAAGGGCAATCGTGCTCCCTATGCGGACGTCTTCGGAGGATTTCTCCACGCGCTTGCCGTCGATGCGCGCATGCCCCTGCTCGATTACCGCCTGGGCTTGGGTTCGGCTCTTCACCAGTCGGATGAAGAATAGGAAACGGTCGATCCTCACTTGCGGCGCAGCTTCTCCAGCTCGGCGAAGGCATGGGACGGAGCTCCGCGGCGATCGTTGCGCGGGGGCCGGCGGCCGCGCCAGCGCCACGCGTCTCCCGCTCTGGCGAAGCCGACATCGCTCATCAGTTTCGCGATCGCATCATCGTCGAGACCGATCGAGGTCGCGAACTCGAAATCGACCGGATTGTCGCCCCCTGCCGACCGCACCTGGCGGGCGTGGCTCGCGAGCCGGTCGGCAAGATCGATCCGAATCCAGGTTCGGCCGAGCCGCCGGTAGGCCAGATCGGCCCCGCGCGGATCGGCCTCGGATCCGAGAGTTGCGGCGTCGGCGGGCGGAAGCTTGGGCATTGCCTGTCCGCTCCGGACGGCGAGGAGAGCCGCGCGCCAGCGCTGCGCTACGGGTTTCAGCAATGGCACAAGATAGACGTCGAGCGGCCCGAGGCGGACCTTAAGCTTGTGCACGGCGCGGCGATCCGGCTGCTCGAGGTGCGCAATCGCGCCGAGGATCGCCTTGCGCGGAAGGACCCCGCCAGCATCGGTCAGCATCGCGGCGAGCGCGCGAACGCCCGGTGAGCTTGCTGGATCGGTTGCTGCTGTCGCCAGTCGCTTCAAGGGCCGGAGGTGTTTCTCGACCTGCGCGTCGAGCCAGGATTCAAGGCGGCTGCGAAGGGCCGCGCGGCTTTGCGCCGAAAGCCGGTCGAGTGGGCGTGCGGTCCGAAGCGCGGGCTCTAGCATCGACCGCCCGGGCGCGAGCCGCGCAAGCAAGTGGCCCTGCCAGCCGACCGCCAGGGCTCCAGCTTCGTCGGTCACAAGCTCGAACGCATCGTCGGATGCGTCGACCAGCGCATTGGCTCGCCGGTCGAGCTCGTTCCCGAGACGGCGTTCGGCGGCCGCCAGCAGCAACCTCTTGTCGGCAAGCCTCGTCGCCGGATCGACGCGGAAGTCGAATCCGGCGAGATGCCCGATCGGTTCGGGCCCGACGCTGACTTCGCCGTCGGCGGCGACCGTCACTGGGAGCGCATCCGCTCCGCGGGCGCCGATGTCGCGCACCAGCACCGCGGTGCGCCGGTCGACGAAGCGCTGGGTCAGCCGTTCGTGAAGCGCGTCGCTGAGGCGTGCCTCGACCTCCCGCGTGCGCTCGGCCCATTTGGCGGGCTCCTTCAGCCAATCGGCGCGGTGCGCGATGTAAGCCCAGCTCCGGATTCCCGCGAGGCGGTCGGCCAGCGCTTCGATGTCGCCGCTGACATTGTCGAGCCGGGTGACTTCGGCCGCGAACCATTCGTGCGGTATGTGTCCGCCCTCGCCGATGTAGCTGAACAACCGGCGGACCATGCGGCTATGATGCATCGGGCCGATCTTGCGGAAATCGGGCAGTCCGCACACCGCCCACAACCGCCGCGCCTGGGTGCCGCGCCGGACAGCGATCGCCGGGTCTTCGGCGCAAATCTTCAGCACCGCGAGGTCGATGGCCTCGGGGCCGGACCTGAGCAGCGGGTCGTCGCTCTTCGATTCGAGACTGGCGATGAGTGCTCGGACGTCGGTGAAATCGAGCTCGGCGTTCCGCCAATAGACGAAATCGAGCGGACGGAAGCGGTGGTCTTCGATCGCCGCCGCTTCCGTGTCGCTGAATGCGGCATGCTCTTCGGCGCCCAATCCAAGCGTTCCGAAGCTTCCATCCTGCTGGTGGCGGCCGGCGCGGCCCGCGATCTGGGCCATTTCCGCTATGGTCAGGCGGCGGTCGCGATGCCCGTCGAATTTCTCGAGCCCCGCGAAGGCGACATGGGTGACGTCCATGTTGAGGCCCATGCCGATCGCGTCGGTGGCGACCAGATAATCTACCTCCCCGCGCTGAAACATGGCGACCTGCGCATTGCGTGTGGCGGGCGACAAGGCGCCCATCACCACCGCGGCGCCTCCCCGGAAGCGGCGCAGCATTTCGGCGAGCGCGTAGACCTGCTCGGCCGAGAAGGCGACGACCGCCGAGCGCGCCGGGAGGCGCGACAGCTTGACGTTCCCGGCATAGCGCAACGTCGAAAAGCGCGGCCGGCTGACGATCTCGGCGTCGGGCAGAAGCTCTCGAACGATCGGCTTCAGCGTGTCGGACCCCAGGATCAAAGTTTCCTCGCGGCCGCGCACCCGAAGCATTCGGTCGGTGAAGACGTGGCCGCGCTCGGGATCGATCCCGAGCTGGGCTTCGTCGATCGCCGCGAAGGCAAAGTCGCGCTGGAATTCGCCGGCGTGGTGACCATCGCCGCCCGGAACCGGCATGCTTTCGGCCGTGCACAGGAAATAGCGCGCGCCCGGAGGAACGATTCGCTCTTCGCCCGTCAGCAGCGCGACCTGCTGTGCACCCTTCATCACGCAGACGCGGTCGTAGACTTCGCGCGCGAGAAGCCGCAGCGGGAAACCGATAACTCCGGAGGAATGGCCGCACATGCGCTCGATTGCGAGGTGCGTCTTGCCCGTATTGGTCGGACCAAGGATCGCCCGGACGGGCGCATCGGTACGCGGCGCCATGATGAGCCAGAATGTGGCAGCACTCGCGGTGAACGCAAGGATTAGGACGGTTTTAACCGCGTTTCTGCGACACGGGAGCAGTGTTGACGGCTCAACAGAGGTCTTTGCCCGGCTTCGGCCGGCGAAACGGCGCCGCGAGAACGCGTGCGCGCGTTCTGCCGCGGCCCGGATGGACGAGTGCCGGGGCCCTTGCGCTGCTGTGCAGCGGAGTCGCCTGGGCGTCGCTTCCCAAGCCGCAGGACATGCGCGCCGACGAACAGGTGCAATGGCAGGCGCTCGCCATCGCTCCGCTGTCGAGCGGCGGCGCAACCGGCCTCAGGATGGACGCGACCGACGACGTCGAGCCGATCGCCGCGGTCCCGGTGCGCAAGATTCAGCCGGTTCCCGTCGTGCAACCGGTAAAACCCGCCATCGCCGCTGTCCCGCTACGGATTCGCGGCCGGGTCGGTGACGGCCTCTATTGGTCGCTGCGCGCGGCGGGCGCTTCGCCCCAGGTCGCGGCGCAATATCTCGCCGCTTTGGCGACCGAGATCGACGTCGGCGGCGACGTCGCGCCGGGTGATGGATTCGACATGGTGCTGGGGAACGGCGGGGACCTGCTTTACGCCGGGCTCGACCGTATTGTCGCGCCGGACCTGCAGCTCGTCAAATGGAACGCCAACGGCCGGAACGAATGGCTCGACGCGGCGCATGCCGACCAGCCGGCGCCGGTCTCGGCCGGAATGACCTGGCCGGTCGCGGGGCGGATCACCTCCTACTTCGGATATCGCTATCACCCGATCCTGCACTTCACCCGTTTCCACGCCGGCGTCGATTTCGGAGCCAGCTGGGGCAGCCCGATCGTTGCAGCCGCGGATGGCCAGGTGGTCGGCGCCGGCTGGGCAGGCGGTTACGGCCGCCAGGTCCGAATCGCGCACGGGGGCGGCCTGACCACGACCTATTCGCACATGAGCGAGATCGTCGCTTCTCCGGGGAGCCTGGTCCATGCCGGCCAGCTGATCGGCTATGTCGGGTCGTCGGGGCTCTCGACCGGACCGCACCTTCACTACGAAGTGCTTTCGGGCGGGCGACCGGTGAACCCGTTGGCGGTGCGATTCACGAACGTGCAGGTCGTCGACACCCACGTCGCCGATGCTGTCAAGGCGCGGCTGAAGCAGCTGCTCAGCACAGGGGTGAAGCGCGGTTAGCAGCCTTCGACATTAGACTGCCATTAAATCCACGTTTATTGTATAAGGCCCCGCCCTCGCGTTGCGCTTTGAGGGACGGCGGCTAGCCGCCGCCAAGTTGTTGGTTTCCCTAAAATGAGGGGGCCTACAATGATCGTGCAAGACGAACTCGCCCATGCCGCCGCGGGCGCACCGGCCAGCAACCCGCCCGGCACGAACAGCTCGTGGCAGACCTGCTCATCGGAGGAGCTCAGCGCGATCGCCGGCCGCGGCGTCCATGGCGGCGATATGTATTTCGCCGCGGTCGCGGAGCTGGAACGGCGCGCCAAGCTATCGGAAGCGACTGCCTCCGCAAAACGAGCGGAAGCCGTCGCCTGGCGCCGTCAAACGATCATTTTGCTGCTGGTGTTATTCGCTGCCGTCGACGCGGCTTTGATCCTGCGCTTTTTCGGCTTCTAAGCTCGCACCACCTTAGCGGCCGTGCCCGCGCCAGCGTTTGATCGTGCGCTGGATGATGCCCTCTTCATCGCCTGACTCGCGCCACAGCCGAGCGAAGCTCGGATCGGACGATGCCGGGCGTTTCTCGGGTTCGAGGTCGTCGAAGCGTATACGGAGCGGAATCGCGACACCCTCGCCGCAGACGATGCATTCGCGGTTGCGGAGCGCGGGGATCGCATCGAGGAAGCCGCGCGCGCCCTCCGGCATAGCCGCTCGGACGCAAGCCTGGTCGCGGTCGTTGTTCAAACGCATCGAAAGGATCGTGCCGCACTGTGACAGCACGCCTTCGGCAAGGTCCGACGGGCGCTGCGTGATGAGGCCGAGGCTGACACCGTACTTACGGCCTTCCTTGGCGATGCGCTCGAGGATCTTGCGCACGGCCTGGCCATTTTCGGCATTCTCGTCCTTGGGCACGTAGCGGTGCGCCTCTTCGCAGACGAGGAGCAGCGGGCGCTGTGCCTCGGTCCGCGACCAGATCGCATAGTCGAACACCATGCGCGCGAGCACCGACACCACGACCGACGTGACTTCGGACGGAACGCCCGACACATCGACGATCGAGATCGGTTTGCCGTGGCTTGGCAGCCGGAACAGCTTGGCGAGAAGCTGCGGCATCGAATCCGAAACCAGCATGCCCGAGAACATGAAGGTGTAGCGCGGGTCGGCGCGGAGTTCGTCGAGCTTGGTCTTGATGCGCTGGTAGGGAAGCGTGTCGCCGGCCCGCTCGAGCTTGCCCATCTCGTTGACGACGATCGTGTTGAGATCGGCGAGCAGGTAGGGAATCGGGCTGTCGACCGTCACCTTGCCATACTGGCTCATGTCCTTGCCCTTGGTCCGCGCGGCAAGAAGGCACTTGGCGAGAATGTCCGCATCGCGCTGCCGCTCGGCGTCATGGGTGGTGAGCATCACTTCGCAATGCTCTTCGAAGTTCATCAGCCAATAGGGCAGCTGGAGATTGTCGACGTTGAACAGCTCTCCGCAACCCTTGAAGGCGGCCGAATATTCGCCGTGTGGGTCGATCATCAGGATGTGACCCTCGGGAGAAAGTTGCGAGATCCGGTGGAGGATCAGGGCGACCGAGGTCGATTTACCGGTACCGGTCGATCCAAGCACCGCGAAATGCTTCGACAGCATCGGATCGACGTAGAGTGCGCCGCGGATGTCGTCGGTCGGATAGACGGTGCCGATTTCGATATGTGCCTCGTCGCTCGCCGCGAAGACGGCCCGTAGATCCTCGGTTGAAACGGCGTGAACCTGGGCCGCCGGAACCGGGTAGCGAGTCACGCCGCGACGGAAGTTGCTCATGTTGCCGGCTGCGTCGCAAGTGCCCTCGCCCAGGAAGTCGACGTGGGCAATGACTTCTCCGCTTTCGTCGGCCCGCATCGTGCGAACGTTCGCGATCAGCCAGTTCTGGCCGACCACCACCTTGACCTGGCTTCCGACCTGGCCGGACATGGCGACGGCGGGGTCGCTGTGCGACTGAAGCTTCATCAGCTCCGACGCATCGATGCAGATTTGCGAGCCCGAGCCGGCGATCTCGAGCACCTTGCCGATCGGCGCAAGCATTTTGCCCGATTGGGCCGGTGCGGGCGCGCCTGAAGGATCCTCGGCAAACGAGTTCACTTCGTCGAGAAATTGACGCAAGTTCGGCTGATCGTTCATTAGCTCGCTACCCTCACTGACACGCGTGTCACGCGTCATACGTGCGAGCGGTTAAAATTGGCTTAGGGTTAGGTGTTACATCCGCCGGCGGAAGAATGCGGCGGCTGCCCAGCCCATTCCAAGCGACATCAGGACGGCGGCGATCCCATAGAGGCCCTCATGACGCCGCGCGGCCAAAGCGACGAAGCGCTCGAAACCGGATTTGTCGATCTGAATGTCGCGCGTTGCGGCCGCGATGACCTTGCCGCGATCGATCAGGAAGGTCTCGGCGGTATAGGTTCCGACCGGGACCTGGCTCGGGATGGCAATGGTCGCTCGGTAGAGCACTCCACCGCTGATTTCGACGCCGCGCGCATTTTCGGCATAAAGTCCGTGCCGCCGGCGAAGATCGAGCAGTCCCGCTTCGAACCTGCGCTCCTTTTCCGGAAGCGCGCCGCCGCCGGGCGATAGCTGCAGGTTGTGAAGGCCCATCTCGTAAATCGCTGCCGTGCGCTCATCGACCAGGTCGGAAATGGGTCGCGACGAGGCGACCGAGTAGAATGACGGCGCGGAGCGAAAGCGGTTCGAATCGGCATTCATCCAGATGTGCAGTATCCGCTGCTTTTCACGCACAAGGATCGGTTGGACGGGGCCGCGAAGCACGACGACAATGTCCGACGGATGGTTCGGGGGACGGCCGCCGGGAAAAACGATCGCACCGAACAAGAGCAGCTGCGCTCCCGTGAAGCTGTACCGGATTTCGACCTTTCGAGCGGAAATGTCGGGCACCAGCACGGGCTTGTCGGCCGCCATCAGGAGCGGCGCGAGGGCCAGCAGCAGGAGCGATGCCCGGTGTCCCCTCACAGATACTCGATCGAATAGACTTCGTCGGGACGCCAGGCGAGACCAAGCGCCATGCGGAGCGCCACGATGAGGATGATGATGCCGAGCGCGAGCCGGAGAAGGTCGGGCTTGGCGCGGGTCGCGAGAACGGCGCCATACTGAGCTCCGATGACGCCGCCGACCAAAAGCAAAGCCGCAAGAACGATGTCGACGGACCGCGTGGTTAGGGCATGGACCAGGGTCGTTGCCGCGCTAACCGCGAGAATCATGACAAGACTGGTGCCGATCACGACCCGCGCTGCCATTCCGAGCAGGTAGATCATGGCCGGAACGAGGATGAACCCGCCGCCGATGCCAAGGAGGACCGTCAGCGCGCCGGCGACGAAGCCGAGGGCAAGCGGCGCCAGCGGCGACACGTAAAGGCCCGAGCTGTAGAAGCGCCACCGGAGCGGCAGCGAGGCCACCCAGCGGTTGTGGCGTGAAGCAGCCCTCTCCGTGCTCGGCGGCTTCAGGTAACCGAGCGCAACGAGCGCGTCCTTCAGCATCAGCGCGCCGATCGAGCTCAAGATCAGCACGTAAAGCGCCCCAATGACGAGGTCGATCTGGCCAGTCGTCTGGAGGAGACGAAACATCACGGCCCCGGTAACCGACCCGAACAGGCCGCCCACGATCATGACCATGCCCATCTTCAGGTCGACCCCGCCGCGGCGCATGTGGACCATCACTCCGGACACGCTCGCCCCGGTGATCTGCGTCGCGGCCGATGCAACTGCGACCGTAGGGGGAATTCCGTAGAAAATGAGCAGCGGCGTGGTCAGGAACCCGCCGCCCACCCCGAACATGCCGCTGAGCAGGCCGACGAGAAAGCCGAGTACGATCATGAAGAGCGCGTTGACCGACTGGCCGGCGATGGGGAGGTAGATGTCCATGCTCTTGGCGGAAGGACTAGCGGCAACGGCAGTCCCGGCCAAGCGAAGCGCCTAGAAATCTCCTGCGAGAGTCAGGACCGGGCCGGATCCGGGCTGGGCGTTCCCCGCCAGCCGCTGTCGCCAATCCAAATGCATCCGAACGTTTCGGCGGACCTTCATCGTCACGCGCGGTCCGGCATCGACCCGATAGAGCCCGGGCTGAACTCCGCCCCAAACCCCGAGGCCGGCCGAGAATTGTCGATAGACCGGGCGCGTGAAGGTGGCGGAGCCGTCGGCGAACAAGTCGCGGCTGGTGAGGCCCACAATCCCCGCCTGGACATATCCGTCCAGCGTGAAGTCCCACGGCATCGGCCGATCATAGATTCCGCCCTCCGCGAAAAGCGCGAAGGCGTCGCGCCCGCCGCCGTAACGGCCGAGCTGGACGCGGCGCTCCGCCGTGATCCACACCGGGATGGAATGGAGCGGATGGACTCGGATACCGGCTGCGAGCTCTCCCCCGCGTCGATTGACCACCGAGCTCGAACGGACGACCGCCGCTATCGCCGGCGTAAGATTGTAGATTAGCCGCGCTCCCGCCTGGCTTCCGCCGATTTGGCCGCCGCTGGCGAGCGACGTCGACCCCGTGAGGTCCTGGCGGCTGCGAAGCATCGCCCACATGGTGAGCTGGATGCGATCGAGACGCTGCGCGACCACCGATGGCGCGGTGCTTTGCATCGGTTCGGTGACCCGGGACTGGGCCGGCACCACGGCCGCGCCGAGGCGCGAGACCTCCCAATCGTCGGACGGGACCGAGGGTGAATAATATGTGCGCCGCGGCTCGGGCAGGTTCCAGACGGCCTGCTGCGGCGGCGGTGGCGGCGCGTTCGTACGGTAGACGTAATCGATAATCGGCCGAATTGCTCCTGCAACAGGATAGGGCAGGAATGCCGGCTGATAGGGTGGCGGGATGGCCGCTGGAGCCGGCTCGATGGGCGCGATCTCGGGGAATTGGGTGGCCATAACGGGTCGGGTCTCCGCGGGGGGCGATTTTACCGCAAAAAGCCGGGCGCCCGGGATCATGCCGAGCGTTGCGGCTCGAATTCCTGCCCAGCCGATTATCGCAACCGCGAGAAAGCGAAGCGAGGGCCTCACTGCGGCATCTCTGCCGGGAAGATGTGGCGCGTCTTGTCCCAGCGCTTCGCTCCTCCCCCGACGTGCAGCGAGATGGCGCGCGCCGCGGCCAGCATTGCGATGACGTTCCCGATCACGAGGCGCGGGATCGAGCGAAGCCCCTCCCCAAAGCCGTAGGCAGCCGCCGTGAAGCAGGCGCGCATCAGGATGCGCCAGGCGAGCAGCCACGCGTTGATGGTGAGCAAGGTGACGAGCAGCGGATCGAGTTGGGCGCGGATTGTGGCCCCCAAGGCTTCGGCGAGCCAGATTTGCGACCAGAGCAGCGCTGCGCCGTAAGCCGCGACGAGCAGCAGAGCGGCGAGCGGTCCGCGGCGATCGCGCACTCGCATCCAGCGTTCACCGAGACCACCGCTCCAGCCGAGCCGGTCCCAGCCGGCCAGCGCGATTCCGCCAAGCCAGCGCGCCTTCTGGCGGACGGCGGACCCGAACGTCGATGGAAAATGGCCGCGGCTTGCGACGACCCCGCGCTCCCCCGGCCGCGCCGGGATGCGCACGAACATGGTCTTGAGACCGAGCGCGCCGATCCTGAGGCCCACCTCATAATCCTCGGTCATGCTGTTGCCGGCGAACGGCCTCCCGTCCGCCATTGCGGCGAGCCGAGCGAGCGCGTTGCGCGAAATTGCGCAGCCGACCCCGGCCAGCGGAATCGCTGCGCCGACCGCTTCGCGCACGACCAGCTCTTTCATATGAGCCTCCGCGAACTCGTCGCAATAATGGCCGCTGACCCAGCGTGAGCCGGGATCGGGCAACGGCAGGACGGGGAGCTGGATGACTGCGGCGCGATCAATCAGCGCGTCGAAAATCCGGAGCTCATAGGGGTGAACGACATCCTCCGCGTCGTGAAGCACGACGGCCTTCGCCGAGCGGCCAACCATCGTCTCGTGAGCGACCAGCGCATCGTAGAGGTGGTTCAGGCAGTCGGCCTTGGTCGTGGGCCCGTCGGCATCGGCCAGGACCGGCTCGATCCGGCAATCGTCGACACTCGCGATTGCAGCCGCGGTCGCGGGATCGTTGCGATAATGACCGACGAAGATGCGATAGTCGTCATAGTCCAGCCGGGTAAGCGTCGCCCGCAGCATCGATGCGATCACTGCCGCCTCATCCCATGCGGGAACGAAGATCGCGAGAAAGCCGGGATCGCTCTTGAAGACGAAATAGCTCGCGAAAGCGCGCGGATACCGGCTGTAGATCGTCAGGGAGCGCCAGACCTGGCGAACGAAATAGATGAGGTCGACGAGCACGTCGTTGATCGCGAACAGCAGGAACCCTGCGCCCGCGAACAAAGCGAGCTCGGCGGCAACCCGCGTGAGGACATCAGCAAAGGACACGCTCGGCGGGGGCCCGCTAACGCATTATCGATTGGTTCGGATGAAACGCTCGGTGCATACTGGCCTCGCCCTTGTTGCGAATCGAACTGGGAACCGAGCGGCCTCAAGCTTGCACAACAGTTTGGATCAATCTTGGGCCATTACCGATAGAAATTATGGAATTGGTCCATTCGAATGAGGTGGGGCAAAGGTCGAGAATGGCACGATTTCTTTCGCTTTTTCTTTGCCTGTCGATCGTTGCTTCGGGCGCCGCGATCGCTGCCGGCAAGATCCTGTTCGCTGCCGGGACCTGGTCGGCGATCGACCGCGGCGGCGTCTGCATCGCCGCCGGGCGCTCGGCGAAGATCGCAGCGAACGGCAAGGTGCAGGCGATCGCCGGATTCACCTTTGCCGCCGACCGCCGCCGCTGGGGTGAATTCCACACGCAGCTGAGCAGGGCGACGCGAGCGGGCTCGAGCGTGATCCTGACGATCGGCAACCAGCCCTTCCTGTTGACTGCACGCGGCGACTGGGCGTGGAGCCGGGGCGCGAGCCAGGAGCAGGCGATCATCGCGGCGGTGCGAGCCGCCACCGGAATGCGGATCGAGGCGCGTGACGCAGCGGGCAACCGCTTCACCGACCCTTATGCGCTCGACGGCGCGCCGACCGCGATCGACGCCGCGGCCGCAGCCTGCGCTGGCAAAATCGAACGGCTTTAACTAGATAGCGCGCTTCCAATGAGTGCCGATACCGCCATCATGCCCATCCCGGGCGCCGTAGACCCTGTGCCTGTTGCACGGGCCGCGACCGCACGGGCCGACGGCAAGATCGAGCTGGTCGGTCTCTCCAGGGATCAGATCCGCAACTCGCTCGAAGCCGCCGGCCTGGACGCTCGGCAGGCCAAGCTTCGCGCCAAGCAGGTCTGGCACTGGATCTACAACCGTGGGGTCAGTGACTTCCTCGCCATGAGCGACATCGCCAAGCCGCAACGCGGCTGGTTCGCCGAGCGGTTCGTAATTTCGCGGCCCGCAGTGGTGGAGGCACAGGTCTCCTCGGACGGTACGCGCAAGTGGCTGCTTCGAACGCATGACGGCCACGACTTCGAGATGGTGTTCATTCCCGACGCTGACCGCGGGACCTTGTGCGTGTCGAGCCAGGTCGGCTGCACCTTGAACTGCCGTTTCTGCGCAACCGGGACGATGCAGCTCGTGCGCAACCTCGAGCCGTCGGAAATCGTCGGCCAGGTGATGCTCGCCCGCGACGCGCTCGGCGAATGGCCGTCGCAACCGGAAGGCCGGATGCTCACTAACATCGTGATGATGGGGATGGGCGAACCGCTCTACAATTTCGACAATGTCCGCGACGCCCTGAAGATCGTGATGGACGGCGACGGGCTTGGCCTGTCGCGGCGCCGGATCACGCTGTCGACCAGTGGGGTCGTTCCGATGATGGCCCGCGCCGGCGAGGAGATCGGAGTCAATCTCGCGGTCTCGCTCCACGCGGTGACCAAGGAAGTCCGCGACGAGATCGTCCCGCTCAATCGCAAGTACGGGATCGAGCAATTGCTCGAAGCCTGCGCCGCTTATCCGGGGGCGAACAATGCGCGCCGGATCACGTTTGAATATGTGATGCTTAAAGGCAAAAACGACAGCGACGAGGACGCGCGCGAACTGGTGCGCCTAATCCGCAAGTATAAGCTTCCGGCGAAGGTCAACCTGATTCCGTTCAACCCCTGGCCCGGCGCTGGCTACGAATGTTCAAGCGCCGAACGCATCAGGGCCTTCAGCAACATCGTCTTCGACGCGGGAATTTCCGCGCCGGTCCGCACTCCACGCGGCCGCGACATTGACGCGGCGTGCGGGCAGTTGAAGACTGCGGCGGAACGAAAGCGCAAAGCGAAAGCCGCGTGAAGGAGTGCGTATGTCCCTGATCGGCAAGCTCGTCGAGAAACTGCTGAGCAAGGGCAGCATCACGCTCATCAGGCCGGGCAAGCCGCCCAGCACCCATGGGGCCGGCGGCGGCAAGCATCTCACCATCCGCTTCACCGACCGCAGGGTCGCGTTCGACATCGCGCTCAACCCGCGGCTGCGGCTCGGCGAGGCCTATATGGACGGGCGGCTGATCATCGAGGACGGCACGATCCTCGACCTCCTCGAAATGGTCACGGGCTCGAATCGCTGGGAGGACGGCGGTGCCGGCCGGCAGGCGATGCGCAAGGGCAAGGGGAAGGCCTTTCTGCGCCTGTTCAAGCCCAATAACCTCAAGCGCGCGCGCCGCAACGTCGCCCACCATTACGACCTGAAGGACGAGCTCTACGAACTCTTTCTCGACGCGGACAAGCAATATAGCTGCGCGTACTTCACCGATCCCGCCAACAGCCTCGAGCAGGCGCAGGCGGACAAGAAAGCACACATTGCGGCCAAGCTCGCGCTCGAGCCCGGGATGCGGGTACTCGACATTGGCTCCGGCTGGGGCGGGATGGCGCTGTATCTGCATAAGGTCGCGGGGGTCGACGTGCTTGGCGTCACCTTGTCCGAGCGCCAGCTCAAGGTCGCGCGCGAGCGCGCGGCGGCGGCGGGCGTTTCGGATCATGTGAAGTTCGAGCTGATCGATTACCGGCACCTCGAGGAGCCATTCGACCGCATCGTATCGGTTGGCATGTTCGAGCACGTCGGTGCAAAACATTACGACGAATTCTTCGCCAAGTGCCGGGAGCTGCTGAAGCCCGATGGCGTGATGCTGCTGCACACGATCGGCAAACTCGGCGAAGTGTCGAAGGCGCCTGACCCCTTCACCGACAAATATGTCTTTCCCGGCTACCACCTGCCGTCGCTGTCGCAGATGGTCGACGCGAGCGAGAAATCGCGGCTGATCGCGAGCGACGTCGAAAACCTGCGGCTGCATTATGCCTACACGCTTCGCCACTGGCTCGACCGGGCGACGAAGGCGCGCTCGAAAATCGAGGCGATGTACGACGATCGCTTCTTCCGCTTGTGGGAATTCTACCTCGCCGGCGGGATCGTGATGTTCGAGAGCGGCGCCGCCTGTAATTACCAGGTGCAGTACATCCGCGACCGCAACGCGCTGCCGATCACCCGCGACTATATCCTCGAAACCGAGCAGCGGTACCGGCAACTCGCCGCCGAGCCCGCGGCCAGGAAGCCGCGCGCGTCATCTCGCAGGAAGGCGCTCGAACCTACCGCAGCCTGATCAGCCAGTCAGGGGCGTGTCAGGCGGGCTGCTTGCCCTTTTCTTTCCAGTGCTGATGCATTTGCATCCGCTCGTCCGGGGTCAGCTTTCCGTCATGATTGGCGTCGGCCATGTCGAAATGCTGAAGGGCAGCGTTGGTCATCTCCTGAAGCGACACCTTGCCGTCGTGGTTCGCGTCGGCGCTCTCGAACATCCGCCCGTGCATGCCCATGTCCATGCGCATGATCTTCACGTGCGGCTTGCCCGGGCCGCCCTCGATGTCGACCGGGCCTTCACCGTCGCGCATCACGAACACCCGCTGCTCGTGGATGTCCGGCTTGGCCGACATGAATTCCTGGCGGCTGATCGATCCGTCCTTGTTCTTGTCGAGCTTGTCGAACATCGCTCCGCGGTCGGGGTGCGGCATTCCACCGCCGGCGAAATGCCTGGCGAACTTCTCGCTCATCTCGCCGGCCATCGCCTGGTGCATGGCATCGGCTTCTTCGCGGGTAACGAAGCCGTCCTTATTCCTGTCCAATTTCGAGAACATCTCGCGGACGTGCGCGATGACGTCATCGCGCGTCTCGGCCTTCATCGGCATTCGGAAGACTTGTGTCTGAATCCGCGGGACCGCTGGAACGGGAGCAATGGGCGCAGTTCCCAGCGCGACCCCCGGCGGTGGTGGCGGAGCCGGCTGGGCGACTGCCGGAACGATCGCAACAAGCAAGGCCGCAGCAGCGCCGCCAAGCAGAAGCTTCATCATTGGAAAGCCCTCCCTGTGAGGACGGCGGGATTATTCTTGCAAAGCTGTATGCCGGTTGAATGGCTGTTTAGTGCGGGAGAGGCTGAGGGACCGGCGGCCTGAGCGCACGAAATTGCCCGTAGGCGAGCAGAGCGAGCATCGCTGGCATGATTGCAATGCGAGCAGACGAGAAGAACATGCCGACGCTTGGCGCAAGAAATCCGACCGCGGCCATGAGCCGCCATTTGAGCGGCAATTCGGTGCGGGCAATAATCGTCAGCGCTCCAATCTCAACGACCGTCAGGTCGTAATTGAAGCCGTATGGCAGAACGAGAAAGGTGAGTGTCGCCGTCAGCAGCGCGAAATCCGCCGTCGGTGGCTTACGCAGAGCCGCAAGTACGAGTGCGGCGAGGGCGGCCGCGACCGCGATTAACTGCGCCGTCAAAGCCAGCGCATGGCTGCCCGTCATCCGAAAGACCGCTGAAGTCGTCGAAGTCGACATGAAAGTGAAGAAGCCGTCTTTTGCGCCGATCAATGCGACCTGCGGGCCGACCATGTTCAAGATGTAATTCTGCCATGCCTCCCAACCGTACAGCAGGGAGGTTGCCGCAATGAGGAGGAGCGTTGTCAAAGCCGCGCTGATTATCGTCGTCCACGATCGGCGCAAAAGCAGGGCGATAGGGACAAGGACCGCGATGTGCGGTTTGATCAGCATGCAGCCGAATAAGAACCCAGCGAATTTCGGCCGCCGCTCGACGTGGCTCCAGCCCAGCAGGAACAATGCTCCGTGCAGGAATCCGTAATGGCCCGCCCAGATGTTCATCAACGCAGCCGGCGTGACGACAGCCAGCCATCGCGGACCCATGGCTGGCGTCCAGTAACGGCGGCAGGCGTAAAGGAAGAGAGCTCCCGTCACCGCGAACCACAGTGGTTGAGCGAGCCAGTAAGGCAGCAGGCCGAATGCGAACGCGATCGGGAAGGTAACCGGCGGATATGGGTAGCCCATCGGTTCGAGCGATCCGAACAGCGCCGCCATCGTCGCCTGGAATGCGTGCAGATTATAGATTGTCGAGATCGCGCCCTGATAAACCAGCTGCCCGGCCGACCACAGAATTACGAAATCGCGGCCCCAGAAAGCGAGACCATCCAGCGAACCGTGTTTCACGATTCGAAGGTCATGCCAGAAGAGGAACAGGGGGATTGAAACCCCGATTGCCCACATGATGGTTTGAGCGAGTTCGGCACGGATGTGCCAAGCCGATCGGTGGGTTTCAAACTCTGTCGAGGGCGACGCCATACATCCAATCCAACACAACTGAACTTCGTCCGGCGGAGCAGCCGAATTGGGTGGTGCTACGTGCTTATGGTTAACAGCACGTATCGGAACGCTCGCGCAATGGACAAATGGTCTTGGCCCGCTACGAGGTCTGACGAAACGACCACAGGTGCGTGGCGGTTGGGGCGCGTCCGACATTGAAACCCGGCACGATGAATAGGGCCCGCGGTTGGTGGGAAACGCCGGGTATCCTGGGCTTCGTGGTCATCCTCAGCATGCTGCCGCTGCTGTATCCGCCAATCGCGCCGCTGGTCGATTTGCCCGGCCACATGGGCCGGTATCGGGTCGAACTCGACCTCAGTCACTCTCCGTGGCTCCAGCTCTATTATGATTATCATTGGGCCGCGATCGGAAATCTTGGAGTAGACTTGCTGGTCAGGTTGCTAGCGCCGCTGATCGGCCTTGAGATGGCGGTCAAACTGATCGTGCTCGCAATTCCACCGCTGACGGTCGCCGGCTTCCTTTGGGTGGCACGCGAGGTCCATGGCCGAATCCCGCCGACGGCCTTCTTCGCGCTACCATTCGCTTACGGTCATCCCTTCCTCTTCGGCTTCGTCAACTACGCCCTGGCGATGGCACTTGCCTTTCTCGGTTTTGCGCTGTGGCTCCGGCTTGGACGCCTTGGCCGGACCGGGCTCCGCGCTGTCTTATTCGTCCCGATCTCGCTCATCATCTTCTTCAGCCACACCTACGGTTGGGGCGCACTTGGCCTAATGTGCTTCTCGGCCGAAGCGGTTCGGCAGCACGATTCCGGCAGGGGATGGTTGAAGGCCGCAATCAGCGCGGCGGCGCATTCCTCCGTCATGGCGCTTCCGATCGTCATCATGCTGGCCTGGAGAAGCGAAACTCACGGCGGCTCGACCTTCGGTTGGTTTGACTGGCACGCCAAACTTACCTGGCTCTATGCGGCGTTGCGCGACCGGTGGCAGGCTGTCGACGCCGCCTCTGTCGCGGTCGCGCCCGTCCTGCTCCTCTTGGCGCTGATAAGCCCAAGTCTCAGCTTCTCCCGCAATCTCGCTTTTTCCGGAATCGTCCTGGCGGCCGCCTTCAGCATACTTCCGTGGACGGTCTTCGGCTCTGCGTATGCCGACATGCGGCTGGCTCCGTACATGATCGCGGTGCTCCTGCTGGCCATCCGCTTTCGGGGCCGGATGAACAATAGATTCGCAAGCGCGCTCGCGGCAGCCGGCTTGCTGTTCAGCGCCTCAAGGTTGTTGGTCACTACCGCAAGCCTGGCGATCGCATCGGTTGACCAGCAAGCGAAGTTGGCCGCGCTCGATCATGTACCGATTGGAGCGCGCGTCATCAGCCTGATTGGCTATCCCTGTGACGGAGGGTGGGCGCTACCGCGCAACACCCACATCGGCGGGATGGTCATCGTTCGGCGCCAGGGCTTCACAAATGATCAGTGGACGATCGAGGGCGCGAACCTGATGACGCTGCGCTATCGCCAAGCCGGCATTTTCTCCGCCGATCCCTCCCAGATCGTTCGCGACAGTCGCTGCCCCGGCAACAATCTCTGGACGGTCGACCGTGCGCTCCGAGCAATTCACCGCGACCGCTTCGACTATGTCTGGATGATTGACGTCAGCCCATTCGATGCAAAATTGGTCGAGGGAATGCAGCCGGTCTGGCGCGGACCCGGGTCCATCCTCTATCGGTTGAATCCGTGACTGGATTGTCGATCGTCGTTCCGTGCTTCGACGAAGAAGCCTGCCTGCCCGTCCTGCACGAGCGGTTGACCGCCGCCGCGCGCGCCGCGGTCGGCGACGATTACGAAATCGTCCTCGTCAACGACGGATCGCGCGACCGGACATGGTCGATCATGAATGACCTGGTGGCGGCGGATACCCGCCTTGTCGCGATCAACCTGTCGCGCAACCACGGGCACCAGCTCGCGCTGACCGCCGGGCTCGACCTCTGCCGCGGGGACGTGGTCCTCGTCATCGATGCCGACCTTCAAGACCCGCCGGAACTGTTGAGCGAGATGCTCGCGACGATGCGGCGTGAAAATGCGGACGTCGTTTATGGCGTGCGCAAGAGCCGCGCCGGGGAAACGGCCTTCAAGCGGGCGACGGCACACGGCTTCTATCGCCTGCTGTCACGCGCGACCGAAGTCGACATTCCGGTCGACGCCGGCGATTTCCGGCTGATGAGCCGCCGCGCGCTCGGCGCCCTCCTCGCCATGCCGGAACAAGCGCGGTTTATCCGGGGGATGGTCGCCTGGATCGGGTTCAAGCAGGTCCCGCTCGCTTACAATCGCGACCAGCGCTTCGCCGGCGAAACCAAATATCCGTTTCGCAAGATGCTCCGGTTTGCATTCGACGCGCTCACCGGCTTTTCGTCCGCGCCGTTGAAGCTCGCGAGCCATGCCGGGCTCTGGCTGTCGCTCGGCTCGGTGCTGATCGTCGCATACATCTTCATCGGCTGGCTTTCGGGCCGCACCGTTCCCGGCTGGACTTCGCTGATGTTGGTCGTGGTCGTGCTCGGCGCGATCCAGATGTTCGTCCTCGCGCTGATGGGGGAATATCTCGGGCGCCTCTACAACCAGGCGAAGAACCGCCCGCTCTACATCGTCCAGGACATCGCGGGACGCAGCGGCGAGCAGCCGGCTCGGCTCGGGGTCATCGCGTCAGGCGTAGGTCCAGCGCCGGTGAAGGGCAAAGGTCAAAAGCGGCGTAAGAACGACGTTGGGGACGATCGGCCACCAGTTCGGCCCGTCTAGCCGCTCGACCAGCAGCCACACCCAAAAGCTGTTCAGGAGATAACCGAACACATTGACCGCGACGAAACGCGTGCCGATCCGCGCGTGGTCGTCGCGCTCGCCGTGGCCGCGGAAGCTGACCCAGCCGTGCGCGAAATAGCCGACGATCACGCCGACGATCCACGCGATCGCAATCGCGACCAGGGGCGACGTCAGGCGGCTCTCGGCAAGGCCGTAATAGATCGCCTGGCCGCCGATGGTGATCAGCGCGCCGATGATCCCATAGCGGATCAGCTGGCTGAAGGCTTCGCGCGCTTGCGGCTCTGAAAGGACGCGCTCGACGTGCCGTTTCACTTTCGAAGCCGTGCCTCCACCGATGCCTTGGCCATGGCGATCGGCTTGACCAGTGACGTTGGGATCAGCCGGACGGCGGCACGGCGAAGCGCCCACGACAGGTCGCCGCCAATTTCGATCGGCCGCTCATCCGGGACCTCGGCCGACAGGATCGACTTGCTGAGCCGTTTCCGCCCGGCGGCATTGGCGTAAATCAGGCTGTTGAACCGGTACCAGGGCTTCACGTGCCGCTTGTCCGCGAGCCGCGGGCGAAGCCAGTCGAACGCTTGATAGCCGCGTGTCGCAAACAGCTTGCGCCAATATTCGGGCGGCTGCTCGTTGATGTGATGCTCGCCCCCCTGGTGCGGGACGGCGGCAGAAAACAGGATGACATCGCCGTGACGGACGAGATTATCGACGAAGCCGGGGGCACAGTCCCCGGGAAGGTGCTCGGCGACCTCCAGGCTTTGGACGAGGTCGAATTGGCGCTTAAGGTCGAGCGGTGTCGCGAGGTCGTGAGCGACGAAGTGATCGGCCGGAATCGCGAGCTGGTCCCTGCGGACATAGTCGCCGTCGACGGCGAGCACGTCCTTGACCCCCGCCTTCATCCATTGCGCTGCCCAGGCGCCGTGGCCCGAACCGATGTCGAGCAGGCTCTTCACCGCGATCTCGCCGAGGATCAGCCCGGCGACGACGTCGGCTGAAGCGCGCGAGCCGGCGTCGATATAGTCGTAAAAGTCGGTGGAATAGACGTGTTCAGTCATGCGGACTCCAGCCTAGCTGCTGCCTTCACCTCGCGAAAGGGCGGAAGCGGGGCGGGGATGGCCTGTCGCTTGGCGACATTGCCGTTTGGTTAAACCTTGAAGCGGCCTCCTTGCCCTTTGAAAGCGACCGGCTAGGACGCGAACCATGGGGCAAACAAAAGCTCATGTTTGGGAAGCGCGCGCGGTGGACTGGCTCGAGCGGCATTGGAAGCTCGCTGTGTTGCTCGTCTGGGTGGGGCTCTGCGCCTGGTTCATATACCAGCGTTGGGGCGCGATCCGATGGTTCGGCCTCGGGGACACCGACGACAATATGCGGATCATGCAGGTCCGCGCCTTGCTTCACGGGCAGGGCTGGTTCGATCTTCGCCAGTACCGGCTCAATCCTCCGTTCGGAGCCAATATCCACTGGTCGCGATTGGTCGACTTGCCGATCGCCGGGATGATCCTCTTGCTCCAGCCTTTGATCGGTGGAGCGGCGGCGGAGCGGTGGTCGGTCGCGATCGCACCATTGCTGCCATACCTGCTGCTGCTCGTCTCGCTCGCGCTGACCGTCCGCCGGTTCGTCGACCCGCGCGCCTATCCAATCGCGCTCTTCGCGCTGTTCTTCGCGGGATCGACCAACGGCATGTTCATGCCCGAACGGATCGACCACCACGGCTGGCAACTCGCGCTGCTGGCCCTGGCGATTGCGGCGATCGCGGATTCCAAGCGTCTTCGCGGCGGAATCACGCTCGGCGTCGCGACTGCGCTGTCGCTTGCGATCGGGCTCGAGATGCTGATCTATTTGGCGATCGCGGGGTCGGCCATGGTCCTGTTCTGGGTCGTGGACCGCAACGAACGCGATCGCCTGAAAGCCTATTCCGTGACGCTCGCGGGCGGCACGGCGCTCGCCTTCCTGCTGTTCGCCTCCTACGCCAACCGCGAAGCGGTCTGCGATGCTTTGTCGCCGGTCTGGCTGTCCGATGCCCTGCTCGGCGGTGCCCTGCTCTACGGCCTCGCCTGGCTATCGCCTGGAACGTGGAAGGTCCGGCTCGCCCTTGCTTTTGGGGCAGGTCTCATCGTTGCAAGCTTTCATGGCCTGATGTGGCCCCATTGCCTGCACCGGCTGGAAGGCGTCTCGCCCGAGGTCGACCGGCTGTGGCTGAGCCACGTCCGCGAGGCACGGCCCATCTACCGGCACGGATGGAAGGTTGCGACCCTGACCCTCGCCTTGCCGGCGGTCGGCGCGGCGGGCTGGCTTCTGCTGATGTGGGTCAAGCGCCGGGACCTGGAATTGCTGCGGCGGATCGTGGCCGCCGCAGCGCCCGGCTTCGCTGCGACCCTGTTGCTGTTCTGGCAAACACGCACCGGCCCGGCCGCGCAAATGTTCGCCGCGCCAGGGGCAGCGGCGCTCGTCTGGATCCTCGTGCCGCCGGTCTGGAACTGGAAATATGGGAATATCGGGATCGGCGATTTCAAAGTCCGGGTCCTCGCCGTCTTTGCCGTAATCGTCATCGGGGCCGGCGGCGCGGTGCCGCTGATCCTGGATTATCTACCGTCGCAAAAGAAGACGAAGCAGGAGGCGGCGATCGACCGCGCCAACACCCTGTGCAATTCGCTCTGGGGCTATCATGCGGTTGCGCTGCAGCCGAGGGGCGTCGTGTTCACCTTCGTCGATTTCGGCCCGCGCCTCATTACCGTCACGCACCACGATTCGATCGCCGGCCCATATCACCGCAACGGGCAGCAGATCGCGGACGTGATGAACGCCTTCCGCGGAAGCGAGGCCCAGGCGCACGCGCTGATCGCCAAATATCATTCGACCTATTTGCTGACCTGCCCGAACAGCTCGACCACGACAATCTTCATGTCGGAAACGCCCAAGGGCTTCTACGCGCAGCTTCAGCGCGGCGAGGTCCCCAAATGGCTGTCGCCGGTCGCCTTGCCCAAGGACTCGCCGTTCCGCATGTGGCGGGTGGTCAGCTAGCCGAGGACATGCGGGAAGCTTTGCCTTAGCCCGTCGATCACGAACTGCGCGGCGAGGGCGGCGAGGATCACGCCCAGGATCCGCGTGATCATCGCTTCGACCTTCTCGCCGATCAGGCGCATCAGGGGACCGGCGGCGAGCAAGGTCACCGCGGTGATCATCATCACGACGGTTATCGCGGCAAGGACGGTTGCAACCGCGAGCGGTCCTTCCGCGCGCGAAACCCAGAGCATCGCGCTGGCGATCGATCCCGGCCCGGTGATCATCGGGATTGCCATCGGGAAGACGCTGATGTCCTCTGCCTCCGGTGTGCCCTCGATCGATTGCGCGCGCATTTCCCGGCGCGCCGTGCGGCGTTCAAAAATCATGTCGAACGCGATGAAGAACAGCAGGATCCCGCCTGCGATGCGAAAGCTCGCGAGGCTGATCCCGAGCGCCTGCAGCATCGGTCGGCCGAGCAATGCGAAGAACATCAGGATCGCCCAGGCGATCAGCGATGAGCGGATCGCCATCGCCCGGCGATGCGCCGCGGGCGTGCCCCGGGTCAGGCTCGCAAAGATGGGGGCGCAACCCGGCGGATCGATGATCACCAGGAAGGTGACGAGCGCCGAGCCGAACAGCTCGATCATTGTGGCGTCGGCGGCGGCGGGATCCGGTTGTGGAGCACCTGCGCGTAATGCGATCCGTTCCACAGAAAGACCCGGAAGGTGCGGCCGCCTTGCTTGTCGACCTTCCAGTCCCAGCCGAGCGTCCGGTCGGCGGATTGACCTCGCCCGTTGTCCTCGGGTGTCGTGCGAGCCTGCTTCTCGGTCAGAGCCGGTGGCGGGGCGATCGGAGATCCTTTTGCGCGCCCCGAACAAGAGGCGCGGTGCACCTGCGCCCGCTTCGCCGCCGGAGCAGAGCCTTCAACCGGTCCGCCACCGTCATAGACCCAGCGCCAGTCATGTTTCGTACGCTGCCAGACGGTCGTGAAATAGCCGCCCGCCGTGCCATCAACTTTCCACCACGGGCCGGTGTTCACGGCTATCCTTCCATCGCACGAAACGAAGCTGTGCGCCGGCCGCCAGCTAATCGCCTTGGGCGGATCCTTCTGCGGAAGGACCTGGTGGGCCCACGCCGCCTGCGGAGTGAAAATCACGGCGTCGCGCTCGGCCCATTTGCGGAAGGCGGTCCATTGCCCGATCCGCTGGGCATCACGGGCGAATGCATATTCCGCCTCGACGGCGTTCGGGGCGGCGGCGGCGAGGAGCAGGGCGGTAATCATAATCCCTCCGGATCGAGGAGGCCGGCACGACGGTGCGCGGCGACTAGCGTGTTTCGCAAAAGCATTGCGATCGTCATCGGTCCGACCCCGCCCGGGACGGGCGTGATCGCCGCGGCGACCTCC
>Ga0207703_10001219_pt1 | contig 24060 bp, 24 predicted proteins | sample KBSSwiS12_FD_184304 | JGI IMG/M metagenome (GOLD analysis project Ga0207703, IMG submission 184304) | Switchgrass rhizosphere microbial communities from Kellogg Biological Station, Michigan, USA - KBS Switchgrass S1-2 (SPAdes) (version 2) | ecosystem: Host-associated > Plants > Roots >...
CGGCTTCGTCGGCGAGATCGAGGATACCGAGCATGCCGTGCGCATCTCGAACGAGATCGGCTATCCGGTGATGATGAAGGCCTCGGCCGGCGGCGGCGGAAAGGGCATGCGCCTCGCCTACAACGAAAAGGACGTGCGCGAAGGCTTCGAGGCCACCAAGCGCGAGGGCCTGAACTCGTTCGGTGATGACCGCGTGTTCATCGAGAAGTTCATCCTCAACCCGCGCCACATCGAGATCCAGATCCTCGGCGACAAGCACGGCAACGTGCTTTACCTCAACGAGCGCGAATGCTCGATCCAGCGCCGTCACCAGAAGGTGGTGGAAGAAGCGCCTTCGCCGTTCGTTACGCCCAAGATGCGCAAGGCCATGGGCGAACAGTGCGTCGCACTGTCCAAGGCCGTGGGCTATTACAGCGCGGGCACGGTGGAGCTGATCGTCTCGGGCGCAGACCCGAGCGGCGAGAGCTTCTACTTCCTCGAGATGAACACCCGTCTCCAGGTCGAACATCCCGTCACCGAAGCGATCACCGGCGTCGATCTCGTCGAGCAGATGATCCGCGTCGCCGCGGGCGAGAAGCTCAGCCTGACCCAGGACGACGTGAAGATCGACGGCTGGGCCATCGAGAACCGCGTCTATGCCGAAGACCCCTATCGCGGCTTCCTGCCCTCCACCGGCCGCCTGATCCGCTACAACCCGCCCGTTCCCGGCTGGACCGACGACGGCGCGGAAAACGGCCGGCGCGGCATCGATGGCGTGCGGGTGGACGACGGCGTTTACGAAGGCGGCGAAGTGTCGATGTTCTACGATCCGATGATCGCCAAGCTCGTCACCTGGGGCAAAACCCGCGACGAGGCGGCCGACAAGCAGATCGCCGCGCTCGACGCGTTCGAGATCGAGGGGCTTGGCCACAACATCGATTTCGTCAACGCGATCATGCAGCACCCGCGCTTCCGCTCGGGCGAGCTGACCACGGGCTTCATCGCCGAGGAATATCCCGAAGGCTTCACCGGTGCGGCCACCAGCGAGGAGCTGAAGGCCAAGCTCGCCGCAGTTTCCGGGTTCATCGCCACCGCCCGGGCCGACCGCGCGCGCAACGTTGACGGGCAGCTCGCCAACCACCTGCCGCCGCCGTTCGCGTGGTCGATCAAGCTGGGCGGCACGACTTTCGCGGTCGAGGTCAGCGGTGACGACGTGACGGTCGACGGCAAGGTGATCGACCTTGCCATGGAATACACCCCGGGTGACCGCATCGTTTTCGCCGAAGCCGATGGCGACGATCTCGCCCTCAAGGTCGAGCCGACCCGGTCGGGCCTCAAGGTGACCACCCGCGGCGCGATCCACAAGGTGGAGATCCTGCCCGCGCATGTCGCGGATCTCACCCGGCATATGATCGAGAAGGTCCCGCCGGATCTGTCCAAGTTCCTGATCTGCCCGATGCCCGGCCTGCTGGTGTCGCTCAACGTGCAGGAAGGCGACAAGGTCGAGGCCGGTCAGCCGCTCGCGGTGGTGGAGGCCATGAAGATGGAAAACATCCTGCGCGCAGAGAAGTCGGCCACGGTCAAGAAGGTCAACGCCAAGGCCGGCGAGAGCCTGGCGGTCGACGCCATCATCCTCGAGCTCGAGTGATCCGGTGGCCAGCGCCGGCCTCGCCTGCGGGGCGGGACCGGCGCCGGCACTTCCGGCCGAGTGCCAGATGATCGCGCTCAATCCCCCGATCCCCTTCGCCGAACTGCTGGCGACCGCCGCGCTGCGGGACGACGGCTTCGCGCTCGATGTTCCGCCCGGCTGGCTCCAGGGCCGCACTGCCTATGGCGGGTTCTCGGCTGCGCTGGCGTTTGAAGCCGCGCGCCGTCTTGGTGGCGAGGGGCTGCCGCCCTTGCGGTCCGGGTCGATCGCCTTCGTCGGCCCGCTCGCCGGCCAGGTCGAGGTGCGGGCCCGCGTGCTGCGGCGCGGCCGCAACGCGACGTGGATCACCGCCGAAGTCCTGCGCGCGGGCGAGGTGGGGCTGTCCGCCACGTTCGTGTTCATGGGTGCGGTGCCGAGCGAGGTCGCGTTCGATACCGCTACGGTGCCGTCGGGCGTCATCCTGCCGGAGGGCGGCGTCCCGGTTGCCTTCCGCCCCGATACCCCGCAGTTCGTGCACGCGTTCGAGCGCTGCTATTCGCTGCCTCCGGTGGTGGAGCGCCGTCCCGACGTGTGCTGGTGGGTCCGCGTGCGCGATCGGGCGGGGCTCGATCCGATGACCGAGCTGGTGCTGATGGCCGATGCCATGCCGCCCGCCTTCACCCCGCTGGCCCGGGGGCGCCCGGTCGTCAGTTCGATGATCTGGCAGATCAACCTGCTCACCCCCGCGCCGGTCACGACCGATGGCTGGTGGCTGTCGCGCTCTGTCGCCGATCACGCCGAGCAAGGCTGCTCGAGCCAGCAGATGAGCCTGTGGAACCACGCGCTTGCCCCGGTGGTCAGCGGCATGCAGTCGGTCGCGATCTTCGGCTGACTTGCCGGGCGGCTCCGGGCTTCCCACCTTGGCGGGCATGCCCGAAACGATCTGGACCATAGGCTACGAACAGGCGACGCAGGCCGCGGTGGTCGCGTCCCTGCAGGAGGCCGGGGTCGATGTCCTCGCCGATATCCGCTATCTGCCGCTGTCGCGCCGGCCGGGCTTTTCCAAGTCGTCGCTTGCGGCCGGGGTGCGTGAAGGCGGGATCGACTACCGCCATTTCAAGCCGCTCGGCACGCCGGCCGAAGGCCGCGCCGCGGCGCGTCGGCACGATCATGCGGCGCTCGAGCGGATCTATGCCGGGCAGCTCGAACTTCCCGAGGCGCTCGCCGCGATGGCCGAGTTGCGGGCGCTGGCGAGCGAGCGCAAGGTCGCCCTGCTGTGCTACGAACGCGAGGCCGCCGAATGCCACCGCAGCTTGCTGGTGAAGGCGCTGCTGCCGGATTTCGACGTGGTCGATCTCAAGCCGTAAGCTTGCGCACTGAGATCTGCTGGCTGTTGAAGCTGGCCGCTCCGAACGAGGTCAGGAAGGCTACGTCCGCCGCGTCGCGGCCCACGGCGATCTTGGCGCAATCGGCGCCGCTGGCCATGCCGGTCGCATCGACGATGTGCCAGGCATCGCCGACGAATACCTCGCAGACCGCATGGAAATCCGGCGGATCGACATGCGGCGCGTAGACGCTGGCGATGCGGGCGGGGATCGAGGCGGCGCGGGCCAACGCGATCACCACGTGGGCATAATCACGGCACACCCCTTCGCGACTGACGAAGGTGTCGAGTGCGGTCGTCGCCTGTGTGCTCACGCCCGAGACGTAGCGGAAGTGCTGGCGCATGTAGTCCACCATCGCGCCGACCAGCGCACCGCCGGCAAGCCCCGGGAACTCGCCGGCCACGAACCGCTCGAAGCTGTGCGAGGGGCAGTACCGCGATTCGAGCAGGTAGGCCACGGTCGGCCCCGGGAGCCGGTGGAGCGGCACCGCCGGCAGGTCCTCGATCCGGGCGAGCACCCGGCGGATGGTCACTGTCGCGCTGTATTCGACGATCAGCCGATCGGCCGCGCGCAGCATGATCCGCTCGCCGATCTCGTCCTGCCCCGGCACGCGGGCGAAATGCTCAACCGGGCTGAGCCCGATCGCGGGATTCTCGACCAACTGCTCGGGCACCATCGCCGCTTCGACCTGGACGATGAGGTCGGTCGGGGCGGGGAGGCCATAGTCGAGGCGGGTCTGGATGGCGAGCTTCACGGTCATTCAAATGCCCAGAGCGGAAAAAGGATGCAGGCGGGGTACTGGACACCTGCGAATGACCGCCTGCCCGTCCGCGGGCCCCTCCCGCCTGAGGTGAGTTGGGTCGCGGTCGGGTGCGGGCTTGTGGGAGGGCGCAGCCCGGTTCCCCTCCCGCAGGCGGGAGGGGGCAGGGGTGGGCAGGCTTCCGACCGCTCGATCAGCCCTGCAGCTGGCCGTCGAGGAAGGAGGCCACGTCGGCCAGATCCACGTCCTTGGCGAGATAGGCCTCGCCAATCCCGCGCAGGAGGAGGAAGGGGAGGGTGCCGGCGTCCATCTTCTTGTCGTGGAGCATGTGCTCGACCAGCGCGCGTCCGTCGACATCGAGGCCGAGCTGCCTGAGTTCGGACATCATCCCGACCGCAGCGAAGTGGCTGGCGACGCGTTCGGCATCGGCAGCGGCCAGTTCGCCCCGGCGCACCGAGTAGCGCGCGGCGAGGACCATGCCGAGCGCCACGCTCTCGCCGTGGAGCAGCCGGTCGGAAAAGCCGGTCTCCGCCTCGAGCGCGTGGCCGAAGGTATGGCCGAGGTTCAGCAAGGCGCGCAGGCCGGTGGTCTCAAACTCGTCCTGTTCGACGATCCGCGCCTTGGCGGCCACCGACTTCGCGATCGCGGTCTCGCGCGCAGCCGGGTCGCCGTCCAGCAGCGCCGCGCCGTTGGCCTCGCACCAGGCGAAGAATTCGGGGTCGCCGAGCAGGCCGTACTTGAGCACCTCGGCATAGCCCGCGCCGACTTCGCGGCGCGGCAGGGTGTCGAGCGCCGCCGGGTCGGCGAGGACCAGCGCGGGCTGGTGGAACGCGCCGATGAGGTTCTTGCCCGCTGGCGTATTGATCGCCGTCTTGCCGCCGACGCTCGAATCAACCTGCGCGAGCAGCGTGGTCGGCAGCTGGATGAACTGGCAGCCGCGCTTGAGGATCGCCGCAGCGAAGCCGGTCAGGTCGCCGATGACTCCGCCGCCCAGAGCCAGCACGTGGTCCTTGCGCTCGACCCCTTCCGCGAGCAGCCAGTCGACCACCGCGGCGAGGTGTTCCCACGACTTGGTCTGTTCGCCGGCCGGCAGGATCTTCCACAAGGGCGTGAACCCCGCCGCCTCGAGCGACGCCCCGACGACGCCGCCCCAGGCGGCATGGACCCGCTCGTCGGTGACGATCGGCACGCGGGCCTTGCGCAGCAGCGGCCTGCACTCCTCGCCGACGCGGGTCAGCAGGCCGGCGGCGATGCGCACCTCGTAAGGGCGGCCGGCGATGTCGACCGGGATCACAGCCATTGCGCGATGCCTTTCATGACCTTGGCCAGCGTGCGGCCGTGCGGCTGGTTGCCGCTCATTACCTTGATCGGCGCCTGCGAATAGGCCGGCTCGCGCTCGGCCCGCAGCCGCGCCAGGATCTCGCGCGGGTTGCCGCCGCGCAGCAGGGGGCGGTTGTCCTTGCGGCCGACCCGCTCCATCAGGGTATCGACATCGGAATCGAGCCAGACCGCGATGCCCTTGTCGAGGATGAGCGCCCGCGTCTCGGGATTGACGAACGCCCCGCCGCCGGTGGCGATGATCATCGGCTTGCCCGCCGCGCTGTCGGCGATCAGCCGCTGGATCACCCGCCGCTCGCCGTCGCGGAAGTAGGTCTCGCCGTAGGTGTCGAAGATCTCGGGGATGGACATCTGCGCCGCCTCCTCGATCGCGTCGTCGGCATCGACGAACGGCAGCGACAGCGCGTGGGCGAGCCGACGGCCCACCGAGCTCTTGCCGACGCCCATCATGCCGACGAGCACGATCGGCCGGATTGGCTCCTGCCCGAGCCGCCGCGCGAGCGCTGCGATATCGGCCGGATTGAGGCGGTCGGCGTCTTGTTCCATTGCAGCGCCGCCTATAGTTGCGCTACTCGCCCGTGCAAGCGCGTTGCAGAGCCCTTGCCGGGACGATGCACCGCGCGGCAACGTGGTTCGCGGACGGGTTTCCAGTGGCGGCAGGCGGTACATCGATTGACGGGACGAATGGCAAGATGAAGTCCGCGCGCTCCGTGCTGCTGCTCGCGGCGGTGCTCGTCGCGGCGCTGCTGGCGTGGGCCTGGGTCGATGGCGGGCGCGAGCCGGTGCACGAGATCGCCCGGTCCATCCCGGTTCCGGAGAGCGAGAAGTGAAGCGGGTCCTGCTCTTCGCCGGCGCCGGTCTGGCGCTGACGTCCGCGCTGGTAGCCGCGCAGGACGCGCCCGAATCGCTGCTGCCCCCCGGGTTCGACCGACCGGCGCCGCGCGCCACCCGCGCCGCGCCTGCGCCTGCGCCGGCACCCGCGCCAAGCATCGCTGCCGCCCCGGTCGCAGCTGCGGACGGCTCCACCGCGGTGGTCCAGCCGCTCCCCGCCGGCGCTGCCTCGGCCGGCGCGGCCGCGCTCCCGGCGAACCTGCCCTCGCTCGAACAGCTCGAGGCGATGAGCCCCGAGGAACTCGACAAGGTGCTCGACCTCAGGCCCAAGGACGACATTCCGCCTGCGGCCCGCCGCGCCATGCGCCGGGTCGGCGTACTGGACGAGAGCGAGGGCGGGATGCCGTTCTGGAACCTCGGCCAGCAGGACGCCGGGCTGGTCCGCGCCGTGGTCGAAGGCAATTCGGGCAAGCTCGTCTCGCGCTGGGGCCACATCCTGCTGCGCCGTGCGCTGGCCTCGCGGCTCGACGCGCCGACGGGCATGGACCCCGCCGAGTTCGCCGCGATGCGCGCCGCGCTGCTCGTCCGCATGGGCGAGGGCGATGGCGCCCGGGCGCTGGTGCAGGACGTCGACACCGCCAACTTCTCGCCCGAGCTGACCCAGGCCGCGCTCGACGCCTATGTCGCCACCGGCGATTTCACCGGGATCTGCCCGGTCGTCACGCTGCAGGGCGGGGCGCGCAAGGACAAGCCGTGGCAGGTGCTGCAGGCGATGTGCGACGGCTTCGCGGGCGATTCCAGCCGTTCGCTCGCCGCGCTCGACCGGCTGACCTACTATGGCGCCATGCCGCAGGTGGACATGCTGCTGGCCCAGAAATACGCCGGCAGCGCCGGCAAGGCCCGCCGCGCGGTGACGATCGAGTGGGACAAGGTCACGGACATGACCCCGTGGCGCTATGCCATGGCGACCGCCGTCGGGCTCCAGCCGCCGGAAGCGCTGATGAAGGGCCTGCCGCTCGACTACGCGTTCCAGGCGGCCACTTCCCCGGCCCTGGCGATCGACGGTCGGGCGGCGGCGGCGGACAAGGCGGCCGCCTGCGGCGTGCTGTCGAGCGCGGCGATGGTCGACCTGTGGGCGCAAGTGTTCGACGAGGACGACGCCAACAGCGAGTGGGCGAAGCGCGCGGCCCGGCTGCGCGATGCCTACGTGGCCGGCAGCGTGGCGGACCGTCTCGCCGCGATCAAGGAGCTGTGGGGCGACGATACCGATCCGCTGCGCCGTTATTCGCGCCAGGTTTTGACCGCCTACGCCGCCGCGCGCCTGCCGGTGAGCGCGGACATGGCCGGCGATGCCGGGCCGCTGATCGCCGCGATGCTCTCGGCCGGGCTCGACGGCAATGCGGTGCGCTGGGCCGGTGTGGTCAAGCCTGGGAGCGAGGGCTGGGCGCTGCTCGCGCTGGCGAGCCCGGCGGGAGGCTCTGCCGACCAGGGCGTGATCGACGATTTCCACGGCGGCGACAACAGCGCCGAGACCCGCAAGACCGCCTTCCTCGTCGCCGGTCTCGCCGGGCTGGGCCGGCTCCCGCTGCCGGCCGCGCAGGGGCTGGCGGAGAAGTACAAGTTCCAGCTCGATCGCCCCACCCGCTGGTCCCAGGCGATCGACAAGGCCGCGGAATACGGCAACCCGGCGCTCGTCGCGCTGCTCGCCGGGCTCGGCATGCAGGGCGACAGCTGGGCGCGGATGACGCCGCGCAACCTCTACCACATCGTCGGCGCGCTCAACCGCGTGGGGTTGGCCCCCGAGGCGCGGATGATCGCCGCCGAGGCCGTGGCGCGGGGGTGACCGGCTCCCGGCCGAGCGCCAGGCCCGCCGCCGGGCCGGTCGGCCAGTTCCTAGCGATGCTCGCCGCCGAGCGCGGCGCGGCTGCCAACACGCTGGCTGCCTACCGCCGCGATCTCGAGGGGGCCGAGGAGGTGCTCGGCGACCTGGCCATGGCCGACGGCGCGGCGCTGGCCGGGCTGGGGCAGGCCTGGGCGGAATTGGCCCCGGCGAGCCTGGCCCGCAAGTGTTCGGCGCTCCGCCAGTTCTACGGCTTCCTCGTGGACGAGGGGCTGCGCGCCGACGATCCTTCCCCTGCGCTGCCCCGCCCGCGCACCCGGCGGCCGCTGCCGCGCCTGCTCAGCCATGACGAGGTCGAGCGGATGCTGGCGCGGGCCGAGGAGGAGGCTGCAGGCGGGCAGAGCGGGCCAGTGCGGCTGCTGGTGCTGCTCGAACTGCTCTACGGTTCGGGGCTCAGGGCGAGCGAACTGGTCTCGCTCCCGCTCGCCGCGGTGCCGCGCGACGCGCCGTTCCTCCACGTGACGGGCAAGGGCGGGCAGCAGCGGCTGGTCCCGGTCAGCGGGCGCGCGGGCCAGGCCCTGTCGCGCTGGCTGGCAGTGCGCGGCAGCGGGGGCACGCGACTGTTCCCCTCGCGCAGTGGGCAGGGCCACCTGACGCGGGTGCGCCTGTTCCAGTTGCTGCGCGAGCTGGCCGCGCGGGCGGACATCGCGCCCGAGAAGGTGTCGCCCCACGTCCTGCGCCACGCGTTCGCCACGCATCTGCTGGAAGGCGGCGCGGACCTCAGGGTGCTGCAGACCCTGCTCGGCCATGCCGACATTGCGACGACCCAGATATACACCCATGTCGAGGCGGCGCGGCTCGTCGCGCTGGTCAACGCGCGTCATCCGCTGGGCGGCGGGGCCAGCAGCGGGCAGGTCGGGCCGGGTACGGGCAATTCGGTTCCCCTTGCCGGGGGCGGCGCGGCGGACTAAGCGCGACGGCGATGATCTCGTTCCTCGAATTCGAAAAGCCTGTCGCGGCCCTCGAAGCGCGCATTGCCGAACTGCGGGCGACCGCGGCCGACGGCGATATCGACATCACCGCCGAAATCGAACGGCTCGAGAAGAAGAGCGCGGCGCTGCTCGCCAGCACGTACCAGTCGCTCTCGCCATGGCAGAAGTGCCAGGTCGCGCGGCATCCGGCCCGCCCGCACTTCGTCAACTACATCGACGCCGCGTTCACCGGGTTCATGCCGCTTGGCGGAGACCGCCGGTACGGCGACGACCAGGCGATCATCGGCGGCTTCGCCATGCTCGGCAATCGCCGGGTGATGGTGATCGGCCACGAGAAGGGGCACGACACCCAGACCCGCATCCGCCACAACTTCGGCATGGGCAAGCCCGAGGGTTACCGCAAGGCGATCCGCCTGATGGAGCTGGCCAGCCGGTTCGGCTTGCCGGTTGTAACGCTGGTCGACACCTCGGGCGCGTTCCCGGGGGTCGAGGCGGAAGAGCGCGGCCAGGCCGAGGCGATCGCCCGCTCGACCGAGGCCTGCCTCAGCCTGCAGGTGCCGATGGTCGCCGCGATCGTGGGCGAGGGCGGCTCGGGCGGCGCGGTCGCGCTGGCCAGCGCCGAGCGGGTGCTGATGCTCGAACACGCGGTCTATTCGGTGATCTCGCCCGAAGGCGCCTCCTCGATCCTGTGGCGCACCGCCGACAAGGCTCCCGACGCCGCAGAGGCGATGAAGATGACCGCGCAGGACCTGCTCAAGCTGGGCGTGATCGACCGGATCGTCCCCGAGCCGATGGGCGGGGCTCACCGCGACCCGCTGCGCACCGCCGTCTCGCTGGGCGCCGCGATCGGCGAGGAGCTGGATGCGCTGGCCAAGGTCAAGCCGGCCGAGCTGATGAAGCGCCGCGAAGAGCGCTTCCTCGCCATCGGCGGGTGAAGACCAGGCCGAGTTGACCCGCGGCGGACGTCTCCGCCTTCGCTGTCACCCTGAAATAGCGTGGAATTCCAGGCGCCTGGCCAGCACCGGGTGACACTGGGTGACACCTGTGTCACCCGGGTTTGCCGTTTCTATTCAGTGCGTTGCGGCCAATTGGGTGACACTTGTGCCCAATTTGCGGACTTTTTTGGCGCCGTCGCTGTCAAAGAGCATGGCGGATCATGCGCGCCGTGCGGCGATCATGGCAGATGCCGGGCGAGTAGGAAAATCCGCGGGAGTGGGCCGGTGCCGCCAGGAAAGGCCGGACGGCGTTTCCGTACGACACAACAGCAAAGGGGCGGCAGGTTGCCCTGCCGCCCCTCGATTTGTTCGACTTACGTCGGCTGATTACGCGTTGGCGGCGCCCAGCTGCGACGAGGTCTTCGAGAACGTGGTGTTCAGCTGCGAGCCGAGGCCCGAAACGGTGGTCATCACGGCAACGGCGATGAGAGCGGCGATGAGGCCGTATTCGATCGCGGTGGCGCCAGCTTCGTCACGGATCAGCTTCTTGAAGAAGGTCATGTCTAGTCTCCTGTTTGCAGTCTTGGTACCCGGCTCTTCCCGTCCCACCGGTCGGAGCACTTTCGAAGTAGCAGGCAGGTCTCAACAAAAGGTTAAGCGGAAATACTTGGCCTTAAGCGGAGGTCGCCTGTTGCATGGTCGAGCCGACGTTGGACCACATGCGGTTCGTCTCGTTCGCCATGCCCTGGACCGTGAACATGATCGTCATCACGATCAGGGCCGCGATCAGCGCATATTCGACGGCAGTCGCACCGCGGCATTCGCGAAGCAGTTGCCGGAGGGTGGTGACAAGGTTCATGGGTTGCCCGTCGGATATTGCGATGACCCGGTTTGCGCGATCCGTCGTTAGCGACGCGTTATCGCGCAGGGTTAACGTGCAAAAAAGTCCGACAGCGGGCAGGGCTGCCGCAGGGTGGGCAGGCGCGGTGCGGCGGGAAGGGCTACCCAAAGATAATATGCAAGAATTTCCGACACCTATGCTGGTCGTAGCGGTAGCGATGGTCGCGGCGGACGGGCGCGTGTGCCTGCAGCGGCGGCCCGAGGGCAAGGCACACGGCGGCCTGTGGGAGTTTCCTGGCGGCAAGGTCGAGCCTGGCGAGTCGCCGGCCGAGGCGATCACCCGCGAAATCGCGGAGGAACTGGGCGTCGCGCTGGATCCCGCCGTGACCGCACCGTGCGGCTTCGCAGCCGATCGCCGCCACGTCATCCTTCTTTACGCCTGCCGCCGCTGGGAAGGCGAGCCGGCGGCGCTGGAAGGCGGGGCGATCGCCTGGTTCGCGCCCGATACGCTCTCCGGCCAGCCGATGCCGCCGCTCGATTACCCCTTGGCCGAGCAGGTGCAAAAACTTCTCGCCGCCGGGGCGATTTAGGCATTGCCAAGCCGGGGATCGCCCCCTATTGGCGGCGCTCCCAAGGGCGCCCGTAGCTCAGCTGGATAGAGCATCAGACTACGAATCTGAGGGTCGGACGTTCGAATCGTTCCGGGCGCGCCATTTTCCCCGCGAAAATCGCCGGGTTGGGAGAAGAAGCCGGTCCTGCGGGATCGGCTTTTTTCGTTACAGCCAGCACATAGTAAGCACGAGAGCGGATTTGGGGCGCAGGTCGGTGAGATGCGTCGAATCGCTCCGACAGGTCGAATGTCCTCCATCTAACCGCGGGGGCCGCTCCATGTCGCTGAATCGCAGCTGATCGAACACATTCACATTTGTCCTCGGCCGAGGTAAAATGTTTGTCGCATGTCGATAGTCCGAACCTCGACCGTCCAGATGGGTGTTGGCCATTGGGTCGACACGCTCGGACGCCTGAGACGCTAACGCGCATTGCGTTAGGCGGCCTTGGCCGAGTGGTCAGGCACCGGGCTTCCAATCCGTTTACAGGGGTTCGATTCCCCTAGGCCGCTCCAGCCCCCGTCGCCCAACTGGATAGGGCCAGCGTTTTCTAGGCGCCAAAGGTGCGGGTTCGAATTCTGCCGGGGGCACCATCATTGAGTGCTGTTGAGGTTCGCAGCTTGCCATGTATGCTCAAGAGTATGGGGGTGCAGTCCACCAACTTCGAGTTCCTCCGCGCGAGCGATGAGCGGCTGGCGCGTTTGGCAGGCGATGCGGAGCGATATTTCGCTTCGGATGCTTCCGCTGACTTGGTCAAGCTGCGAGCTATGGGCGAGCGCATGGTGCGGCTGGTTGCTGCACACCAAGCCCTCTCGTTCAACTTGGACGTGTCCTTCGATGACGTCCTGCGCGCGTTGCGCTCGCGAGGGCCGCTTCCGCAGAGGGTCTCCGAAATCCTCTATCACGTTAAGCGCGTCGGCAATGCGGCGGACGATGGTGCAAGCGCTGAAGGACCGCGGACTCTACCCCGACACATTCCAGCCGGCTAATGTCGCGCGAAAAGAGGCCAAGGGAAGTGAAAAGCGCGCTGTAGCGCGAGACGTGCTCCGCAAGATGGATCCACAGTCTGTGTTGATCGACGTACCGGAAGGCGAAATGGATGCGAGCATCTTTGCGCCGGAACTCGACTATATGATCCTTGAAAATTGCGTCTGGGACATCTGGGGCCGCTCCGACGACGTCGATCTGCGGACCAAGACCGTTATCGTGCTTGGCCTTTTGATGGGACTAGGCAATCTGGAGGAACTGGCTGAGTTCGTGCCGATCGCGAAGGCCAATGGGATCACCAGAGTCGAGTTCGAAGAATTTGTCTACCAAGCAGCGACCTATCTCGGATACCCCACAGGAAAGAGGCTGAGGCGAACGATCGGAAACGCTCTGAAAGCCTAGCTAGTTTCCAGAGCTAGGAGAGGGATGGCATGATTGAGCGCGCCGTGGTTCGGACGGTTTTCCGCACCGAGTTCGATGACCTGCTGCCGCACGGCGCGCGGCTCATCGCCATGCCGGGCGGCTGCGATATTGGTGGTGGCGATTCGGCGGGCTGGGGTAAGGGTCTGACCTCGCCGATCTGGCTCGAGAACGAAGGCGGCGTGATGTTTTCTGACATCGGGCACCATCGCCGCCTGCTCTGGGTGCCGGGCAAGGAACCCGTGATCGCGGCCATCGGCGGCGGGGCGATAGGTGGAACCGCGCTGGATTCTCAAGGCCGCGTGCTCGGGTGTGACTGGGAAGGCCGCCGGGTCATCGCGCAGGACGCACGGGGAGAGGTGGTCGTGTTGGCCGAGGAATTCGAGGGCAAGAAATTCGGCCGGCCCTCAGCCATCTGCCTCGGGCGCAACGGCGATATCATGTTCCTCGACAAGAACGAGACGTTCCCGCCGTTTGCGCCCGGAGCGCCTGGCCAAGGGCGATCGGGCGTGTTCCGGATTGATGCCGCGGGCACGGTCGAAAACACCGGAATCGCTCTGAGTGCGCCTGGAGGCATCTTTTTCGATGCGCCCCGCTCGCGGCTTCTGGTCAGCGAGACCAGCGCGAAAGAGGTCTGGTCCTTCAATGTGGCGGACGAGGGGCGCATTGACGTTGCGGGAGCATTGCGCCTCGCCCAGTTGGAAGGCGAGTGGAAGGGCGCGCCGCACGGTCTTGTCGCCGACGAGCGCGGCCACATCTATGTCGGCGGCCCGGGCGGCGTATGGGTCCTCGCGCCAGGCGGGCAGCCGCTTGGCATCCTCCATCTGACCGCATCGCGGGTCAACGATCTGTGCATCGGCGGCGGACGGCTGTGGATGACGACCCCAGTCGGGATCGCCTGTGTCGGCTGCAATAGCGCCGCGCAGACCAACCGGGTGGAGGCGCCCACAGTCCTGCGCCAGCCGCTCGGGTTGCGGCAGGCGGTGGAACGGCATGCGCCCGAACTCGATCGCATCATCGCGCGCGAGGCGACGATCACGAACTACGCGTGGGGCGAGTTCTTCGACGATCTCGGCGGCGGCGAGGACTATTTGGCGTCCTGCTCGCTCGAAGGGTTGATCTGGGACAGCCGCCACAACGCCCTTCTGTTCAGCGACATCGGCAACAGCCGCCGCATGCGGCTTACTCCGGAAACCGGCGAGTTCATCCAGGTCAATGCGCCGACCGGCAATACCAACGGCGCGACCTTCGATCATGACGGCAACATCCTCTCGTGCGAGCAGGGCGCTCGCCGGGTCACGCGCACGCTGCCGAACGGCGAGCGGGTCGTTGTGGTCGACCGCACCAACGACGGCCGCCGGCTGAATTGCCCCAACGACATCACGGTGCGCCACGACGGACACATCTATTTCACCGATCCGTTCTGGAACTTCGGCGATGGCCGCACCACTGACATTGGCCATGCCGCGACCTGGCACCTGGCGCCCGACGGCGCGCTGACCGAGTTCTCGGGCAACTGGATCGTCTGCAACGGTCTCGCCCTGTCACCTGACGAGCGGACCCTATTCGTCAACGACAGCTACAATTACCACATCAGGGCTTTCGACCTCAGGGACGACGGGTCTGTCGATGCTGCCTCGGAACGGGTCCATTGCGAGCTCAAGGGGCCTGGCGAGGGTAAGCCGGACGGCATGAAGCTGGATCTCGCCGGCAACATCTATTGCGGCGGGCCGGGTGGGCTGTGGGTCATCGATCCGGACGGGAAGCACCTCGGCACAATCGCCCACGGCGCCACGCAGACCAACAATCTCATCTTCGGCGGCCAAGACCTGAAGGACCTGTTTTTTTGCAGTTGGCTGTCGATGCATTCGATCCGGACCCTCATTCCCGGAATTCCCACTGTCGACGCACGCTGAACTCCGCGGAGAAAAAACATGACAATTAAGCCATTCGTCCCGGCCGGAACATTGCAGGACAAGGTCGTCCTGATCACCGGCGCCAGTCAGGGGATCGGGCTGGTTGCAGCGCATGGGTTCGCGTTGGCCGGAGCCAAGGTCGCGCTTGGGGCGCGGCGCGGAGAGATCGTGGATCAGGTGGCCCGCGACATCATTGCGGCGGGGGGCGACGCCATCGGCCTCGCGCTGGACGTTACTAGCGAGGACAGCGCGGAAGCTGCGGCCGCCGCGATGGTCAAACGGTTCGGGCGGATAGACGGCTTGTTCAACAATGCCGGGATCGATCCGACGACGCACGCGGGCATAGCCGAGATCCCGCTGGATGAATGGAAGCGGATTTGTGCCGTCAAGATCGACGGGACGTTCCTGTGCACCAAGCACGTTATCAAGGCGATGATCGCAGGCGGTGGCGGCGGCTCGATCGTCAACAACGGCAGCTGCGTGTCGGAACTGGCCCCGGCGATGGTGCCCGCAGCGAGTTCCTCCCAATCCGCGATCACCGGAATGACCCGCGTGACAGCCGCCGGATACGGCCCGAACGGAATCCGCACCAACATGCTGGCGACCGGGCTGATCCTGACCCCTGAACGCATCCAAGGCTATTACAAGGATCAGGATGAGCGGATGAAGCGCTTTGCGCCGCTTCGCCGTCCCGGGACGGCGGAGGACGTCGCTCAGGTCGCCGCATGGCTCCTGTCCGACTACTCCGCCTATGTGAACGGCGCGATCATTCCCGTCGACGGCGGCTACCTTGCCGGCACCAATCCGAACTGAGGGGCTTCATGATGCGCAAGTACCGAGTTGTGGCATGGGGAACGGGGTACCTCGGAACCCAAGGCCTTGGGCAGATCATCGCTGACCCCGCGCTCGAACTGGTTGGCCTCAAGGTTGCCGATCCCGCCAAGTGTGAACCCGCCGACATTGGGGTCGTTGCGCTGGCAGGTTGTTCTGATCGAAAGCCGCCGTCCATTCACGCCTGGGCTACTGACCTCTAAACGTCTAGCTTTGTGATGCCATGCGGTTGAGTGCCCGTCGTGTCCACTAGCCCGGGGTCGCTCGGCGCCGTCAGCCCATCGCGTAGCAGAGCGAATTCTCGGCATGGCCGCCTGGTACGCACGCGACCGCCTGGAAACGGTTGGGCGCTTCGATGGTTGTTAATGGGCACCGCGCAGACATCGTCGGGGGCCGAACCGCGCATGAGGACCACGGATAGTCGCGAGCACCAGATGTTCCCGGTGCTGAATACCGCCCAGATCACGGAGGCCCGTCGCTTCGCCAGCGGCCCTGCACAAAACTTCGCTCCCGGCGCGCCGATGTACGGGTTCGGGGAACATGATGCGGCGGTCTGGCTGGTCCTTGAAGGCACGATCGAGGTCTCCCGGCGCGACGGCGTCTACGCCGAGGCTCATGTCACCACGCACGGCCCCGGGCAGTTCAGCGGCGAGGTCAACCAGCTGGCGGGGCGGGCCTCGATCGCCGCGGGCACTGCCGGGCCTGATGGATGCGTCGCCGTCCCCTTCGATCCCGCGCACCTGAGGGCTCTCGTGATCGGCTCCGCCGAAGTCGGGGAGATCGTCATGCGGGCGTTCATCCTTCGACGGGTTGGCCTAATCGAGGAGGGAAGAGCTGGAACGATCCTGATCGGCGATCCGGATAGCGCCGAGGTCATCCGGCTGCAGGTCTTTCTCACCCGCAGCGGCTATCCCAACACCGTGCTTGATGTAGCCCGCGATCCCGACGGTCGGCAAATGGCGGAGCGGATGGGTGTCATCGCCGATGAATTGCCACTGGTCGTCTGTCCTAACGGGGACGTGCTGCGCCGGCCAAACGAGGAGCAACTCGCCATCAGCCTCGGGATCCTGCCCGATCTGGCGGAGGACGCCTGTTACGATGTGGCGATCGTCGGGGCCGGTCCCGCCGGTCTTGCCGCAGCAGTCTACGCCGCGTCGGAAGGGCTTACCGTTCTGGTCATGGACGAACATGCCATGGGCGGCCAGGCGGGGGCCTCCGCCCGCATCGAGAACTACCTCGGCTTTCCGACGGGGATTTCCGGCCAGGCCCTCGCGGGGCGGGCCTTCAATCAAGCCTTGAAGTTCGGTGCAGAAATCGCCGTGCCCACTCGGGTCGAGCGGCTCGATTGCCAGGTGGGGCAACTGGCGCTCGAGATTTCCGGCGGGCGGCGACTGCACGCCCGGGCTATCGTCGTCGCATCCGGTGCGCGGTATCGCCGCCCCAAGATCGCCAACCTGGCGTTGTTCGAAGGCGCTGGCGTCTCCTACTGGGCCTCGCCGATCGAAGCACGGCTTTGCGCCGGCGAGGAGGTCGCCCTGGTCGGGGGCGGCAACTCAGCTGGGCAGGCGATCGTGTTCCTCGCTCCCCAGGTCGAGCGGCTGCACCTTTTTGTCCGGCGCGATCTCTCCGAGACCATGTCGCAATATCTCATTGATCGCATTGCGGCTCTGCCAAACGTGGAAATTCATGTCGGCACCGAAATCGTCGGGCTCGAAGGCGATCGTCAGTCCGGCCTGTCGGGTGCCACCTTCCGCGATACCGTCAACGGCACGGAACATCGCTGTAGCCTGCGGCACCTGTTCCTGTTCATCGGCGCAGACCCCAATGCCGACTGGGTTGCCCACTGCGTGGACAGCGACGAACGCGGCTTCATCACGACCGGGACCGGCAGCCTCCCTCTGGAGACGAGTGTCCCCGGCGTCTTTGCCATCGGCGACGTACGTGCCGGATCAACCAAGCGGGTCGCCGCGGCCGTCGGCGAGGGTGCTGCGGTCGTCGCCCAGATCCACGCGATGCTGGCTGCGCAAGAAGAGGAGCAGCGCCAATGACCTCATGCCCGCACACCTCCACGATCCGAGATGTGGCGCCGAGCGCCCGGGGTTGCGAAGAGTGCCTGGCGCTGAACAGCCCATGGGTGCACCTGCGCTTGTGTCGGACCTGTGGGCACGTGGGATGCTGTGACGACTCCCCGCATCGCCACGCGACCGCCCATTTTCATGCGACCGGGCACCCGATCATAGAAGGGTACGATCCGCCGGAGGGTTGGGGTTGGTGCTATGTCGATGAAGAAGAAGTCGACCTTCCTGGTCAAACTCCGCAGTGGGGACCTATCCCCAAGTTCATCTGAATTCGCCGACAAAGCGGTCCCTCGTGGTCTCCGGCCGCTTCAACGAAACCGGTCACTCGTTCAGCATGTGCCTAAACGGCTGTTTCTAGCACGGCGGCACTCCGGAGCGGACCGTCCGTTAGCGACAACATTGCGGTCGTTCCCTGCGGTTCAGGAGTTCGCTGGATGCGGCCATCCGGGCCCAGCGGCCTCGCGTCACGGAATGCGGCACCGAGTAGGTGAACTACAATGGAGATTGCCCTAGATGTCGTGACTTACGGAAGTCGGTACGGTCCAGCCAGACTCGGCCTGGTCTCGCATCGGGTCGCATCGTGCAGGTCAGGTCGAGTCACCCGTTGACGGCAGCTAAATGCGCAGCTGCCAGGCCAATTTAGTGCGATCGCGACTGCCACAACCAGCGCAGCGCCACCCTGCCCAGGACCCAGGAGCGCAATGTCGTTATCCGGGGGCTGCAATCGAGGCGACCAGCACAACGGATTGCGGGAGGCGGCGTCACCTTCGATCTACGGCCTAGCCTGGCAGAATATCCTCGCTGGGATCCACAGCGACAGCTTCGTTGTCGGCATCATCTATGAGCGCTCTTAGCGCGGTTATCTCAAGGTTCAGTCCGACGAACCGTTTGGGGCGTCCTTCGTGGGTTGAAGTCGCCTTGCCCATGCCCAACACCCACCGAACGGTACCCTCGCCATCAACCGTGCGATAGCGCATGCGATAGGCCGCGCCGGACCCGACGTGGAGCTCAAACTTGTTCTCGACGTGCTCTCGATCGGCTTCGTGGACGGTCTTGGCCCACACATCGCGGGTTAGCTCCAGCGGGCCATCCGGTCCCAGACCATGCATCTCACGGCTGCGCGGGCAAAAGCGCAGCACGCCCGAGTCCAGATCGAGGTCCCAGACGCCCACACCGGCGTTCGCTTGGGCCAATTCTAGGCGCCCGAGTGCCTCCTCCGCCGTCTGCTGCGCCGCCTTGATGTCGTTGATGTCGCTGGCACTGCCGACCATGCGCAGCGGCAAACCGGTTATGGGATCTCGCGCCACTACGCGGCCTCGATCAAGATTCCACAGCCAGCCACCGTTGGCTCGGCGTAGCCGGTACTCGCATCGGAAGCTGCCGGAGCAACCATCCAGGTGCTCCTTCAGGCTGCGCGCGAGCAGGGGCAGGTCATCGGGATGAACCAGATGGACGAAGCTGTCGAAGTTGGCGGGGAAGTCATCAGGTCCATAGCCGAGCCGTTCGAGGAAGCATTCGGACATCGCCACCTCGCCGGTTCGAATGTTCCAGTCCCAGGCTCCATCGCCAGCCGCATCAAGAGCGTGAAGCAAGGTATCCTCGCTCAATTGCAATTGTGCGCTTGAGTACCTCTCGCGGGTGACGTTGCGGAAGCAGACCAGCAAACCTGCTGGACAAGGGCGCACGCTTGTGTCCAGCCACGATCGCAGATGAGGTTCGTAAAACTCGAAGCGCGTGGGCCGGCAATCAGCTACGGCTTTGTGCAGTTCGTGCCACGCCCGGGTGCCCGCCGTCAGCGGGAACCGCTCCCACAGTCCCGCTCCCGCGAGATCCTCGCCACCAGCCATCAGTTGCCGTGCATTGGCGTTGAGGTAGGTGAACCGCCAGTCGCGGTCGACTAGGAACACGCAGTCCGTCGTGCCTTCCAGGATGTCTCGCGCCGGTGGTAGCGCAGCTGCCGTCGCCGGTCCGGCAGGCACCCCGACCAGTTCATCGCCGTGCTCACCTTTGACTTCGATTGGTTCCAGCGGCCAATCTCCTCCTGGCCCCTCGCTCATGGGCGGGAGTTCGGCATCGATGGCCATGTGTAGGGCTTCGGCAAGATTGCCGACCTCGAGCTCCTCCATCATGGTGGCGCGATAGACTTCCACCGTCCGCGGGCTAAGCGCGAGGCGTTGAGCGATCATCTTGTTGCTCATGCCGGCAAGCAGGCCCTGGAGGATTTCGCGTTTGCGCGAGGACAGACGTCCAATCCGGGAACGCGCCGAAGTCTTGCGCTTGCCCTGCGCCAGGACCTCGCGCGATTTGTCTAGAGCCCGTTCGATCGAGGCGATTAGCTCGGCCTCCTGATAAGGCTTCTGAAGGAAATCCAAGGCGCCCTGCCGGAGGGACGCAATTGCAGCCGAGACCGAGGTTTCCGCGCCGACCATGATCACCGGGGTCGGGCAGCCGCGCGCCTCCAGTTCGGCCAGAACCTTGAGCGCGCCCAGTCCCGGCATTTCCCAGTCGAACACGATGCAACCTTCGCGCAAGCGAGGCCGGGAGAGCAGTTCTTCCCCGCTGCCGTAGATCTCGGTCTTGTAGCCATGGCCCGCAAGCAGGTAGCTCGTTGCCGCACGGATCTGCGGATTGTCGTCAACGATGTGAATCACGAAGGAGATGGCGAGCTCGTAGGGCAAGAAATGAAGACGCGCGGTCGATGCGTCGGAACTTTGATGCGGCTGGTTGGCTGCGAATGCCAGGCCGTGTGGCTCGGAGCCGGCAATCTCTGGCCATCGACGCATATAGGAATAAATACTTATATTGCAACGGTATATGCCGCGCGGACGGATACGATGGGGATACTACAATGGCCCCGAGAAGCCCTTCGGCAAAGTCCTGCTCCTAATCCCGGGCCCTCTGGTTGAAGGAGTGGCAATGGAACACGTGTCCGTCGAACCGCAGGTGCATGGCTCACGTGCCATTGCGAGTGAGCCAATCTTCGGCTCCCATTGCATCAAGCCCCGCTCGCTGAGGGCGGCCCTTCACAACAGCGAGGCTCTCAATCGCAGCATCCTAGAAGCCAGCGCGGATTGCATCAAGATCGTGTCTCGTGACGGCATGATCGAATTGATGAATGCGCCGGGTCTGTGCGCGATGGAACTCGCGTCGCTTGACCATGTCGTTGGCCGCGAGTGGAGTTCCCTTTGGCCCGCAGACATCCAGGAAGCGGTCAGGGCTGCTGTCACTCAGGCCAGCGCCGGAGCGATCGCGCGGTTCACCGGATTTTGTCCGACAGCGAAAGGTTCGCCGCGGTGGTGGGACGTCGTAGTCACCCCCATGCAGGGCGAGGACGGCACGATCATTCGCCTCCTGGTCATCTCGCGCGACGTGACGGCTACCCGCGCGGCTGTCGACGAGTTGCGCTGGGCCAGCGAGCACGATGCCCTGACCGAGCTACCCAATCGAAGAGCCTTCGAAGCCCATCTCCAGGCGGCAACTATCCGAGCCATGGAGGGCGGCGGCGGGATCGGGCTCCTGCTGATCGGCCTCGATCACTTCAAGCACGTGAACGATACCCTGGGCCACGGTGCTGGCGACCTGCTGCTCAAGACGTTCGGGCGACGCCTCAAGCAGACCGTGCGGGCGCAGGACTATGTCGCCCGTCTCGGCGGAGACGAATTCGCCGTGGTCCTGCACAATGTGGCCTCGGAGGCTGACTTGATGGTCGCGGGGGAATCCATACTGTCGCGGCTGCACGATCCTGTAGTGTTCGAAGGCAGGGTTGTGGGGAGCGGCGCGAGCATCGGCGGCGCGATGTTCCCGCGTGATGCCGCTTGCGCCAACGACCTGCTCAAGAACGCCGACACCGCGCTCTACGCACTCAAGGCTTCGGGCCGCGGCGGAACCAAGCTGTTTCACAGCTACATGCGCGAGCAACTACAGGTAGCCGCAGCGCAACTGAGTCTCGCCCGCCGAGCCGTTGCAGCTCGCTCGCTGGTACCGGTCTACCAGCCCAAGATCGAGCTTGGATCCGGCAAGATCGTGGGCTTCGAGGCACTGATGCGGTGGCGCCACCCCGAGCGCGGCCTTCAATTGCCGGATACCCTTGCCGAAGCATTCAAGGACTACGAGCATGCCTCGGCGATCGGCGAGCAGATGCAGCAGGCCGTACTTCAGGACGTGGCGAGATGGAGCGGGAGTTCGCTCGCCTTTGGCCGCGTGTCGATCAACGCCGCCCCGGCCGAATTCCTGCGCGATGACTTCGCCGAGAGGCTGATGAACCGCTTGCAGAGGCATTCCGTATTGCCTGAACTGATCGAGATCGAAGTGACAGAGCATGTGTTTCTCGACCGCGGTGCCGAGTACGTCAGCCGCGCTCTGCGAATGTTGCATGAGGCCGGCGTGCGAGTGGCTTTGGACGATTTCGGCACTGGCTATTCCTCATTGTCGCACTTGCGGGATTTTCCAGTGGAAGTGCTCAAGATTGACAGATCGTTTGTGTCCAAGGTCAGCACGGACTCGCAAATTGCCGCCATTGTGAGCGCGGTGATCGATCTGGCCACTAGGCTGTCAATCGACGTGGTAGCGGAAGGAATCGAAGAACCTGACCAGGCAGATTTCCTTCGGAGATCGGGCTGCGGCTTTGCGCAGGGTTATTTCTTTGGCTGCCCGGCGCTCGCCGACGAAGTGCCGCACCTTCTAGATGGCGGCCATTTGCGCGACTCAGCTTATCAGTTGGCGTGTGAACGTAGTGGCGATGATCCAAGGGCCGCTTAGGCCTGTGCTTTCCTTTGGCTAGCCATTCCAGACTACCCTATCCCCTGACACTTGATAAGCACTTGGAGCGCTTGCCGCCGTTGGTCTGACAAGCGCAGCTTGCTCTAGGCGGCACCCTGGTTGGAATTCCATCCACGCCAGATTAGCAGCAGTGCGACCATGATGACCTGCCTGATAAAAAGCCCGACCAGGCCCATCATCGAAATCCTTCCGAACGCACCGATCAAGGCGAGCAGGAATGGGAGCTCGACGGCGCCCCCAATCATGGCGGGTTGAACGAAATTGTCGCCCCCAGTCATAACCGCCGCCCCGAACCCAAACAGCAGCGCGCCAGCGAGAAGCTCGCCCTGAGCCGTCAGGATCAAGCTGGTCAGGCCAAATGCAAGCCAGGCTTCGCGGGGAGTGGTCCCGCAGCGCTCGTCTGCGGCCGAACCGTATCTGGCGACCCGCGAAGGCAACTCGTCGCGGTGCGCTGGTCGAAGCGGAACGGCGGGCAGGCGCCACGGTTGTGGCTGAACGCCTGAGGAGACCTCCATGCCCAAGGACAGCAACTCGCAATCCAAGAAGTCGAAGGAATCGTCCAAAGCAGGAGCCAACGCCCGCCCGAACAAGACAGGTCAACCCGCCAGAACTCGCCATGCTACCGAGGCTGTCGATGCGCTGACGCTGCTCGAAGCCGATCACCGCGAGGTGGATGACCTGTTCGATGCCTTCGAAGAGGCCAGCGGCGATGCCGAGCAGCGCGATATCGCCCGGTCGATCTGCGTGGCGCTCAAGGTCCACGCGCGGCTGGAGGAGGAACTGTTCTACCCCGCCGTCTGGCCCGCACTGGAGGACAAGAGCCTGATCGAGGAAGCGATGGTCGAGCATGCCAGCGCGCGCGACCTCATCGCCCAGATCGAATCCGGCGCGCCGGGTGAAGCCTTCTTTTCGGCCCGTGTCCGGGTTCTCGGCGAATATGTGCGCCACCATGTCGAGGAAGAGGAGGAGGATATCTTCCCGCAGGTCCGCAAGGGCAAGCTGGATCTCGCCGCTCTCGGTGAACTGCTTGCGCGGCGCAAAGCAGAACTGATGACCGGCTTTGCGGTCTCCAATCCCGTCCTCGCCCTTTCCTGACCTCCAGTTCCGATAGGACAAATTCGTGGCCCGTTCCCCGACCGATACCACTCCGCCGACTTCGCGCCCTGCCGAGACCCCGCGCAAGGCGCCGCTGATCCCGCCCGGCGCCAAGATCAGCGAGACCTATGCCGAGCCGCAGGGCGCCGGCGGTGAAACCCACCAGATGGCCGGCAATGGCTATGCGACGTTGACCGACCAGCAAGGCCATCCCATCGCAGATGACCAGAACACACTGCGCCAGGGGGCGCGTGGACCGGCGCTGCTCGAAGACCAGCACTTCCGCGAAAAGATCTTCCATTTCGATCACGAACGGATTCCCGAGCGCGTGGTCCATGCCCGCGGCTACGGCGCCCACGGCTTCTTCGAACTGACCGAGAGCTTGGCTGACGTAACCTGCGCCGACGTGTTCCAGCGGGTGGGCGAGCGAGTACCGGCTTTCGTGCGCTTTTCCACCGTGGCCGGCAGCAAAGGCTCGTTCGACCTCGCCCGTGACGTGCGTGGCTTTGCGGTGAAGCTCTACACCAGTGAGGGCAACTGGGACCTCGTCGGCAACAATATCCCGGTGTTCTTCATCCAGGACGCGATCAAGTTTCCGGACCTCATCCACGCCGCCAAGCCCGAGCCAGACCGCGCCTTTCCCCAAGCGCAGACCGCGCATGACAACTTCTGGGACTTCATCAGCCTGACCCCGGAATCGATGCACATGATCATGTGGACCATGTCGGACCGGGCGATCCCGCGCTCGTTCCGGTTCATGGAAGGTTTCGGCGTCCACACGTTCCGGCTGCTGGATGACGAAGGCCGCTCAACCTTCGT
>Ga0207703_10001223_pt1 | contig 24000 bp, 18 predicted proteins | sample KBSSwiS12_FD_184304 | JGI IMG/M metagenome (GOLD analysis project Ga0207703, IMG submission 184304) | Switchgrass rhizosphere microbial communities from Kellogg Biological Station, Michigan, USA - KBS Switchgrass S1-2 (SPAdes) (version 2) | ecosystem: Host-associated > Plants > Roots >...
CCTCGGCTACCTGGCCCACACCATCGTCATGGAAGAGATCTCGCGGGCATCAGGGGCCGTGGGCCTCTCCTACGGCGCGCATTCCAACTTGTGTGTGAACCAGATCCGCCTGAACGGCACGGATGCGCAACGTGACCGCTACCTGCCCAAGCTCGTCAGCGGCGAGCATGTTGGCGCACTCGCCATGTCTGAGCCCGGGTCGGGTTCCGACGTCGTGTCGATGCAGCTGCGTGCCGAGTTGCGTGGCGAAACGTATGTGCTCAACGGCCGCAAGATGTGGATCACGAACGGCCCGGATGCAGACGTGTTCGTGGTCTATGCGAAAACTGACATTTCGGCGGGCCCACGCGGCATCAGCGCTTTCATCGTGGAGCGCGGCACTCCGGGGTTTTCGACCGCGCAGAAACTCGACAAGTTGGGCATGCGCGGCTCGGGAACGTGCGAGCTGTTGTTCGAGGACTGCCCCGTGCCGGCGGCGAACCTGCTGGGCCAGGTGAATCGCGGCACGGCCGTGTTGATGAGCGGCCTGGATTACGAGCGCGTCGTGCTGGCGGGCGGGCCGCTTGGCCTGATGGCAGCGGCGCTCGATCTCGTGTTGCCCTATGTGCGCGAGCGAAAGCAGTTCGGCCAACCCATTGGAACCTTCGAGCTCATGCAAGCGAAGGTGGCGGACATGTACGCCGCACTGAACGCCAGCCGAGCCTATGTCTACTCCGTGGCGCGCGCGTGTGATTCAGGTACGGCCAAGCGCCGGGATGCGGCGAGCTGCATCCTCTTCGCAGCCGAGCATGCGACGCGGGCCGCACTCGAGGCGATCCAGGCGCTGGGAGGCAATGGGTACACGAATGACTACGCGGCCGGCCGGCTGCTGCGCGATGCGAAGCTGTACGAGATCGGCGCCGGCACCCAGGAGATCCGGCGCATGCTCATCGGCCGCGAGTTGTTCGAGGGGGCGGCCTAGGCTTGCGCCGCCTGGCCTTCTGCCCGCATGAGCATCGAATTCGATCAGATCCAGATGGAGCCGGCCTACCGCAAGGTGGCCGCGGCCATTGGGGGCCGGATCCTGAACCGCACGCTGCGCGACGGCGATCGGCTGCCGCCGGAGACAGAGCTGGCGCGGCAGTTTGGTGTCAACCGCTCGACCGTGCGCGAAGCGTTGCGTGAGCTCGAGAGTCACGGACTGGTCATGCGCCGTCCGGGCTCGAAGCTCATGTCCGTCAGCCGGCCGCAGCACCTCGCCATTGCCGAAGCGGTCACGCGCGGGCTGGTGCTCCATGATGTCACCTTCATGGAAGTTTGGGAGGCGTTGACACTTCTTGAGCCACCGATTGCCGAGATCGCGGCCCGCGCCCGCACTGCCGAGGATCTGTTGGAAGTCGGCACGGCCGCCGCGCAGTTTGCAGCGGACAACGTGGAGACGGCGACGGCGGTTCACCGTGCGGCGCAATTCTTCCGCACTGTGGGGCGCGCGGCCCACAACCAGGTACTCGTGCTGGCGCAAGAGCCTTTATTACAGCTGCTCGAGCCCTCGCTGGGCGTGATGATCGACAAGGTTCCTCAGGCACGCTCGCGCATCATGACCGCACAACGCAAGCTCAGCGAAGCATTGCAGGAACGCGATACTGATGGCGCGCGGACCTGGATGGCACGGCATATCCGCGACTTCCGCAAGGGATTTGAAATCGCAGGAATCGATTTGCAGCATCGTATAACCGGCAGCTGAGGTAAATTGTTGTCCGCGTACCATTGAATTCACATAACGCGCCGGCTATGTTCTCGCCCCCAACAACACCACAAAGAGCGGGGGATGAGGTCGTTCGTATTGTTGCTGTTTGCCTTGGCTTGCGGCCCGCTGCTGGCGGCTCAGGCGCGCGCCGGCTGCCTGGAGCCGCTCGAAGTCGGCGAGTGGGCCAATGTTAGACCGGACACCCGCGCCCTGGTGAGCATCGATCTGCGGTTCGTATGTCAGGACAGGGTCCTGAACGGCGCCCCCTACCCGCCCGGCCCCGCCTGGTACGTCCACGCCGTAGGTAGGTGCGAGCCGGTTGACTGTGACTGGCATGAAGTTGGGGCGCAGAGGCTTGCAACGGCGCACATCTTCGCCATGTACGAACAGGAAGGCGCGCGCCGCTACGTATACCTGCGCATGTCGCAGGCACGGCCCGATCTGCTGTGGGCGTGGATCTACACCGACTTCAAGGACCCAACACGTACCAACTACGGTGAGTACGCTTGGTTCAGGCGAGTCATACAGTGACGCGTGGGGTGCGCCTGCTGGCGCTGCTCGTGGGGATCGTTGGCTGCTCCGGGAGGGCCGAGCCTGCCGTGGACATGATGGAAGCTGATCAGGATCATCGTCCGGGAGCGGCGCCGGTAGCCCGGCCGCATGAGCCGGCCCCGCTACCGGAGGAACCCGAGGCTCCTTCGGCCCAGCAATAAAAAACGTGCGAGGTGGAAGCACCTCGCACGTCCTAACGCCGCGGCGACGAATGAGGGGGTCAATCGCCACTGCGAACGTGGCCTCACGCGAACACTAAAGCCGGAGTCGTCATGCTCGACGTGAAGCTCACCGCCGGGATATATAAAGCAAAACACGTGCCAACTCATGACCCCGGTATTCGTGCGCTCCAGGGCCTTGGAGAACGGCTGCTAGTGAAGTTACTGCACCATTCGGGTGCGGGGCATCCCTGTCAGGGCGCCACGGTTATCCAATCCATCACGCGGCCGGTCTGCCGGGCCAGGATGCGCCCAAAGTGGGGCTGCAGCCGGTCCAGCAGATCGAGCGGCAACTGCTTGGGGTTGTCGGGCGGAACGTATTCCGACCATTCGTCGGTGTAACCACCGCCCCATTCACGCGCGCTGAGTGCCGCACCGTCCGGCTCTATGCCGATCAGAAGGACCTGGGTCATATTGAAGAGCGCGGGCTTCTCGTCCGTATCGCCCGTCACAAAGCCCCAGCCACGCAGGTAGTCCGGCAAGTTGCGCCTGACGGCGCCCCCGGCCTGCGATGAGTTGTTGAGAGCGGGCGCAAGTACGATCAAGGCATCGAGGCGCTCCGAGGCGGCGAGCTGCGCAAACTCCTTCGCGGCCTCGCGAGGCAGTTTCTTTGCCACCGAGTTATTCACAAAGAAATCGTCCCGGTTACGCATAAGGGCATCGCTCGCTCCCATGGCCACCGGGACGAGCTCGAGCTGGGTCAGGCGCTGGGTGGCAGCGTCACTCAGCATGGAATCCACCTGCCAGTTCACAGGCTGCGTCTTGAAGAAGCTCTGTGCGAGCACCTTGCTCGCGTGGAAGTGGGTTACCTCGGGATCCATCATGTTTACGACGCCGACGCGCGCCCCCTTATGCAGCAACAACTGCGTCGGATCTTTGGCCAGGGCCGGTGGGCCGGCCAAAGCGCAGGCCATCAGCAGACAGGCAGCGAACACCACCTTGGTCATGCGTCCCCCATTTATTTTGATTTGCAGCCAAAGTCTACGTCGGTCGCTGGCCTGTAGATAGCCCTCCGCCGCACTGAAAGAGGGCGCGGAGCGCAGTTTCCGGCTGCTCAAGTTTCCCAGGCCGGTGTCGCTATCCTGACCGATGTCCCGATTGACGAAATACATGCCCGCGGTGGTGGGCTACAGGGAAAGGCTCGCGACGCTGCAGGGAGCCTGGGATAGCCTCGCCCTGCTTTCCCACCTGAGTGATGACGGGACCAACCTCAGCAACACCCGCGAGGCGTTCGAGTCACTCGCAGCCGACCTCGTCACTCATCTGGAGACCGAGACACATAGGAAGGCGCTGCTCGCAGCGCGCGCCCGTGCGCAGGTCGTCATCGACATTCTCGTGCGCAATCTGTTCGAGCGAACAGCCGATGTAGGCTTCCTTGCCGCCGACGACGCCATCAGAAGTTACGCCAGCAATGCCCTGGCGTTGCGGTCCTCGGAAAATTCGGGCGGTGCCGCTGTAGACGCGGCCACAACCACCCTGAACTCGGACACGCGGACGATGCAGCGCCGTCTGGCCGAGTACGTATCGAAATACTCCGTCTACCAAAACGTCATCCTCCTGTCTCCCATCGGCGAGGTCCTTCTTCAACTGGACGGCGGCAATGCCCCGCCAGTAAGCCGCGATCCGCTGATCTCCACGACCGTTGCAACAGACGGCTACGTGGAGACCTTCCGCCGCAGCGACCTCGTACCGGATGGCCGCCGGGCATTGATCTACTCGCATCGAATCACCTCGGACCGGCAGACACTCGGAGTGTTGTGCCTGTGTTTCCGCTTGGAAGACGAGTGCGAGAGCATCTTTGCGCGCCTGCAGAGCGAGGCCGACTGGACCGTGCTCTCATTACTCGATGCCAGCGGCGAAGTCATTTTCAGCAGCGATGCCTGGCAATTGCCCGTGGGCGCGAAGTTGACGGGAGGCGGCGATGCCAGCGGCGACATCCTGCGCTTCGCCGGCCGCGAATTCCTGGCTGCCACCTGCAAGGCGCAGCCGTACCAGGGATATGCCGGCCCCGACTGGCGCGGACACGTGATGATCCCGCTCGAACGCGCCTTCGAGACCCATGCGGGTGGAGAGCAAACCGCGTGCGCGGCTGACGTGCTTGCGGACTTGCGCGCTACGGCCTCGAAGTTTTCGGCGGCCTTGCGCGAGATCCCGCGAAAAGCCGATGCCGTGCAACGCGACCTGAATCGCTCCGTGTGGAACGGCAGCGTACGGCTGTCACTCGGTACTGGCAGCAACGGCACCTTTGCCAAGGCGCTGTTGCGCGAGATCAGCAACATGGGCCGCAAGACCAAGGAAGTGTTCGAGCGCTCCATCGAGGAGCTGCACGAGACCGTGGTCTCCGCAGTCATGCACGACAGCCGCTTCCTCGCATCGCTGGCGATCGAGTTGCTGGCACGCAATTGCTACGAACGCGCGAACGACTGCCGCTGGTGGGCTTTGAATGCAACTCTAAGTGGTCATCTGGCGGAAATGCCGGACTGTGATGCGGAAGCGGCGACCCGCGTCCTGCGGCACATCAACTCCCTGTACACGGTTTATCACGCCATCGTGTTGTTCGACTCGCAGCGGCGAGTCGTCGCGACGTCGCGTCCCGACCAGGAAGAGACGTTGGGTACGGTCCTCGAGGACTCTTGGGCCGCAGACACGCTGGCACTCTCCGGTACTCAGGCGTACAGCGTTTCGCAGTTTCGCCCCAGCCCGCTTTACGGTGGTCGCCCCACGCTGATTTTCGCCGCGGCGGTCCGCTCGGCCGAGGGCCGGTGCATCGGTGGAATCGCGGTTGTATTTGATACCGCGCCACAACTTGCCGCGATGTTGCAGGATGCGATTCCAAAAGACGAGCGCGGCCAGCCACAGGCGGGCTGCCTCGCGCTGTTCCTGGATCGTGAGCTGAACATCCTGTCGTGCACGGATCCGGGGGTGGATACAAGCAAACTCGGTTGGGTCCGAGAGACTGCGCACGCTGGAGATGCGCGCATCCTGCGCCTGGGCAATGAATATCACTCGGTGGGTGCCAAGCGCGACACGGGCTATCGGGAATTCGAGGGTCTGGGCGGATATGCAGTCGTGTTGATGCCCATCGGGACGATTACCCAGCAAGCTGCCGCGCGCGCCCCACTGACACACAAACCCACCGCTCGCCAGGAGCATGGCAAACAGGACAGCATCGAGTTCGCAACCTTTGCTGTTGGCGAGAACTGGTATGCGCTTCCAACGGCCAATGTGATTGAAGCCGTGGATGCCCGCTCACTCCAATCGCTGCCCAAGACGCAGGCGTGGTGCGCCGGGTATCTCATGTTCGGGGGCGAGCCCATTGTTGTAGCCGACACTGCGCGCCTGCTGGGCACGACGTACATCGAGACGCCTCGCATGGTGGTCGCCATCCGTGCGCCGGGCCAGAAGCGGCCATTCGGTCTACTCGTGGAGTCACTGGGGGACATTCCCGAAGTGCCCCGCGAAGGGCTTCTGTCTATCAATGGGCTACGCGCTGAATCAGGCTCCGCGCTGGTCGAGCAAGCCATCGAGATCGGCTACGGCGCGCCCGCAGATCCGCGTGATCCGTTGGTGATGGTGCTGAACGCGGCACGGCTGGCCGCGCTGCTGCGCGGCGAATCGGTCGAGGAGATGGCTGCCTAGCTCGGCGGCTCGAGCGCGCCAAACGCAGCGCAGCATCAATTCGTTCAGCGGCCGCGCGCCGCATCGGTTTATCCTTCCCCTCGCAACAGGGAATTGCGAGCGATCAGTCCATTGCCTACTCCTTCGCAACCGTCCGCCGTCCGTGGCGAGATGGCGACACGATTCAGGGAATTCGACTGGGGCACGACGCCACTCGGTCCAGTTGAGCGTTGGCCGGAGAGTTGGCGCAACGCGGTCAACATTATTCTCGATTCGAGCTTTCCGACCGCGCTCGGACTGGGCGACGAGCTCATCTACTTCTACAACGACGCCTTCATTCCGCTCGCAGGTCCATCCCGGCACCCGCACGGCTTGGGCGTTCCAGTGCGGATTGCCTGGAAGGAAATCTGGCCGCAGATCCTCGAGCCGCGATTCGCCTACACACTCAGCACTGGCGTACCCACCGGCGAGGCCGATTTGCTGATGCCGCTCGAGCGTAGCGGGTATCTCGAGGAAACCTTCGTCACCTTCTCCTTCGCGGCTCTCCGCGATGAGCTGAAGGTGCCCAACGGGATCTTCTGCACCGCGATTGAGACGACCCCGCGCGTCATTGCCGACCGGCAACTTGTGTGCCTGCGCGCACTGGCTGCGCAAGGCTCGTTAGCGGAGACACCCGAGGGCGCGTGTCACTCTGCGGTCGTCACGCTCGAGGCCAACCCGCGCGATCTACCATTCGCCCTTCTCTATCTTGTGGAGCGTGGCAGCCGGCGGGCTCGACTTGCCGGATCGGTGGGACTCGTGACGGTTCCTGACACCGTACCAACGTTTGTCGATCTGACGACTGGCAACGATCCATGGCGTCTGTCAGTTGTGGCGGCGACGCGGGCAGCCGCCTCGGTTGACCACGTGCAGGCGCTGATCGGTGGGGTCATCCGGGTGGCGGATATGAGCCCAACACGCGCCGTTGCGTTACCCATTGCCAGCCGCGGGGAATCGGACCTGGCTGCCATATTGGTTGCAGGCGCCAATCCCATGCGGCCGCTGGAGGAATCGCGAACGTTTCATAGCCTCATTGCAGGTCACCTGGAGACCGCAATTTCCAACGCACGCGCGAAACAATACGAGCGCGAGCGTGCCCAGGCGCTTGCCGACCTCGACCGCGCGAAGACTGTGTTTTTCAGCAACATCAGCCATGAGTTGCGCACGCCTCTTACTCTATTGCTCGCACCGCTCGATGAGGCCCTCGCGCGCGACAGGCTCGACGACGTTGACCGCCAGGCTCTCGAGATCGCGCGCCGGGGCGGCAGCCGCCTACTCAAGCTGGTCAACTCCCTGCTGGAGTTCTCGCGGATCGAGGCAGGCCGCATCGAGGCCGCTTTCGAGCCAGCCAACCTGGCGGCGCTCACCACCGATCTCGCCAGCATGTTCCGCTCGGCCTTTGAGCGCGCGGGGGTTACTCTCACGATTGACTGCGACCCGACTCCCGAGCCGGTGTACGTGGATCGTGACAAGTGGGAAAAGATCGTTCTCAACCTCATTTCCAACGCGCTCAAGTTCACCTTTGCGGGCTCGGTACGGGTCATTCAGCGTACGCAGTCAGACCACATACAGTTGGAAGTTACGGATAGCGGTTGCGGGATGGCGCCAGAGGACCTGGCGCGGGTGTTCGAACGCTTCTTTCGCGGCAGGGTGCTGCAAACGCGCACTCATGAAGGTTCGGGCATTGGACTGTCCCTGGTCCAGGAGTTGGTGAAACTGCACGGCGGAACGATCTGTGCGCGCAGCGAGCTTGGTCAAGGTACGACCATGACCGTACGGATACCGCGTGGCGCGGCGCATCTGGACGCCAATCGGATTGTTGCGCCACGCCCCTCGCCTGCTTCCCCGGCTGGCTGGCATTCGTTCGTCGAAGAAGCCTTAGGTTGGTTGCCCGACAAAGCACTCGTGGGTGCGGCCATCGATTTGCCCCGGAACCGTTCACTGCGCCATGAGCTGCTCGCGGACATCCTCGTGGTCGATGACAACGCCGATATGCGCGCCTATCTGTGCCGCCTCCTGGAGCAAAGATGGCGGACGGAAGGAGCTACCGATGGGCTCTCGGCCCTCGAGCGCATTCGACGGCGCGCCCCCGACCTCGTGATCGCCGATGTGATGATGCCGCGCCTGGATGGCTTTGGGCTGCTGCAGGCGCTGCGCGAGGAGCAGTCAACCGCGCAGATCCCAATCATGTTGCTGTCCGCGCGTGCCGGCGAGGAAGCTTCGGCCGAGGGTCTGCGCGCCGGTGCCGACGACTACATCATCAAGCCTTTTTCCGGCCGTGAGTTGATTGCACGAGTCGAGGCGCGTCTCGCGCAAGCAAGGCTACGCGCAGCGGAACGGCGCGGAAGGGATGCCGCAGAGAAAGCGAACCAGGCCCGCGACGAGTTTTTCGCGATGCTGTCGCACGAGTTACGTACGCCGCTGATGGCGGTGTTAGGTTGGACGGCCCTACTCAAGGGGAGCCGGCTCGGGCCGGAAGACATGGCGTATGCAGTGGATATCATAGAGCGCAATTCGAGGACGCAGCGGCGGATGATTGACGATCTGTTGGATGTCTCGCGCATCGTCACGGGACGTTTGCGGATCGATGCACGGCCAGTTCCGTCGCTGGCACCGGTCATCGCCATGGTCGTTGATTCATTCCGCCCGGTCGCCCACGGCAAAGGGCTAACTGTAGTCACGGACCTGGCAAACGATGCCGGTCCGCTCAGGGCGGATCCAGAGCGGTTGCAGCAAGTGGCGTGGAATCTGCTTTCGAATGCCATCCACTTTACCGCGCCGGGCGGCAGGATCGATGTCAGCTGCGCCCGTCAGGGTTCCCAGACGGTGTTATATGTGCGGGATACGGGTCGAGGTATCAGTCCTGAAGCCGTTCCTCACATTTTCGAGCGTTATTGGCAGGCAGGAAGCACGCGTCCGCGGCGCCAGGGTCTTGGGTTGGGTCTGGCAATCGCACACAAGATCGTCGAGTTGCACACTGGCAGCATTGAAGCGGCGAGCGAGGGAGAGGGAAAGGGATCTGTGTTTACCGTACGCCTGCCGATTGCCGAACAGCTCCAAGGTATCGAGCCGGGCCTCGCAGTGGGGCCGGCCGACTTCGAGCCGCTCGCAGCGGCCAGCGCACGCATCCTGGATGCCGCAACCGCGGCTGCCGAGCGGGATCCGGACTCGGTGATGGGTGGGGCATCAGCGCTGCAGGCGCTCGGCATGACGACACCGCTCACGAGCGCTAACAGCGACTGGAACCGCGGCAGCGGCGACCGAGCGGTCAGCGAGGGAACCCCCAGCGGGGGTGACGTCCCCAGCGGGGACTACAGCGATATATCGCTGCGAATTCTGCTCGTCGAAGATCACGATGGAATCGCCCGGGCCTGCCAGAGGCTGCTCGTAAGCCACGGTCACTTTGTCATCCGCGCCGCGGGAGCGGTCAGTGCACTCGCTGCTGCGGAGCGGGAGAGATTTGACTTGCTCATCTGCGATCTGAGCCTTCCGGATGGCAGCGGAGTCGAGCTCCTGCCACAACTGCGTTCATGCTCACCGTGCCGCGAAAGAAGCATTCCCGCGATTGCGATCAGCGGAAGTGTTTACGAGGATGATATTGCCCGTTGTCTGACCGCCGGGTTCTCGGCCCACGTAGCGAAACCGTTTGACGAAGATCGGTTGCTAGCCGTGATCGCAGAGGTGATGGCACAAGTGCCTGCGGCGAAAAGCGTTGCAACCGTTGGGAACGGGGGCATCCCTGCCCCCGTTCCAGCCCGTCTACGGTGACCTATAGAGGCACCGCCGCCGTAGGCCACCTCACGGATTGCGCGTCCCTGGCGCATTAGCTGACTGTGCGATCGACGAGCCCTCGAACTACACACACGGGTCGCTGTGACACAGACCCCCATTGCCATCATGCGCGCACCTGTCAGTCGCACAATTGGCCCCTGGTCCAATACGCGTTGCCACTACTGGCGACTATGTCCAGGCTCAGGCTCAGGTTGAATGTTGAGATTGCGGCCCTGCGGCGGTTCGCAACCCGGTACCGGCCGGGTGTCAACGCCTACGAGGGAGGCGAGATGAACGAGCTCGAAGATCGAGCCCGCCTGCATTTTCCGCATGACGCGCGCGCGGTGAACCTTGATCGTCTTCTCGACGATTCCAAGCTCCGCGGCAATCTGCTTGTTGAGTCTACCCACGACGACTTTCTCAAACACCTGGCGCTCGCGGCGTGTCAACCTGCTCAGCCGTTCGCAGACCGAATGGCGGGTACTCCAGGCGGCTCGTTCCCTGGCATCGACTCTGAGCGCTTCTTCCACGGCGGCCAGCAAATCACGGTCATTCACGGGCTTCGTCAGGAAGTTGAGGGCTCCGGCGCGCATCGCGTCCACGCTCTTTGAGATATCACCGGCACCTGTCAGAAAGATGATGGGCCGATGACATTCGGATGCCGCGAGGCGCTGCTGCAGCTCGAGACCGTTCAACCCCGGCATTGCCAGATCGAGAATGATGCAACCCGCCGAGAGTTGCGCCTCGCCGCTGACGAGGAACTCGTTTGGCGACCCGAACGGGCGAGTCGTGTAGCCCGCCGCTCGCAAGAGTCGCCCGAGCGCACGCCGCACTTCTGGATCGTCGTCAACGATATACACAACGGTCGGAATTGCATTCACTGCGGACGCTCCTTGCGAACGCCGGAATTATTTACGGAGTCATCCTTTGAGCCAAGACCAACCCTCGAACTCGCGCCCTCCTGCAGTATGGCGCCAATGCGTCGGACTATGCTGGCTGCGCGCTTGTCGTCGGTGACGATGTCATCGAGGATGGCACGGAACTCCTGCAAATCCAGCTGACCTGATGCCAGGAAGCGTTGTGCCGCCTGGGCGTTGCTCAAGATTGCCGTCAGAGGCTGGTTGAGCTCGTGAACCAGCTCTCCGGTGCGCTCGTCAGTGCCCGCGCGTTGCTGGGCGAGCAGCTCCAGCCCGCGCCGGCCGCGTCGCCACTGCGCTGCGAGCGCGGCGATCAACACCAACTGAATGACCGCCACCGCGGATAGCAGCGAAAGAGAGTTCGGCATGTAACACCACTCTCATCGGACGGGAACAGTGGCCCGCCGTTCCTATTGACTCATTGTCGAAAGTCGCCGGGCGCGCCTGGCCGGCCGCGCCTGGCCCCGGGCGTGCAGCCTTAGGCGCTTTTGATCAGTCCCTGATTGTGCAGCCGTGGGTGCATACCGCTCAAGAGGCGCACACGCTCATAGGAAGAAATCCGGCAGAAGGTCTTCCTCACGCACGCCCTCGTAGCGATAACGTGCCAGGTCGGTCTCGCCCGCACGGCGCAATACCTGCTCATCAACGCAGAAATTGCCCGTAAATTCACGGCTGTTGGCACACAGAATCAGGTAGGCGGCGTCCGCCATGATCTGCGGCTTGCGGACCCGGCGACGCTCGTTATTGTCATATTGCGCGAGGGCTATCCTGAGGGCGGCCGTGTCAATGACCGTGCGCGGCCAAAGTGCGTTTACAGCGATTCCCTGGGCCCGTAGCTCGCCCGCCAGCCCGAGCACGCACAGACTCATGCCGAATTTGGCGAGCGAATACGCAACGTGCGGGGCAAACCAGCGCTCTTCCATGTTAAGGGGCGGCGAGATCATCAGGATGTGACCGTTGGAGGAGCGCCCCAGGTGGGGCAAACACAACTTTGAACACAGGAAGGTGCCGCGCGTGTTGATCTGATGCATCAGATCAAAGCGCTTCATGTCGGTATCTGGCGTCAGTGTGGGACTGATTGCGCTGGCATTGTTCACCAGGATGTCGATTCCACCGAAAGTTTCGACCGTGCGCGCAACCGCCTGAGCCACCTGTTCGTCGTCACGGATGTCAACGGCCAGGGGAAGCGCCCGGCCACCGGCAGCTTCGATTTCAGCCGCTGCGGTGTAGATAGTGCCGGGGAGCTTCGGATGCGGCTGCGTGGTCTTTGCGGCGATTGCGATGTTCGCGCCATCCGCGGCGGCCCGCAGCGCGATTGCGAGGCCGATTCCACGACTCGCGCCAGTGATGAACAACGTGCGCCCCGCTAACGGGGCCGATCCGGACTGGCTCATCGCTGCACCCCTTCCCCGCCCGGCAGCCGGCGGGCCACGCTCAAAATAACCAAAGTGAATTAGGCTATGTCCCGGAAAATCCACGGATTGCGGCCGGGTCCGCTAATATTCTGCCCTATGGAAATTCGACAGGTGATTTTATCTTGGCTGCTATAGGAACGGAGCGGGTCCTCAAAGTACATCACTGGACCGACACACAATTCACGTTCACCACCACACGGGATTCGGGCCTTCGATTCGAGAACGGTCAGTTCGTGATGGTGGGACTCCATGTCGATGACCGCCCCTTGCTACGGGCGTACAGCATCGCCAGCGCGAATCACGAGGAGCACCTGGAGTTCCTGAGCATCAAGGTGCCGGACGGTCCACTCACCTCACGTCTGCAGCACATCCGTAAGGGCGATGCCGTTCTGATCAGCCGCAAGCCCACGGGAACGCTGATACTGCACGACCTGAAGCCGGGCAAGCGGCTCTACCTGCTGAGCACCGGCACGGGTGCCGCCCCATTCATGAGTGTCATCAAAGACCCTGAAGTCTATGAGCGCTTCGAACACGTTGTCCTCGTGCACGGTGTCCGCTGGGTCCGCGAGAGCGCGGTCGTAAAGCACCTGATCGAGGATCTGCGGCATCATGAATTTCTCGGCGAGCTGATCCGTGAAAAGGTGCACTACTACCCAACCATCACCCGCGAGCCGCATCCCAACTACGGCCGTCTGACGACACTGATTCAGTCGGGCAAACTCTTTCAGGACCTTGGCCTTCCGGCACTGGACGCCAAGGAAGACCGGGTAATGGTATGCGGCAGTCCCGGGATGCTGGCGGACACTCGCGCGCTCCTGGATGCGCGTGGATTCGCGATCTCCCCGCACATTGGCGAGCCCGGGGACTATGTCATCGAGCGAGCGTTCGTAGAGAAATAACCGACTCGGTAAGACGGGCCCGCGTCGCCGATTGCCGACACTCGGTCGGGCGACGCAACACGCGGGCAATCGGCGAAGGATCCCCGCGCCCGCCTGCAACCGCATGCAGCACTCGTAGCCAGGGGCCGTGCCCGCGGCAGCATTCGCAGCCAAGGGACCGTGCCCGCGGCAGCATTCCTAGCCAAGCGACCGTGCCGGCGGCCGCCCGAGACCAAGCACTCCTGGTTCCCCTGATGCCGCAGCTCCGCTTGCGGTTGGTTCCGGTTCGCGTTCCGCGAACTCGCCACGGACCGTCAACTGCCCCGTTCAGGTAACGTTGTATTGGGATAACGTAGATTTCACGTGCATAGACGAGACGTTATTCCAACGGCATTCAGCCGTCGTTCAGTCAACGATTGCAACGAGGTCACCATGGGTAAGAAAGCGCTTCGCCTCACTCCAGCCCGGGCCGCTCTGGCAGGACTTGCGTTGGCGATCCTGCCAATGACCTCCTTCGCGTTCGTTTCGGTCGGCATCTCCGTCAACTTCGCGCCGCCCGCGTTGCCTGTGTATGTGCAACCGCCCTGCCCTGCGGTTGGTTATATCTGGACGCCGGGTTATTGGGCCTGGGACGACGGTGACTATTACTGGGTGCCGGGTACCTGGGTGTTGGCCCCCGCTCCCGGATTGCTATGGACGCCGGGCTACTGGGGCTGGGGTGGCGGTGCGTATATGTGGCACGCCGGCTATTGGGGCCCGCACGTAGGTTTTTACGGTGGTATCAATTACGGGTACGGCTACACCGGTGTTGGCTTCGAGGGCGGTTACTGGCGCCATGGGGCGTTCTACTACAACCGGTCTGTTGCAAACCTGGGCGAAACTCACATCACCAATGTTTACAACCGGACGGTGGTCAACAACATCACGGTGAACCGTGTGAGCTACAACGGTGGTGAAGGCGGCTTGCGCGCGCGGCCGAGCCCTCACGAGTTGGTTGCAAATCACGATCGCCATGTTGGTTTCACTCCGGTGCAGCGCGATCACGAGCACATGGCTTTCAGCAATCACGACCTGCGCGCGTCGGTCAATGGCGGTAAGCCTCGCATTGCGGCCACTGAGCGGCCGGGTATTTTCTCGGGCAGAGGCGTGACTGAAGCGCGCGCTGCCGGCGCGCCGTATCACGGTGGCGGGGAGCGAGGTGGCGGTGAGCGAGCTGGTGGCGCGCACGGCAGCGGTGAGCATGGTGGGCCGGGGCGCGGGCCGGACTTGCATGCTGCGGACCATGGTCGTGGCGGCGCTGGTGGACCCGGCGCGGCTAACGCTGGGCGCGGGATCGAGGGTCGCACCGACCGTCCTTCGGGTGCGGCCGGTAGTGCGGCAGTTCGTGGTGGTACGGGGGGTGGACCGGGTGTCGCGGGCGCGCACGACTCGCGCCCGGGTGCGGGCGGCGCGTCGGGTGCCGAATTTCACGGCGGCGGGTCGGGTCGCGGCGAGCAGGGACATAGCGGTGGTGTCGTTCGCAATGATCGCCCGCCGGGCGCGGGCGCCGGCGGCGCGGGTGCCGAATTTCACGGCGGCGGTGCGGGTCGCGGTGAGCAGGGACACAGCGGCGGTGTTGTTCACAATGATCGCCCGTCGGGCGCCGGCGGTTCGGCTGCCGAATTTCACGCCGGCGGTGCGGGTCGCGGTGAGCAGGGACATAGCGGCGGCGCCGGTCGTAGCGATCGACCGCCTGGTGCCGGTAGTGCGGCCGTCCGCGGCGGCACCGGCGGTGGCCCTGGGGTAGCGGCGGGCGGCGCTGCGGGTGTCAGCGGCGCGGGTACGCACGGTATGCACGCGGCTCCGCCAAGCGCGGGTGGCGAATTTCACTCGAGTGGACCGGGTCGCGGAGAGCCACCTCACGCAGCCGTGGCACATAACGACCGGCCGGCCGGCCCGGCTATGCGTGGTGAGTCTGGCGGTGCTGCACGCCCCGACAGATCAGCGGCCCAACCTCGCCAGTTCAATGGCGGTGGGCAACCATCGTTTGGCGGTGGCGGTGGCGGGCGCCCCACATTCGGAGGCGGAGGCCAGGCCGCGCCGCATGCGCAAGCTGCGCCCCGTGCTGAGAGCATGCCCCGTCCTCAGAGCATGCCGCGGCAGGAGTCCCACAACGGTGGTGGCGGGCCCCGTGGGCAAGGCCAACCGCAAGGGCGCGAGCCTCACGACCAGAATCGCGGGCGACGCTGAGCGCTACGGGCGCGGGTAGTTCGCAAAGAAGCATAAGGCGCGGCCCGGTAATGGCCGCGCCTCCCCCACCCGCGCCGACCAGACGCGCCGCGCCGACCAGACGCGCCGCGCTGACCGGATGCGCCGCCCGGCCGGATGCGCGGCCCCGACGGATGCACTGCCCCGGCCGACGCGCTGCCTGCCCAACGCGCAGCCCGGCCGACCCGCTGCCAGACCGGACGCGCTGCCGTGGACGCTAGCGCCGCCCTCGCCGCCTCAATGAGACCGACCGACCACCACAAGCGATAGAGCGCGTGTGTCGTCCGCAAAGTCCGTGGCAAGCTGATGAGCGATCAGCGACACGCCAGGTTCATTCACCCGCGCATGGACAGTCTCTCGCGCCGAGAATTCATCCAGACAGCATTGGCGCTGGGCGCAACGGCGGTTGTTGCGGGCGCGGCAGGCAAACCCTCGCGCGCAACATGGCGAGAACGCCGCGATCTTTTTCCTGAAGGCGTGGCATCGGGAGATCCTCACCCTGACAGTGTCTTGCTGTGGACGAGGTATCCCTCATCGCCCGCAACAAACGCAAAGCTGACGGTCGAAGTCGCGCTGGATCCCGAGTTTCACAAAGTCGTAGCAACCACTACGACCATAGTCTCAAGCGCAAGCGACTGGACTTGCCGCGTGCTCGTCGGTGGACTCGAGCCTGCGCATGAATACTGGTATCGATTTACTGGCGCACCGGGCTCGGGAAGCCGAGTTGGCCGCACGCTGACCGCGCCTGCAGAAACTGATTCCCGGCCCGTGAAATTCGCGTTCGTGAGCTGTCAGAACGCCAATCAGGGCGCCCAGAATGCGTACCGGCGGATGATCTTCGAAGACGAGCGTGCCGCTGCTGCCGATCGGCTCGGGTTCGTACTGCATCTCGGGGACTTCATCTACGAGATCGTCTGGTATCCGGAAGACCGGCCGCAGGGCATGTACGACCGGCGCCTGCGCGACATCGTGCGCTACGAACACGGTGAGAAGATCTCCGACTTCCATATTCCAACAACGCTCGATGACTACCGTGCGGTCTACCGCGCGTACCTCCGTGATCCCGACTTGCAGGACGCGCGCGCACGCTGGCCTTTTGTCAACATGTGGGACAACCACGAGTTCTCCTGGCTTGGTTGGCAGGGGCTGCAGGAGTTCGAAGGGAAGACGAGGCCAGCGCAGTCCCGCAAGGTTGCGGCGAACCAGGCGTGGTTCGAATTTCAGCCTGCACGCATTACGAAGCCGGGCGGCTCATCGCTCGAACTTTTTGATCCCCCGCCGGTCCACGACGCCCCGATCGAACAGTTTGATGGCGAGGGCTTCGGCCGGGAACCCAACAATGTAGCCGCAGTCGGCAGCCTCACGGGCTACCGGACGCTCAGATGGGGCCGCAATGTCGACCTCATCATCACGGATCAACACAGCTATCGCTCGCAGGAGCCGACGGGCAGACCGGAAGCGGCTGCACTGTCGAGCCAGGACTTCCCGCAGCTGATGCCGCAGGAAGCCATGGAAATCCTTGATGCCGGCCGCGAATACGGCGGCGGGCATCCGCCGCAGTTCATCCGCTTCGGCGAGCAACAGGTACCCAACTTCCGGCGCGCAGAGCCCGCGCAGACCATACTCGGCCGGACACAGAAGGCTTGGTTTCTGGAGCGCCTCAAGAACTCGCAGGCAACCTGGAAAATCTGGGCCAACACCGAAGGTACTCTCGATTTCCGGGCCGATCCGTTCAATCTGCCCGCCGGCTTGACCAAGCCCTGGCCTGGTGCCGGCTATGCCGGGCTCGGTGGCGGCGATCACAGCAGCGCGTACCTGGAACGCGCCGAGATCTACGATTTCATTCGGGAGAATGGCATCACCGGTTTCGCCACCGTCGCTGGCGATCGCCACAGCTTTTGGGCGGGACTGGCGGCCAAGGCTCTGCCACCGAAGCCATTCGACCCGGTTGGTATCGTATTTGTCACAGGCTCCATTTCGGCACCCGGGCTGGTGGAGGCCTTAGAGCACAAACTTTCAGCAGATCACCCGCTACGCGCCTTGTACCTTGCCGATGCCGCGAAAACCGCCCCGGCTGACGGCGGAACGAAACCCGCACCCGTGGTGAACATGCTGTTTCGGCACGGCGTGCGCTCCTGTCTGGAGTTCCAGCGTACCCGGGATGCCAAACAGGCGCGTAAACTCTCCAACCCGGACCTGTCGCCGCACCTGTCGTTCCTCGATATGGGGGGCCACGGTTATGCAACGGTGCGAGTGAGCAGCGTTTCGTTCGAAAGCGAGTTCGTCTGTATTCCGCGTCCGCTCGAAAGAATAGAGCATCCGGATGGCGGACCCCTGTCATACCGGGTGGTCCACCGGGCACAATTGTGGTCCAAAGGCGAGCGCCCGCGGCTCGAGCAGACCGTGCTGGAAGGAAATCCCGAGTTCAGTCTCTGACCCAAGAAAGGCCTCAAATGCTTTATTCGATTCTCTGTTATCACTCCGAAAAGGCCGTGGGTGCCTGGACCCCGGCCGAAGACGCCGCCACGATGGAGAGGCTTGGTGTCGTTCAAAAGAAATTGGCTCAGCAGGGCAAGCTGGGGCCGGTGCTGCGGTTGATGCCAACGACCACCGCTACGACGCTCAGGAAGGAACAGGGTCCACCGGTGATAGTCGACGGTCCGTTTGCCGAGACCAAGGAGCAACTGCTGGGGTTCTATGTCGTGGACTGCGTCTCACGCGAAGAGGTTCACGAGATTGCCCGCGAGCTGGCTGCGGCCAACCCAGGCGGCGCGCTGGAAATTCGGCCTGTTGCCGTGATCAATCCGCACAGCGACGGGATGGTGCCGGCCGCTCGCCACGGGTAGCGACGCGCGGGCCACGCCGTGGCAGCGGGCCACGCCGCCGCGGCAGCCCACGCCGTGGCAGCGGGCCACGCCGCGGCACACATCCCGCGCCGTGGCAGCAACCCACGCTACGGCAACACATCCCGCGCCGTGGCAGCAGCCCACGCTACGGCAACACATCCCGCGCCGTGCCAGCAACCCACGCTACGGCAACACATCCCGCGCCGTGGCGGGTGCCGCACAATCACACGGCAACCGGCCAATATTTACTTGATCGGCATGACCGACACCGCGGCGACGAGTGCCTGGCCCTTTACGGGTTTGAACTCAATGAGCAGCGCACCGTCCTGCGCCTTGGCCTTGAACGACTTGTCCACCGCTCGCAACTTGCCACCAGCGGCAGCGGCGATATCAAAGTGCTTCAACATCACTTTACCGTTGACCAAAACATCGAATACCCGCTCCCCGGCAGCGGCACCCGGCTCTTCGAACTTGAGGGTGACCTGGTAGTGGCCAGCGGGAACCGGCACGCGGTATGAGAACTCGCCTTCTCTGAAACTGTCATACAAGCGCGGATCGGATGCGGCTACTTCGTTACGCTTGTCATCCGGAGTATCGGGGCGGTTGATGCCCTTGCCTGCGCCGCCCGCGAAGTACATATCGGACCCATAGCGCTGTTGATCCGACGCCACGTAGCCCGATAGGTCACCCGCTTTGATGCGGACCACGGAAGGCGTTCCGGCGAATGTCCACTGCAGCGAGTCGCTGACGGCTGTGCCGGCGATGTCGGCCGTTGCACGCAGCTCATTTGATCCCGGCTGCAGATGGATTGCGTGCCAAATACAAATGCCGCCGGAACAGGCAGTTGCGCCCTGGTCGCTGCCGTTCACTGTCAGGTTGGCGCGCGTGGCGTTGCTATACGCCTTAACGTCGAGCACCGCATAAGGGCGGTCGACGTAACGCCGCCCCACCAGGTGCAGCGTTGGTTGCGGGTTCCAGTTAGCCCGATAAAAGTAGAAGGCGTCCTTACGGATTTTCCGGTCGTAGCTTATAAGGCCTTTCTCGTTGATATCCGTGAGGTCCCCTTCCTTACGCGAATCGCTTGCGAAGTCCAACAGGTTCCAGATGAACACGCCCCACAGGTACGGTCGCTGCCGCAGCACATCCCACGACATCTCGTGATACAGATTCTGCATTTCCTCCGGGTGCGGTCTGCCATGTGGATTGATCGGGCCGCCGGTTGGGTCGTCGCTGTGCTGCGTGAGTGCCGCGCCGGCGCCGTATTCGGATACGGACAGCGGCAGTAGCGGATGGCGCTCGTGCGCCTGGTCGAGCATGGGACCGAAGTCACCGAAATGCCCGGTGTACCAACCGAAATAACGGTTGTAGCCCACCGTATCGGCGATGCCCACAATGGGCTCACGCACGGCAACACTCGGCGGGCCAGCCCCCACTGGGACGCCAGCACCCGTTGGCGCGCCAACAGCTGGGAGCGCAACTTCGCAGCAATCGGCGAAGGTTGTCGGGCGGTCAGGGTCCTGGCTCTTCGCGAGGGCGTTCAGCGACCTGAGGAGCGAGCCGGGTTTGCTGGGACCGCTCCTTATCGTCGCCAGAAGATCGACCTCATTGGCGATCGACCAGAGCGCCACGGCGGGATGATTGCGATTCTGTTGGATCAGCTCCAGCAACTGCTGGCGTGCGTTCGCGGCCAGCGCCGCATTGGCCGCCGACCCGTCGTACGAAACGGCATTCACCAGCGGAATTTCGGCCCAAACCACGATCCCGGCGGCATCCGCCACCTCGTAGGAGCGTTGATCGTGTTGATAATGGGCCATACGCACCGCATTCGCGCCCAGGTCTGCCAGGAGCGCAAAATCCTCCTCCTGGTCCTCATCGGAGACGGCCCAACCCTCGACCGGACGGTCCTGATGCAGGCAGACGCCCTTCAAAAACTGGTGCTCGCCATTCAGGAAGAACCCTTTGTTGGGATCGAACCGCAGCGTGCGCAAACCTAGTGGCTGCGTCACGCGATCCAGCACGGTGCCCTGCATAGAGCGCAGCGTAACGACGGTCCGGTACAGATACGGATCTTGCCTGCCTTGCCAGAGTCGTGGGTTCGCAACATTCAGGTTTGTTTGCAGAACCGACACTGCTCCGGGGGCCACCGGTCCGGTAGGGTCCATGCTCGAAGCGACGACTTTGCCGTCAGCATCGCTGATGGCCGTCTCAATGCGCAGCCGCTGTGGCGAGGATTCATTGTTGACCACCCGCGATGTCACCTGCACGGTGGCAGCGCCGGGCTGGATCGTCAGTGCCCGCTCGTAGACCCCGGGACCGCCGAAATCCAACAGGTCCAGGTGTACGGGTTGGGTGACGATCAGCGCCGCGCTTCTGTAGATGCCGCCGAACATGAAGAAGTCGCCCGACAACGGGATGACATTCTGTGTCGTGGCCCCGGGCTGCGGCCGACTGTTATCAGCCCGTACGGCCAAAAGGTTGTCGCCGGTTGGATTGATTGCTGCCGAAGCATCGAACCGGAACCGCGCGAACGCGCCCTCGTGCTTGCCGAGGTAGTGACCGTTGAGCCAGACATCAGCGATCGTACCGACGGCGTCGAATTGCAGGAAGTACCGGCTGCCGTGCGCAGCCGGGGGTGCCTTGAACCGCAACCTGTACCAACCCGTACCCTGGACGGTGTTGGATTGCGGCGAGCGCTGCGTGCCTTCGTTGCCGAGCCTGTTCCAGGTGTGCGGAACCGTGACCTGGCTCCAGTCCGAATCATCGAACTGCGCAGCCTCGACACCGGCAAGGCCGGAGGCCTGCCGGAAGCGCCAGCCGGTGCTCAAAGGCATGACCACGCGGGGCCCCGGCTGCGTGTCGGCAACTGCCACATCCGACGGAGGGGCCGCCGCAACGGCCACGGATACCGCCCCCGCCCCAATCCCAAACATTTGAATCGCGAACAACGTCACGAGCGGGAACGGCACAGCCCGCGGCAATACCAACATCGTCATACCCCTCTTGTGGCGGCTACCAGCTCGTCATCGTGCCGTCTTCGAGTCGATTCACAGGAAGATACGCGCGTTGGTAGGGATATCGTGCGGCCAGCTGTTCATCGATATCCACGCCCAGCCCCGGCTTGTTGCCCGGATGCAGGCAGCCATTGGAGAAAGTATATGCATGCGGGAAGACAGCATCGGTATCGGCCGTGTGCCGCATGTACTCCTGCAACCCGAAGTTCGGAATGGACAGATCGAAGTGCAGCGCCGCCGCCATGCACACCGGGGATAGATCGGTGGCACCGTGACAGCCCGTCTTCACGTTATGCAGATCCGCAAGATTCGCGATCCGGCGCAGGTGAGTGATCCCTCCGGCGTGCACTACGGTTGCGCGGATGTAGTCAATCAACTGTTCCTGGATGAGCTCCTTGCAATCCCAGATTGTGTTGAACACCTCGCCGACCGCAAGGGGCGTGGTCGTGTGCTGGCGGATCAGCCGGAAATTCGCCTGATTCTCGGCCGCGACCGAATCCTCGAGCCAGAACAACCGGAATGGCTCGAGATCCTTGCCCAGCCGCGCGGCTTCGATCGGCGTCAGCCGATGGTGCACATCATGCAGCAGATCGACTTCCCAGCCCAACGCTGCGCGGGCGGCTTCGAACAGTTTCGGCACCGACGGCAGGTACTTGCTCGTGGACCAGCGGTTTTCGCTCGGTAGCGCGCCATCGGCGGGCTCGTAAAACATCTTGTCGCGCGAGACACCGTAGGTCGACGGCAGGCCCGGCACGCCGGCCTGCAACCTGATAGCCGTGTAGCCCATCTCACGATAGCGCCGGGCTTCGGCAATCGTCTCCTCGATGGTCTCGCCGTTGGCATGCCCGTAGACCCGCACGCCGTCGCGGCACGCACCGCCCAGCAACTGGTAGAGCGGCATGCCGGCGGCCTTGGCCTTTATGTCCCAGAGTGCTGTGTCTACCGCCGCGATGGCGCTCATCGTGACCGGCCCTCTGCGCCAATACGCGCCGCGATAAAGGTACTGCCAGATGTCCTCGATCTGATGGGCGTCGCGGCCAATCAGCAGCGGAATCACGTGGTCTGTGAGATAGCTCGCCACCGCGAGCTCACGCCCGTTGAGGGTCGCATCGCCGAGCCCGTACAGGCCCCCGGCCGCGCCGCCGGCGGTTTCGATCTTGAGTGTGACGAAATTGCGGCCCGGACAGGTGATGATCACCCGTGCGGCCGTGATGGGAAGGGTTCCAGTTTTTGCCATGATGTCCGACATGTAATCGATTATGTAGCTCAGCCTGTGGTAAGACCAGTTCAGCGCATCTGGCGGCCGCCCGTCAAGGCCCAAAACCGGGGCACTTGGGGCGGCCTACTGCACCAATCTGGCCCACGGGCCGCGTGCACCGCAGCAGCCGCCCGGCTGAATGCTGTTATGGATTGGCCTGACCAATGTAAGTTCACGCCGGTGCGCAAACCGATGGCCAAAGATTGGTTTGACCACGTAATATCCATAAGAACTGAAGCAAACCGTCAGACGCGACTCCATGTCCGATACACGCCGCCTATATGAGCAGATCGCGCAGAAGCTGGCACGCGACATCGCCATAGGGCGATACGAGCTCGGCCAACGCCTGCCCTCCGAAAGAGAGTTGGCGCAGTCGTTTGCAGTTTCGCGCCCCACGGTTCGCGAGGCGATCATCGCCCTGGAGCTGGATGGCCTCGTTGATGTGCGCACCGGCTCCGGCGTGTATGTCATGAACAAGAAACCGCCCAGCGGCAAGGCGGGAGCCACCGACATCGGCCCATTCGAGCTCCTCGAAGCGCGCCGCTCCATCGAAGGTGAAGCGTGCGCACTGGCCGCATCCAGAATCGACGAGAGTCAACTCGTGGAGCTGGAGGTATTGATTGCCGAGATGTTCGATGAAAACGAACATGATGTAGTAAAGAGCGAGGACGCGGACCGCCGCTTTCACGAGCTCATTGCCCGGTCAACGCAGAACAGCGGAATGATTGCGGCCGTACAGATGTTATGGGATGCCCGCGCCCGTTCACCCCAGAACCGCTCGCTGAGCGCGAAGGTACGCGCCAAAGGTGTCAAGCCACGGATCGACGAACATACGGCGATCGTGGACGCGTTGCGCCGGCGCGACCCGGATGCTGCGCGCGCGGCGATGCGTGACCATCTTTCTCGTGTGATCGGCGCCCTGTTGGAGGCTACGGAGTTCGAAGAAATGGAGCGCGCCCGTGCTCACATCGCCGAGCAGCGGCGCCGGTACGCTTTGTCGAAATGAGCGCGCAATGAGCGGAGCGGATGATGAGTAAGTCGTGTTCACACCTGGGTGGCGTCAAAACGGTCACGCCGAGCGCTCTGGGCTGCGAAGAATGTCTGAAGACGGGCAGCGTGTGGGTTCATCTGCGCCTGTGCCGCACCTGTGGACATGTGGGCTGCTGCGATGACTCGCCGAACCGGCACGCTCATAAACACTTTCACGCCACCAGGCATCCGATCATCGAAGGCTACGATCCCCCGGAAGGATGGGGATGGTGTTACGTCGATGAGGTTGGGTTTGATCTGTCGGACCGGATGACAGCCCAGAGGGGTCCGATCCCGCGGTACTACTGAGATTGAGGTCTCCCCCGCCCGAAGGCGCGGGATCCTTCGGGCGTGTCGGGATCCCTACGGGCGTGTGCGGCCCGGTCACCCCGAAGCGCCGCTGTTGGCAGTTCCAAGCACCCCGCTGATGGCAATGTCCACCTGGTCGCCACCAGTCCAGAACCCGTGCGGCAGT
>Ga0207703_10001241_pt1 | contig 23880 bp, 20 predicted proteins | sample KBSSwiS12_FD_184304 | JGI IMG/M metagenome (GOLD analysis project Ga0207703, IMG submission 184304) | Switchgrass rhizosphere microbial communities from Kellogg Biological Station, Michigan, USA - KBS Switchgrass S1-2 (SPAdes) (version 2) | ecosystem: Host-associated > Plants > Roots >...
ACCACGATCCGCGGATTGGGCTGGCCACGGCAGGCCTCGGCGGCGTTGGAGAGCAGGTTGATCAGCACCTGCACCAGCGCATCGGCGCTGCCGAGCACCGGGGGGAGCGAGGGATCGAACTCCTCCTCGATCCGCGGGCCGCGGCCGGCCGCGTCGATCACCGCCCGCGCCCGCCGCACGGCCTCGTGGAGGTTGCACGGCGCGACCGGGGCGGCGGTGCGGCGCGAGAGGGTCTGCATCTCGTCGATCAGCTTGGCGATCCGGTCGACCTCGTCGGCGATCAGGCTGGTCAACGCCCGGTCCTTGTCGCCAACCTTGCGCGCCAGCAGCTGCGCCGCGCCGCGAATGCCGGCGAGCGGGTTCTTGATCTCGTGCGCGAGAATCTCGGGCGCGCGCAGCACCGAGTCTTCCGAACTGCCCGGGTCTTCGCCGAGCGCCTCGGCCGCGCTGGCGTCCTGCAGGGTGACGACCTGCCACTCCGGCTCATCGGTGACCGGGGCCATCGTCACGTCGAGCCGCCGCCGCCCCACGCCCGGCACCGTGGCCCAGGCATCGCGCGCCGAGAGCGGGGCCTCGGTGTCGCCGGCGCGGTCGGCCAGCCGCGGTTCGTCGAAGCGGATGAGGTCGAACAGCCGCTTGCCGCTGATCCGCCGCAGGCTCTGCCCAAGGAACTGCTCGGCCGCCGGATTGGCTCCGACGATCCGCTGGTTGGGACCGACCAGCAGCACCGCGACAGTCAGGCTGGCAAGCTGCCGGGCGGCATCGGGGACCAGCGCGGAAGGGCCGGCCTGCCCCATCAGGCGGCCTGCCGGGCAAGGAACGGCGCGTAGAATTCCTTAAGATTGCGCACGACTTCCGCCGGATCGTCGACGAAGTTGACCATGTTGCGGAACTCGGCCGATCCGGGCAGTCCCTTGGTGTACCAGCCAAGGTGCTTGCGCGCCATCTTCACCCCGGTGTCTCGCCCGTAAAGCGAAAGCATCGCCTCGTAATGCTCGAGCAGGGTCTCGAACTTGAGGTCGATCGAGGGGTCAGGCAGCGCCGTCCCGGTCTTCCACCAGTGCATGACCTGCGCCAGCAGCCACGGCTTGCCGTAGGCCCCGCGCCCGATCATCACCCCGTCCGCGCCCGATTGCTCCAGCGCGGCGTGCGCATCGGCGATCCCGCAGATATCGCCGTTGACGATCACCGGGATCGACACCGCGTCCTTCACCCGGCGCACGAAGGCCCAGTCGGCGCTGCCCTTGTACATCTGGTTGCGCGTGCGGCCGTGGACGGTGATCATCCTGACGCCGAGGTCCTCGGCGATCCGCGCCAGCTCGGGCGCGTTGAGGCTGTCATGGCACCAGCCCATCCGCATCTTGACCGTGACCGGCACTTTCACCGCCTTGACCGTCGCGGCGATCAGCGCGGTCGCCAGCGGCACGTCGCGCATCAGCGCCGATCCCGCATCGCCGTTCACCACCTTGCGCACCGGACAGCCCATGTTGATGTCGATGATCGCGGCGCCGCGGTCTTCCTGGAGCTTGGCCGCCTCGCCCATCTGCTGCGGCTCGCAGCCGACCAACTGCATCGAGACCGGGTCCTCGATCGGGTCCCACTCGGCCTTCTGGAGCGACTGGCGCGTCTCCCGGATCGCCGCGGGGCTGGCGATCATCTCGGTCACGTTGAGGCCCGAGCCGAAGCGCCGCACCAGCCGGCGGAATGGCAGGTCGGAGACGCCCGTCATCGGCGCGAGCACGACCGGGCAATCGATCGTGACCCGGCCGACCTTGATCGGCGAAAGCGGCGGAGGAGGCGGAAGCGCGGTCATGGTGGGACAGGTGCCTAAAAAACAGGCAGCGCATAGTGGATTGTCCTCGGCCCCGCAAGCGATTACCCGCGCGCTCGCATGGCCGATGACCAGCCTCTCGATCAGGGAACCGCCGCAATCGTCGTCGCGGCCGGCGCGGGGCTGCGCGCGGGGCAGCCGCTCCCCAAGCAATTCGCCCGCTGGCGGGGCAAGCCGGTGGTGCGCCATTCGGTTGAACGCCTGCTTGCCGCCGGCTGCGCCCCGCTCGTCGTGTGCATCCCGGAAGGGGCCGAAGCCCTTGCAACCGAGGCGCTCGCAGGGCTGCCGGTGCGCTTCGTCACCGGCGGCGCCACGCGCCAGCTCTCGGTTCGGGCCGGCCTTGAGGCGGTCGCCGAGGCCGCGCCCGACCATGTCCTGATCCACGACGCCGCCCGGCCGATCCTGCCGCGCGGGGTGATCGACCGGCTGGTCGCGGCGCTCGCCCAGGCCCCCGGTGCCATTCCGGTGCTGCCGGTGGTGGACAGCGTGTGCCTCGCCGACGGCACGCCTGCCGATCGCTCCGCCCTGCGCCGGGTGCAGACCCCGCAGGCCTTCCGGTTCCCCGCGATTCTCGCCGCTCACCGCAGCTGGACCGGCGTGCCTGACGCGGGTGACGATGCGCAGGTCGCGCAGGCCGCCGGCCTCGCCATCGTCCTCGTCGAAGGAGACGAAGCCTTGCACAAGCTGACCTTCGCCGAAGACTTTGCAATGGCCCTGCCCCCGGTCCGCATCGGCACTGGATACGACGTGCACCGCCTCAGCGAAGGCGAGGACCTGTGGCTGTGTGGCGTGCGGATCGAGCACAGCCATGGCCTCGCCGGTCATTCCGATGCCGACGTCGCGATCCATGCCCTTGTCGATGCGCTGCTCGGGGCCATCGCGGCGAAGGACATCGGCGCCCATTTCCCGCCGTCCGATCCGCAGTGGAAGGGCGCCTCGTCCGACCGCTTCCTGGCCCACGCCGCCGCACTTGTCCGCGAAGCCGGCTACGAGATCGGCAACGTCGACCTCACGATCGTTTGCGAAGCGCCGAAGATCGGCCCACACCGCGAGGCGATGCGCGCGCAACTCGCCGCGGTGCTGGGCGTTGACATTGGCGCGGTGAGCGTCAAGGCGACCACGACCGAAGGACTCGGCTCCACCGGCCGCCGCGAGGGCATTGCCGCGCAGGCGGTGGCCACGGTGGTCCGCGCCTGACACGTCCGGGACCTGCACCATGGCTCACGTTCGCATTATTCTCGCCGCTGCCCTGCTCGGCGCTCCGCAAGTGGCCGCCGCGGCCGAGCCGGCCTGCCTGACCCCGCGCGAGTTCACCGCGCTCTCCACCTACGCGCTCCCCAGCGTGATCGGCGGAACCAGCAAGGCCTGTGCCGCGCAGCTGCCGGGCGACGCGTTCCTGCGCCGCAACGGCGCCGACCTCGCTGCGCGCTATGCGCTCGGCAAGCCGCAAGCCTGGCCCGAAGCCAAGGGCGCCTTCCTCAAGATGAGCGCCGAGCGCGATCCCGGCGCCGCCAGCCTGTTCGCCGCCATGCCCGACGATGCGCTCCAGCAGATCGCCGACGCCGCGTTCGTCGGCATCGTCGCCGGCCAGGTGAAGCCCGGCTCGTGCGCCACGCTTGATCGCATCGTCGCCCTGCTTTCCCCGCTCCCGCCCGAAAACACTGCCGAACTGATCGCCCTCGCTGCGGGGCTCGGCGCGAAAACCGGCGAAGCGCGGGTCGGCAAGTTCGCCCTGTGCAAAGCCTGATCCCCTGTGGAACCTGACGCCATGACCGAGTCCTTCCTGCCCCCCGAACTGCTCGATCTCGCCCGCCGCGTGGTCGAGGAAAACGCCGCCATCGGTCGCAAGGTCGCCGTCGCGGAAAGCTGCACCGGAGGCCTCGTCAGCGCCGCGCTGACCGAAATTCCCGGCTCCTCGGTGGTGGTTGACCGCGGATTCGTGACCTACTCGAACGAGGCCAAGCAGGAACTGCTCGGCGTCGCCAGCGACATCATCGATACTTTCGGCGCCGTCTCGATCGCCTGCGCCTGGGCCATGGCCGACGGCGCGCTCAAGCACAGCCATGCCGATGTCGCGGTGGCGATCAGCGGCGTGGCTGGTCCCGCCGGCGGGTCGGACCAGAAGCCGGTCGGCACGGTGGTCTTCGCCCGCGCCAAGCGCGACCGCGCCGACAGCGAGGAAGGCGATGCCGAGGAAAAGCTGTTCCCCGACACCGGCCGCTCCGACATCCGCCTCCAGGCGGCAATCTGCGCGCTGGAACTGCTGCTGCCATAAGCTACCAGATCGCAGGAGGTGGCCGCCTCCAGGCTAGCCGCCGACCTCAGGCGGCGTCTGTCGCGCCCGCTCTGCCATAGACCTGCGCCGCCCGCGCCTCGAACGCGGCGACCATCTTGCGGAAGGCCTTGTCGAGGTACTGGTTGGCCATCTTCTGCAGCAGCACGCTGCGGAAGGTGAAGCTCACCTCGAACTCGATCTCGCTCTCGCCCGGGCCCACGTCATGGAAGGTCCAGCGATTGTCGAGATCGCGCAGCGGCCCGTCGATGTAGTGGACCACGATCTCCTCCGGCCGGCGCTTGGTCACCCGCGAGGTGAACTTCTCGCGCAGCGCCGAGAAGCCGACCAGCATGTCGGCGATCATCTCGGTCTCGCTATCCGAGCGCACCCGCGTCGCCACCACCCACGGCAGGAACTCGGAATAGCGCGCCACGTCCGCCACGAGGTCGAACATCTGCGCCGCGCTCCACGGCAAGCGCCGGAATTCGTGGATTGCCGCCACGGGTCGGCTCAGGCCCCGGCCCGCGGCGAACGCTGCGCCTGCTTGGCCAGCAGCGCCTCGCGCGCGGCTCGCATCTGGGCGAAGTCCTCACCGGCATGGTAGCTCGAGCGGGTCAGCGGGCTCGCGGCGACCTGCAGGAAACCCTTCGCCCGGGCGATCGCGCCATAGGCCGAGAATGCCTGCGGGGTGACGAACTCCTTCACTTCCGCATGCTTGGGCGTGGGCCGCAGATACTGCCCCATGGTCAGGAAATCGATGCCCGCGCTGCGCATGTCGTCCATCACCTGGTGGACTTCGAGCCGCTCTTCGCCGAGCCCGAGCATGATCCCGCTCTTGGTGAAGATCAGCGGATCGTGCGCCTTCACCTCTTCGAGCAGCCGCAGCGAGGCGTAATAGCGCGCCCCCGGCCGGATCGTCGGATAGAGCCGGGGCACGGTCTCGAGGTTGTGATTATAGACGTCGGGGCCCGCCGCCACGATCGCCTCGACCGCCGCGCGCATCTTGCCGCGGAAGTCGGGGGTGAGGATCTCGATCGTCGTGTTCGGCGTGCGGGCGCGCAGTTCCTCGATCACCCGGACGAACTGACCCGCCCCGCCGTCCGGCAGGTCGTCGCGATCGACCGAGGTGATGACGATATGCTCGAGCCCCATCCGCGCCGCGGCCTCGGCCACATGGGCCGGCTCGTCCCGGTCCACCGCGCGCGGCATGCCGGTCTTGACGTTGCAGAACGCGCAGGCCCGGGTGCACACGTCGCCCAGGATCATCACGGTCGCGTGCTTCTTGGTCCAGCACTCGCCGATGTTCGGGCAGGCCGCTTCCTCGCACACCGTGTTGAGCTTGAGGCTGCGCATCAGCTCGCGGGTTTCGCCGAAGGCGCGGCTGGTCGGCGCCTTGACCCGGATCCAGTCCGGCTTGCGCTGGCGGGCGGGCGCCGGAGCGCCTGAATCATCAGCGGAAAGATCGGTCTGTAGGGCGGGTGCCGCGCCCGTGGCAAGCTGGCTCATGGGGGCGCAGATAGGCGCTAACGGGTTACCTTGCCAGAGGCAATTGCGGGCTCTTGCCACAGCCGTCGACGGGAGGCATGAGGCCGGGCATGGCCGATGAAACCTCCCCCCAGCTGAACCGCCTCATCGAAGGCTACCGCCGCTTCCGCCAGACCGGGTGGACCCCCAACCGCGAGCGCTGGGCCGCCCTGCGCGAGGGGCAGGAGCCCGAGGTCATGGTGATCGCCTGCTCCGACAGCCGGGTCGATCCCTCGCAGATCTTCGACGTGGATCCCGGCGAGATGTTCGTCGTGCGCAACGTCGCCGCGATGGTCCCCCCGTTCGAGACCAACCCCGGCCACCACGGCGTCTCCGCCGCGCTCGAATTCGCGGTGCAGGTGCTCAAGGTCAAGGAAATCCTGGTCATGGGCCACGGCATGTGCGGCGGCTGCAAGGCCGCGCTCACCCAGGACCTCGTCGGCGCCGAGCCGGGCCAGGGCGGCTTCATCGCCGACTGGATGTCGCTGTTCGACGAGGCCCGCGTGCCGGTCGTCGCCCAGCACGGCACCCACGGCCGCGAGGCCGAGCGCGCGATGGAACTGGCCGGCGTCAAGGCCAGCCTCGCCAACCTGCGCACCTTCCCCTGCATCCGCGAAAAGGAACGCTCGGGCGAACTGCGCCTCACCGGCGCCTTCTTCGCCATCTCCGACGGCGTACTCCACGTGCTCAACGAGGCAACCGGCGAATTCGCCCCGGCGGAGTGAGGAGGGGAGCTCTTGCTCCCGGTCCCTCCAACCTCCACCACCACGTCGCGCCTGCGCAGGCAGGGCCCATCCCGACCCATCGGTCAACCGCAGCCTTGCGTTTACGCGCAAGGCACAGCTGGGCCCCTGCCTGCGCCCGCGCGAAGGGGATTATTGGACAGCTTTGTGGCTGCTTCGATCGGCAGCCGCCGTTCCGGACACGACGACAGAGCGGACGTTGACGATCTCGAGTTTGCCGCGGTCGGGCGACGCTCTATGCGTAGCTAAGGTATGGAGCGGACCTGAGATGCAGCAATTATCCCGACGTGTAGCGATGCGGCTTACAGCGGGTGGGGTGACCTCCCTCGCGCTGGGCGGATTGAGCTTGGATGGCGTCGAAGCGGCGACGTCTCCGGCCTTCGACATTACGCCGTACGTTCATCCCGAGTTGCGGAAGATGGTGCCGGCGCTGGTGAAAACGGCCGGGATAGTGCCAAACGACAAAACGATCGCGCTTCATCGCAAGGCCATGGCGCGGTTCTCGCTGCCGCCCATGTCGGCCCCGACCTGGACTGAACGCAGCGTTCCAGGCCTCGCCGGTTCGCCGGACGTGCCGGTCTTCATCATCAATGGCAACCATGGCGGGCCGCCTCCGCCTGTCATCCTTTACATTCACGGTGGCGGCTTCGTGCTGGGCACGGCGCGTATGAGCCTCCGCGGAGCGCAGGAAGTTGCGGCTGCACTCAACTGCGTGGTCGTCAGTGTCGATTACCGCCTCGCTCCCGAGACGCGCTATGATGGCTCGCTGGCCGACAATTACGCAGCGCTAAAATGGGTACATCAACACGCGGCCGAGCTCGGAGCGGATGCAGCGCGTATCGCCGTCATGGGAGAGAGTGCCGGAGGCGGCCATGCAGCCATGCTCACTGTTGCGGCGCGGGACCGAGGGGAGGTGCCAATCGCCTTTCAGGCCCTTGTATACCCGATGCTGGATGATCGCACCGGTAGTACGCCGGTCCCACCCTACATCGGAACGCTTATCTGGACCCCAGCCCACAATCGCTACGGCTGGAGCGCCTTGCTCGGGGTGCCCGCAGGTTCAAGGCGAGTGCCGAAAGGAGCGGTACCGGCGCGGGTGACTGACCTTCGCGGGTTGCCACCGACATTTATCGGAGTCGGAAGCATTGACCTCTTTGCCGACGAAGACATCTCGTATGCGCGCCGGCTGGTTGCGAGTGGCGTCAGCACGCAATTGGAGGTCGTGCCCGGTGCGTTCCATGGCTTTGATATCATGCCTGGCACAACGATCGGGCCACGCTTCAAAGATACGCTCTACACGGCATTGCGAACGGCACTGGCCGTCGCCGTATAGCTCTCAACTGTCTGCATTCCCACAAAGCAGACATTACGATGCGGGTTTCCCGCTCCCGAAAGCGGCCAAACTCCCCAACGAAAAAGGGCGGCCCTCGCGAGCCGCCCTTCCCTTGATCAGAACCGCCGAGCGATCAGCCGCCCTTGGCCTTCTGCGCGGCGTAGATGCTCCACAGGTCGGCGATCGGCTTGCGCGGGCCGGTGACCTTGGCGAAGGTCGCCTGGGCTTCGGCGGCCTTGCCCTGGTCGACCTGGGCGATGCCGAGGCGGGTCAGCGCGCGGCCGGCGTCGACGCCCGGCTTGGTCAGCGCGATCGTGTAGAGCGCCTCGGCCTCGGCCGGCTGGTCGTAGCTGAGGAAGGCATCGGCGGTGCCCATCACCGTGGCCACCGCGGCGTTCGGGGCCCGCGCGGCGGTCGCCGCCGCCGGGAGCGAGGCCTTGTCGGCAGCGAGGCGCGAATTGGCCAGGTTGCGGCTCTCCACCACATAGCTGTCGGTTGCCTTGATCGTGCCCGCAGCCGTGCCCTTGCCGATGATCTTCAGCACTTCGCCCGGGGCGCGGCGCGCATCGGCCGCGGTCACGTAGTCGAGGTATTCGTTGGCTTCGTTGAAGCTGTTCGTGCGATCCATCAGGCGGAACAGATCGAGCGATTCCTGCGGCTGGTACTGGCCGACCATGCGCACCACGCTGATCGCGCCCGCCCAGTTGCGGCTCGACGGATAGCTGGCGACCAGGCCGTTGGAGAACTTGCCCGCGGCGTCCATGGCCTTGGCGTTGAACGCCATGCCGAGCCCGGTGGTGTACCACGATTCCGGCACCGGCTTGCCCGCCGCCTGCTGCGCGGCGATGGCCTTCTGCAGCACGTCGAGGCCCTGCGCGGCCTGATTCTGCCTGCCGTAGGCGTCGACCACCATCCGCACCGACATCTCGTCGGCCGTGCCCGATGTCGCGACCGGGCCCAGCAGCTCGATCGCCTTCGGATAATCCTTGGCGATGTAGGCATATTGCCCGCGCATCGCCTGGACCTGGCCCAGCGTGGCCGGCTCCAGCTGGCCGCTGGCGATCATGTGATCGAGGCCTTTCATGGCGAGCGCATCGTCGCCGGCAAAGGTGCCGACCTGGCGCTGCCAGTCACCGGCGATCAGCAGGTCCATCGGGGTCTTGAGCGCCGAATCCAGCGCCGCCACGCGCGGCACCAGCGGGAGCGCCGCGGCCTTCAGCTGCTCGGCGGAAGCCTTGCCGCGCAGCGCCAGCAGGGCGTTGACGTCCTTCTGGAGCGGCGCCGCCACCTTGGAAAACTCCGGCGAGTTGGCCGGCTTGGGCGCTTCCTTGGCGACTGCCGGAGCGGCCACGGTAGCGCCGACTGCGCCGAGGGCCAGCGCCGCGGCCACTGCGCTGCGAACCATGAACTGGGATTTGCGGAACATCATGATGCCTTCAGTCTCCTTCACCGCCGGCCGTGTCCGCAGCAGAGCGAACGTCCGGCCAGACCAAAATACGCCCCCCGTCCTTGGTCATCGCAGATGACGGGGAATTGCAGCTTTGGCAACCGCGCTTGCGCTAAGCCAGCCCGGTTGAACGCCGATTGAATAGGCGATCGGGCAAGCGTTCAGCATACGCGTTCCACCCACCGCACGCCCTGCTCGCTGCGCATCCTCCCGGAGCCCGCGCCAAACGTTTCCGCAAGTGTGGAAAAAGGCCCCTTCTCACCCCATCTGGGAAGTGCGCCGCTGGCCTTGTCGGGCACATTCGCCTAGGGCGGACCTTCGCCGTATTCCCGTAAATAGAAAAGACCCGGCCCACTCGTGAGCGATCCCACCGACACCATCGAGCCCACCCCGAATCCGGCCCCGAATCCGGGTGAATTCACCCGCGTCGACATCGTCGACGAGATGAAGACCAGTTACCTCGATTACGCGATGAGCGTGATCGTCAGCCGCGCGCTGCCTGACGTGCGCGACGGGCTCAAGCCGGTTCACCGCCGCATCCTGTTCGCCTCGAACGAGGGCGGGTTCGTCGCGGGGCGGCCCTATCGCAAGTCGGCCAAGATCGTCGGCGACACCATGGGTAACTACCACCCCCATGGCGACAGCTCGATCTACGATGCTCTCGCGCGCATGACGCAGGACTGGTCGATGCGCGTGCCGCTGATCGACGGCCAGGGCAACTTCGGCTCGATGGACCCCGATCCGCCGGCCTCGATGCGTTACACCGAGGCGCGGCTGACCCGCGTCGCCAATTTCCTGCTCGACGATCTCGACAAGGATACCGTCGATTTCACCGACAACTACGACGGCTCCCGTCGGGAGCCGACGGTCCTGCCCGCCCGCTTCCCCAACCTGCTGGTCAACGGCGCCGGGGGCATCGCGGTCGGCATGGCGACCAACATCCCGCCGCACAACCTCGGCGAAGTGATCGACGGCTGCCTCGCCATGATCGAGAACCCGGCGATCACCACCGAGCAGCTGATCGAGATCATTCCGGGGCCGGACTTTCCGACCTCGCCGATGATCCTCGGCACGGCGGGCGCGCGCGCGGCCTATCACACCGGCCGCGGCTCGATCATCATGCGGGCCAATCACAAGATCGAGGAAGGCCGGGGCGATCGCCGCTCGATCGTGCTCACCTCGATCCCCTACCAGGTCGGCAAGAACGGCCTGGTGGAGAAGATCGCCGAGGCCGCGAAGGACAAGCGGATCGAAGGCATTTCCGACATCCGCGACGAATCGAGCCGCCTCGGCGTGCGCGTGGTCATCGACCTCAAGCGCGATGCGACGCCCGAGGTCGTGCTCAACCAGCTCTGGCGCAACACCCCGGCCCAGTCGAATTTCCCGGCAAACATGCTCGCGATCCGCGGCGGCCGCCCGGAAATCCTCTCGCTGCGCGACATCATCCAGAGCTTCATCGCCTTCCGCGAACAGGTGATCACCCGCCGCACCAAGTTCGAGCTGAACAAGGCGCGGGACCGGGCGCATATCTTGCTCGGCCTGGTCGTCGCCGTCACCAACCTCGACGAGGTCGTGCGGATCATCCGCGGCGCGCCGAATCCGGCTGCCGCGCGCAACGCCCTGCTCCTGCGCGAATGGCCGATCGGCGATATCGCGCCCTACATCCGCCTGGTCGAGGCGATCGAGCCCAATGCCGAGCAGGAAGGCGGCACCTACCGCCTGTCCGAAACGCAGGTAAAGGCGATCCTCGACCTGCGGCTCCACCGCCTCACCGCACTCGGCCGCGACGAGATCGGCGACGAGCTCAAGGAACTCGCCACCGCCATCGAGGAATACCTCTCGATCCTGGCCGACCGGAAGAAGCTCTACGCGGTGATGACCGAGGAGCTGGTGCAGGTGAAGTCGCTCTACGCGACCCCGCGCCTGTCCGAGATTGCCCCGGCGTGGGACGGCATCGACGACGAGGACCTGATCGAGCGCGACGAGATGGTCGTGACCGTCACCCTCGACGGCTACATCAAGCGCACCCCGCTCTCCACCTTCCGGGCCCAGGCCCGCGGCGGCAAGGGCCGCGCCGGCATGGCGACGAAGGACGAGGATGCGGTGGCGACGATGTTCGTCACCAGCACTCACACCCCGGTCCTGTTCTTCTCCACCGCGGGCAAGGTCTATCGCCTCAAGGTGTGGAAGCTGCCCGAGGGCGGCCCCGCCACCCGCGGCCGCCCGATCGTCAATCTCCTCCCGGCGCTCGACAAGGACGAGACCATCGCCGCCGTGCTCCCCCTGCCCGAGGACGAGGCCGAGTGGGGCAAGCTCCACGTCGTTTTCGCGACGGCAAAGGGCAACGTGCGCCGCAATTCGATGGACCTGTTCACCAACGTCCCCAGCAACGGCAAGTTCGCCATGCGCTTCGAAGAGGGCTCGGACGATCGCCTGATCGGAGTCGCCCTGCTCGAGCCGACCGACGACGTCCTGCTCGCCAGCCGCCTGGGCAAGGCGATCCGCTTCGCCGGCGACGACGTGCGCGAATTCCAGTCCCGCACCTCCACCGGCGTGCGCGGCATGGCGCTCAAGGGCGACGACGAGGTGATCAGCCTCTCGATCCTCCACCGCGTCGGCACCAGCGCGGAAGAGCGCGAGGACTATGTCCGCTTCGCCCCGTGGAAGGGCGAGAAGGACGGCGAGCCGGCGATCAGCGCCGAACGCTATGCCGAGATGCAGGCGCGCGAGCAGTTCATCCTCACCGTCTGCGCCAACGGCTATGGCAAGCTCAGCTCGGCCTACGAGTATCGCCGCACCGGCCGCGGCGGCCAGGGCATCACCAATATCGACAACATCGCCCGCAACGGTCCGGTGGTCGCCAGCTTCCCCACCAGCCAGGCCGACCAGCTCATGCTGGTGACCGACCAGGCCAAGCTCATCCGCCTGCCGCTCGAAAGCCTGCGCGTGATCGGCCGCGGCTCGGCCGGCGTGCGCCTGTTCAACGTCGCGGATGACGAGCACGTCGTCAGCGCCGTCCGCCTGGACGAGCGCGAGGAGCCGGAGAACCCGGCCGAACTCGCCGTCGCCGAAGAACTCGCCCGCCGCCCCAACGGCGAGGAAGCCGTGATCCCCTCGCCCCCGACCCGTGACGACAACCTCGGCGAGGAGGAGGGCGAAGAGCCCTGAGGCAAAAAACCCTTCCCATTTTCGCGCAGCGCAAATGGGAAGGGTGGTAGCAACCACAGGCCGCTGATGGTGAGGCAAGAGCGCAAGGAACCGCCCCCCTCGCCGTTCGTCCTGAGGAGGCCGAAGCCGCAGGCAGAGGCCGTCTCGAAGGACTGGAAACAAAGGCCGCGCATGAACCGCCCGCAGATCGCGTACAAAATCCTCACCGGCCCCCAGCTCGCCGACCTGGAATCAACCGGCACCTTCGCCGGCTCGCTCGCCGATCTCGCCGACGGGTTCATTCATCTCTCCACCGCCGAGCAGCTGCCCGGCACGCTCGACAAGCACTTCGCCGGCCATGCCGACGTTCACCTCGCGGCGGTCGATCTCGCTGCGCTGGGCGACGCAATCAAATGGGAACCCTCGCGCGGCGGCGACCTGTTCCCCCACATCTACGCCGACCTGCCGCTCAGCGCCGTGATCGCCTACGGACCACTGGAGCGCGCGGAGAACGGAACGCTGGTGCTGCCCGTCGCGGGCTGAGCGGCGCTTGCAGAGGCAACGAGCGGACGCTTGGGGCTGTCGCTCCCTCCGGGCATGCCACCACTGCAATTGACTGCATCCGCGAACTGATCCACGGCGTTGCGGAAGAAGGTCTTCGGACGGGGCCTGATTGCGGGATATATTCATGCACTATACTGCGATGGACAATTGCCGTCTCTTTTTCGACACGTATGCAATCGATTTCAATGAGTTGGAAAGTCCGCGAGTCCTTGAGATCGGCTCTCAGGACGTCAACGGCAGCATCCGCGCATGTGCACCGGAATCCTTCGAATACGTCGGGGTAGATTTCGTTGCCGGCAAAGGGGTCGATGTAATCCTCGATGATCCCTACCATTTGCCCTTCGAAGACGGCTCGTTCGATATCGTCCTGTCGAACTCGTGCTTCGAGCATTCTGAGATGTTCTGGTTGTTGTTCGACGAAATCATGCGGGTGCTGAAGCCATCGGGCCTGTTCTACCTGAACGTGCCATCCAACGGATACTTCCACCGGTATCCTGTCGATTGCTGGCGGTTTTATCCCGACAGCGGCTCGGCGCTGGTCACGTGGAACAGGCGTGGCGGCGGCAATGCCGCTCTACTGGAATCCTATACGAGCAAGCAATCAAAAGGCGTGTGGAACGATTTCGTCGCGATCTTCGTCAAGGACGAGGTATTCGCCCCCCGGTATGAGGGCCGCGTCACCGACCGGTTGGTGGATTTCACCAACGGCCTTTCCCGCGGGAGGGACGGAATCGTCAACGAGCAGACGATACTTGAAGACCAATCCGCCATTTCGCTCGTCCGACGGTTCATCCGGGATCACCTCAAGCGGAGGCTGAAAGTCAGAGCCTAGCTTTGCGTGATAGCACCTGACCAGCCCGCCCCGCTCACTCCGGCGTCGCGTCCACCTCCACGAAGTTCATCTCCGCCGCGGGCAAATCCCCCGCCTTCAGCTCGGCTCGCAGCTGCGCCTCGCGCTGCTCCATCGCCTCGCGCATGGCGACGAGGTCGATCCCTGCCTTGCGCGCCTGGTCGAAGATCCCGCCGTCCTCCTCTTCCTCCTTGTGGTGGTGAACCATCTGCTCGCCCAGCACCTGCAGCTTGGCCGCGGCCTTGTCCTGCGCAGGATCGGCAAGGACGTCGTTGATCAGCAACTTGCCCGCATCGTGCTCGACCAGCCCCTCGTCGAGCTTGTCCTCGTCGGCCTCGGCCTGCCCACGCAGCGCCGGATAGAACAGCTCCTCCTCCAGCGTCATGTGGATCTTGACGAGGTTGCACACGTGCACCCCGGTCGTCCGGGTCTCCTCCTCGCCGGCATCCTTGAGCTTGCGGAACAGCCCCTCGACACGGTCGTGGTCAGCCTTGAGTTTGTCGACGGCATCGCTGGGCATGAGAATCTCCGGGTAATTCGCCTGTTGCAGACCAACCGCCCCCGCCCCGCCGCGTTCCCTGACCGGTCCCACCTGCCGGTCCCACCGGCGAAGCCGATTGCCTTCCGCCCATCGCCTGTCTACCCCGACGACACGTTCGGGGATTACCCGGCAATCGAGGGGGGAGAACATCATGAAGCGCATTGGCCTGACGATCGGAACCGCAGCCCTGTGCCTTGCCCAGGCCAGCCAGTCTTCCGCCCAGCAGGAGCCAAGTGGTCCGGTCCCCACGTCCGCCGCTCCCTCCGCCGGCGCTCCCTCGTGCGAACTGCATGTCTTTCCGACCGAGAACTACATCGGATTCAACAGCGGCTTGCTGAGCGGCTTCGGGCCAATCGGCGCCGTGGCCGACCAATCTGCCCACAAGGACCGCGTCGCCACAGTCCGCGAGTTGATGAAAGACTACCTCGGACCCGACATCCAGTTGGCCGAGCTCGAGAAGATCAATTACCGGTCCCGGCTTGGCGTGGCGGATTACCGCGTCATCATCGAGCCGCCAACGCCATCGTTCGAAGATGTGAAGGCCGATCCAGCACTCAAGGCCAGGATCAAGCAGCTCAACGCCGACCTCAAGGCCGGCAAGCGTATCACCGTCTCGACGAACCCCTGCTATGCCGAGTTCCTGCTCACCAGCGTATTCTACTTCAAGGCCATGATGTACGGCAGCAATTTGCTGGTTGGCACCCACTTCCGCGATTTCAGCAAGGGCGGCGTCCCGATCATTTCGGTCGGCGCGGTCAAAAACCCGCTCGAGAAGTTTCCGCCCAAGACCCCGACCGATATCGAGGTGGCAAAGGCCGAGTTGCGTGATGCCTTCGTCAAGGACTTCGCTGAATGGGCCGACAAGAAGCTCAAAGTGACCCCCGTCAGCCCGGCGCCTAGCGCAGCGCGTTGACGCGAGCGAGCTGGCGGTTCAGGTCCAGCAGGGTGGGCAAGCGCCCCCCGTCCCGCTAAACGCCCGCCTCATGACCCAATACCCCACGCCCGACGTCCACATTATCGGCGGCGGCCTTGCCGGCAGCGAGGCTGCCTGGCAGCTCGCCCGCCGCGGCCTTCGCGTCCGGCTCTCGGAAATGCGCGGCGCCCCGGCCGATAAGGGCGGCGAACGCTCCCCCGCGCACCAGACAGATCACCTCGCCGAACTGGTCTGCTCCAATTCGCTGCGCTCCGACGATCACGAGAAGAACGCCGTCGGCCTGCTCCACCACGAGATGCGCCTGTGCGGCTCGCTGATCATGCAGGCGGCCGAGCAGGCGCGCGTCCCTGCCGGCTCGGCGCTGGCGGTGGACCGCGAGGCGTTCTCCGCCGCCATCGAATCCGCGCTAGTCGCCCAGCCCACGCTCCAGCTGGTCCGCGAACGGATCGACGCGCTGCCTGCCGCCGGCCTCACCATCGTCGCCACCGGCCCGCTCACCGCCGCCGCGCTCGCCCAGTCGATCGGCGCCGCCACCGGGGCCGAAGCGCTGGCCTTCTTCGATGCCATCGCCCCGATCGTCTACCGCGATTCCATCAACATGGACGTCGCGTGGATGGCCAGCCGGTGGGACAAGGGCGCCGAAGCCAGCATCGCGCTCGGCGGCGACGGGCGCGACTACATCAACTGCCCGATGACCCGCGACCAGTACCTCGCCTTCCGCGAAGAGATCCTCGCCGGAGAGAAGGGCGAGTTCCGCGAGTGGGAGGCCACCACCCCCTACTTCGATGGCTGCATGCCGATCGAGGTCATGGCCGAACGCGGGGTCGATACGCTGCGCTTCGGGCCGATGAAGCCAGTCGGGCTCGACAACCCGCACTGGGCCACGCCCGAACACCCGAACGGCCGCTGGCCCCACGCCGTCGTCCAGCTGCGGCAGGACAACACGCTCGGCACGCTGTGGAACATGGTCGGCTTCCAGACCAAGCTCAAATACGGGGAGCAGCAGCGGATCTTCCGCACCATCCCGGGGCTCGAGAACGCCGAATTCGCCCGCTTCGGCGGCCTCCACCGCAACACCTTCCTCAATTCCCCCACGCTGCTCGATCGCCAGCTGCGGCTGAAGCGCGCCCCGCACGTCCGCTTTGCCGGGCAGATCACCGGCTGCGAGGGTTATGTGGAGAGTGCCGCGGTGGGGCTCCTCGCCGGGCTGATGACCGCGGCCGAACTCGGCAGTGCCACCTGGCAAAGCCCGCCGCGCACCACTGGGCTGGGCGCCCTGCTCGCTCACATCACCGGCGATGCCGAAGCCGAGACCTATCAGCCGATGAATATCAACTTCGGCCTGTTCCCCCCGCTGTCCGACGTGAAGAAAAAGCAGCGCAAGGAAGCCTATACCGCCCGGGCCAAAGCCGAGATTCTCCCGTGGATCAACCACGTCGCCGCCTGACGGCAATCCCGCACTAACTCCCGTCATTCCGGGATTAACGGGCCGGAGGCAGCTCGAGGCCAGCCAACCCGGCCCCTGTGCACGTGCGCTCTGGATGGCTTCGCTACGCTCGCAATGAGGAACCGAGGGGGGTCCGAAGGCAAGGCTCGTTGAGCGGTCGCAGCAAGCCTTCTCAGAGCATCACAATCGAACAACTATATAATTGATTTACATAGATATTCTTTACGGCCTTTGATAATTGTCATTTCACTTTCCCTATAATTACAATACCTTACAAGTCACTTGCCGCAAATCAACCTTGGGGGAGTGACAGTCTGCAGTTAACAGCTTACATTAATCCGGCAGGACTTCTCCAGGGGGAGGAGGTCCATTCAATTTACCGGAGGGAATTCTATGAGGAAGTTGGTTGTCGCTGCGCTCGGCAGCATGGTCTTCGCCACCCCGGCCCTCGCCGAGGATGGGGATTGGACCGGGCCCTACGTCGGCGTCTCGGCCGGCTGGAATTCCGCCCACTCCGACTCTTCGGCAACTCTCGGCGGCCAGTGGGCGGCCGAATCGGCCGCCTTGCGCCAGACCATCACCAGCAACATGGCCGCCAGCCAGACCTCGCAGAACGGTGATGTCGGCGCGTTCCTCGGCTACAACTATCAGTCGGGCGGCTTCGTCGCCGGGCTTGAGCTCGAGGCCAATGCCATCGGCGGGCAGAAGGTCCGCGCGACCGGCCCGATCACCACCGGCGTGGTCGGCTCCGCGGGCAATGCGGGCAATGCCAACCCCGCCCTCGCGCCGAACTACACCTTCACCAACTCGATCGATCCCAAGAGCATGATCGCGATCAAGCTGCGTCTGGGCGCTGCGATGGGTGATACGCTGTTCTACGTCAACGGCGGCTGGGCCTGGGTCGATGCCAATCAGAGCGCCAGCATCATCAGCAACGGCAACTACAAGAAGTCGGCGACCGTTGGTAAAACCCGCAACGGCTGGTTGCTCGGCCTCGGCATCGAGCAGCGCCTGGGCACCCATCTGTCGCTGCGCGCCTCGTACGATTATACCGACCAGGGTGATTTCAGCTACGTGACCGCCTACGAGGCCGGCAGCTCGTTCACCACCCCGGCCTATACCGAGACCATCAACCAGGATCTCACGATGCACCTCGTCCGCATCGGGCTCAGCTACCACTTCTGAGCTGGGTCACGCGCGAGGATCAGTTCACCTGATCCTCGTCGCCCTCTTCGACGCCGGTGCCACCTTCGGGCGGCGCCGGCGTTTTGCGTTGCACGCCCGCTCCACGCGCCCCCGGCTGGCGTGGTCCGGCGCAGTTGCAGGCCGGAGCGGTCCGGGGCTTCGGCTTGGTCGTCGCGAACTCCGTTCGATCGAGCTGCCCGTCGCCATTCGCGTCGGCACCCTTGAACCGGTTCGAGCGGCGGACCGACCATTCCTCGAAGGTCAGCAGGTTGTTGCCGTCAACGTCGAGCTTGCGAAACGCGGCAACCCGCGGCGCCAGCATCTCCACGCGGCTGATCCGCCCGTTGCGGTCGCGGTCGAGCCGGTCGAACCGCCGCTGCTCCCGCGTTGCCTCGGTCGCCTCGGGCAGCGCCGGGCCGCTCAGCCCCCGGCCGTCCGCACTGGGCAGCGCGAGGTCGCCGCCGGCCGGGCCTGCCAGCGCCATGGCCGGCAGCTTGCCCGGATCGATTGCCGCGCGGCCCTGCCACCAGAACAACCCCGCCGCCGCCAGCAACAGCGCGCCGAACGCGCCGATCACGGTCCGATTCATCGTTTACCCCCGTATAAACCCGGGGAGCACGCTAGCCATAAAACGATTGCACGGCCACTGCCCAGCGGTCGCTTGGCGCTGTCCTACACGGCAGGCACATGGCATTCCGGTGGCTCGCATCGGCCCATTTCGTCGCCAGCCGAGAGCCGCCCTTTGACAGCGCTGATCCGAAACGATGAAACGTGACAGTGTCACCCATGCACTGTTCGGCGCAACTCGCTGTAATCACGAGATATCATGGCATTTTTCGAGGGTGACACCGTGTCACCCTGTGTCACCCGTGCACCGGCCTCAGCGCCCCAGCAGCCCGAGCCGAATCGCGCGAAAATAGGCCCCCGGCCGGTACAGGTCAGCGGCGCCCCGTCCCACCGCGGCGCGCCGTGTCACCCCCGCCAGCACCACCAGTGGCCGCAGCTCACGCGCCAGCCGTCCGGGCCCGGTGGTCTCGTCGAGCAAGCTTCGCGCCGCGGCCTGCTCGCCCGGATCGCCCCGCTCGAGCAGCAACTCCGCCGCCGCCCAGCTCCGTCCCGCCTCCGGGACGCCGCTCGCCTCCACGCCGAGCTGCGCCGCCAGCGCGCCCAGCGCCGCCGCCCGGCCTTCGCTGAACGCCGCCAGTTCGCCCGCGCCCAGCGGCGGCTCGCCCAGCAGGATTTCCCAGCCATCGACCAGCGCGCCCAGCCCCGCCGGCTCCCGCCACTGCGCCAGCCGCGCCAGCAGCGGCTCGCCCTTCGGCCATACGGCCGGGTCGGCCGCCAGCCGGTCGCGCCACCAGGCCAGTTTGAGCTGCGCCAGCATCGGCTCGCGCGCCGTGCGGACCACGCCGGCCAGCCGCGCGTCGAGCGCCAGCCAGGTCAGCCAGTCGTCGCGGGCCCGGGCCGGGGCATAGGCCAGCGCCAGCCGCGCCAGCGGGGCAAGCGCGTCGACGAGGTCGCCCCCCGGCTCTGCCCTCGGGGCAGGAGCGGAAGCGTCAGCGATAGCAGACCTGCCGGACGGCCTTCACGATCTTCTCGGCATCGATCAGCGCCGCCTTCTCGAGGTTGGCCGCGTAAGGCAGCGGCACATCCTCGTTGCACACGCGCAGGACCGGAGCGTCGAGATCGTCGAAGCCCTCGGTCATGCAGATCGAGATGATCTCCGCGGCGATCGAACAGACCGGGAAGCCTTCCTCGGCCACGACCATGCGGTTGGTCTTGCGCAGGCTCTCCAGCACCGCCGCCTTGTCGAGCGGGCGCAGGGTGCGCAGGTCCAGCACTTCGGCCTCGATTCCCTCGGCGGCGAGCGTCTCCGCCGCCTCGAGCGCCAGGCCAACGCCGATCGAGTACGAGACGATCGTCACGTCCCGTCCCTCGCGCGCCACCCGGGCCTTGCCGATCGGCAGGACATGATCATCGAGCTCCGGCAGCTCGAAGCTGCGACCATAGACCAGCTCGTTCTCGAGGAAGATCACCGGGTCCTCGCTGCGGATGGCGGCCTTGAGCAGGCCCTTGGCATCCGAGGCGTCGTAGGGCGCGATCACCACCAGCCCGGGCACGCTGGCATACCACGGCGCGTAGTTCTGGCTGTGCTGTGCGCCCACCCGCGCCGCCGCGCCGTTGGGCCCACGGAACACGACCGGGCAGCGCATCTGCCCCCCCGACATGTAGTTGGTCTTCGCCGCCGAGTTGATCAGGTGATCGATCGCCTGCATCGCGAAGTTGAAGGTCATGAACTCGACAATGGGCCTGAGGCCCCCCATCGCCGCACCGGTGCCGATCCCGGCAAAGCCATATTCCGTGATCGGCGTGTCGATCACCCGCTTCGGGCCGAACTCGTCGAGCAGCCCTTGCGTGACCTTGTAGGCGCCCTGGTACTGGGCAACTTCCTCGCCTATCACGAAGACCCGCCCGTCGCGCCGCATCTCCTCGGCCATGGCGTCGCGCAGGGCCTCGCGCACGGTCACGGTCTTCATGTTGGACCCGGCCGGAACCGCCGGATCGGCTTTCGGCGCGGCGCTCGAATCCAGCTGCTCGGCCCCGCTCGGCGCGGCGGCAGCCTTGGGCGCCTCGGACTCCGCCGCCTTCTGGGCGACGGCCGGAGCCTCGGCGGCAGGCGCAGCAGCGGTCGCTCCAGCGGCGGGAGCCGGCGCAGCATCGTCCCCGGCGATCGCGGCGATCACCGTGCCGACCTTCACCCCGGCGGTGCCTTCGGGAACGAGGATCTTCTCCACCGTTCCCTCGTCAACGGCCTCGAATTCCATCGTCGCCTTGTCGGTCTCGATCTCGGCGATGATATCGCCCGACTTGATCGAGTCGCCTTCCTTAACCAGCCACTTGGCCAGCGTGCCCTCTTCCATCGTCGGCGACAGCGCTGGCATCTTGAGGTCGATAGCCATCAGTAGCGCTCCACCAGCACGTCGGTGTAGAGTTCGGACGGAGCCGGCTCGGGCGAGTTTTCGGCGAAGTCCGCCGCTTCGGAAACCTGGGCGCGGATGCGCTTGTCGATGTCCTTGAGCTTGTCCTCGCCCACCCCGCGGGCAACGAGTTCGGCCTTGGCCGCCTCGATCGGATCGTGCTTCTCGCGCATCTCCTGAACTTCCTCGCGCGTCCGGTACTTCGCCGGGTCCGACATCGAGTGGCCCCGATAGCGATAAGTGTGCAGTTCCATCAGCACCGGCCCGTTGCCGCCGCGCACATAGTCGAGCGCGACTTCGGCCGCGGCCCGCACTTCGAGCACGTCCATCCCGTTGACGTTCATCCCGGGGATGCGGAACGCGGCGCCGCGGCGGTGGAAATGCGTCTCGGCCGAGCCACGGGTCACCGCGGTGCCCATGGCATAGCCGTTGTTCTCGACCACGAAGACGATCGGCAGCTGCCACAAGGCGGCCATGTTGAATGTCTCGTAGACCTGGCCTTGGTTGGCCGCGCCATCGCCGAAGTAGGCCAGGCACACGCCGCCATCCTCGCGATACTTGTGGGCGAAGGCCAGCCCCGCTCCCAGCGGCACCTGCGCGCCGACGATCCCGTGGCCGCCGTAGAATTTGTGCTCGGTGCTGAACATGTGCATCGAGCCGCCCTTGCCGTGGCTGATGCCGGCCTCGCGGCCCGTCAGTTCGGCCATGATCAGCTTCGGGTCGATCCCGTAGGCCAGCATGTGGCCATGGTCGCGGTAGCCGGTGATGACGCTGTCGTGCCCTTCCTTGAGTGCCGACTGCAAGCCGACCGCCACGGCTTCCTGCCCGATGTAGAGATGGCAGAACCCGCCGATCAGGCCGAGGCCATAGAGCTGGCCCGCGCGCTCCTCGAACCGGCGGATCAGCAGCATCTGCTCGTAGAAACGCAGCAGTTCCGCGTCGCTCGCCGCATAACTCGGGTGGGCATCGAAGCGGTTCTGCAACTCGTGAAGCGCCGGCAGGGCGTCGGCTTCTTCTGAACCGGAATTGGAATCGGGTGCGCCCGCTGCGGACGCGCTGGAAGCGGGCTTGGATCTGGCCGACGCTGCAGCGGACTTGCGCGGCGCGGCGGCCTTGGATGCGGGCTTGGCCAAGTTCAGGGATCCCCTGGGGAGGTAGACTGACAACGCCCGTCTATAGGGCCGTTTCCCCGCGAAGGGAAACCTGTCCATACGTATTTGATTATCGCCCCGCGCAACAATCTATCCCGATGGCCCGGCTTCCGCCTACCCCGATGAAACCCCTCGGCAAGGGCTTATTTCAACATCATCACCATTTCGTCAGGGTGGACGACGTTGAGATTGCTGCGCAGCAGTTCGCCGGTCAGATCGGGATCGGCGTGGCGCGGATCGAGCAGGGCGACGCGGTTCTTCATCTCATCGCGCTGCGCGGTCAATTGCTGCACTTCCTTCTGCCGCTGGTCCAGCAGGCGCAGGTTTTCGCTCCACGCGAGCAGCCCGCTCGGCCCCGCGATCGACCACCCCGCCATCAGCAGGAGCAGGCCAATTCCCGCGCGCCGGCTCAGGCGATCACGGGCAAGCTTGGGTTCGATGCGGCTGCGCTTCATGATGTTACAGAATCATAACAATCGGCGCGTGACAAGCCCTATCGCAAGCTCGCGCCCGGCAATGCGACGAAAGCCGGCCCTCAGGGCGCGGTTGCCACCAGTTGGTCGCCGCCGAGCACGCGGTAGAGGGTGATCCGGCTGCGCACGCTCTCGAGCGCCGTCGCCACGCCGGAGCGCTGCGCGGTATAGAGGCTGCGCTGCGCATCGAGGTTCTCGAGCGAACTGGCAATGCCGCCGCGGTACTGCGCGTTGACCAGCCGAGCGGTGTCAGCCGCCGCGGCGGTTCGCCGCGCAACCGCAGCGGACTCGGCCGCCATCGTTCCCTGCCGCGCCAGCGCATCGGCGACTTCGCGGAATGCGGTCTGCACGGTCTTTTCCCAGGTCGCCAGCGCCGCCTCGCGCTCCGCCTCGCTGACGCGCACGTTCGCCCGTGCTCCTCCGCCCGAGAAGATCGCATAGCTCGCGTCCGCGCCAAGCGTGCTGGTCAGCGCGCCGCTGAACAGCCCCTCGAACGAACTGGCGGCAAGGCCCACCAGCGCGGTCAGCGAAATGCGCGGAAACAGCTGCGCCCGCGCCACGCCGACATCGGCATTGGCCGCGCGCAGACGGTATTCTGCCCCGACCACGTCAGGCCGGCGCACGAGAACCTCGCTGCTGGTTCCCGCGGGCACACTGCGCACCGCGGCGCTGACCGCGGCAAGGTCCGTCGGCAGCAGCGTGGGATCGGCCGGCGCGCCGACCAGCAGTTCGATGAGATTGCGGTCCTGCGCCAGCGCGGTCGTCTGCGCGGCAAGATCGGCTTCGGCGGTCGCGAGGATCTGTTCGGCCTGCGAGACATCGCTGCGCGGCGCCACACCCCCGCGCAGCAGCGCCTGGTTGAGCTCGACAGAACGCCGTGCGGTAGCCGCGGTCGCCTGCGCGATGCGCAGCAATTCCGCATCGGCGGCATGCTGGGCCCACGCGTTGGCCAGATCGGCGACCAGTCCCAGCCGGACCGTGCGTGCCGCGGCCTCGGTGGCCAGGGCGGTCTCCTGCTGCGACCGGGTCGCGTTGGCCAGACGGCCGAACAGGTCGAGCTCGAACGAGCTGACCCCGCCCGAAGCGTCCCAGGTCGTGGCCACCCCGCCGGCGTCGCTCGAGCGCCGGGTCACTCCCGCACCCACGCCAACCTGCGGCAGCTGCGCGGCGCGCTGGACCTGCACCCCGGCGCGCGCCGCGGCGAGGTTCGCCGCCGCCACGCGCAGATCGCGGTTGTTGGCGAGCGCCTGCCCGACCAGCGCCTGCAACCGGGCGTCGGTGAACACGTCGCGGTAGCTGACCACCGGCAGCGCAGCCTCGCTCTGCCTCAGGTAAGCGTCGCCCGCCGGCCACGAGGCAGGGACCGGCGGCGTCTCGCGCACGTATTTCGGCGCGAGCGAGCACCCGGCGACCAGCAGCGCCAACGTCAGCGACGCCCCGGACGATAGCCGACGCCT
>Ga0207703_10001247_pt1 | contig 23852 bp, 20 predicted proteins | sample KBSSwiS12_FD_184304 | JGI IMG/M metagenome (GOLD analysis project Ga0207703, IMG submission 184304) | Switchgrass rhizosphere microbial communities from Kellogg Biological Station, Michigan, USA - KBS Switchgrass S1-2 (SPAdes) (version 2) | ecosystem: Host-associated > Plants > Roots >...
AGCTGAAGCCGCTCGGCCTCTGGTTCCCGGTCGACGTCTCGACGAGCGCGCAGGCGACGATCGGCGGCATGGCCGGCAACAACTCGTGCGGCTCGCGCTCGATCGCCTACGGCAACATGGTCCACAACGTGCTCGGCATCGACACGCTGCTCGCCGACGGTGCCGCGGTCTCGTTCGGGCCGATGAAGGAGGCGACCGGCCGCGCCGCCGCGATCGGCGCCTTCGTTCGCGACCTCGCGCTCAGGAACCGCGGCGAGATCGAGGCGCGCTGGCCGAAGGTGCTGCGCCGCGTCGCCGGCTACAACCTCGACATCTTCCATCCGCAGAGCGAGAAGCCCTACACCGACGACGACAGCGTCAACCTCGCGCACCTGCTGGTCGGCGCCGAGGGCACGCTCGCGTGGACGCGGACGCTCAAGCTCAAGCTCGCACCGCTGCCGAGCGCGAAGGTCCTCGGGGTCGTCAACTTCCCGACCTTCCGCGCGGCGATGGACGCCGCGCAGCACCTCGTCACGCTCGGCCCGACCGCGGTCGAGCTGATCGACCGGACGATGATCGACCTGGCGCTGGCCAACCCGGCGTTCGCGGCGACGATGCGTACGGCGCTGCGTGGCGAGCCGGCGGCGATCCTGCTGGTCGAGTTCGCAGGCGATGCCAAGGAGGCGCTCCTGACCCGCCTGGTCCGACTGGTCGAGCTGATGGGCGACCTCGGCCTGCCGGGAAGTGTCGTCGCGATGCCCGACGACGCCGCGCAGAAGAGTCTCTGGGAGGTGAGGAAGGCCGGCCTCAACATCATGATGAGCCTGAAGGGCGATGGCAAGCCGGTGAGCTTCATCGAGGACTGCGCCGTGCCGCTCGAGCACCTCGCCGAGTACACCGACGCGCTGACCGAGGTGTTCGCGCGCCACGGCACGCGCGGCACCTGGTACGCGCATGCCTCGGTCGGCACGCTGCACGTGCGGCCGATCCTCGACATGCGACGCGACGGCGCGAGGAAGATGCGGTCGATCGCCGTCGAAGCGTCGGCGCTGGTGCGCAAGTACAAGGGCGCGTTCAGCGGCGAGCACGGCGACGGGCTCTGTCGCGGCGAGTGGATCGAGTGGCAGTTCGGGGCGCGCCTCGGCGAGGCGTTCCGCTCGATCAAGGACGTGCTCGATCCGAACGGCCTGTTCAACCCCGGCAAGATCGTCGATCCGCCGAAGATGGACGACGGCGCGCTGTTCCGCTTCCCGCCGCCGGAGGCGCCCGCGCCGTATCGGACGATCGCCTTGGTCCCGGTGCTCGACTGGTCGGCGTGGGACGTGCAGAACGATCCGCGCACCGAGGCGATCAGCGCGCCGGGAACGGGCGGCGACTCGACCGGCGGCTTCGCCAAGGCGGCCGAGATGTGCAACAACAACGGCCACTGCCGCAAGTTCGACGCCGGCACGATGTGCCCGAGCTACCGCGCCACGCGCGACGAGCAGCATGTGACTCGGGGTCGCGCGAATACGCTGAGGCTGGCGCTGTCAGGACAGCTGGGCAGCGATGCGTTCACCAGCGATGCCGTCCGCGCTGCGCTGGATCTTTGCGTCAGCTGCAAGGGCTGCAAACGCGAATGCCCGACGGGCGTCGACATGGCGCGGATGAAAATCGAGTTCCTCGCTCACTACACAAAGCGGCACGGTCACTCGCTCAAGGACCGGCTCGTCGCGGCCTTGCCCGACTACGCCCATGGCGTGAGCCGCGTCGCCTGGCTCGCCAACCTGCGCAACCGCGTTCCCGGCGCCGCGCTGCTCGGCGAGCGCCTGCTCGGCCTGACCGCGAAGCGCAAGCTCCCGACCTGGCGCAGCGACACCTTCTGGCGCGCTCGCAACGCGAGCGACTTCGCGAGCGCCGAAACGACGCTCGCCGCCGCACGCGCCGGCGTCAAGACGGCCGTCCTCTTCGTCGACACCTTCAACGGCGTGTTCGAGAGCGAGAACGCGATCGCGGCGGCGCGTGTCCTGAAGGCCGCCGGCTACACGCTGCACACCCTCGAGAAGGGCCGCGGCCACCATTGCTGCGGCCGCACCTTCCTGACCAGCGGCCGTGTCGACGAGGCGCGCGTTCGCGTCGGCGCCCTTGTCGACGCGCTGGTGCCGTTCGCCGAGGCCGGCATCGCCATCGTCGGCCTCGAGCCGTCGTGCCTGCTGACGCTGCGCGACGAGGCGTTGGCGCTCGGCCTCGGCGCCAAGGCGGTCGCGGTCTCGCGGCAGGCGCTGCTCTTCGAGGAGTTCATCGCGCGCGAGGCGAAGGTCGGCCGCTTCGCCGTCGCCTTCACTCCCGTCGAGTCGCCGCTGCTGGTGCACGGCCACTGCCACCAGAAGGCCTTCGCCGCGGTGGCGCCGATCCTCGACGTGCTGCGGCTCGTGCCGGGCGCCGAGCCGACGCTGATCGAGACCTCGTGCTGCGGCATGGCCGGCAGCTTCGGCTACGAGGCGAGCCACCACGCGGTCTCGATGGCGATGGCCGAGGCGAGCCTGCTGCCGGCGATCCGCAACGCGCCTCACGCGATCGTCGTCGCCGACGGCACGAGCTGCCGCCAGCAGATCGCGCACGGTGCGAAGCGCGAGGCGTTGCACGTCGCCCGCGTCCTCGAGCGCTTCCTGCCGTCGCCATGACGTGGTCGATCGTCGCCCGCGACGCCGACGGCAGCTTCGGCGTCGCCATCGCGAGCCGGTTCCTCGCCGTCGGCGCGCTCTGCGTCCACACCCGGCGCGCGGTCGGCGCGTTGTCGACGCAGGCGCTGATGAATCCCCTCTACGGGCCGGCCGGCATCGAGCTGCTCGCCGACGGCGTCGCGCCGGAGGACGTCGTCGCGCGGCTGACCGACGCCGACGAGGGTCGGGCGCAGCGCCAGTTGCACGTGATCGGCGCGCGCGGACGCGCCGCCGCCTACACCGGCCCGCACTGTATGGAGGGGTGCGGCCATCGTGCGCACGACGACTTCAGCGTCGCCGGCAACATGCTCGCCGGCACCGACGTGCTCGATGCGACGGTCGCTGCGTATGCCGCCGGCGCCGGCCTGCCGCTCGCCGAACGATTGATCGCGGCGATGGAGGCCGGCGAGCGCGCCGGCGGCGACAAGCGCGGCAAGCAGGCAGCGGCGTTGCGCATCCACGGTGACGAGGACTACCCGAGCCTCGACCTTCGCGTCGACGACCACGCCGAGCCGCTCGCCGAGCTGCGCCGCCTGTACGAGAAGAGCCTCGAGCGCTTCCAGCCTTTCCTCGCCTGCCTGCCCGGCCGCCACGATCCGGTCGGCCAGCTCCATCGCGACGAGATCGAGCGCCGTGTCGAGGCGTTCATCGCCGAGCGTCGAGGCGGCACCGGCGGCCCGGGCCTTGCCTCATGAGCGCACCCTTGAGTTCCTTGCATCACTGTCCGGAGGTTTCCCGATGAGCCTGGTTTCCCGTTCTCTCGCCGTCGCCGTCGCCGTCGCCGCGCTCGGCCTGGCGTCGTTCGCGACGCAGTCGCAGACCTTGCGCGTCGGCCTCGGCGAGGATCCCGACGTCCTCGACCCGACGCTGGCGCGCACCTTCGTCGGCCGCATCGTGTTCGCGTCGCTGTGCGACAAGCTGTTCGACATCGACGAGAAGCTGGCGATCGTGCCGCAGCTCGCGACCGGGTACGAGTGGTCGGCCGACAGCAAGTCGCTGACGATCAAGCTGCGCAACGACGTCGTCTTCCACGACGGCGAGAAGCTCGACGCGGCGGCGGTGAAGTTCAACATCGAGCGCCACAAGACGATGGCCGGATCGAACCGGAGCGGCGAGCTCAGGCCGGTGGCGAGCGTCGACGTCGTCGACCCGACCACCGTCAAGCTCAACCTCTCGGCGCCGTTCACGCCGCTACTGGCCGCGCTCGCCGATCGCGCCGGCATGATGGTCTCGCCCAAGGCGGCCAAGGCCGAGGGCGTCAACTTCGGCGCCAAACCGGTGTGCTCGGGTCCGTTCAAGTTCGTCGAGCGCGTCGCCCAGGACCGGATCGTCCTCGAGCGCCACGCGGCCTACTGGAACAAGGCCAACGTCCACTTCGACAAGGTCGTCTTCACGCCGATCGTCGATGCGACGGTGCGCCTGGCGAACCTGCGCTCGGGCCAGTTCGACGTCATCGAGCGCGTCTTGCCGTCGGACATCGAAGGGCTGAAGAAGGACAAGAACCTCAAGGTCGCGCGCATCACCGAGATCGGCTACCAGGGCATCACGATCAACGTCGGCAAGAGCGAGCAGGCGCAGAAGAATCCGCTCGGCAAGGACGCCAAGGTGCGCGAGGCGTTCGAGCTCGCGCTCGACCGCGCCGGCATCGTCCAGGTCGTCATGGACAACGAGGCGACGGTCGGCAACCAGTGGGTCGCGCCGAACAACGCGTTCTACGCCAAGAACGTGCCGGTGCCCAAGCGCGACATCGCGCGCGCCAAGGCGCTGCTCAAGGAGGCCGGCGTCCCGAATCCGACCTTCACCCTCGTCACGCCGACCACCTCCGATGCGCAGCGACTCGGGCTCGTTATCCAGGCGATGACGCGCGAGGCCGGTTTCAACGTCAAGATCCAGTCGACCGAGTTCGCGACCTCGCTCAACATGGCCGACAAAGGCGACTTCGAGGCGTACGTCCTCGCCTGGAGCGGCCGCGCCGACCCGGACGGCAACCTCTACAGCTTCGATGCCTGCAAGCAGCCGCTCAACTACGCCGGCTACTGCGTCCCGGAGGTCGACGAGCTCCTCAACGCGTCGCGCAGCCAGCGCGATCCGGGCGAGCGCAAGAAGACCTTCGAGCAGATCGCCTCGCGCGTCCTCAAGGACCGTCCGATCATCTATCTCTATCACCGCAACTGGCTGTGGGTGCACACCGCGAAGCTGACCGGCTTGCGCAGCATTCCGGACGGGCTGATGCGGGTCACGGGCTTGAAGATGGCAGCGCCATGAGTCGGAGGGTCGTGTTCTCGAGGCGAGCGAGCGCGCAAAGCCTGGACGGCACAGGCGTCTGACGCCGTCACCAGCGATGACGCGGCCATGATCGAGTTCCTCGTCAAGCGAATCGCGACGATCCTGCCGACGCTGGCCTTCGTCTCGATGCTGATCTTCGGGCTGCAGCAGCTGCTGCCGGGCGACCCGGCGGTCATTCTGGCCGGCGAGGAGCGCGACCCGAATGTCGTCGCCTACCTGCGCGAGAAGCTGCACCTCGACGACGCGCTGCCGGTGCGCTACGGCTACTGGATCGGCGGCGTCCTGCAGGGCGACCTCGGCGAGTCGGTGCGGACGCAGCAGCCGGTGCTCGACCTCATCGTCCAGAAGCTGCCCGTGACGATCCAGCTCGCCGTGATGGCGATGATGATCGCGCTGCTGATCGGCATTCCCGCGGGAATCGCCTCGGCGGTCGGCCGCGGAACCGCGTGGGACGTCGGCGCCAACGCGTTCGCGCTCTGGGGCCTGTCGACGCCGAACTTCTGGCTCGGCATCCTGATGATCCTGCTCTTCTCGGTGCAGCTCGGCTGGCTGCCGGCGTCGGGTTACGTCAGCCCGTTCGAGAACCTGCGCGAGAACCTGGCCGCGATGATCATGCCGGCATTCGTGCTCGGCAACGCGATCGCCGCCGTGCTGATGCGCCACACGAGGAGCGCGATGTTGCAGGTGCTGAACGCCGACTATGTCCGCACCGCGCGCGCCAAGGGGCTGAGCGAGCGCGTCGTCGTGCTCAAGCACAGCCTGCGCAACGCGCTCACGCCGATCATCACGCTCGGCGCGCTCGAGTTCGGCACGCTGCTCTCGGGCGCGGTCCTCACCGAACAGGTGTTCACCATTCCCGGCTTCGGCAAGCTCATCGTCGACTCGGTCTTCAACCGCGACTACGCGGTCGTGCAGGGCGTCGTCCTCGTCACCGCGACGGCGTACATCGCGCTCAACCTGCTCGCCGACATCGCCTACTTCGCGGCCAACCCGAAGCTGCGCGCGTGAGACGATCGTGACCGCCGTCCTCGTCCCCGCCGCCTGCGCAGCCATCGACGACGTCGCCGCGCGCGTGCCCCCGGCTGGCGCCTGGCGGCCGGTGTGGCGCAAGCTCAGGCGCCGGCGCAGCGCCATGATCGGCCTGGTCGTCGTCGTGCTCTTCGTCGCCGCCGCGCTGCTCGCGCCGTGGCTCGCGCCGTTCGATCCGATCGAGACGAGCTGGAGCGCGATCCGCAAGGCGCCGTCGGCGGCGCACTGGTTCGGGACCGACGACATCGGCCGCGACGTCCTGTCGCGAATCGTCTGGGGTACGCGCGCGTCGTTGCTGGCCGGCGTCGTCGCGGTCTCGATCGCGGTCGCGCTCGGCGTGCCGATCGGCATGACGGCAGGCCTGGTCGGCGGCTTCGTCGACGCCCTGATCTCGCGCCTGACGGACGCCTTCCTCGCCTGCCCGTTCCTGATCCTGGCGATCGCGCTGGCCGCGTTCCTCGGGCCGAACCTCACCAACGCGATGATCGCGATCGGCGTCTCGGCGACGCCGATCTTCGTGCGCCTGACGCGCGCCCAGGTCCTCAACGTCAAGGTCGAGGAGTACATCGAGGCGGCGCGCGCGCTCGGCAATTCGCCGTTCCGGATCGCCTGGCGCCACGTGCTGCCGAACATCCTCGCGCCGGTGATCGTCCAGTCGACGCTCGCGATCGCCGCGGCGATCATCGCCGAGGCGAGCCTGTCGTTCCTCGGCCTCGGCCAGCAGCCGCCGGCGCCGAGCTGGGGCAGCATGCTCAACACCGCCAAGAACTACGTCGACAACGCGCCGTGGATGGCGATCTGGCCGGGGCTGGCGATCTTCCTGCTCGTGCTCTCGTTCAACCTGCTCGGCGACGGCCTGCGCGACGCGCTCGACCCGCGCCAGCGTTGAAACCTCTGCGATGGACTCTCCGCTCCGGGACCGGGTCGCGACCACCGACGACGGCGCGTTCGGCATGCGCGAGCTCGGTGCCGGCGACGTCGCCGAGGTGCAGCGCTTCTTCGATCGCAACCCGGAATACTTCTTCACCGTCAACGGCGAAGCGCCGAAGCCCGACGAGGCGCAGCACGAGTTCGCCGACGTGCCGCCCGCCGGCATGCCGTACCGGCAGATGCTGCTGCTCGGCTTCTTCGACCGCGCGGGCGCGCTGGTCGGCGTCGCGACGATCGTCGCCGACTTCATCGCCGCGCACGTATGGCACATCGGCCTCTTCATCGTCGCGAGCGCCCTGCATGGCAGCGGCGTCGCGGCGGCGCTCTACGCGTTGCTCGAGCGCTGGATGATCGACCAGGGCGCGCGCTGGCTGCGGTTGGGCGTCGTCCAGGGCAGCGCCCGGGCCGAGCGATTCTGGCAGCGCTGTGGCTACGTACAGGTGCGCGAGCGAGGGCCGGTGACGATGGGCAAGAAGAGCAATCTGCTGCGCGTCATGGCCAAGCCGCTCGCCGGAGGAACGATCGCCGAGTACCTCGCCCTCGTCGAGCGCGATCGCCCGCAAGCAAGCTGAGCCCACCTGCTCGACGAGCCTCCGACGAGGCCGAGCGTCGCAACGGATCGGCACGGCCGCCGACCCGTCGGCGCGTCACTTCTCATTCGCGTCGCGTGCATTGACTTCACTCCACCGCCGAGACACAGTCGCCGGTCGCGAAGCGTTCGCTGCAGCGCGCTGCGCAGACGATGCGGTCGTGCGTACGTGAGCAATGAATTCAAACGGAGGTAAGGATGGACGTCCAAGCAGTGCAGACTTTTCTGACCACGACGGCGATCGATGTCGGTATCAAGATCCTGGCAGCCATCGCCTTCTGGGTCGTGGGCCGGTGGATCATCGCCAGGGTGATCGCGTTGATGCAGTCGGCGATGTTCCGCAACCAGATCGACCCGACGCTGACCAAGTATCTCGGGTCCATCGTCAACGTGGCGCTGAACATCGCGCTCGTGCTTGGCATCCTCGGCTACTTCGGGGTGCAGACGACGTCGCTTGCCGCGATGCTTGCCGGTGCGGGACTCGCCATCGGCGCGGCCTGGAGCGGCATGCTCGGCAACTTCGCCGCGGGTGCATTCATGCTCGTGCTCAAGCCCTTCAAGGTGGGTGACTTCGTCGGCGTCGCCGGCGTCACCGGGACGGTTCACGAGCTCGGCCTGTTCGGCACGACCATCGTCACGCCCGACAACGTGATGACCCTGATCGGCAACGGCAAGATCTTCGCCGACACGGTGCAGAACTACACGGCGCTGCCGGTACGTCGTGTCGACCGCCTGGCACAGCTCGCCGGCGGCGTGGACCCGGCCGATGCCATCGAGCGCCTGAGGGCTGCGGTCGCGCGGATCCCGAATGTCAGCGCCAGCCAGCCCCCCGAGGTCAACGTGATCGACCTCAACCTCGTCGGCCCGGTCCTCGCGGTGCGCCCCTACACGCCCAACAACCACTACTGGCAGGTGTACTTCGACACCAACGAGACGATCGTCCGTGTGGCCAAGGAGGCCGGCTGGCCGGCGCCGACGCCGACTCAGATCACCCGCATGGTTCAGGCGTGAAGGGTCCTGGTCGACCGCGATCGCTCCGGCGCTGCCTGAAGCCCGAAGCGCGCGGCGAAGGTCGCCGACGAGGTTCGTGTGCCGCGTCGGCGCGCCTGCTCGAGGCCTGGCAATATATACTCGGATATAACGGGTGCCAGCGTCGACGCCGTCCGTCGCTTCGAGACATCCCATGCCGTCAGCGTCCCGTCCTCGCGCGTCAGCGCCGCTTCGAATGCTTCGCCGCGTCGTCGCCGTGTCGCTCGTCATCGCGAGCGGCGTCGCCGCCGCCGCCGACCTCACCGTGTCCGCGGCGGCGAGCCTGACCAATGCGTTCCAGCAGATCGGCACGGCCTTCGAGGCCGCCAACCCCGGGACCAAGGTGCAGTTCAACTTCGCCGCGTCGGGCCCGCTGCTGCAGCAGATCGCGCGGGGCGCGCCGGTCGACGTCTTCGCCAGCGCCGACCAGGAGACGATGAACCAGGCCGACCAGCAGAAGCTCGTCAAGCCGGCAACGCGGGCCAACTTCGTCAGCAACTCGCTCGTCGTCGTCGTCCCCGCCGACCGGCCTGCGACGAAGAGCCTCGACGATCTCGCCAGACCGGCGGTCCGCCAGGTCGCGATCGGCGTGCCGGCGATCGTGCCCGCAGGTCGCTACACCAAGGCCGCGCTCGAGAAGGCGGGCCTCTGGCCGCGGATCGAGGCCAAGATGATCGGCGCGCAAACGGTGCGCCACGTGCTCGACTACGTCGCCCGCGCCGAGGTCGACGCCGGCTTCGTCTACAGCACCGATGCCGCGCTGATGCCTGACAAGGTGAAAATCGCTTTCACCGTGCCGACCGAGCAACCCGTGCTGTACCCGATCGCCGTCGTCGCTGCCAGCAGCAACGCCGCGGCCGAGCGCTTCGTCGCCTATGTCGCTTCGCCGCCGGCGCAGGCAGTCCTGGCGCGCTATGGCTTCGGCAAGCCTTGATGCCGCCTGGATCGCCTTAGGCCTTTCGCTCAAGGTCGCCCTGTGGGCGACGGCGCTCGACTTGGTCCTGGGCGTTGCCGCCGGCTTCGCCCTGGCGCGGCTGCGCTTCCCGGGCCGCGAGCTCGTCGATTCGATCCTGCTCCTGCCGATGGTGCTGCCGCCGACCGTGCTCGGCTACTACCTGCTCGTCGTCGTCGGCCGGCGCGGCTGGCTCGGCGGCTGGCTCGAAGGAACGCTCGGCATCCGCCTTGTCTTCACGTGGCAGGGCGCGGTGCTGGCCGCCGCAATCGTCGCCTTTCCGTTCGTCTGCAAGTCGGCCCGGGCCGCGTTCGAGGGCGTCGATGTCCAGCTCGAGCAGGCGGCGCACGTGCTCGGCCTCGGCAAGGTCGCGGTGTTCTTTCGCGTCACCTTGCCGCTCGCCTGGCGCGGCATCCTGGCAGGCCTGCTGCTCGCTTTCGCGCGCGCCTTCGGCGAATTCGGTGCGACGCTGATGGTCGCGGGCAGCATCCCCGGCAAGACGCAGACGCTCTCGATCGCCGTCTACGAAGCGGTGCAGGCGGGACAGGACGATCTCGCCAACTTGCTGGTGGTGCTCACTTCGGCGACGTGCGTCGCCGTTCTCCTGCTCGCCGGCCGGATCGCGCCGATGCGGATCCCGGGGCGCTCGTGAGGTGGGACGTCGCGATCAGGAAGCAGGTGGGCACCGCGGCGCACCGCTTCGAGCTCGCCGTCGAATTCCGCAGCGACGTCGAGCGGCTGGTCCTCTTCGGGCCGTCGGGCGCGGGCAAGACGCTGACCCTGAAGGCGATCGCCGGACTGCTCCGGCCCGATTCCGGGCATATCCACATGGGCGCAGCCACCCTTTTCGACCATGCGACCGGCGTCGACAAGCCCGCGCGCGAGCGCGAATGCGGCTACTTGTTCCAGGAGTACGCGCTTTTTCCCCATCTGACCGTGCGCCAGAACATCGCCTTCGGGGGCGCGCGCGGCTGGCGCAACCCGGGCCGTGATGGCGGCGGTGCGGCTGTCGATCGCTGGCTCGACACGCTCGAGCTGCGCCCGCTCGCCGAGCGCTTTCCCGACCAGCTCTCGGGCGGCCAGCGTCAGCGCGTCGCGCTCGCCCGTGCGCTTGCCGGCGCGCCGCGCGCGCTCCTGCTCGACGAGCCGTTCGCCGCGCTCGACGAGCCGCTGCGCAACCGCCTGCGTGCCGAGCTCGCCGAGCTGCAGGCGCGGCTCGCCCTGCCGATCGTTCTCATCACCCACGACCCCGCCGATGTCGACGCGTTCGCCGACGACGTCGTCCACATCGACGCGGGCACCGCGATCGCGCCGCCGGAACAATTCCTCGAGGAGCATCCGATGAAGTCGAGCGCCCGCAACCAGCTCGTCGGCACAGTCAGCGCGATCATCGCCGGTGCGGTCAACGACGAGGTCGAGATCAGCGTCGGCGGCGGCCAGCACATCGTCGCGACGATCACGCATGGCAGCACGGCGCGGCTCGGCCTCGCCGTCGGCGTGCCCGCGTTCGCGCTCGTCAAGGCGTCGTCGATCGTCGTTGTCGCCGATGCCGGCGACACGTTGCTCTCGGCGCGCAATCAGCTCGCCGGCACCGTCGTCAGTGTCCAGCCGGGCGCCGTCAACGCCGAGGTCGAGATCGACGCCGGCGGCCTACGGATCGTCGCCATCGTCACCCAAGCGAGCGCGCGCGCTCTCGGCCTCGCCCCGGGCGTGCCGGCGCTCGCCGTCTTCAAGGCGTCGAGCGTGATCGTCGGCGTGCCGCGCCAGGCCTAGCGCGCGGCGGCGTCGCGAGCTCGAGCAGGCGGACGATGTCCTTGGCGCAGGCGCGTGCTGCCGTCGCCTCGATTCGGCGGTATACGTCGATCAGCTCCACGCCGAGCGCGGTGAGCGCGCTGCCGCCGCCGTGCTCGCCGCCGATCGCCGACTCGACGGCGGCGCTCGCGAGCGACCGATTCAGCTCGTCGACGAGGACCCAGGCACGCCGGTACGACATGCCGAGCGACTTCGCCGCCGCGGTGATCGAGCGGGTGTCGCGGATCGCCTCGAGCAGGGCGACCTTGCCGGGGCCGACGAAGATCCTGTCGCCGGCAGTGACGCGCAGGCGAAAGCGCGCGACCGGACGCGGCGCTGCGGTCGGTGCCGGACGCCGGGGCATGAGGCGAGCGTTGATGAATCCGGCGTCGCCGCGCGCCGCGTCGCTAGCGCGCGCCTGGCACCGCGCCCATCACCGCGTCGGGCAACGCCGTCGCGATGCCGGGCAGGAGGCAGATCAGCACCACCGCGACGAACATCAGGCCGACGAAGGGAATCACGCCGCGGATGATCTGGCCGAGGGTGATGTCGGGGGCGATGTTCTTGATCACGAACAGGTTGAGGCCGACCGGCGGGTGGATCAGCCCGGCTTCCATGACGATGGTCATCAGCACGCCGAACCAGATCAGGTCGAAGCCGGCGGCCTTGAGCGGCGGCAGGATGATCGGCGCCGTCATCAGGATGATGCTCACCGGCGGCAGGAAGAAGCCGAGGACGACGACGAGCAGCAGGATCGCCGCCAGCAGCAGCCACTTCGAGAGGTGCAGGGCGACGATCCACTGCGCCATCGACTGGCTGATGTGCAGGTAGCTCATCACGTACGAGAAGAGGAGCGACATGCCGATGATGAACATCAGCATCGTCGATTCCTTCAGCGTCGCCGACAGGATCGGCGCGACGTCCTTGACGCGCCAGACGCCGTAGACGACGGCGATCAGGAGCAGCGCGAGGAGGGCGCCGAGGCCCGCGGTCTCGGACGGCGTCGCGAAGCCGCCGTAAAGCGCGATCATGACGCCGATCAGCAGGATCACGAATGGCAGCACGCGCGGCAGCATCTCTACCTTCTGGCGCAGCGTGTACGTGTCGACGTCGAGCATCGCCGAGGCGGTGCCGTGGCTCGCGTGCGCGGCGATCGCGCTGCGGTGCTCGCGCCGGTAGCGCATCACCGCGTAGGCAGCGAACAGGGCGACGAGCAAGAGACCGGGGCCGATGCCGGCGAGGAAGAGCCGTCCGAGCGACTGCTCGGCGGCGACCGCGTACAGGATCATCGTGATCGACGGCGGCAGCAGGATGCCGAGCGTGCCGCCGGCGGCGATGATGCCGGCCGCGAAACCCGGCGAGTAGCCGCGCTTTCTCATCTCCGGGATGCCGGCCGAGCCGATCGCCGAGCACGTCGCCGGGCTCGACCCGGCCATCGCCGCGAAGAGGGCACACGCGAACACGTTGGCGATGCCGAGGCCCCCCGGCACGCGGCTCATCCACGCATGCAGCGCCGCGTACAGGTCCTGGCCGGCGCGCGAGCGGCCGATCGCGGCGCCCTTCAGGATGAACAGCGGGATCGAGAGCAGCGTGATGCTCGCCATCTCCTCGTAGACGTTCTGCGTGATCGTGTCGAGCGACGCCGCCGGCATGAAGAACGCCATGAAGACGACCGCCACCGCGCCGAGCGCGAATGCGATCGGCGCTCCCGACATCATGAAGAGCAGGGTGACGCCCGCGAACAGCAGGCCGATCGCGAGCATCGACATCAGCGATCCCCGGCGGCGATGGCGCGCGCGCGATTGACGCTGGCGGCGACGTGGACGATGAGCTGCAGCGAGAGCAGCGTCATGCCGAGCGACATCAGCAGGTACGGGATCCAGAGCGGCGGCGCCCACGACGACGACGTCGTCTGCTTGTCGACCCAGGCCTCGTGCAGGAGCGTCCACGACTTCCACGCGAACAGGCCGCAGAAGGCGAGGCAGAGCAGGTCGACGCCGATGCGGCGGAGCGCGTCGGTCTTGCGGGAGAGCAAGGTCGACACCGCCTCGATGCCGACGTGGCCGCGGATCGACTGCACGAACGCGCCGCAGAGGAAGGTGGCACCGACGAGCAGGAAGACCGCGGTCTCGTCCTGCCAGTCGGTCGACGACTTGAACAGGTAGCGGGTGACGACGCTCGAGGTCAGGACGAGCGACGCGGCGAGCAGCGCCAGCATGCCGAAGCCGACCATGACGCGGTTGGCCGCCGCGAGCGCGCGCGCGAGCGGCAGCAAGGCGCGCGGCGTGCTCGGGTCGATGCCGGGGGTCGCGCCGGTCTCGGCCGATTCCGGCAGCAGGCTGGCGCCGCCGGCAAGCAGCGCCGCGTCGGCACCCGCCCCGTGCGGCAGACCGCCGCCGGGATCGCTCACGCGATCAGCTTTTGCGCCGCCTTGAGCAGCGCCGCCGAGGTCTCGCCGCGCTCGCCGTAGTCCTTCCACGCCGTGTCGCGGGCGATCACCTGCCATTTGCGGACGGTCGCCTCGTCGAGGTCGTAGACCTTGGCGCCCGCCTTCGCGTAGACGTCGGCAGCGATCTTGTCATCTGCCCGCGCCGCGTCGGTCGCGAACTTCTCCTGCTCCGCGCCGGCCTGCATGATGATGTCCTGCTGCGCCTTCGGCAGCTTGGCGAAGACTTCCTTCGACATCAGCAGCGGCTCGAACATGAACCAGTAGGCCTTGTTGCGGCCGCTGGTCAGATGCTTGGCGATCTCCTCGAGCTTGAACGAGATGAAGCTGGTCGATGACGTCATCGCCGCGTCCATCGCGCCGGTCTGCATCGCCGCGTAGATCTCGTTCGAGGGCAGCGAGATCACCGACGCGCCGGCCGCCTTCAGCATCATGTCCATCTCGCGGCTGCCGCCGCGCACCTTGAGTCCCTTGGCGTCCTCGGGCTGGACCAGCGGCGTGGCGCGGCTGGCGACGCCGCCGGCCTGCCAGATCCAGCTGAGGACGACGATGCCCTTCTCGTCGAGCGTCTTGGTGAGCAGCTTGCCGACCTCGCTCGTCTTCCACATCGCGCCGACCTCGTAGCTCGGCACCAGCGCCGGCATCAGGCCGATGTTGGTCTCGGCGACTTCGCCGCCGGCATACGACAGCGGGTACAGGCTGATGTCGAGCGCGCCCTTCCTCAGCGCCGAGAACTGGGCGTTCGTCTTCATCAGCGAGGCGCCGGGGTACACGGCCGCCTTGAGCGCGCCGTTGCTGCGCTTCTCGATGTCGGCCGCGAAGCGGCGGCAGAGGCGATCGCGGAAATCGCCCTCGGTCGCGGTGCCGCCCGGGAACTGGTGCGAGATCTTCAGCGTGCCGGCCTGCGCCCAGACACCGCCCGCCATCGGCAGCGCCCCCGCTGCGGCCACCTTGCCGATCCACTCGCGTCTCGTCATCGTCATGATGTGTCTCCTGTGCGTTTCGTTGTCCGTGGCATTCTGGAGGCCAGGCAATCGCCGCGCCATTGGGAGTCTTGCCAAGTCCCGCCGTCCCCCCGCTGGGCGATGGCACGTTCGAGCGGCCGTCCTAGACTCGGCCGCCGCAGCCGCAGCGGCGCCGCAGGAGCCATCGCATGCAGAACGCCATCGCCTTCTGCGACAACGACGTCGTCGTCGTCGCCTGGAGCTACGGCCAGAAGGTCGAGGGCTGCATGGGCTTCGCGGTCTACCGCGTCGACCCGGGCGGCGTCGAGACCGCGCTCCCCTCGATGGCGGTTTTCCCGGGGTTCACGCCCAAACGCGGCCAGACGACGGCGAGCTTTCCGGTGCAGAAGTTCTACTGGAAAGACCCCTACGCGCGCCTGGTCGCGGAGAAGACGGGCAACCGGCGTTTTCGCTACAAGATCGTCCCGCTCGCCGGCGAGCCCGGCAAGCTGAAGCCGATGACGGTCGCCTTCCTGGTCTCGAACGAGATCGAGATCGGGCCCACCGTCGCGCCCAAGTGGCGCGCATTCTTCAACCGCGGCCTGATCTCGACCCAGCGCGTCTCGACGGCGCTCGGCGGCAAGCCGGCCAAGGGCGCGCTGCTGGCGGCGATCGTGCCCAAGGACGGCAAGCTTCGCGTCAGCCTCGCCGGCGACATGATCCCCGCGCTGCTCGACTTCGTGCGTCGCGCCAAGGCCGGCGGCGCGCTCTACGCCGCCCTCTACGAGCTCGGCGACGACGAGCTCATCACGGCGCTCGAAGGCGTCGGCAAGCGGCTTCACCTGGTGCTCTCGAACCCCGACGCCGGCGACGAGCAGAGCGCGAGCGCGATCAGCGACGGCAATGCGGCGTCGCGTCAGCGCCTCGCCAAGACGGCCGGCCAGCTGATCGATCGCATGCTGGCGAACAACCAGATCGGCCACAACAAGTTCGTCGTCCACGTCGACGCGCACGGCAAGCCGGCGGCGGTCCTGTTCGGCTCGACCAACTGGACTTCGACGGGCCTGTGCGCGCAGACCAACAACGCCATCGTCTGCGACGACGCACAGATCGCGCGCCGTTACCACGCGTACTGGAAGGAGCTCGCCAAGGACACGCTGGCAGCGGCGGGCGACCCGAAGGCGCTGCAGGGCGCGGCGCTGCGAACGTGGGACGCGACGTCCAAGTCGTTCACGGTCGGTGCCGGGGTGAAGGCGACGAGCTGGTTCTCGCCCAACACGCCGAAGCTGCGCGGGTCGCCTGCGAAAGAGAAGCGCCCGCCCGACATGGAAGAAGTCGCGCAGCTGATCGCCGGTGCGCAGCACGCGGTGCTCTTCCTCGCCTTCTATCCCGGCTCGCCGAGCCTGGCCAACTGGGCCGCGGCGGCGCAGAAGGCGAACAAGGACCTGTTCGTGCGCGGCTGCGTCACCCATCCGTCGGCGGCCGAGTCGTTCTCCTACGACCTGCACGGCGCGGGCTCTGCGCCCAAGCCCGGCGGCGGGCGACAGGATCCGCGCGTGATTCAGGCGAAGGCGCTGGGCGACAACATCCCGGTCGGCTGGCAGAAGGAGATCCTCTCCGCGGGCTTCGCCGTGACGCACGACAAGATCATCGTCGTCGATCCGTTCTCAGCGCAGTGCGCGGTCGTCACCGGCAGCCACAACCTCGGCCACAAGGCGTCGTTCAACAACGACGAGAACCTGATCATCGTGCGCGGCCAGCGCGCCTTGGCCGAGGCCTACGCGACGCACGTGCTCGACATCTACGATCACTTCTCGTGGCGCTGGATCATCCAGAGCCAGGGACAGGTTCACGCCGAGACGATGCTGTCGACCGTTCCGGACGAATGGCAGAGCCGCTACTTCGACGCCAAGGGCAACATCAAGGTGGCGCAGCTGCGCTTCTGGCTGAGCGCGCTGCCGGCGCCGTGACGCTCGGCGCAGCGAGCGATCAGCCGATGGGCCGCGGCCGCCGCTCGACGCCGATCGCGCAGTCGAGAGCAGGGTCCCAATGCGCCAGGTCCGCGGCGGCGCGATAGGTCGATTCGAGGAAGCGCAGCGCGGTGGCGTCGGGGTCGTCGGCGGCGCGGACGACCTCGTACGGCAGCAGCCACTCGCCGAGCTCCTTCGACCAGCACGCGCCTTCGGGCTCGACCCGCGCTTCGGCGAAGCCGCGTGGCGACGGGTAGGCGTAGGAATAGAACGCGGCGCGCGGGAACGCGTCGTTGCCGGGCCAGAAGCCGGCGCTGCTGACCTCGTGCGAATACGCCTCGCGCGTGACTGCGTCGGGCAGGTGCGGGATGCCGCCCGGATGCAGCGGCGCGGAACGGCCGGAAAAACGCGTCACCGCCATGTCGAAGCTGCCCCAGAAGAAGTGCACCGGGCTCGCCTTGCCGAGGAACGAGGTGCGGAACAAGCGCAGCACGCGGTCGACCTGGACCAGCGCGCGCCAGCACGCGTGTGCCGCGGCACGGTCGTAGGCGGCGTGCACGGTGTCCTCGGCGAACCGAGTCGCGTCCTCGATTTCGTTCGGCGCGGGATGGATCGCCACCGCGATGCCCGCCGCCGCCAGCTCGGCGAGGACGCGGCCGTGGAAGTCGGCCACCGACATCGGCGCGAGGGCGAAGCCTCGCTCCGGCCCGTTCGACGTGCGCAGGACGAGGCGGTGGTCGACGAAGTCGAACTCGATCTCGAGGACCTCGCCGCCGACGTGGATCGCCGACGTGCCGAGCCCGTGCGCGCCGACGTAGAGCGGCACGTGCCAGCCGTGGTTGAGCCACGGCGTCAGCGCGAGCCGGACCTTGCCGACGACCTGGGTCCAGCGATGCAAGGTCGCGCCGGTCTCGCGCCAGCCGGCGTACTCGAGCACGGGCCAGGCGGAGCGGGGTGCGTGCATGCGATCTCCTCGTCTGCGGCGATGCGTCGGCCTATTCGGCCTTGATCCCCGCCTGCTTGACGACGCCGGCCCAGCGCGCGGCGTCGCTGCGCATCAGGGCTGCCATATCCTCGGGCGAGCTCGGCGCCACCTCCATGCCCTGCGCCGCGAGCGCGCTCCGCACTTCCGGCAGCGCCAGCGCCTTCGTCATGTCGGCGTTGACGCGCGCGACGATGTCGCGCGGGGTGCCGGCCGGCGCGAGCATGCCGTACCAGAGGTCGGCCTCGACGTTCGGGTAGCCGAGCTCGGCGAGCGTCGGCACGTCGGGCGCGAGCGCCGAGCGGCGGTCGCCCGCGGCAGCGAGGACGACGAGGCGGCCGCCCTTGACCTGCGCCATCGCCACGTGCACCGGCAGAAACATCAGCGGCACGTCGCCCGAGAGCACGGCGTTGACGGCGCCGGCGGTCCCCGAGAACGGGATGTGCGTGATCGAGACCTTGGCGCGCAGCTTGAACAGCTCCATCGCCATGTGGTGCGGCGTGGCGATGCCGGGCGACGCGTAGTCGAGCTGGCCCGGCTTGGCGCGTGCCGCCGTGACCAGCTCGTCGACCGACTTGATGCCGGCGCCGGCGCCGGCGACGAGCAGGAACGAGCCGGTCGCGCACAGGCCGATCGGCGCCAGGTCCTTGAGCGGGTCGTAGCTCATGTTCGAGTACAGGGCAGGATTGATGATCAGCGTGTTGACGCCCATCAGCAGCGTCAGCCCGTCGCCAGCCGACTTGGCGACGGCGCTCGCGCCGAGGTTGCCCGACGCGCCCGGACGGTTGTCGACGACGATCGCCTGGCCCCACGCCAACTGCAGGTGCGGCTGCAGCGTTCGCGCGAGGATGTCCATCCCGGTTCCGGGCGTGAACGGGACGATGATTCGCACCGGCTTGCCGGGCCACGCCGACTGTGCGCGCGCCAGGCGAGCGCCGAGGCCCGCGAAGGCGCCGGCAGCGAGCGAGGCGATGAAGCGGCGTCGCCGCAGCGTGGATCGGTCGATCAAGGCAGTCTCCTCGGGTCATCGGCGATCGGCCCGAGGCCGGCGACCTGCTTGTAGGCATCGGCGATCCGCGCGAGCGCCTCGCGCGAGACGACGTCCTCGACGCGCGCGAACGGCTTGTCGCCGGAGCGCTCGTGCACCTCGCGCAGGATCGCGTCGGGCGGCGTCGTTCGGTTGGCGAGAACGACCTTCGCCGTCGCGGCGTTGCGGATGGCGTCGTAGTCAGCGAGCGCTTCTGGACCAACGCCGCGTGCGGCCAGCTGCTCGGCGAGACAGATCGCGTCCAGGATCGCCTGGCCGGCGCCGTTCGAGCCGCGCGGCAACATCGGATGCGCGGCATCGCCGAGCAACGTCACGCGGCCGAAGCTCCAGCGCGGCAGCGGATCGCGGTCGACCATCGGATACGCGAGGACGGGGTCGGTCGAGCGAATCAGCGCGGCGACGTCGAGCCAGTCGAAGTGCCAGTCGGCGAACGCCGGAAAGACCTCGTCGAGGCTGCCGCGCGCGTTCCAGTCCTGGCGCACCGGCTCCTTGCACTCGAGCTCGGCGACCCAGTTGACGAGCTGACGCCCGTCGGCGTCGACGTCGTTGCGGATCGGATAGATCACCATCTTGCCGACGGCGAGCCAGCCGGCGCGAACCATCGTCGCGCCGCCGAGGATGGGCGCATGCGGCACGACGCCGCGCCACATGTTGACGCCCGACCAGCGCGGCGGCCCTTCGTCGGGATACAGGTGCCTGCGCACCGCCGAGTGGATGCCGTCGCAGCCGACTGCGGCCGCGGCGATGACCTCGGGCAACGGCGCGCCGTCCGCGTCGCGGAAGCGCGCGTGCACGCGGCCGTCGCCGGCGGCCTCGATGCCGACGCAGGCATGACCCATGACGACGCGCTCGGCGCCGATCCGCCCGCGCACGGCGGCGAGCAGGACGGCTTGCAGATCGGCGCGATGGAGCGAGAGCTGCGGCGTCGCATGGCCGGCCCGATGGCCGAGCGGCTCCTGGTAGACGAGCTGCCCGAAGCGGTTGAAGAACGCCGCTTCGCGCGTGATCACCGCGACGCGCTCGAGCTCGGCAAGGACGCCGAGCGACTGCAGCGCCGCCGTCGCGTGCGGCAGGACGTTGATGCCGACGCCGAGCGGCCGCATCTCGGCCGCAGCCTCGAACACGCGGCAGGCGATGCCCTCCCGGTGCAAGGCCAGCGCGAGCGTCAGGCCGCCGATGCCGGCGCCGACGATCGCGACCTCGTCGCCCCGACGCGCTGCGCGAAGTTCGGCCATGACCGCGACTCCGGTTAAGGGGCGGCGAAGATCTCGCCGCAGCGCGACGCGCTCTTGGTGCCCTGCGCGTCGTAGAGGATCTGCACGTCGCTGACCTTGCCGGCCTTGTCGACGGTCAGGCGCAGCTTGCAGACGCGCTCGTCCTGTCCTTCGGGTCCCGGCCTCGTCATGCCGACGTCGGAGATCCAGTTGTAGACCGCGGTGTTGTCGCCGATCTCGGTGCGCGCCTTGGCGCGGCCGTAGCGATCGAAGAATTCACCGACCGGCTTGCCGAGGACGCGGTTGTTGATGATGGCGGTCGCTTCCTGGTTGTGCTTGAACAGTTCGCAGCCGCCGACTGCGATGAGGAGCGCGGCGGCCGCGAGGCGGAGAAGGTGAGCGGGCAACGGCGACAAGGTTCTTCCTCCTGCGGATGGCGATGATGCCCGCTCTGGGAAAACCCGCCGCCGCGGACCGGTCTCGGCGCCGAATAATGGCCCGGCCCCCGCCCCCAGAAAGCCGCTGCGATGAATGCACTGCTCCCCCGCCTCGCCTGCTGCCTGGCCGTCGTCGCCGGGCTCGCCGATGTGCCGACGGCGTATGCCCAGGGCACGAATGCCGGCAAGCCGATGCACATCGTTGTCACCTTCACGCCGGGCGGTGCGCCAGACATCCTGGCGCGCCTGATCGGCGACAAGCTGAGCGTCGCCTGGAACCAGTCGATGCTGATCGACAACAAGCCCGGCGCCGGCGGCAACACGGGCGCCGACTCGGTTGCCAAGGCGGCGCCCGACGGCCTGACGATCGTCGTCGGCACCGTCGGCACGCACGCCATCAACGGCGCGCTCTACGCGAAGATGCCCTACGACATGGTCAAGGACTTCGCGCCGGTAACGCTGCTGGCGACGACGCCCAACCTGCTCGTCGTCAACAACGACGTGCCGGCGAAGACGCTCGCGGAATTCATCGCCCTCGGCAAGCGTGAAGGCAAGATGACCTTCGCGTCGTCGGGCTCGGGAACGTCGATCCACGTCTCGGGCGAGCTCTTCAAGACGATGACCGGCATCGACATGACGCACATCCCGTACAAGGGTCGCGCCAGCGCGATCCCCGACCTGCTCGGCGGCCGCGTGACGATGATGTTCGACAACATGCCGTCGAGCCTGCCGCTCGTGAAGGAGGGAAAGCTCCGCGCGCTCGGCGTGACCAGCCTCAAGCGCTCGCCGGCGGCGCCGGAGATTCCGACCCTCGCCGAGCAGGGCCTGCCTGGGTTCGAGGCCGTGTCGTGGTTTGCGCTGTTCGCTCCGGCGGGAACGCCGCGGCCGTTCATCGACCGCCTGCAAGGCGAGGTCAAGAAGATCCTGGCAGCTCCCGACGTCGCTGCGAGGCTGGCCGAGGCCGGCCTTGACGCGGTCGGCTCGACACCCGACGAGCTCGCCGCCTACCAGCGCGCCGAGATCGCCAAATGGGCCAAGGTCGTCAAGGACTCGGGCGCCAAGGTCGAGTGATCGGCGCGCGAACGGCGCTGCGCGGCGCGACGGCCGCGCGCACCCGTTACTGGCTCAGCAGGATCGACGCAATGATGCCGGTGGCGACGGCGACCAGCAGGTAGTCTCCGCCCGATTGCACCCACTGATAGCCGCGCGGCGGCGCGTAGAGGTGGTGACCACGCCAGTCGTCGACCACGTAGTGACGAGTGCGGTACTCGTAGGGCATCCGGTCGCCGCGATACCACGAATGACTCGGTCCGACGCCGCGCCCCTGGCCACGGTACCCGCCTTCGCGGTAGCCGTAGTGGCGATAGTCGTAGCTGGCGTTGTCGTAATGCCGATTGTCGTAGCCGCGGTTGTCGTAGCCACGGTTGTCGTAGCGGCGGCTGTCGTAGCCGCGGTTGTCGTAACCGCGGTTGTCGCGCTGAGCTGCTCGTTGCTGGTTGCGCAGGTCCTGTTGATAGTTCTGCTGAATGGCGCGCTGCTCATAGCGCATCTGCTCCGGGGTCTTCACCGGACCGTTCGGGTTCTGCTGGCCGGTGGCGGAGTACGTCTGCTCCTGGACGCCGCTGGTCTGGGCGAACGCGGCGCCGCTCAGCGTCAGCGACGCTGCAGCGATCGCCGCGACGATTGGTTTGGCTTTCATGTCGAGCTCCTTTGGAAGGGCATTGCCCATGGTGGACCGCGAGACGGGCCGAGGCTGTAGGAGAAATCGCCCCCGTCCCGTCAGGCGTGCTCTGGCGCTGTGCCAATGGTCGTTGGTCTGTGCAGGTTCACACGCGGTTCCGCTCGGGAGCGTTTCGCGACGTAAAGAAGTTGCTCTCGGCGGCGATCCGCAGCACCGCCCGCGCCGGACCTATCCTCTCGCCCGATGAACGGGTCGCCGCCGCTTTCGCGCTACCGCCAGAAGCGCAACTTCGAGGTCACGTCGGAGCCCACGGGCGCGCCCGCAGGGGCGCGTGCCAAGGGCAAGAAGCCCGCTGCGGCGTCGAGGCCGCTGTCGTTCGTCGTGCAGAAGCATTGGGCGAGCCGCCTGCACTACGACTTTCGGCTCGAGCTCGACGGCGTCCTGCTGAGCTGGGCGGTGCCGAAAGGCCCCTCGTTCGACTCGTCGAAGATGCAGATGGCGATCCACGTCGAGGACCACCCGCTCGACTACGCAAGCTTCGAGGGAACGATCCCGCCGCGCCAGTACGGCGCTGGGACGGTGATCGTCTGGGACCGCGGCACCTGGGAGCCCGAGGGCGATCCGCGCGACGGCATGGCCAAGGGCAAGCTCGTCTTCAGGCTGCATGGCGAGAAGCTGGCGGGCCTGTGGGAGCTGGTGCGCATCGCCAAGCCGGGCGACAAGCAGGACGCCTGGATGCTGTTCAAGAAGAAGGACGCGTGGGCGCGGCCGCTCGCCGAGTACGACGTGATCACGGCGCTTCCCGACAGCGTCGTCGCCCGGCCGCTCGGCCCGGTCGAGGAACGCGAGCCGCGCGGTGCAGCGGCGAGCCCGCTCGCCGCGACCGCGCTCGCGCCGAGGCCGGCCGACATGGCGGCGGCGCTCCGCGCGCCGCTGCCGGCGCGGCTCGAGCCGCAGCTCGCGACGCTGGCCGCGACTGCGCCGGCCGGCGACTGGATCGTCGAGACCAAGTTCGACGGCTATCGGCTGATGGCGCGCGTCGACGAAGGCAAGGCGAGGCTCATCACCCGCGGCGGCCACGACTGGACCGACAAGATGAAGCCGCTCGCCGCCGCGATCGAGTCGCTCGGCATCGCCTCGGCGTGGCTCGACGGCGAGATCGTGGTCATGAACGGAGACGGACTGCCCGACTTCAACGCGCTGCAGAACGCGATCGACAACGTGGCGAGCGAAGCGATCGAGTACTTCGTGTTCGACCTGCCGTTCCATGACGGTCGCGACCTGCGCAAGGTGCCGCTGCGCTCGCGCCGCGCCCTGCTCGGCGAGCTGCTCGAGAAAGCGCCGAGCGACCGCATCCGCCTCAGCCACTCGTTCCCGGCCACGCCGGCGCAGATGCTCGAGGCGGCGCGAAGCATGCAGCTCGAAGGCATCATCATCAAGCGCCCCGATGCGCCTTACGTCTCGCAGCGCAGCGAGAGCTGGCTGAAGCTGAAATGCGCACTGCGCCAGGAGTTCGTGATCTGCGGCTTCACCGATCGCGGCGGTGCGCGCGGCGAGGTCGGCAGCCTGTTCCTGGCCACGTGGGAGAAGGGCGCGCTCGTCTACGCCGGCAACGTCGGCACCGGCTGGAACGCGCGCACCGCACGCGACCTGCACGCGCGCCTGGTCGCGCTCGAGACGACGACGCCGACGCTTGCGATCGAGGCGATCACGCCCGGTCGCTGGTCGCGGCGCAGCGCCGGCGCGGAGCGCTGGGTCCGGCCGGAGCTGGTCGCCGAGGTGTCGTTCCGCGAGTGGACGCCCGAGGGGCACGTGCGCCACGCGGTCTTCGTCGCCCTGCGGC
>Ga0207703_10001248_pt1 | contig 23840 bp, 19 predicted proteins | sample KBSSwiS12_FD_184304 | JGI IMG/M metagenome (GOLD analysis project Ga0207703, IMG submission 184304) | Switchgrass rhizosphere microbial communities from Kellogg Biological Station, Michigan, USA - KBS Switchgrass S1-2 (SPAdes) (version 2) | ecosystem: Host-associated > Plants > Roots >...
GCTTTATCCACCCCAGCGGTCCAGCGCTCGGCTATGGGAATCATGTGATCAAACGCTTGCTTGGTCAAAACCTTGGTCAAGCTCGCCCGCATAGCGGCAAGTGATAAAGCATTCCCGGCAAGAGTCCCGCCAATACCGCCCGTGTCGCAGTCTTCTAGATTGTGATGTTGTTGAATGTGCCCAGCGATGTGCTCGGTAAATCCATAAGCCGCCCCCGGAACTCCACCGGCGATCGGCTTCCCAAACACCAGAAAGTCCGGCTCAAGTTTCTCTGCCTGCGTATACCCGCCGGGCCCGGCGCAGATCGTATGAGTTTCATCGATGATGAGCGTGGTGTGATATTTCCGTGTGATCTCGCGCAAAGCCTGGTGATATCCTGGCTCTGGATGCACGATACCGACATTGGTCATCACCGGTTCAGCCAAAACACAAGCTACATCGGTCGGTTTTAAAGCCGCTTCCAACGCGCGAAGATCATTAAACTCGACAACTTTAGTCGTCAGCGACGGATCGACGGGCGGCCCCATATTTCCCCGCCGCGCTTCACTATGCCCGTCGCTATGCAAGGTGATAAAGCTCTCATCCACGGTCCCGTGATAACACCAGTTAAAAACCAAAATCTTCGGACGCCCGGTAATTTGCCGCGCCAGCCGTATGCAAAAACGGTTGGCATCGGTCGCTGTCAAGGTGAATTGCCAGTAAGGCAAGCCAAATCGTTTCTGCAATTCTTCGCCCACGATAGGTGCGTCTTCGCTGGGAAGCATCAATGTCATCCCACGCCGAATCTGCTCTTGCACTGCACTCACAACCGCAGAGGGCGAATGCCCGGTCATCGCTCCAGTGTCTCCCAGACAAAAATCGACATAGCGATGTCCGTCCACATCAAAGAAATGCGCCCCCTGAGCCTCACGCACAAATGGAGGAAAAGCCCCAGCCCACTTCATCATCCAGTTCATGGGCACGCCGCCAAGCAATGACTTGCCTGCACGCTCAAACATAGCTTTCGATTTCGGACGGTCATGGATGTAGCGCTGCTGCTCGCGCTGCATAAGGGACTGCAGACGACTGCGGTCAATCGATTTCATGGGGTGCTGGTAGCTTATGGGAGAAACTTCACAGTTAGCAAATCTTAATCAATTGGGAATAGGAAGAAATAAATGTTCCGCGCTACCGCTCTTTTTTGTGGCTATTCCTAGCACATGAAATGATGACTCTGTTTAAGGTTTACGGTAAGATATCGCCCCTTGGTTCTTCACTCTTGCATCTCTCAAATTGCCCTACCACGCAGGTATTCACGAATGCGACTGACTCTGCTCGCCGCCTTGCTAATGACAATGACCCTCGCCGGTTGTGGTGGAGGAGGAACATCTTCCGGCCCACCTGCGCCACCGCCTCCAACTTCCTCGATAACTTCGGTTGTGATTACGACGAATGCAGGGCTCATCAAAACTGGACAATCAGTTATTTTCAACGCAACCGTTGCCGGGACAGGTAATTTCAATAGTGCAGTAACTTGGGCGGTAAATGGGGTTACAGGCGGGGATACAACGAATGGAACAATCCCGAACGGGAACTACACCGCACCAGCTGCGCTCCCGCCGACAAATCCGGTCACAATCACCGCTACCAGTGTCGAGGACCATAGTAAGAATGCCAGTGTAACTGTAAATATTTTCGCGATCTCTATTAACCCAGCCACGGCTTCGGTAGCATTCAACCACACAAAGCAATTTACCGCAGTGGTGAGTGGTGTTTCGAATCCGGTTATTGTGTGGAGCGCACAACTCGGCAGCGTGGACGCGACGGGTCTGTATACGGCTCCAACAACGCCCGGCACGAATTCAACAGACACAGTAACAGCGGGTCTCACTAATGCCACCGGGACCGCTTCGTCATCAGTGACGCTACAAATTCCAACCCCAGTCCTTGACTCCATAACGCCGAATGGCGCAAGTGCGAGCGAATCAGTAATCATTAATGGGCAAGATATTTTCGGGGTATCCAAAGTTTTCTTTCCCGGCCCGGGCGGTATCCTGTTGCAGCCCGACAGTTCTGTCCTCTCTTCAACCCAAATAAAAACATCGGTTCCTCTTGGAGCCATTAGCGGACAGGTGCTCGTTAAATTTAATTTCAACGGTCAGATGACATCGGCTGCGGTTGCATTTACAAGGCTGCCAAATCTTCGCATCCGTGCAGATGCCAAAGACCTAAGTTCCGGAGAGAGCCTACAGTTCAAAGCGCGTTTGTTAGGAGCAAGCACTCCAAGCTCAATAAATTGGACGTCCGACCTGGGAATAATCAGCACTGCCGGCCTTTATCAAGCCCCCAACGTTTCACAAGAAACTTTCGCAACTGTTAAGGCTTGTTTGGCAAATACCCGTTCTTGTGACGCCACTATGCTGCGGATTGTTCCATTGCGCATTGCCCCCGCGCTTCCCACCGTAAGCCACGGACAATCGCTGCAACTGGATGCGATCCAAGGAAGCTCCTCATCAGCCAGCTGGTCAGTAGTTGCGGGTGGCGGCACCATTACATCCACAGGTTTGTTCACTGCACCTTCAAGTCTGGCTCAAGCGGGAGGTGTTCGAATAACAGCAAAAATTGGAAATACAACGGAGACTACCTCTGCTGCTGTAACCGGGGCTTTCCCAGGTCTTGTTGCGAGAACCTACGAGTACATGAATTTTGGTTACGATCCCAATAAAGGCCAAGGGGAATACTTACAGCAATTCGAAGGAACATATGTGCAGAATCTGGCTGTGAGTGGAAACCGAATCATCGATCTCGACGTTGGGGTAAGAGCGAATCCTGCCCTGAAAAAAACTGCTCCTATATTTACAGCGCTAGAAGTGTATGACGCTACGAATCCAAACAATCCGGTCTGGGTTGACGCCGCAGAATCAATAATTGCCAAACCTAATTTGTTTTCCGCTTACAGCCATTATTTAATTGAAGCTGAAGTGGGACTGTTTCCGGGACAACCTTATAACGGCTTAACGCATATAGCGCTCTACGATATTCAGACGAACGTACCCAAATTATTGACGAGGATAGAGCCAAAAACACTCTCCTCCATTTCTGAAAACAATGGTGTGCTCTACGGCAGCCCCAATACCTACTCCGGCACCACCGCGCCCTTCTACATTTTCGATACAACGAGTGGCGCAATCGTACAAAGACAAGTAAACGTTCCTCCCCCTGCGGGCGTGTCTACTACAGACGCTCCTGTTTCTGTAATTGGTAACGGCAACCTCATGTATGTCCTGTACTTCCTCCAGTCAGGAGATTATGGGCTCGTCTCTTACGATATTTCGAGCTCTTCCGCCGTGATGCTTGACACCATTTCCTTCCATGATTTTTTGTCGCGCGCGAACATGCTGATTCGTGGCAATTTGCTTTTCGTTTCCAATCATATTTTTGACATTTCCTCCGGCAATGCAGTCGAAGCCGGAATAGCCCCCACGCAGGACGTTCAAGATGTGCAAGGGACATGGTTGCTTGGACGTGGGTTTCTGCCCGCCTACGCTCCGGCTAACCACTACGTACTCGTCGACATTACAGATCCAAGTCATGCCCTCATAAAATCCAGCGTTTATGACGCTCCGGACGGACCATCAGCAATGGCAGGCAGATTTGTCGGAAGTAACCGATCCATTATGGCGACCAATGGCCTAGGAGGTTTGGCCGCAATTGATATGAATAGTCCGGGCGGCATCATAGATAAATCCAGAGTCGGCGGGTTCGAAGGCGGGGAAGTATTTGACCATGTGGTCAATCAACAAAGTTTGTATGTGGTGGGTGCGGGACAATTAGGATCCGGCCTACTTGACTACGATCTGACTTCCGGAACCCCAGTTTTCGTGGGCGCCTTGATTTACCCAAATGCAGCCCTTGCTCTTCAAGTAACCAATAAAACAGCATTTGTCGGGTTCGATGACAGTTTGAAAACTATCGACGTCACCGACCCAAGCAATCCCGTCGAGAAAGGGTCTCTTGCGCTACCGACCAATGCATTGGCTCTCGCTGGAAACACGCTATTCGATGGAAGCAGAGATAGCAAGTTAGTGACTTTGAATGTGACGAACCTCAGCAGCCCTTCAGTTTCGGCGAGCATCGCACTCCCCTCGATTGCGGTAAATATGCGATTGATTGGGAACACACTATTCGTGGCAGATGGTCCTGGCGGTCTGCTTATTTTTAATGTCTCTAACCCCGCAGCACCTGTTTTGCTCTCACAACTAGTCTTGAACACGCCTGTGTGGGATGTCGCGTCGTCGGGAACCCAAGCTTTTTTGGCCGCTGATTCATCTGGGCTTGTGATCGTTGATATTTCGAATCTGACTCAACCGAAACAATTAAGCCAAACCACCCTCGAGTCGTACAACATGTTCCCATATTTTCTTGATGAGGCACCTCGAAGTATTGCCCTTGCCGTGGGGGTTAACAATGGGCTTGTGTATGTGGGAACAGGCGACTCTGCTGGACTCGTCTTTGGTTTTGATTACTCCAAGCCAGATTATCCCAGGCTAGTCTCTTTGAATGGTTTTGCAGAGTTCGTTGATAGCCAAGTCACAGGATTCACATTTTTGGGTAACGACTTATTGGTCTTTGGAGGTTTGGGCGTACAGACTGACATCGTGCAAAGCGATAACACAAGCCCTCGAAATGTGATTGAACTATATTCCATTCCTTCGTCGTTGAAGAACTCGGACTTCTTTATAACTCGAGCTTCAACCGATCAGACGCGTGGGTTCGTCCACCCAAAGTTCAATCGACATCTACTGCAAAAACAGGGGAAGAAAACCGGCGGTCAGGAAGTTCCATACCGAACCGCCCCAAACTGACAAATGGTCGTTAGCTCTTAGAGTATGTACCGCGACAAATCCTGATCCTTCACAATATCAGTCAGCATCTTGCGCACATATTCCGCATCCACGGTGATCTGCTCACCCTTCTTCTCCGGAGCATCAAAGCTGATCTCATCCAAAACCCGTTCCATGATGGTATGCAGACGCCGCGCGCCGATGTTCTCGGTACCCTCATTCACGCGAAAAGCAAAGTGAGCAATCTCTTCCAAAGCTTCGCGAGTAAACTCTAGCTTCACTCCTTCAGTCTCTAGCAGAGCCGTGTACTGCTTGGTCAAAGAAGACTTCGGTTCGGTCAGAATACGGATGAAGTCCTCCATGGTCAAAGACTGAAGTTCGACACGAATCGGAAAGCGGCCCTGAAGTTCGGGGATCAAATCGCTGGGTTTGGAAACGTGGAATGCTCCAGCAGCGATAAACAAAATATGGTCGGTACGCACCATCCCGTAGCGAGTATTGACGGTAGTCCCTTCTACAATCGGCAAAATGTCCCGCTGCACGCCTTCGCGCGAAACGTCGGGACCATGGCCACCCTCGCGGCCAGCAATCTTGTCCACTTCATCCAAGAAAACAATCCCGGAATCCTCCACCTTCTCAATTGCGGCTCGGGTCACCTGATCCATATCAATCAAGCGTGACTCTTCTTCCTGAATCAGATACTCAAACGCCTCATTCACCTTCATCTTGCGCTTTTTAGTACGTGAGCCAAAGATGTTCGGCAGCATGTCCTTAATGTTGACATCCATCTCCTCCACACCCTGGTTGGAGATGATTTCAAACGCGGGGAACGAACGCTCCCGGACATCAATCTCGACGGTGCGATCATCCAGCTTCCCTTCGCGCAGCTGCTGGCGAAGCTTCTCCCGCGTGCGTGAACCGGATTCCCCGGAAGCAGTTGTACCTTCGAGCAAAATCCCCTGTGTACCAGCTTCGGGTCGCGGTGCCGGAACCGGAGGCAACAAAATATCCAGGAGCCGCTCTTCGGCATTGAGCTCAGCTTTATCCGCGACCTCCTCGAGCCGCTCTTCCCGCACATTCTCAATCGCAATTTCCACCAAATCGCGGATCATCGACTCGACATCGCGCCCGACATAACCAACTTCGGTAAACTTCGAAGCCTCGACTTTCAGGAACGGAGAATTGGCCAGCTTTGCCAACCGGCGCGCAATCTCGGTCTTACCCACTCCCGTCGGCCCAATCATCAAAATATTCTTGGGCATGACTTCGTCCGCCATGTCTTCAGGCAGCTTTTGCCGGCGCATGCGATTGCGTAGTGCGATGGCCACCGCGCGCTTGGCATCTTTCTGTCCAATCACATGCTTGTCGAGCTCAGACACAATCTCGCGCGGAGTCAAATCATCAAGGGCCGTTTGTGGTTCTTCAGCGGTAGGAGGTAGATAAATTGCCATAAAATTCTTACAACTCTTCCACGGTGATCTTGTCGTTTGTATAGATGCACATCTTGCCGGCAATCTTCATTGATTCTTCGGCAATCTGCTTGGCGGAGAGCTGGGTATGCTCCATGAGGGCCTGCGCCGCGGCCTGAGCATAAGGACCACCGCTGCCGATGGCGGCAATACCCGAGTCCGGTTCAATCACATCGCCCTGACCGCTGAGCAGGAATGTCTGCTCTTTATCCGATACCACCAGCAAAGCTTCCAAGTGTCGCATGGCTTTGTCAGTGCGCCAATCTTTGGCGAGTTCGACAGCAGCCCGTCCCAGGTTGCCGTGATACTGCTCCAACTTGGCCTCAAAGCGGCTGAACAAAGTGAAGGCATCAGCCGTTGAGCCCGCGAACCCGGCCAGGATCTTGTCCTGATACAAACGCCGGATTTTGCGTGCGTTGTGTTTGATAACCCCTTCGCCAAGCGTAACTTGGCCGTCGCCCGCCAACACAACGCTTCCGTTGCGGCGGACAGATAAAACTGTAGTGGATCGAATCAGACGCTTCTGAGGCATGGCAACAATCTCTGATTATACAGCCGGGAAGTCCTGTGAGCGGGCATGTTCAGACTTGCTGGCGAGCCTCTCCCAGAACAACGTTGACGTCAATTTTCTTTTTTCCACGGTAGATGGTCACCTTCACGGTATCGCCAGCACGGTGGTTATTCATGATCTGGCTGAGGTCCTGCTGATCCTGTATGTCCTCGCCATCAATGGCGATAATCAAATCGCCGCCCAGCATGATGGGCATATTGCCGAGATAGGCGCGTTCACTGCCCCCGCGTAGGCCGGCTCGATCAGCCGCGCTACCCTGCACCACTTGCACGATGAGCAAACCGTAGTCGGCCGCCAAACCAATTTGCTGGGCAAGTTCCGGACCAATCGGAATCGTGCGTACACCGAAAGCGGGACGTCGCACACGTCCTAATGTGACCAGATCATTGAGCACAGCTTTCGCAGTGTTGATAGGAATGGCAAAACCGATGCCGGCATTCTGGCCCACGCTGGAAAGAATCATGGTGTTGATACCGATCACTTCACCATGCCAGTTAAGCAGCGGTCCCCCAGAATTCCCCGGATTGATAGCCGCATCGGTCTGAATCGCTTCATCAATGGTCGAACCGTTCGGTTCCTTCACCGGCCGAATTGAACTCACAATTCCCCGCGTCATCGTCCCGGAAAGCCCAAACGGATTGCCGATGGCGTAAACCTTCTGCCCCACTTTTAAGTTGCGCGAATCTCCCAACACCGCAGGTGTCAGATCAGAGGCCTTAATCTGAATCACAGCGAGATCATGCGCAGGGTCGGTGCCAACTACAATCGCCCGGTATTTCTTCCGATTGTGCATGGTGACTTCGAGCTGCTGGGCATCAGCAATCACGTGGTAATTGGTAACAATATGCCCGTCTTTATCAATCACGAACCCTGATCCCTGGCCTTCTTGCGGCACTTCCCCATAGAAGAAATCCAGAGTCATCGCACGCGAGGTAATGTTCACCACCGACGGAATATTGTTTTTATAGACGGCAATGTTGTTCTGCTCTTCACCGTCGAGCGAATCGCCGGAAGCAGCTTCAGTGATCTCAACTTTGCTCGGCCGGCTAAACCACTCAGTCGCGCGCGGACGCCCGGGACGGAGTGTGGTGAAGTATAAGAACGCGGCTACCAAGAGCAGCGCGAACAGGATAGGGCGTAAAGCTTTCATAACCATTCTCAGATTCGAATTCCCCGGCTCACAGTTTGCACCGCGGGCCACCTCGCTGCCAAGTCAGGCTTGTTCTTTTAGTTGGCCGAAGATTGCACTGACCTGTTTCTGGGTCTCATCGAGCGAGCCAGAATTATCAACCACATAATCGGAGGCCTTTATCTTTTCTTCATCAGAAAACTGCGCCGCCATGCGCCGCGTCACCTCGCGCCGTGCCGTGTCCTTATCCACATTCATACGATGGGCCCACCGCTCTACCCGCTGCTCCTGGCGACAGCTCACCACAATCAACCGGTCAAAGTCATCGCCAAACCCAGCCTCGAGAATCAACGCCGCTTCCACGATGGCAATGGCATGTGGCTCCCGCCTACCAAGCTCGGCCATCCATTCATTCTGCTTTTGAATTACGGCGGGATGGACAATTTGGTTCAACTCCTGAATGCGGCCGGAGAATGCGGCTTCGGCCAGCTTAGGACGGTTCACGGTCTGGTCAGGATTGAGGATGCCTGGGCCGAAATGTTGGACGACTTGCTGGTAGACGGCTTGTCCGGGCTGCATCAGCTCATGAGAAATGTGGTCCGCTTGAATCAAATGCGCACCCAGTTTGACGAACATTTCTCCCACGACTGACTTCCCCGCGGCGATCCCACCTGTCAGCCCGACTTTCAGCATAGAATTTTAAGCGCGCTTCAACTCAGCTACAACCAGTTCCACGCCGCAATTTTCCCGCTCGAACGGTGTTGGACATCAGCATGGCAATCGTCAAAGGCCCCACGCCTCCGGGCACCGGAGTCAGCGCACCGGCAACTTCAGCGACCTCGGGATGAACATCTCCAACCAATGTGGATCCCTTGGTCCGGAAGCTTTCCTCCCGCTTAGGATGCCCCGAGTACAACCGCTCAAACTCAGCCCGATCGGTGACTTTATTCGTGCCCACATCAATCACTGCCGCCCCGGGCATAACAAAATCCCGAGTCACCAACCCAGCCTTCCCAATCGCCGCTACCAAAATGTCAGCCCGACGGCAAACCCCTGCCAGGTCACGAGTCTTCGAATGACATACAGTCACGGTTGCGTTGTTATTGATCAGCAACATCGCAACCGGCTTGCCCACAATGTCGCTGCGCCCAACCACGACTGCTTCCTGTCCCGCGATCGGGATATTGCTGCGCTTGAGAATCTCGATGATCCCGGCAGGCGTGCACGGAACCAAACCCGGCCGTTGTGTCGAAAGAAGTCCAACGTTGACAGGGTGAAACCCATCCACATCCTTGCGGGGATCTACCGCCATCAGCACACGCTTGGCATCCACCTGTGCTGGCAAAGGCAGCTGTACCAGAATCCCGTCAATCTCATCCCTCGCATTCAAATCCGCGATCAGCGTCAGAAGGGCCTCAGTCGTAATCGTGTCAGGAGGCGTAATCTTCTCGCTGTAAATCCCCAAGTCCTCGCAGCTTTTCACCTTGCCGCGGACATAAATCTCCGACGCCGGGTCATTGCCCACCAGCACCACCGCCAGCCCCGGCCGCACACCTGCAGCGGTCATGGTCTTCACCTCGGCAGCAATTTCAGCCTTGATCTCGCCGGCGATCTTGTTCCCGTCCAGAATCGTTGCCGCCATAAAACCTCTCGCTGCGGATTGATGCAGCCGGAAAATTTTACAGGAAAGTTTGTCTCATTTGATTCATTCTGAGATAGTGAGATTCACGCGAGACACAGTCAATGAGAAGTATTCAAACTCTTCACTACTCTCAGAAGTACAGGCGTAGAATATTTCTTCAGTAGGACGTGACTTCATGATCACCAAAGACTTGCTCGACATTCTCGCCTGCCCGGTTTGCAAACTTCCCATTGCTCTCGCGCAAGATCAGCAGAGCCTTAGGTGCGCGCAATGCCACAGATCGTTTCCCATTCGGGACGGTATTCCCGTTTTGTTAGTCGACCAGGCCATCATCGAAAACGCCTGAAAACCCCGCCAAAAATTGGTTACTTCACATTACTTGTAGTTCCCGACCGACACAATGTGTCAACTTTGCGATTCCTTTGCATGGCCCGGAAGTGGGGTGTCCTATGGCACTTAACGGGCGCAACTAATGGTATCTATAGGGGTTTATACATCCAGAACGTAGCCCGATTACGTAGTAAGAAGTAGGCTCAGTTGCGGCACCGAAATTGCATGCAACAAAAGTAGTCGGGCGTGAGTCTAATCGCTATAAGGAGTCGGAGGTGACGGCCATGAGAGAACGATTTTCCACAACCGAATTAACGGCGTTGCGGAATGATCTATTGCAGGGAGGGTTATTGGACTCCCGCGAGGCTGCCGAACTCTTGCAGGTGTTTCTGATGGGGCGTGGATATGGAGTTTCGCCCGAAGCCGCTTTCGACGCGGCCAGCCGTGTCGAAATGGCCGGGTGCTCTTTGCCCGTCCTTCAGCATGAACTGGAAGGGCTCGCCCTAGTAATGTAAGGAAGCGGTGACAAACGGCGCGAGCTGCCACCCTTGGCGCCGCCGATGAGAACCCAGGTGGGGGACAAATTTTATAGGTTTTCAAGGATCGCGGGAGCCTCGGAACAGTCGATTCCCGCTTTACAGTAAGACGAGAAAAAGCCGAGCCAACCAGCTCGGCGTTCTTGTTTTTGGACGATTGTTTAGAACTGGGATTACTCGTACCGTAAGCTTTCCACCGGATCCAGCTTGGCAGCACGCGTAGCTGGGACAGTCCCAAAGACAATTCCCACCAGAGAAGAAACGGCAATAGCTACAATTGCCGAAAGGCCGTTGATGGGAATACGGTACTCAGTAAAGAAACGTACGGAGAATGGAATAGCCAGACCCAAAATCACTCCCACGATTCCACCTGCCAGCGAAATCAGGATCGCTTCCGATAAAAACTGAAAACGGATCTCTCGGTTCGTAGCCCCTATCGCCTTGCGGATTCCAATTTCACGAATACGAGCGCTCACTGTGGACAGCATGATGTTCATGATGCCAATCCCGCTGACCAGCAGAACCACCAGTGAGATCAGCGCCAGCACCAGCGTCATCATGTTGGTGACTTTGTCCGCCAGCGAAACCAGCTGCGTAAGATTGTCCACGCGATAAATCGACTCGGGCCGATGCCGCGACTGGAGTACGTGTCGAATCTGTTCTGTCGCCGGATCCACCATTGAGGCATCTCCCACTGAAAAGTACAACTGCTTCACAGTCGGGGTATCGGTAAAGTAGCGGGCCACCGTGTACGGCATGGCCAGAGTATTGTCGGTCACCTCAGACTGCCCAAAAGTATCGACACGTTCCTTGAACGTGCCCACCACGGTGAAGGGCAGTCCGTTGACCTTCACGACTTTCCCGATCGCATCGTCTGGAGAACCGTAGAGTTCAGTGCCAAGTTTGTCGATGATGACCGCAACCTTGTTATGTGCCTGCTGGTCCTGAAGATCGAAAAATCTGCCTGAGACAATCACCAGGTTGCGCACAATGCGATATTCGGGCGAAACCCCAAGAATATGTATGTCGCGCTCTTTTCCCCCGCCCACTGGAATGCGGTCAGACAGATCAATCACCGGGGAAGCCGCCACGATGCTAGGCACATTACTGCGGATCGCAGTCAAATCATCAATCGTCATCGGATCGCCGGCAGTATTGGTAATCCGCTGGGAGCCACTCTGGTACTCGGCGTAAATCATGTTGGACCCGATGGCCTGGATTTGGTTCAGCAAGTATTGTTTGCCAGTAAGGCTGATGGTTGTAACCAGGATAAGCGCTGCGGTCCCTATCACCATGCCGAGCGCCGTCAGCATAAAGCGGACTTTATTGCTGGAAAACGTCTCGTAGGCAAAGCTCAGGACTTCAGTCAAGCACAGCGTGGGTGTCTTCGCTTCCGGCTTGGTGGTTATATCCACGTTTGTTTAGATGCCTTGCGACGGCTTCTGAGTCATTATCCAGAAGTATCGGTTTGTTTGACAATCTATTTAAAGCACCGCTCCGTTGAAGGTCCCGGGGACCGAGGTCGATCTATGCCGCCCCGGAGGTGTAATAACTGGGCTCGGCCGCTTCCAGCCGTCGGCCCCTCGGGCTGAAGATTTTGAAATTCCCCAAGCCCCATTTCTGAAAAGCAAACTGCATGGTCGTGGCCAACACGCCCAACCCATATTTCAAACTTCGCCGGAAGTTAATCGACGACGCCTCAGCAAAGTATTTTGTAGGGCACGAGACTTCACCCAATTTAAATCCGAAGTGCACGCACTGCGCCAGCATCTGATTGTCGAAAACGAAGTCATCGGAATTTTCCAGCAGCGGCAATTCGAGAAGTACCTTCCGGGAAAAAGTTCTATATCCGGTGTGATACTCCGACAGCTTCACGCCCAGAAATAAATTCTCAAACCCAGTCAGCAGCCGGTTGGAAATGTACTTATACCGCGGCATACCGCCGCGCAGCGCAGTCCCACCGAGAATCCGCGATCCCAGCACGACGTCATACACTTCATATGCCACCATGCTCGCCATGGCCGTCACTAGCAGCGGCGTGTACTGATAATCCGGGTGCAGCATAATCACAACATCCGCACCCGCCGCCAATGCTTCGCGATAACAAGTCTGCTGGTTCCGTCCATATCCATAATTCTGGTCATGAACGAAATAACGCAGCCCCAGCCTTCTGGCGACATTTACCGTTTGATCAGAGCTGTGGTCGTCCACCAGGATGCAAACATCCACCAGCTCTGGCAGCTCGCGTACCGTAGCCTCCAAAGTTTTTTCCGCGTTGTAAGCAGGCAGAACCACTGCGATGCGCTTGCCATTCAACATGCCCTGAACTGTACCGCCGTCTATAATTGGATTTCCGACGTGCACTCAGAATAACCTACGAGGAACCGCGCTGCCAGAAAAGACAGCCACCAAAGGGACGGTCTTCGCCCATCTCGACTTCATCCTCGTCGGGATGGTGATGACGCTGCTCGGCCCGATTCTGCCGCTGCTCACTATCCGCTGGGGCCTCACTGACATGCAGGCGGGGTACCTGTTTTTCGCCCAGTTCGCCAGTTCTTGCATAGGCATGCTGGCCTCAGGGATGTTGGTGCACCGCTATGGCTATCGCTTGACGCTGATGTTCGGTTTGATCGTGTCTGCTGTCGGAGTCGCGCTGCTTGCCCGAGCAGACTGGGGATTCGGCTTAACCGCTGTTTGCATCTTCGGAGTCGCGTTTGGAACCAACACTCCTGCAACCAATTTATTTGTGGCAAACACCTACGCTCCGAAAAGTGCTTCCGCGTTGAGCCTCCTGAATTCTTCCTGGGGCATTGGCGCCATGGCTTGCCCGTTGCTGATAGCACTGGCCGAGCGCCAGCATCGGGTGCCGCTGTTTCTGTACGCATTGTCGGCATCACTAGTGGTCTTGGCGATTTCGATGAGCGCTGTTTCCTTTCGAGTCGACGCGGAGAAGCCACCAGCCCTGCAAACATCCGCATCGACGGTGAATCCCTGGAAGCATCAACTTCTGCTCCTGGTTGCCGTCTTGTTTTTCGTCTATGTAGGAAGTGAAAACTCCGTAGGCGGGTGGGTCGCATCTTACGCGCGCCGCATTAGCACCGACTCTTCCACCTTCTGGACCATTACCCCTTCTTTTTTTTGGGGAGCACTCTTGCTCGGTCGCGCGCTGGCGCCTTTCGCATTGCGAAAAACCCATGAAACCAAACTCGCCGGAGCGGGAGTCACACTGGCGGCGTTGGGTGTAAGCGTGTTGCTGACGGCAAAAACTATGACGCCAGTTGTGATAGGCGCTAGTTTGGCTGGTTTGGGATTCTCCTCGGTCTATCCCATTAACGTGTCACTGCTTTCGCACTGGTTCGGAGAAGCCACCACGCGCGTCAGCGGTGCAATCTTCGCCGTCGGCAATCTTGGAGGAGCAGTGCTGCCGTGGGTGGTTGGAGCACTCTCGACGAAACTAGGCAGCCTGCGCGCAGGACTCTCGGTGCCCCTATGCGGGGCGCTCGGAATGTTGATCTTCTACTTGGTACATAAGACCAAGTCGTCATAAACCCAAATTTTAGTCTTGACAACCAACTTCTATTCAAATATATAGCCTAATAGCTATATTACCAATGAGCAATATAACGATTGAGAATCCTCTGGATACGACCTTTGCCGCGTTGGCAGATGGCACTAGACGCGCAATATTGGCCCGTCTGGCCTTGGGAGAGGCCTCGGTGAATGAGCTTGCGGCTCCGTTTAACCTGAGCCAGCCAACCATCTCCAAACATTTGAAAGTCCTTGAACGGGCTGGACTTATCACACAGGGACGCGAAGGCCAGCGGCGTCCCCGCCGCCTGGTTGCCCAGCCCCTGGAGGCCGCCACCGAGTGGCTAAGGGGCTACCGCAATCCGGGAACGCTTCAACTGAGCATTCCAACGGACCGTGAAGTTTCGTTCAAGCGGTTCTTCGCCGCTCCTCGCCAGCTGGTCTTCGATGCTTTCATAAAGCCCGAACTTTTGAAGCGATGGTTTTTCGGGCCTCCGGGCGGGACATTAGCAGTCTGCGAAGTGGGGCGGAAAGTGGGCGACTCTTTCCGCTATGTGTGGAGTAGTCCGGACGGAACAGAAATAGGCATGTCGGGCATATGCCTCGAACTGGTCGCACCGGAGCGGATCGTAGCCACGGAAAAATTCGATCAGCCGTGGTATCCAGGCGATGCCGTAGGAACAATCACCCTGACCGAGGTGGGCGGTATAACTCTGCTCACCCAAACCATTCGCTATGAATCGCAGGCCGCCCGTGATCTGGTCCTGAAAACTCCCATCGAACACGGTGTCGCATTGGGCTACGACCGTTTGGCTGAACTGCTGAAATCGCTCGAGAAGGATAAAGAGGTAGATCTATGAGCACCACAACCGTTACTCAAACCGTTCCTTCGCGACGCATCGGGCGCAGTATCTTTGCCCTGCTCGCAGGTTTTGTCGTAAACGTCACTTTGACTCTTGCCACCGATCTCGGCCTGCACGCGATCGGCATCATGCCCGCACTCGGTCAACCTGCCAGCGACCGCGTGCTGGCTCTCGCGACTTTCTACCGGACTGTGTACGCCATAATCACCAGCTATGTTGTCACCGGCCTGGCGCCGAACCGGCCGATGCAACACGCATTGCTGGGCGGAGCCATCGGATTGGTATTGAGCATCGTCGGCGCAGTGACAACCTGGAACAGCGGCCTGGGGCCGCATTGGTATCCGTTGGCGCTCATCGTGGTTGCCATGCCAACCGCATGGCTTGGCGGCAAATTGCACATGATGCGGATCGCGGGGTGATTCAACATGAAAAGCAAACAGGAACTTTCCACCAAACCATCCGAGCCAGAGAAAGTTGATGCTTACCTGAAGAAGCTAAAGCATCCGCTGAAGGAAGTAGTCGAAGCCCTGCGGCAAATCATTCTGAGCACCGACAAAGAAATTGGCGAAGAAATCAAGTGGAACGCTCCAACCTTCTTCTTCTCAGGAGAGATGAGGCCATTCAATCCCAAGGAGTACAAGCGATACGTTGTAGTTTTCAATCTTTATCAAAAAGACTGCATCCGCCTGGTATTCCCCAGCGGCGCCAAGGTCAACGACAAAACCGGACTTCTGCAGGGTGACTATAGCGACGGAAGAAGGTTGGCCTTATTTCCCAACCTGGCAGAAGTGAAATCAAAAGAGAAAGTGTTGCAGGCAGTAATCAGGAAATGGCTAAAGTTGCTGGACGAGTGAGTTTAAGGTTCACCCTGAACTAGCGAGGGTGCATCAGATATTTCCTCTTTATTGTTAAACTATAAGCAGTCATGTCCGAGCGTACTCTATTCGAAAAAGTCTGGGCCGACCATATAGTCACCAATTCCAACGGCCGCCCAGCCCTGCTCTACATTGATTTGCACCTGGTGCATGAGGTCACCTCTCCGCAAGCCTTCGACGGCTTGCGAGCAGCCGGAAGAAAAGTCCGGCAGACGCAGCGCACCATCGCTACGGTGGACCATAATATCCCCACCGAACCGCGCGGAACTCCAATCACCGATCCAATTGCCGCCCGCCAGATCGAAGCGCTGCAAAAAAATTGCAAAGAATTCGGCGTGCAGCTGTTCGACATGGACTCGCCCAACCAAGGTATTGTCCACGTAATCGGGCCGGAGCTCGGATTCACTCAGCCCGGAAAAACCATCGTCTGCGGAGATAGCCACACCAGCACTCACGGAGCATTCGGGGCACTGGCGTTTGGAATTGGCACGTCAGAAGTCGAACACGTACTGGCAACGCAGTGCCTGCCACAGCGCAAGCCAAAGACGATGCTGATTGAGGTGAACGGCAAACTGCCGGAAGGCGTCTCAGCGAAAGATTTGATCTTGGGAATCATCGGCCAGATCGGCACTGATGGGGCAACTGGCTATGTAATCGAATACGCTGGCGAAGTTGTGCGTGGACTGTCGATGGAAGGCCGCATGACGGTCTGCAACATGAGCATCGAAGGCGGTGCGCGCGCTGGCATGATCGCTCCCGACGAAACCACCTTCGCCTATCTCAAGGGCCGCCGCTTTGTTCCGCAAGGCGCGGACTGGGACAAAGCGGTCGCACGGTGGCGCCAATTGCCCTCCGATCGAGGCGCGCAGTATGACAGAGTGATAGAAATCGACGCAGCCAAACTTTCGCCCTTCGTAACCTGGGGGACAAATCCCGGCATGGTTGTGCCAATAACCGGACAAGTCCCAACACTTACGGACATGAAATCCGAAGCCGAGCGCACCGCCGCCGAGCGCATGTATGAATACATGGGTCTAAAGCCGGGAACAAAAGTTGAAGATATTGCAATTGATCGCGTCTTCATCGGCTCGTGCACAAATTCGCGTCTCGAAGATCTACGCGCTGCCGCCAAGGTCGCCAAAGGACATCACGTAAACTCAAAAGTCCGAGCCATGGTGGTTCCCGGTTCCCAGGTGGTAAAGCAAATCGCCGAGAAGGAAGGGCTGGACAAGATTTTTCGCGAAGCGGGTTTCGAGTGGCGTGAATCAGGATGTTCGATGTGCCTGGGAATGAACCCTGATATCCTGCAACCGGGCGAGCGCTGCGCCTCCACCAGCAACCGCAATTTTGAAGGACGCCAGGGCCGCGGGGGTCGCACGCATCTGGTGAGCCCCATGATGGCAGCAGCCGCGGCAATTACAGGACATTTCACCGACATTCGCGAATGGAAATTTAACCCTTAACCTGTGGTCGAGCCGCCCTCGGCTGTCGCGGGAGCTTTAGCTTTCGCAATTAACAAAATCTATGCAACCATTTCGCATTCATACCGGCAAAGTCGTCCCGCTGCTCCGGGCTAACGTGGACACCGATCAAATCATCCCTAAACAATTTTTGAAGCGCATCGAGAAAACCGGCTTCGGAGAATTCCTGTTTTATGACTGGCGCCGCAGATCCGATGGCACGATGGATCCTGAGTTCCCCCTAAACCAGCCGCGCTACGCTGGAGCCAGTATCCTGGTGGCGGGAAAGAATTTTGGCTGTGGTTCGTCACGTGAGCACGCCGTTTGGGCCCTGGAAAATTTTGGCTTCCGCGTAGTCATCGCCCCCGCTTTCGCTGACATCTTTGCCAACAACTGCGTGCAAAACGGCGTGTTGACAGTAGTCCTACCGGAAGATCAAGTCGCAGAAATCAGCCGCCGTGCAGAGACAACTTCCGCCTATCAGCTGACCGTTGATTTGGAAAAATGTCACCTCAAGGATGATCAAGGCTTCACCACAAACTTTGCGGTGGATGAATCGGTGCGCCGGCGCCTGCTCGAAGGCCTGGACGACATAGGCATTACGCTTCTCCACGAAACAGAAATCGCCGCCTACGAAGCGCGCCATTCATAAAAAATCGTGCCTGCGCCAGACTTGCGTCGGCCTCCTCAGCAAAACGATTCTCTGGACACAACCCAATTTTTTCCCTAAGCTCTGCGATGGACTAAACGGAGACCAATCAATGAAACACATATTCATTTCTTTTTTGTTGCTGTTGTTTGTTTTCTCACTGACCCGACTCAATGCGCAGAACCCGGAGCCCACAGTCTCCATCGTCCGCCTCGACCCGGCCTTCGACCAACTCGTCCCCAAAGACGCTACTTTGGAAAAGCTCACGGGCGGCTATATCTGGACGGAAGGCCCGGTGTGGGACAAAAAACACGGCTATCTGCTGTTCTCGGATATCCCGAACAACTCCATTATGAAGTGGGAGCCGGGCAAGGGCGCATCCTTATTCTTGAAGCCAAGCGGCTATTACGGATCAGAACCGTTCACCGGACACGAACCCGGTTCCAACGGATTGACCTTCGACTCTCAGGGGAGACTTGTGATGAACCAGCACGGCAACCGCCGCATCGCACGAAAGGATGCCGATGGCAAAGAGACGGTGCTGGTCGATCATTACCAGGGCAAGCGTTTCAACAGCCCAAATGATCTCGCATACAAATCCAACGGAGATTTATATTTCACCGACCCTGCTTACGGCTTGCCCAAGCAATTGGATGATCCACAAAAAGAGTTGGCCTTCCAAGGTGTCTACCGCCTCACTCCTGATGGAAAAGTCACGCTACTCGACAAAGACCTGAAAGCCCCGAACGGAATCGCCTTCTCGCCCGACGAAAAAATTCTTTATGTGAACGATTCGATTGAAGTCAAATGGTGGGCCTACGATGTGCAAAACGACGGCTCAGTCAGCAACAAGCGCCTGCTCCTCGACGGCAATGACCAGAAAAAGAACGGTCCAGGCACAGCCGATGGAATGAAAGTAGACGAGCACGGCAACCTCTACAGCGCTGGCCCAGGTGGGATACTCGTGATCTCCCCAAGCGGCAAGATACTGGGCCGCTTCAGCATGGGGGTGCCAACGTCAAACTGCGCGTGGGGAGAAGATGGCTCCACGCTCTACATCACAGCCAACACAAATTTGTACCGGATCAAATTGAGTACAAAAGGTGCAGGCTGGTAATTGAAGATGCCCCACCTTTGTCGCGTTGTTGCGACAGGGTGGGGATTTTGTCTAAAGTTTAGCCGGCGCCTCCAGTACATCCAACAAAGCCTGCGCACAAAACACCCGGTCCCGCTTCGCGTCGCTAACAGGCCTGACGATGCCTGCACGCTCTAGCCGCTCGATGGCACGCTGCGCAGTGGTGAAAGCAACCTCCAACTTCTCGGCAGCACCCTTGATGGTAATAAAAGGATTCGTGCCTAAAAGTTCAACTACCTGCAAAGGAGCTTTACTCGACTCTCCGGAAACGGCCTTCTGCCATCGCCCCAGCAGTTGATTAATCCGCATCGCCCGGCTCAGCGCATCTTCTGACATTCGCGCCACTCCGAGCAAAAAGTATTCTAGCCAATCATTCCACGCACCTCGTTCACTGATGCCGCGCAATCCGCTGTAGTAATCCCGCCGCGACGCTTCAAAGAACGCCGACAAGTAAAGCAGCGGAGCCGGCAGAATTTGCCTTTGCACCAGAAACAGTGTGATCAACAGACGCCCAACACGGCCATTTCCATCTCGAAACGGGTGAATCGCTTCGAATTGGTAGTGAGCCAGAGCAATCGTGACCAACGGCGGCAATCCCGATTCCGCGACAAACTTCTCCCACGCCAACAGGCATGACCTCACTTCACCAGGCGGCGGAGGAACGTAAGCAGCCGTAGCTGGCGTACTGCCTGGCAATCCGATCCAATTTTGGATCTTTCGAAACTGCCCAGGACTGGCATGTTGTCCACGAACATTTTTCATCAGTTTTTCATGCAACTCGCGCATCAGCCGCACACCAATGGGAAGGCGCTTGAGCCGGGAAACTCCGTGTTCCAGAGCAACCACGTAATTGCTGACCTCGCGCAAATCTTCGGGGCTCCGTTCCACGACGGCTCCCGCTTCCGAAGCCAACAATTCGCCGAGCGTAGCCTGTGTACCCTCGATCTTGCTCGACAACACAGCTTCGCGCTGTACAAAGGGCCGGATCAATACATGTGGGTTCGGCAGACGTCCGCCTTCGCCCGCCAGCCTGCCAATGAGACGGTCCGCATCTGACAGCAAACCGATAAGCCTGGGTGTCCAATTCAGCGTCGGAGGCAGCGGCGACGGCACGAAAGCGGAATAAGAGCCCTGAGAAACTTTGCTGCCGGGAACCGGGTTCATGTCATGCACGGCGTGCTCTCAGAGGTGAAAATAGCATTCTTTGTTATTTTCATATTTTATCATAATCGAAAATAACTAGGAATCTTATTTTCGCCTATGAAAATAGCCCCGAGTGCTATTAGCGTTCGCGCTCCAATCCCGAACCAAGGCAGCACTGTTGTAAACTGACATCAACCCGCCGCGGAGGGATGTGTGAGTGGTTGAAACAGTCGGTCTTGAAAACCGATGTACCCGGAAGGGTACCGGGGGTTCGAATCCCTCTCCCTCCGCCATACTGATTCGGTCCAGCCCGGAGACATGGGTGCCTCGGCGGAGTCTGTAATCATGCCTCCCGAGCCCACATTGAAAACCACCTTTACCGCTATTTCTTTGCTGCCTGCTATGCAAAAGCAGAAAAGTGCAGCCCAGTGCTTCGCGACTTTCCAAAAGACTTGCTTCCTGATCACGGGAACGCTTCAAATGCCATTAAAGAGAGCAGTCTATTCGAGGATCGTTTTCCGGGTTCAACTTTCAGGTCGACCAGCGACCACGGTGACGTCGCATATTGCAAAAGACGGCCATTACTACATTCATCAGGACCCAACACAATGCAGAAGTATGACCGTAAGAGAAGCAGCTACAATTCAGACATTTCCTGACAATTACCTCGCAATCCCGCGAAGCCAGGCCATTGCCCTCGCGCAAGTTTTTTATCGATAACCCAAGGGAAGTTTTGGTCGCGCGACAGTGTGTGTCACCTCGTGCGGAGTCTAAGGGCTTAATCCAAAAAGCGCAATCTGCTCCAAAATAACCCAAACTTACCTCACGATTGACATTCCCCGCGCTGGCAAACATTCGTTTGCTACGACTTACCTATCGATCCAGAATGACCTAGCAACGAATGCCCTGAAAATCTCGAAGGTCACCGCTCTTCCATCACCAAAGCAAATGCGCATTACAGGTGCAGGGTCAGAGGTCTAATCGCAGGTGTGCATGGAAGTACTCCATGAATCCCACCTTCTAGCGATGCACCTAAGATCGGAGACGCGGAGAATGCACAATGCCGATTACGGAACTGTTGCTGGCTGAGCTTGACCGCGAGGCGTAGGCAGTTAGTTAAACTACTGGGCACCTGCCCGCTGATCGCTCTAAGATTTCAATAGACTCTACTGTACTGGACGAGATTCAAGAATTTCTCATCAACCCAAAGCCGGTAACTCCCTACTCCCTGCGATGAGCGATAAGCCTGCTGAAGCCGTTCAGTAGAGCTTAGTAGGAGCTGCACTACGCACTCTTCCCTTCCACTCCCCGCCGGTGCCCGTCCAGTATTTCAGAGCGGAATGCATTGTTGCAGCAACGTAGAACAATGCAGCGACCGGAAGAGTCAACGCCCAATGGGCGCCCAGACGATAGTACCGCACCATTCCGAGATAGGTGACAAACATCAGCGCCCATGCAGCCGCCCCGAGAGCGGTCGGCAGCAGCGCACCGCTCAACAAGAGAAGCGGTGGAACGAGGTACGTCAGCGCCATCCCCACCACCGTGCCAAGTAACGCCAGGCTTGAGTGGTTCAGTTGGTTGAACGCCGTGCGTGAAACCATGCGCTCGACTGCCGAGAAGGTCTGATACTCACGAATGCTGTGGCTGTCGTCGCTTAGGCCAAGCCACAAACGGCCTCCATGCTGCTTGATGAGCCGAGCCAGAGAACAATCATCGATGATCTCTCCCCGAATGGCATCCACTCCGCCAGCCCGGACGAGAGCGTCCGTGCGCAAGAACACGCAGCCACCAGCAGCGCCCGCGGTGCGGTTCTTCTCATCGCGAATCCATGCCGGGGGGTAAAGCTTGAAGAAGAAATACACAAAGGCCGGAATAAGGAGTTTCTCCGCCAAACTCGAACAATGTAACCGCACCATGTATGAGACGAGATCGTATCGACCGCCCGTCGCGATTGCAGCGAGGGTGGACACTGTCAACTCGCCCTGCACGACATCTGCATCGGCGAGCAACAGCCACTGCGGTCTCGCTGCGCGAGCACGCTCGATGCCTTGCCGCAGCGCCCACAGCTTGCCTGTCCATCCGGGCGGCGGCGGGCTGCTTTCGATGACTGTAAGTTGGTCGCTCTTTCCAAGCTTCTCGGCTGCTGATCGCGCCACCACGGCTGTGCCATCCGTGCTGCCATCGTCAACCAGGAATACGGGGAACCGAACGCCTCGCTGGTTCAACAGCGTCTCCACCACGCTCCCGATCACGGCAGCTTCGTCACGCGCGGGAATCACGGCGGCTACGCTCAGTTGTGAAATGGGCTCGGAGGGTAGCGTTGGTTTAGACCGTGGAATACGCCAGAAGAGACCACGGGCCAAAGTGAGATACACCCAGACGACAAGGCTGAAAGCGCCGACAATGGTGGCAACGCTGAGCATCACAGGAAGCGGCTGCGAGAGGAAAGAGTAGTGCTTTTGCAAGAGCAGAGCAACTCTTTGTGTGCCGACTCAGCTTGCACAACCCCCACGATACAATCGAGTGACCATTCCGAGAAATATTTTGGCACGTGAAATTCCAGTTCTAAATCATGATTCGCAGGCCCCGACGGACACTGCGGAGCCACTCGCAGCAGGACTACGGTTGGCGACGTTGAACCCGTGGGTGTTCGTGCTGGCTGTACTCGCCACGCTAGTTCACCTTATTTTCAATCGTGGCTACGGCTACTTTCGCGACGAACTCTACTATGCCGCGTGTGGCCAACACCTGGCTTGGGGCTATGTGGATCATGCGCCGCTGGTGGCGGCGGTGGCGCACTACTCGCGCGCTGTGCTGGGAGATTCGCTCGCCGCCTTGCGTTTTGTTCCTGCTTTGTCGGTCGCCGCAAAGGTTCTGATCGCAGGGTGGATGGCGCGTGAGATGGGAGGCGGGCGTGTCGCCCAGTTCTTTGCGGCTCTAATGACATTGATTGCCCCGATCTATCTGACCTTCGACAACTTTCTTTCGATGAACGCCTTCGAGCCGGTGTTCTGGATGCTGAGTGTGGCGATGGTCCTGCGCATACTCAATGGGGGTGATCGACGGCTGTGGCTGCTGTTCGGACTCGTGGCGGGCATCGGCATCCTGAACAAGCATTCGATGCTGTTTCTCGGATCCGGCCTCGCGGTTGGCCTTCTGCGTACCGTGCCGCGCGAGTTCACTCATTGGTGGATCTGGCTGGGGGCAACGCTGGCGATGGCGCTCTTCCTTCCCAACTTTCTCTGGGAGATGCACAACGGCTGGCCGACCATCACACTGCTGCATTCGGTGATCGGAACCAAGTACACGACCGTTTCCCCGTGGGCATTCATCGGCGAGCAGACCCTGCTCATGCTGCCGCCGACCTCACCGATCTGGGTAGCCGGGTTGTGGTTTCTATTACGCGACCGCGAGGGATGCCGCTACGCAGCATTAGGTATTGCGTACCTGATCGTTCTAGCGGAGATGTTAATTCTGCACGGCAAGATCTATTACCTCGCACCGGCATACATCATGCTGCTGGCTGCCGGATCGGTGTGGCTCGAAAAACAGCACTGGTTCACCGCAAGGCGTTGGGCAGCGCCGGCGCTGGCATCGGTTCTGATCATTGCAGGCATAATCGCCGCGCCGCTCGCAATGCCCATTCTCCCGGTAAACCAGTTGATCCGGTACGCGCGCTTCTGGGAC
>Ga0207703_10001249_pt1 | contig 23830 bp, 19 predicted proteins | sample KBSSwiS12_FD_184304 | JGI IMG/M metagenome (GOLD analysis project Ga0207703, IMG submission 184304) | Switchgrass rhizosphere microbial communities from Kellogg Biological Station, Michigan, USA - KBS Switchgrass S1-2 (SPAdes) (version 2) | ecosystem: Host-associated > Plants > Roots >...
CGGTCGCCACCACCACGATCCTGCCGTTCAAGAACTACGGCGCCAGCGTTTCCGGTCCGATCATTAAGGACAAGCTGTTCTTCGCGGGCTCCTACGAATATCTGTCAGAGGGCGCGGCCAACACCTATGGCATCGCCTCCTCCTCGGCGGCGAACATTGTCCCCAACCTGAGCCAGGCGCAGGTCGATGATGTGATCTCGCGCTTCGGTGCGGCCGGGTACGACAAGTACAATGTCGGCAACATCCCCACCACGATCGCGGAGGTCGATAAGAAATATTCCGCCAAGCTCGACTGGAACATCATGGATGGCCAGCGCTTTTCGGTGTCGTATATCCACCACGAGAACACGCTGCCCAACTTCGGCAACGGCGCCGCGACCGGCAGCAGCAGCGCTACCACGCCGTACATCCAGCTTCAGTCCAACCAATACAGGCTGACTGAATTCACCAACGCCTTTTCGGGCCAGTTGAACTCGCAGTGGACCGACAACCTGTCGAGCGAGGTCCGCGTCGCCTATAAATATTACAAGCGCGGCCAGGACCCGTATTTCGGCCCCGATTACGCTCAGTTCGCGGTTTGCGAAGACGTTGGGCCCACGACCGAGGTTTATGCGAACGTCGAGGCGACCCGCTGCGGTACCGGCGTGCCGATCGTGCGTTTGGGACCGGACACACCGCGTCAGGCCAACCAGTTCAACAACAAGCAGCTTACCGTCAACACGAACCTGCAGCTGAAGGCCGGCGACCACACGCTGAAGCTGGAAGTCGACCGGTTCCACAGCCGGGTCTACAACTTGTTCTCCTTTGGCGGTGCCGCGGTGTCGGCCGGTTCGACCGGCGGCGCCAGCGGCGCGTATTACTTCGATTCGCTAAGCCAGTTCAGCAACCGTCAGGCGAACGAGTATGTGCTGACGGACAGCACGACCGGAAACAAGAACGATGCCTTTGTAAACTGGGCTTACACCATGTACACCTATGGTCTCCAGGACACCTGGAAGCCGAGCTCGAAGTTCACCGCGACTCTCGGGGCGCGCTTCGATATGTATGATGGCGACAAGGTCCCGACAAACCCGGTCTTCGCAGCCCGCTATCCGGGCCTGACCAACATGGGGTCGTATAACGGCCACGTCAAACTGCAGCCGCGCTTCGGCTTCAACTGGTCGGCGACGCCCGAGCTGCGCATCTCCGGCGGCGCGGGCCTATTCGCCGGCGGCCTGTCGGACGTGTTCATGTCGAACAACTTCTCGAACAGCGGCGTGGCCATCAACTCGACCGGCGCCACGATTGCGAGCATCGACATCCTGCGCAGCGGAGGCACCCCCGCGGCACCGATCTGCATCGATCGCGCCAACCCGCAGAACTCGATCTCGAACGCGCTCTGCGCCGCCGCACTGACCGGCTTCACCGGTAGTACACCGCCGGCAGCGGTGATCGCGTACCTGAAGACCATTACCGGCTCGCCCACCGTTTCGACCAACTCACTCGATCAGAACTTCAAGCTGCCGGCACAGTGGAAGTACAATCTGTCGGCCAACTGGCATCCCCATTTCGGCGACTCGCTGCTTGCCTCCGGCTGGAGATTTCGTGCCGACATCCTGTATTCCAAGGCCCAGCAGGCGGTGCGCTGGATCGACCTGCGCGACATACCGCTCGTCGCCAATGGCGTGGCGCAGATCGCGCCGGACGGTCGTCCGCGCTACGGCGTCCTCGTCAATGGCAGCAACTACGACATCCAGCTGACCAACACGACCAAGGGCCGCGCGATCATCCTGGCATTCGGTGCGGACAAGGAACTGGGCGCTTTCCACTTCAGCACATCCTACACCCATCAGGACGTGAAGGACGTGGCTGGCATTCTGACCAGCTCGACCGTCAGCAGCTCCTATGGGATACCGACGTCTGATCCCAACTCCGGCGGCGACTATGGCCGCTCGTCGTTCGAGGTCACGCACACCATCCGCGCCAACCTCGACTTCAAGCACAAGTTCTTCGGCGACAACGAGACCCGGTTCGGGGTCAATTGGGAGCTGCGCTCGGGCCAGCCCTTCTCGCTCACGATGAACGACAACACGTCGGGGGCGAACGGCCGCGCACTTGTCTTCGGCACCACGCAGAACACCTCCGCGAATCTGCTCTACGTGCCGAACTTCAGCCTTACACCGAGCACTACGGCCTCGACGACGCAGGGTGTATCCGGCGCGCTGACGCAATATGGCAATGTGATCTTTGCCAACGCGGCGACCCTTGCCTCGATGCAGGCGCTGGTCAACGGCACGGTGCTGAAGGATTATCAGGGCAAGATTCTGCCGAAGAACAAACTTACGGGGCCCTGGTACAACAAGGTTGACCTCAACTTCGCTCAGCAGGTGCCGTTCTTCCACCACAGCCATTTCACGGCGTTGCTCAGCGTCGAGAACTTCCTGAACATGCTGAACCGCAATTGGGGCACGTACCAGGACTTCGGTATCAGCCAGACCGTGATCAACGTCACCTGCCAGACTCCCGCCGCGGGCAATGCCCAGACGTGCCCGGCCTATGTCTATTCGACCTATTCGGCGCCAAAGACGCAGAGCTTCTCCAAGCCTTCGTTGTACGCGATCCGCGCCGGCGTCCGGTTCGACTTCTAAATCGCGCCGCCCAGCTGGGCTTTTGGGGCCGCCATTCTTTCGGGCATGGCGGCCCCTTTTCTTTGGAGCGGGGTGTGCTTGATCTGGGCCGACTCTCCATCTTCCTGCTTCCCCGGCGAAGGCCGGAGCCCAGTCGGGGGACGATCGTGGCAACGCGCTACGCGCAGTTACAACAGCCTTTTCAACTGGACCCAGTTCCGGGTTGAACATGCCCCGCATGTTCAAGGCCTGCGTGTTCAGGGGACCCATTTTCAGGGTCCCCATGTTCAGGGTCCCCATGTTCAGGGATCGTCCGGAGGACGATCCGACCCGGAACTCTTCGCCGGGGAAGTGAAGGGGGGATTTGGCGCGAACTCGATGGCTCGGATTAAACGCGGCACGCTTTGGAAGAGCAGATCGGGCGAGCGTCGTCGAGCGTCTCCCGAGGCCTGCGAAATCCGCAGCGAGGATTATGGGGCGGAGGCCGATTTCGCCGCGCTCAACACCCATTTGCTCGCTTAGGGTAAGTCGCTGGGCGCCGGCGCGACGGCGTCCGAATTGGCCAAAACAGATCTGGTGATCGCCGGAGCGGACACGCGACCGAAGATGAAAAAGGCTCCGGAACTGGTAGGTTAGCGTCATAGACGAAGCCGGCTGAGCCGAAATCGTCGCCACCGCGGGGTGATGCCTTTTTGCAACGCAGCATGAGGGAATGCTGCGCCCCACTTGAAGATTCCCCTGTGTCATTTATCCGAAATAATCGAGTCGCATGGGGCCAGCGACGGTGAACACCACCGAGCTATCCGCGACTCAGCCTCAAAGGGGAAAACCATGCGAAATAATCTGTTTGTAGGAGTCGCGTTGAGCGCCCTCATGCTGCCGGGCGCCGCTTTCGCGCAGTCGACCGGTTCCGTTGACTTCGACCAGGGCGACATCGTCGTCACCGCGGCGCGCGCCAGCACTGGCGTCGGCGGCGTGCAGATCCCCGATTCTTCCAAGGCCAAGGGCGTCCTGACCCAGGAGTTCATCGCCAAGCAGACGCCAGGCAATTCGATCCTCGACACGATCAACTCGCTTCCCGGCGTCAGCTTCCAGAACAACGATCCGTTCGGCTCGGCCGGCGGCACGCTCAGCATTCGCGGTTTCGACGCAAGCCGTATCGCGCTGACCTTTGACGGCGTTCCACTGAACGACACCGGCAACTATGCGCTCTATTCGAACCAGCAGCTCGACCCCGAGCTGATCGAGCAGGTCAATGTGAGCTACGGCTCGACCGACGTCGACAGCCCGACCGCGGCCGCTTCCGGCTCGACCGTCAATTATCGTACCATCGTCCCGACCGACAAGTTCGGTGCACGGCTGGAAGGTTCGGTCGGTGACTATAATTTCTTCCGCGTCTTCGGCATCGTCAACACCGGCGAGTTCACGCATTGGGGCACCAAGGCCTGGATTTCGGCGAGCCATGCCGAAAACGACGTCGTGTTCAACGATTTCGGCAAGATCCGGAAGGCGCAGTACAACGCGCGCGTCTATCAGCCGATCGGCAGCAACGGCGACTTCATCTCGATCTCGGGCAACTACAACGTCAACCGCAATAATTTCTTCGGTTCTGCGCCGCTGCGGTATGACACGACTATTCTCAATGCCGCGGGTGTTGTCACCGGCACGCGCACCCCAGGTACCGGCTCAAGCAATCGCTTCCCGTTCAATCGCGACGAACTGCCCTACAGTGTTCCGCGCTGCCAGATCAACACGGTCGCGCGTACTGGCCTGGCGGACAACCCCAACAGCTGCGGCACCACGTTCGACGAGCGGTACAACCCTTCGAACACTGGCAACATTCGTGTCAGCTCGCGGTTCACGCTGGCGCCTGGTCTCATCCTGACGGTCGAGCCGAGCTTCCAATATGTGAAGGCGAATGGCGGCGGCACGGTGACGCTCAAGGAAGCGACCAAGACCGTCGGCAGCGTCGCTTATCAGGGGTTCGTCGGTGGCAGCTACTATGCCGGCCGCGATCTCAACGGCGACGGCGATCTCCTCGACGGCGTCATCGAGCTGGCACCGAGCCAGACGGTTACGCATCGTTACGGCCTGATCTCGTCGCTTCGCTACGACATCAACGACGACAACTCGATCCGCATCGCCTATTCGCACGATTATGGCCGCCATCGTCAGACCGGCGAACTCGCGCCGCTTCAGCTGAACGGATTCCCGACCGACGTTTTCCCGATCAACAACCCGGTGCTGAGCGCGAATGGACGGATCATCGAGAAGCGTGACCGCCTGTCGTTCGCGGTCCTCGATCAGGTCTCCGGCGAATATCGCGGTACCTTTGGCGGGCTGACCGTAAATCTCGGTGTCCGAGCACCGTTCTTCAAGCGCAACCTCAACAACTTCTGCTTCACCACTTCGGCAAGTGGCTTCGTCGACTGCCTTGGCCGCGGCAATACCGCTGACAATAGCACCTATGCGGCGGCAGCAGCGAACGCGACCTTTGCCGCTCCGCAGACACGTCAGTTCACGTATAACCGTGTCCTGCCGAACGTCGGCGCGACCTATAAATTCGCGGATCACTTCACTGCCTATATAAACTACTCGAAGGGCTTGCAGGTCCCGGGAACCGACAACCTGTATCAGAGCTTCTTCTACCCACTGAGCAATCCTGCCGCACACCCGGTGCCGGAGACGACCGACAATTTCGACGGCGGCCTGCGCTATACGTCGAGCAAGATCCAGGCGACGATCAGCCCCTGGTTCACGCGCTTCACCAACCGCCTTGCCAGCGCATATGATGTTACGACGGATCAGACGATCTATCGCAACCTCGGCCGCGTCGACAAATACGGCATTGACGGCAGCTTCTCCTACCGTCCGATCCGTGAAGTCACGATGTACATCTTCGGGTCGTATTTGAAGTCCGAGATCAAGAATAATGTCGAACTCGGCAAGTGCACCGTCGCGGCCGGCGTCTGCACCGCAGCAGACGTGACCGCCAAAACCCCGATCTATGCACTGACTGCCGGCAAGCGCGAGTCCGGCGCGCCGGTCTACACCTTCGGTGGCCGCCTGCAAGGCGACCTCGGACCTGTCGAGCTTGCAATTCAGGCAAAGCGAACCGGTTCGCGCTATTTGAACGACCAGAACCTGCCGAACCTGCAGTGCACGTCCGCCTTGGTGAACCAAGCCTGCCCGACAACTGCCGTCGTCTACCAGGTATATCCGGCAAAGACGCCGGCCTATACGCAGGTCGATCTCGACGCGCGCCTGAAGATGTCTTGGGCTGGCCTCAACGACACGACCTATCTGCAGCTCAACGTGCAGAACCTGTTCAACACCTATTATGTTGGCGGGTTCACGGGCGGCTCGACGACGCAGTTCAACGTGCCGTTCGTCCAGATCGGTTCGCCCCGCGCCTTCATCGCGACGCTCAACGCTCAGTTCTGATCGTCGCCTAACGGCAAAAAATCGGCCGCCGTCCTTCGGGGCGGCGGCCTTTTTTGTGAAGGAAAAATCGCGGTTCGATTCAACCCGCCGCCAGGTTCGTCCATGCCGTCGCGATGGCCCGTCCCTCACACTACAAGCCCGACTTCGCTCGCCAGGCGCAGCTCCTCTGCCGCCTCGGCGCCGGGAATGCGGATCTCGCCCGCATCTTCTCGGTCAGTCTCGCCACGCTCTATCGCTGGCTGAATCGATATCCCGAATTCGCCGGCGCCGTCGCTGCCGGCAAGGCGTTTTCCGAATCCCCGGTCCAGACCTCACTCTATCGCCGCGCGATCGGTGGCGACTATCGCACCGCGCGGGTGTTCAAACTTCGTGGTCGCGAACCGGTGACCGACTATTATAATCGCCGCGTCCTCGCTGAACCACGGGCCGCGTTTCGCTGGCTGCACAATCGCCGCCCCGAAAGCTGGCGGGCACATGCACGCCCGGATACGGCGCAGAGAGATAGAATAGGCGCACCTGACCTCCCAAGAGAGACAGTCCGCGATATCGATTCTCATAACCCTCTCGCCATATGCGAGGTAGATTACGCACGGAATAGCGTCGCTTTACGCGACAAATCCGGCCCGATATCTTCAACCGTCTGGACAGAGAATGCGAATATCTATCCGATGCCGGACGGCGCTGCAAAAATCCAGGTGGACATGGGCTCGCAAAATAGCGCCTCTACTATGCGCCCTTCTTTCGCGATGTCGATTTTTACTTCAGCACCTCAACCCGGCACCTCATTCCGCGACCTTCGCATAAATGCTGTTGATCGGCCGCGCGAGAACGCGCCCCAGCATCGGCTCGAAGAAGCTGAGCGGCGCGCTCTCATAGGCCGGATCGAACGACGACTGATCGTATTTCTCGCAGAATTCGGCGCACGCCTCGAAATGCGGATGGCCCCGGTACATCTCGCGCTGGTCGCGGTCCATGCCGAGATAATGGAAGAAATAATATCCCTGGAACACGCCGTGCATATTGGCGATCCAGTGCACCTCTTCCGAGACGAACGGCCGGATCATCGCCGCGCCGATCTCGGGGTGGTTGAAGGTGCCGAGCGTGTCGCCGATGTCGTGAAGCAGGGCCATTACCACATAGCGCTCGTCGCGCCCGTCGCGGTGCGCGCGGGTCGCGGTCTGGAGCGAATGTTCGAGCCGGTCGACCGGAAATCCGCCGAAATCGCCGCTGAGCAGGTTGAGATGCGCCAGCACCCGGCCCGGCAGGCCCTTCGAGAAGTCGCGAAAATGCGCGCCGATGATGCTCCAGTCTTCCTGCGTGCCCTCGGTCATCGCGCTGAACTGCGCCTGATCCTGCTGCTCGGTCATTGCCTCTCTCTCCTCAACCCCTTCTCCCCCTGTGGGAGAAGGTGGCGCGTAGCGCCGGATGAGGGGGAGTCCGATACGACACATTCGCCTGTGTCCCCCTCACCCTTCCCATCGCTTCGCGACGGGCCCCTTCCCTCTCCCACAAGGGGAGAGGGAGAAAATGCGCGCTCCGTCTTCCTGCCCGTTCCTAACCCACTTTGCGCTCGCCTCCCAGCCGGGTTAAGAGCCGCCCATGGCGTTGCTCACCAAGCCCGCGATCTTCTCGCGGCCCTTCTTCGAAGACAAGAGCCGCGCCTTCTGGACGCTGCAGGCGGCGGGCTGGACCGGCTATCTGATCCTGCGGAGCGTCTCGAGCATCTCGAACGGCCCGTCGATCACGTCGATCGTGCCGGGCGTGCTCGAATCGATCATCGGCTATTGCATCACGCTGCTGCTCTCGACCCTGTACAATTATTATCGCCACCAGCCACGCATCGCCGCCGTGGTGCTCACCATCCTCACCCTTGCCGCGGCGACGGTGCTCTATGCGGTGCTCGACGCCTTCTCCTTCTCCTTCATCAGCCTCACCCGGCCAGGCCTCAACCTCAGCCTGGTGCTGGGCACGATCTTCATCAACTTCACCGTGCTTGCCGGCTGGTCGGCGCTCTATTTCGGGATCAATTTCTATCTGATCGTGGAGCAGCAGAGCGATCAGCTCGCGGCGCTGGGCAACCAGGCGAGCTCCGCCCAGCTGGCGATGCTGCGCTATCAGCTCAATCCGCATTTCCTGTTCAACACGCTCAACTCGATCTCGACGCTGGTGCTGCTCAAGCAGACCGAGCGCGCCAATGCGATGCTGAGCCGCCTTTCCTCCTTCCTGCGCTACACCCTCGCCAACGAACCGACCGCGCATGTCACGATCGCGCAGGAGGTGGAGACGCTGAAGCTCTATCTCGAGATCGAGAAGATGCGCTTCGAGGATCGGCTGCGCCCCAGTTTCGAGGTCGATCCGCGCGTCGCAAAGGCGCGTCTGCCCTCGCTGCTGCTGCAACCGCTCGTCGAAAACGCCATCAAATACGCCGTCACGCCCAAGGAAGAAGGCGCCGAAATCGCGGTGGTTGCGCGACTCAACGGGGATCGGGTGCAGATCGCCGTATCCGACACCGGACCGGGCTTGAATGAAATGAAAGCACGGCCAAGCCTTTCAACCGGGGTCGGGCTCGCCAATATAAAGGAGCGGCTCGCTCAGGCTTATGGGCCCGACCACCGCTTCGAGAGCCGCTCCATCCCCGGGGGCGGCTTCGGAGTCGAGATTGAGATTCCGTTCCAGCTCGATGAGCCGGTTAGAGAGGTGCAATGACGATTCGAACCATATTGGTGGACGACGAGCCGCTGGCGATCCAGGGGCTGGAGCTCCGCCTCGCCGCGTATGACGATGTCGAGATCATCGACAAATGCCAGAATGGACGCGAAGCGATCCGCAGTATCAAGACACACAAGCCCGATCTCGTTTTCCTCGACATCCAGATGCCGGGCTTTGACGGCTTCTCGGTCGTCCAGGGCCTGATGGAGGTCGAACCGCCTTTGTTCGTGTTCGTCACCGCCTATTCGGACCATGCGCTGAAGGCGTTCGAGGCGCAGGCGATCGATTATCTGATGAAGCCGGTCGAGGAATCCCGCCTCGCCGACACGCTTGACCGCGTCCGCCAGCGGCTCACCGAGAAGCGCGGCGTCGAGGAGGTCGATCGGTTGAAGGAAGTGATCGCCGAGATCGCGCCCGACTCCGTCGAGAACCTTACCGATCATGGCGATCAGGTATCCGCGAACCGCTTCGAGAAGCTCATCAACATCAAGGATCGCGGCCAGATCTTCCGCGTCGATGTCGACACGATCGAGCGAATCGATGCTGCCGGCGACTATATGTGCATCTATACCGGCGACAACACTTTGATCCTGCGCGAGACGATGAAGGATCTCGAAAAGCGCCTCGATCCGCGCCGCTTCCAGCGCGTTCACCGCTCGACGATCGTCAATCTCGATCTGGTGAAAGAGGTCAAACCGCATACCAATGGCGAATGCTTCCTGGTGCTGGGCTCCGGCGCGCAGGTGAAGGTGTCGCGCTCCTATCGTGACGTGGTCGCGCGGTTCGTGCACTAAGGCGGTTCTCGAAAAGAGCGGGAGGGGATCGTGAACTACCGGTTTGACGCCTTCGCTGCACTCCATGTGCCGCGCGATCCCCTGATCCTGTATAATGCCTGGGATCCGGGCAGCGCGCGCGCAGTGGCCAGCGCCGGCGCCAAAGCGATCGGCACCGGCAGCTGGTCGGTCGCGGCCGCCCAGGCTTATGGTGATGGCGAGGCGCTGCCGCTCGAACTGGCGCTGGCCGGCGCGGCGCGGATTGCGGGCGCGGTCGATCTGCCTGTCTCGATCGATTTCGAGGGCGGCTATGCGGTCGAGCCGGCCGCGGTGGCGGTGAACGCAACGCGGCTGGCGGCGACCGGCGCGGTCGGCTGCAATTTCGAGGACCAGGTGGTCGGCGGCGAGGGCCTTCATCCCGTCGATTTCCAGGTTGACCGGATCAAGGCGTTCCGCGCCGCGACGGGCCGCGACTTCTTCATCAACGCCCGTACCGACATCTTCCTGCAGAACCCGCCCGCCACCCATGACGAGGCGAAAGCTGATGACGCGATCGCACGCGGCCTGGCCTATGCCGCGGCCGGGGCGAGTGGCTTCTTCGTGCCCGGCCTGATCGATCTGGCGCTCCTTGCAAAGGTCTGCGCAGCGGTGCCGATCGCGGTCAATTTCATGGCCTTTCCCGGCGCGCCCGGCACCCGCGAGGTCGCGGCGACCGGCGTGGCGCGAATCAGCCATGGCCCCAATCCGTACCGAACCGCGATGGCAGCGCTCACGGCTGCGGCACAGGCGGCGTTCGACTGGCAATAGCGCCGCGTCGCCGGGTGCGATTCAACCCCGGGCGATCCTGCTGTAACGCGCTTCAGATGTCGGCTTTATCATCCCCGGCGTCGGGCGCTGGATTCTCGAACCAGGCCTCGACAGGCCCGCTCAGCTTGAGCGCAAGCGGCTGGCCGTGGCGATCAACCTTCTTGCCGAGCGCAACGCGGATCCAGCCTTCGGAGATGCAATATTCTTCGACATCCTTGCGCTCAACGCCCTTGAAGCGGATGCCGATGCCGCGCGTCAGCAGCTCCTCGTTGAAGAACGGGCTGCGCGGGTTGGATGAAAGCCGGTCTGGCGGTGTGTCGGTCATGGCGCGGGCTCATGGCGCAAAATCGCCCGCGATGCCAGTGTTCGCTGCGCAAAGCTCGGCAAACGCTGGCATCAAGCCCGCGCGGCGCCTGAGCGTCTCAATCCCGGATGCGCCAGCATCCTCGGGATTGCGAACTGCGCCAGCACCCAAACGAAAACGGCGTGGCTTTCGCCACGCCGCCTCGTTCATGCCATCGTCGCCCTTAGCGGCAGACGCGGACCCGTACGGGCTCATCATAATAGGGATCCCAGCGCCGCTCCACATAGCAATGCGGATAGCGCCGGCGATACTCATAGGCATAATAGCCGTCGTTCGGATAATAGCCGTGGCTGCGGTAATAGCCGTCGTCATAATAGGGATCATAGCCGCGCTGGCGGTAATAGACCTCGCGATCGCGGCTGTTCGACGCGATGGCGGCGCCGATCGCAAGGCCGGCGATGCCGGCGACGATGGCGGGGCCCGCATCGTCATGGTGGCGATAATAGCGATAGCGCTGTGCATCCGCAGGCGCCGCGGTGGAGAGCGCAGTCGCGGCAAGCGCCACGCCGAGCCCGACTTTCTTGAACATGCTGTTCATCTCGAACCTCCTCAATTCAGCTTGCCCGATTCCGCGTCAATGGAGAAACGCGGGGATTGCCAGCTTGTTGCAAGCGATAGACGAGTCGGTCTGAACCACCCCGGAATGCGTTGTTTAGGGGGCATTCAGCGTCGCCGTCCGTCGCAGCTGTGGCTCGACGGCACCGCCGCCACGCGGCATCATCGGACAAGCGACACACCTTGAGGGGAGATCATATGGCATATTGGCTGCTGAAGTCGGAACCCGAAAGCTATAGCTGGGACGATCTGCTGCGCGAGGGCGAGACGGAGTGGACCGGCGTGCGCAATCCGGCCGCGGCGTTGCACCTGAAGGCGATGGCGGTCGGCGACCGCGGGCTCTTCTATCACTCGGGCAAGGAAAAGGCCGCGGTCGGCGTGATGGAGATCACCCGTACCGCCCAGCAGGACGGCGACGAGCCGCGCTGGGTTTCGGTCGCTGTGAAGCCGGTCGCGCCGCTCGCAAAGCCGGTGACGCTCGCGGCAATGAAAGCCGAACCGAAGCTCACCGGCATGGAAATGCTCCGCCAGTCGCGACTCTCGGTCAGCCCGGTCAGCGACGCGGAATGGGCGGTGCTGACCGGAATGGCGAAGGCCTGATGCTCAGGCCGCCTGTTTGGCGCGCGACGCCTTTTTGCGCTCGTGGGGATCGAGGTAGCGCTTGCGCAGGCGGATCGACTTGGGCGTCACTTCGACCATCTCGTCGTCGTCGACATAGGCGATGGCCTGTTCCAGCGTCATCTTCTTCGGCGGGGTCAGGCGGATCGCGTCGTCCTTGCCGCCCGAGGCGCGGAAGTTGGTGAGCTGCTTCGCCTTCATCGGGTTGACCTCAAGGTCATCCGTCTTGGCGTTCTCACCAACGATCATGCCCTCGTACAGCGCCTCGCCGTGCCCAACGAACAGGATGCCGCGCTCCTCGAGCGGGCCGAGCGCATAGCTGTTGGCTTCGCCCGAACCGTTGGAGATCAGCACACCGTTCTTGCGGCCCTCGATATGGCCCTTGTGGGGGCCGTATTTCTCGAACAGCCGGTTCATGATGCCGGTGCCGCGCGTATCCGACAGGAATTCGCCGTGATAGCCGATCATGCCGCGCGAGGGCGCGGAGAAGGTGATGCGAATCTTGCCGCCGCCCGAGGGCCGCATATCGGTCATCTCGGCCTTGCGCAGGTTCATCTTCTCGACGACCGTGCCCGAATATTCCTCGTCCACGTCGATGATGACGGTCTCATACGGCTCGGTCTTCTTGCCGTCCTCATCCTCGCCGAACAGCACGCGCGGGCGGCTGATGCCGAGCTCGAAGCCCTCGCGGCGCATCGTCTCGATCAGCACACCGAGCTGGAGCTCGCCGCGCCCGGCGACTTCGTAGCTGTCGCGGTCGGCAGCTTCCGTAACCTTGACCGCAACATTGGACTCCGCCTCGCGGAACAGGCGGTCGCGGATCATGCGCGAGGTCACCTTGGTGCCCTCACGGCCCGCCATCGGCGAATCGTTCACCGCAAAGCGCATCGACAGAGTCGGCGGATCGATCGGCTGGGCGTGGAGCGGCTCGGTAACCGAGGTGTCGGCGATTGTGTCCGACACGGTCGCGACGGCCAGGCCGGCGAGCGAGATGATGTCGCCCGCCTTGGCCTCATCGGCCGGCACGCGCTCGAGCCCGCGGAAGGTCATGATCTTGGAGGCGCGGCCGGCCTCGACCACCTTGCCGTCATTGTTCAGCGCGTGGATCGGCTGGTTGAGCTTCACGGTGCCGGAATTGACCCGGCCGGTAAGGATACGGCCGAGGAAATTGTCACGGTCGAGCAGGGTCACCAGGAAGGTGAAGGGCGCATCGACATCGACCTTGGGTGCCGGCACATGGCTGACGATCGTCTCGAACATCGGGGTCAGCGTGCCTTCGCGCGCATTCTCGTCCGTCGAGGCATAGCCATTGCGGCCCGAGGCATAGAGCACCGGGAAATCGAGCTGCTCGTCAGTCGCCTCGAGCGAGACGAACAGATCGAACACTTCGTCGAGCACTTCCTGGATGCGCGCGTCGCTGCGGTCGACCTTGTTGACCACCACGATCGGGCGCAGGCCCAGTGCAAGCGCCTTGCCGGTCACGAACTTGGTCTGCGGCATCGCGCCTTCAGCCGAATCGACCAGCAGGATCACGCCGTCGACCATCGAGAGGATGCGCTCGACCTCGCCGCCGAAATCGGCATGGCCGGGGGTGTCGACGATGTTGATGCGGGTGGCGACGCCGGCGCTGTCGATCCACTCGATCGACGTCGGCTTGGCGAGGATCGTGATCCCGCGCTCCTTTTCGAGATCGTTCGAATCCATCGCACGCTCTTCCACGCGCTGATTGTCGCGGAAGGTGCCAGACTGGCGGAAGAGCTGGTCGACCAGCGTGGTTTTGCCGTGATCGACATGGGCGATGATCGCCACGTTGCGGAGGCTCATAAGGGGGTCCGGTGTTTTAAGAGAATAAGGTTGGGCGCGCCGATAGCGCAAATGCTGCGCCGCGGAAAGGGTGGAAGTCCGATGCCCGCAAACAGCCCGTCGCGGAGACGCCGCCAGATCGAGTCATTTTCGCTGCGTTAACCCTTTCGTTACGCCTCAGCCTTCAATATGATCGCAAGCGGGGGGTCGCATGAAGCTGGTAGAATTACTCCACAATTTCGTCGACGGCGTAGGCCATTCGCCAATCTCACCTGACGCGTCGCGCAGTTCAAAAACCCAGCAGCCGCCGAAAAGGCCGCGACCTGCCCGGATCAACGATTTCTCTCGCCGCCAGGTGCTCAGCAATGTGACCAAGGTGATGGTCCAGGCTCGAGAAACCGGCCCGCGCGCCGATCTGTGCTGGCTGCTCGCCGATGCTGAAGACAAAATCCTGCTCGTGATGCAAAGCGGCAAGACGATCGACGAAGGTTTTTTCGACTGGATCTGCAATAGCCCGGGCTTTGACAGGACAGCGATCCGGCGCGCGATGCGGTCGACCCGCAAGGCACGCTACACAGTCTGGCAGCATGGCGTAGTGTCCGAAAAAGCGCCGAAGACGCGCTGACGCGCGTATCGTTCGACAATCCCACCGAAACAAAGCCGCTTGCGCACACCTCCGCGCCGGTGCAAATTGACAACGTTAGCAATGGTCTTTGGCAGCCTCATGGCGGGCGGTACGAAGGCGTCAGGGAGGGGTTCAATGAAGCAGCGTTTCAGCCTTGTCGCTATTGTCGCGCTGTGCGCGGCAGGATGCAGTGGAGGCAACGCGACGGCGGCCCCGGCTCCCGCGCCCGCCCCGGCGCCGTCCGCGACACCGACATCCGCTCCCACCCCGACCCTTCCAGTCTTTGTACCCATAGCCGCCGCGCGGCCGACCACCGGAATTGCACTGCCTCTCGGCAAGTGCGTCAATATGGCCAATCATCTCGAGCCACCGAATGAGGGTGATTGGGGCCGCGCAATCGCCGACGACGATTTCACCATCATCAAAGCCGCCGGCTTCGCTACCGTACGCCTGCCGGTGCGCTTCTCGGGGCACGCCCTGGCCGCCGCGCCCTATACGATCGACGCGGCATTCATGGCGCGCGTCCATCATGTCGTCGATCTCGCGACCACCGCCGGGCTCAACGTCATCATCGACATGCACAATTATGACGAGCTGTTCTCGGACCCTGCCGGCAATACGGAGCGCTTTGCCGGCCTGTGGAAGCTGGTCGCCGCCGATTTCGCCACCGCGCCGACCAGCGTCTGGTTCGAACTGAGCAATGAACCGCATGGCAAGCTGACGAACGCGAACCTGCTGGCAGTCTTCAATCCGGCGCTCGCTGCGATCCGGCTGACCAACCCGACCCGGCCGGTGATCGTCGGCGGCGAGGGCTATAGCGGCATCGGCGGGCTGGCAACGCTACCGATGCCGACCGATCCCAATGTCGTGCCGACCTTCCATTCCTATGATCCGTTCATGTTCACTCATCAGGGCGCAACCTTTATCACGCCGACGCCCCCGCTAGGCCGGGCCCTTGGCAGCGCGGCCGATATCACCGAGCTGAACAATAACCTCCAGGCCGTCCAGAATTTCATGACGCGGACCGGACGCGTGCCGTTCATGGGCGAATATGGTGCGAACGACGATCCCGCGATTCCGGTGAGCGAGCGGATCAAATATTATGGCATGATGACCTCGGCCTATGCGTCGATCGGTGTGCAGAGCTGCGCCTGGGGCTATACCAACACCTTCAAGCTGCGCGATCGCGACCATTGGGTCCCGGGACTGGTCGAAGCGCTCCAGACCACGACGACGCTTCGCTAAAGCCTCTGCTCGAAATAGCGCCCCGGGGTGACGCCGAACACGCCGCGAAACGCCGCGACGAAAGCGCTCGGCGTCGTATAACCAGCCGCGGCGGCTGCCTGTTTGACACTCGCGCCCGAACCGAGTCGCTCGAGTGAGGCGAGCAACGCGCCGTGCCTCCGCCAGCGGCCGAGGCTCATGCCGGTTTCGGCGACGAAGCGGCGCTCCAACCCCCGGACGCTGAGCCCCACCGCGCGCGCGATGGCGGGGATCGCCGCGTCGGCGCCATTCGAGAACAGCCACGCCGCAGCGCGACGGGTCGCGTCCGATTGCGGCTCGGGCAGATCGAAAGGTGGAGCCGGCGAGCGGCGCATTTCGTCGAGCAGCACGGTCGCAAGCGCGGACTCGATCGCATCGCGCCGATCGACCATGCCGATTGCAACCACGCGCAGGATCAGCTCGCGCAGCAACGGGGAGATAGTAACGGCGACGCACGCCCCCGGCAGATCGGGAACGCAGCCGGGCACGACGTAGATGGTGCGAAAAGCGCTGTGGCCCGACGCCCGAATGGCGTGGCGGATACCAGCCGGCACCCAGACTCCCCAGCTCGGCGGCACGATCCAGGACCCGCGCTCCGTCGTGATCGACAGCACGCCGCCCGTCGCGTGGATGAGCTGGTGCCAGTCATGCGCATGTTCGTGGATCGTCTGGCCAGGCGCGAGATCGGAGGCGGCGCTGCGCACCACCAGGTAGGGCTCGTCAGCCGCCGTACGACGTTTTTGCGACATTCATTGGCTGAGTAGCGCTATTGCGGCTCACCCGCCAGCGCGGCAGGATGCACGCATGCCAGCCAACCTCGCCTCCTTCGCCATCCATGTCGACGATGTGGACCGTGCCCGCCGCTTTTACGAAGCCGTATTCGGCTGGGAGTTCGAGCCCTGGGGGCCGCCCGGTTTCTATCTGATCCATACCGGGGACGAGGCTTCACCCGGCATCCAGGGGCTGATGCACAAGCGCCAGGTGCCGCGCACCGGCACCGGCCTAAACGGCGTCGAGCCAAGCTTCGCGGTCGACGATATCGATGCGATCGCCGCTCTGGTCGAAGCCAATGGCGGGACCATCACCTTTGCCAAGGGCGTGATCCCGACAGTCGGCGCGCTTATCCGTTTCCTCGATACCGAGGGCAACGATATCGGTGCGATGCAGTACGAGACACCGCCGCACACCTGATCGGCGCGGAACTCAGGGCAGCAACCGCACCATCACTACACCATGCGGCGCGACAGTCGCCGAGAAGCTGCCCGACACGCGGCCGAGCGACTTGTGTGCCCACAGATCCCGCACTTCCGCCTTTATCCCGCGCGGATAGCCGATTTCGGTCCAGTCGACTGCAATCGCGGCGGGCGCCGTACCCCGGTTGAACAGGATCACCGCGCGGCCACCATCCGCGAGCGGCCGCGCCCAGACTTCCTGATCGCCGGTCTTGCGGACGCGGTGGCCCTGCGCGCCGAGCGGATCCTGGTCGATCGCGATCACGTCCTTGTTGAGCAGGATCGCCGCAGTCTCCGGGCTCATATTCGCGACATCGTTTCCGGCCATCAAAGGCGCGGCCATCATCGCCCACAGGCTGAAATGGGTCCGATATTCAGTATCGCTCATGCCGCCATTGCCAATCTCGAGCATATCGGGATCGTTCCAATGGCCAGGGCCGGCGAAAGGCCAGAGCGGCTCATTCAGGTCGACGATATCGAGCATATTATGCGCCCATGAATGCGCCTGGTCCTTGCCGGTGTAACTATCCCAGATATCGCCCGTGGTGCGCCAGAGGTTGCCGATCTTCGCAGCCCATAGCCAGGGACGGTTCTGACCCCATTCGCAGATGCTGAAGGTGATATCGCGGCCCGTCGAGCGCAACGCATCCGCCATCAGCGCATAGGCTTCCTCGGCATTGCGGGTCCCGGTAAAGCACCAGTCATATTTCAGATAATCGACGCCCCACCGCGCATAGGTGAGCGCGTCCTGATATTCATGCCCCTGGCTGCCGGGGTGGCCGCCACAGGTCTTCATGCCGGCATCGGAATAGATGCCGAATTTAAGGCCCTTCGAGTGGATGTAATCGCCGAGTGCCTTCATGCCGGACGGAAATTTCCTGGCGTCCGCAGTGATGAAGCCATTTTCATCACGCGTGGCATGCCAGCAATCATCGATCACGACAAAGCGATAACCAGCGTCGCGCATGCCGTTCGATGCCATGGCATCGGCGACCGACCGCACCGTCTTTTCGTCGACATTGCAGGCGAATTTGTTCCAGCTGTTCCAGCCCATGGGCGGCGTGCGCGCGAGGCCGTTTGCGGTGCGCGCCGGATCGAGCGATGGCGGAATATGCTGGGGGTCGATCACGTCCTGTGCGGCCGCCGGCAACGCACCGAACAGCGAAGCGAGCATTGCCCAGACCAATGCCAGGTGCGCTATGCGCCGTATCCCTCGGATCATGATTCCCCTCTCCATCGAGCCTTCCGCTCGCGTGTAGCGACGACTCGGCTTGTGGCAACTGATTTATCATACTTACTGATAAACGTGACAACTGATTTATCATACTTACTGACAAACGCGGTTCGTGACAGGCGTATTAGTTCTATGATACACTTGAAGCGCGCTCGAATAGCCGTCATCTAGGCGACAACAGCGTGGAGACAGTGATGGCGACCGAAACCGAAACCGCGAACACCGATCTGGTGCTGACCCCGCCAGAGCCCGTTCCCGCCCTCGCGCCCGAAAAAGCGGTTGGGCTGGTGCCGGTTGACGATGCCAAGCGCACACAGCTTCAGGAGCGCGTCGAGACTTTCATCGACGATCTGGTCGCGCAGGACGTGAACAGCCCCGAATTCGGCAAGCGGGTCGACGCGATCAGCGCGATGGGCCAGAAGGAAATCCGCGAGGCGGCCGGACAATCGAACCGTTTCCTTGACCGGCCGGTCAAGGCGATGGACCAGGAAGGCAGTGTCGGCAGCGATCTCGCCGAATTGCGCCGCACGATCGAGGATCTCGATCCCGGCAAGCGCGGCGACCTGCTCGCGCCGCAAAAGCTGTTCGGCATCATCCCGTTCGGCAACAAGCTGCGCAATTATTTCGACAGCTATAAAAGCTCGCAGACGCACATCGCCTCGATCCTCAAGTCGCTTCAGGGCGGCAAGGACGAGTTGCTGATGGACAATGCCGCGATCGACGTCGAGCGCGCCAATCTCTGGAACGCGATGGGCCGGCTCGAGCAGATGATCGTGCTGTCCAAGACGATGGACGAGCGGCTCGAGGACAAGGCCAACGAGCTCGACCACACCGATCCGGCCAAGGCCAAGGCCATCCGTGAGAGCGCCCTCTTCTATGTCCGCCAGCGCACCCAGGACCTGCTCACCCAGATGGCGGTGACGGTGCAGGGCTATCTCGCGCTCGACCTGGTAAAGAAGAACAATGTCGAGCTGGTGAAGGGTGTCGACCGCGCCTCGACCACGACCGTCTCGGCACTGCGTACCGCGGTGACGGTAGCCCAGGCGCTGACCAGCCAGAAGCTGGTGCTCGAACAGATCACCGCGCTCAACACCACGACCGCCAACATCATCGATTCGACCGGCAAGCTCCTGAAGAGCCAGACCGCAACGATCCACGAACAGGCGGCGGGTGCGACCATCCCGATCGAGGTGCTGCAGCGCGCCTTCCAGAATATCTACGATACGATGGACACGATCGACGCCTTCAAGCTCAAGGCGCTCGATTCGATGAAGACCACGGTCAACCTGCTCGGCACCGAGGTCGAGAAGTCGAAGGGCTATATCGCCCGGGCCGAGGGTGCCGCGCAGAATGCCGGTGCCGGCGGCGAAACCTTCAAGCTGGAATCCGTGTAACATGACTGACGTTGACCAGTTGATCGCCCGCAGCACCGAGCTGATCGACCGGACCCGCGAGCGTGCCGAAGCGCAGCGCAGGATGCGTCGGCGGAACACCGGCGTCGCCAGGCGCGCCGGCCTCATCGTCAGCGCTGATCTAGCCATCGTGATCGCGGCGATCGTCGTTGGCTGGATCATGCCGCTCGGCATGGGCGGGGCGTTGCTCGTCTTCGCGCTGCTGGTCGCGGTGACTCTGCTGCTCGCCTTTGTTTCGCTCGAAGCGCCTGTGACGCCCGAGAAGCTGGTTCAGGTACCGCTGAAGGCGCTGCCGCTCAGGACCGAGCAATGGCTGGAGACGCAGCGCCCCGCCCTGCCCGCCCCGATGCAGACCCTGCTCGACGGGATCGGCCTTCGGCTCGAGACGCTCGCGCCGCAGCTCGCCACGCTCAGCGAACAGGAGCCGGCGGCAGCCGAGGTGCGCAAGCTGATCGGCGAGCAGCTACCCGAATTGCTCAAGGGCTATGCCCGCGTGCCGGAGCCATTGCGCGGCGTCGAGCGCAACGGCAAGACGCCCGATGCGCAGCTCGCCGAGGGATTGAAGCTGATCGATTCCGAGATCGGGGAAATGTCGGTTCAGCTCGCTCAGGGCGATCTCGACAGCCTTGCGACGCGCGGCCGGTTTCTGGAAATCAAATATCGGGACGACGGCGCGGCGGGCTGAGGCTTATTTGGCGGCCTCAACCGTCATCGTCCCCGGCGCCTCGCCGCGCATCGACACAGCGACTGCCTCGGCGGCAGCCATCACGCGCAGCACATTGCCGCCGGCGAGCTTGGCGACATCTGCATCGCTCCAGCCGCGCCGCATCATCTCGGCGAGCAGCGCCGGATAGGCGGAGACATCCTGCAAGCCGGCCGGCAGCTGGTTGCCGAGGCCGTCGAAGTCCGAGCCGATGCCGACATGATCCATGCCAGCGACCTTGGCGATATGCTCGATGTGGTCGGCGACCTGGGCGAGCGTGGCCTGCGGCTTGGGGTTGTCGAGCTGCCATTGCTTCAGCGCCGCATCGGCCTTGTCCGGCTGGCCGATATACAGCCCACCAAAGGGCGGTGCGTTGAGCCTGGCCTTTTCCGCCGCAAACTCCGCCGACCAATGCCGCGTGGCTTCCGACACATAGTCAGGCGCGAAATTGACCATGACGACGCCGCCATTCGCGGCAACGAGCTTCAGCACGTCATCGGGCACATCGCGCGGGTGATCGACCAGCGCCCGCGCGCTCGAGTGCGAGAAGATCACCGGCGCCTTCGACACCCGCAGCGCGCCACGCATCGTCGCCTCGCTGACATGGCTGAGATCGACCAGCATGCCGATGCGGTTCAGCTCATGCACCACCGCCTCGCCCTGGGGGGTAAGGCCATTGTGCTTCGGGTTGTCGGTCGCCGAATCGGCCCAGTCGATGGTGAGTGCATGGGTGAGCGTCAGATAGCCCGCACCGAGATCGTGATAGGCGCGCAGCACGGAGAGGTCGTCGGCGATCTGGCCACCGCCCTCCACACCCATCATCGAGGCGATCCTGCCGGCCTTGTGGATGCGCCGGACATCGGCGGCGGTGCGGGCGAGTTCGAAGGTATCGGGGTAGCGCGCGACGATGGCGCGAACGAGGTCGATCTGCTCCAACGTCTCCTTCACCTGTTCGAGCGGCGGCAGGGCGGGCGAGACGAAGACCGACCAGAATTGCCCGCCGACCCGCCCCGCGCGGAGCCGCTCGATATCGGTGTTGTAACGCTTCTCACCGGTCGCAGGCAGTCGCGTGAGGTCGACCGTCCAGCGCTTGTCGCCCTCCCGCTCCCGAAGCGTTTCAGCCCAGTCGTTATGGCCGTCGATGAGGGGCGTCGCCTTCAGGACGCGGGCGACCCTTGCCGCATAGTCGGGCTCGGCGGCGGCTGGGGTTGAGACGAGCGCAATGAGCGCGGCGGTGGCGAGGAGGGTAGAGCGCATTGTGACAGCGTACGAGGCCCATTCGGCGCGGGCAAGCGACTGCTCAGGCAGTGGCGGCGTTCGCCCGATCCGCGAGCCGCTCAACCGCTGCGGCATGGATACCCGGCGCAGTCGCAAGCACACCAAAGGCCTGCGCGCTCGGCGTGTTGAAGTGGAGCGGCTTGCCGAACGCGTCGCTCACCGCGGCGCCTGCCTCGCTGGCGATCAGCACGGCGGCGGCGATGTCCCATTCATAGCCCCAGCGGAGCGTCGCGACGAGATCGGCCTCGCCCGCCGCGACCATCGCGATGCGTAGCGCGATCGAATTGGGCTTGGCGATCGCGACCAGATCCTGATCGACCTTGGGCAGCACATCAGTCGGCACGCGGGCACCGGCAAAGATGGTGCGGTCGCCGGCACGGACCGGCGCGCCATTGAGCGTCGCCCCCTTGCCGGCCTCCGCGCGCCATACCTCGCCGCGCGCGGGCGCGTCGAGCACGCCGATCAGCGGCTGGCCGTCCTCCACCAGCGCGATCGAGACCGCCCAGCCCGGGCGGCCGCGCACGAAATCGCGTGTGCCGTCGATCGGGTCGACCACCCAGAGCCGCGACTGGGCGAGGCGATCGGCATTGTCGACCGTCTCCTCGGACAGCCACCCCGCATCGGGCAGCAGCGCATACAGGCGCTGCTGGATCAGCGCGTTGACGTCGAGATCGACCTCGCAGACCGGGTTGCCCGGGCTCTTTTCCCATTGCCGGAAATCGGTGCGCCATTTCGCCAGGGCGAGCGCGCCCGCCTCCCGCGCAATCTCCGCTATCGCGTCGGCGAGATGCTCAGCCACTCGCCACCGTCATTCCCTCGACGAGCAGGGTCGGTACGTTGGTGCCATAGCGGAATTCGAGATCATTGGCGGGGGTGAGGTTCAGGAACATATCCTTCAAATTCCCCGCGATGGTGAATTCGGCGACCGGCGTGGTGATCTCCCCATCCTCGATCAGGAAGCCGGCAGCGCCGCGGCTATAGTCGCCCGTCACGCCGTTGACGCCCATGCCGATCAACTCGGTCACGAAGACACCGCGCTTGATATCGGCGATCAGCGTTTCGGGCGGCACCAGACCGGGCGCCATATGGACGTTGCTGGTCGAGACGCCCGGGCTGCCGCTGGCACCGCGCGTGGCATGACCGGTCGGCTCGAGCCCGAGCTGGCGGGCCGAAGCGCTGTCGAGCAACCAGGTTTCGAGGACGCCGCGTGATACGATCTCGACCGGCGAAACCGGCAGGCCCTCGCCATCAAAGGGACGCGAGCGCAGGCCGTGCGGGCGGTGCGGATCGTCACAGATGGTGACGCCGGCCGGGAAGATCCGGGTGCCGAGCGCGTCGAGCAGGAAGCTGGTCTTGCGCGAGATCGCCTGGCCCGAAATGGCCCCGATCAGATGGCCGATCAGGCTGGAGCCGACACGCGGATCGAACACCACCGGCATCGCGCCGCTCGCGACCCGGCCGGGACCGAGCCGCGCCACTGTGCGCTCGCCGGCACGCTTGCCGATGATTTCAGCCGCTTCGAGCCGATCGCGGTGGCGCGCGGAATGATGCGCATAGTCGCGGACCATCGACCCGCCGGAGCCGGCGAGCACGCTTGCCGAGAGCCCATAGCCTGACGCCGCATAGGCCGCCGCGAAGCCGTGGCTGGTGGCGAGTGCCCAGATCGAGCGCGATGCGCTTGCGCCGCCGCCCTCGCTGTTCGTCACGCCGGCTACCGCCCGGGCCGCGTCCTCGGCCGCAAGCGCGGCTTCCTTAAGCGATTCAGGCGAGGCCTCGCCACCATCGTCGAGATCGAGCAGGGGAGGCGCGCCGTGTAGCAGGCGATCCTCGGGGGCGAGGCCGGCCCAGGCATCCTCGGGCGCCTCGCGCGCCATGGCGACGGCCCGCTCGGCGAGAACGGTGATTGCGTCACTCGAGAGATCGGAGGTCGACACGCTGGCCGAGCGGCGCCCGACAAAGACGCGCAGGCCGAGCTCGGCATTTTCGGAACGGCCGACATCCTCGAGCGCGCCGAGGCGGATCGAAACATCGAGCGACGTGTCGTCGGCGAAGACTGCATCGGCTGCGTCAGCGCCGGCGGCCTTGGCGCGGGCGACGATATCCTGAGCGCGATCGCGCGCCTGTTCTACGGTAAGCATGGCGCGGACTTAGGGATGCAAGGCCGCGACGTCAAAGTGCCCCCAACGTCAAAGTGTCGATGACACGCCGACGACCAGACAGGCCGCAAACATCAGGAAGCCGGCGAACCGGTTCGAGCGGAATCGAGCCAGCGCATTGTCGCCGTCATCCGGAACCAGCGTCGCGACCTGCCAGCCGAAATGGAGGGCGACCGGGAGCAGCGCCACGAGCGCGACCGGATCGGGGCGGATCAGCCAGATCGCCAGGGCCCAGAAGCCGAGCGCGC
>Ga0207703_10001250_pt1 | contig 23825 bp, 23 predicted proteins | sample KBSSwiS12_FD_184304 | JGI IMG/M metagenome (GOLD analysis project Ga0207703, IMG submission 184304) | Switchgrass rhizosphere microbial communities from Kellogg Biological Station, Michigan, USA - KBS Switchgrass S1-2 (SPAdes) (version 2) | ecosystem: Host-associated > Plants > Roots >...
GCATCCGGACGCGCAAAGGCAATGTGTCCCGCGCTGGCCGCCTTGGCCGAAGCGAAGGCATCAGGCGCAACCGGGGTGTCGAGCGCCCAATTCGACAATTCCAATACATGGCGCAGGCGCGCACGGTCGGTGAGGTACACGGCGTAGACGCGACGCGGAAGCTTGTCCTCTGCGCCGATCCAGATCTGCACGAACACGTCACCGGTCACGTACGCGACCATGTCCGTCGTCGTGCCGCCGACGATGTTCGACTGGCCGATATAGAACGCGATCTTCAGGCCATCGGCGATGTCCTTGTACGGATCGGGCACGATCACGTCGGTAAACGGAAAATAAATGGCCGCCGAATCATAGGCCGCCTGCAGCGCCGCATCGATCGTGGGCGGAGCGTCCGCAACGGCCACCAGATTTTCCGTCGGCGCGAATGCCATCAATGTGCAAGCTGCGACGATCCGCAAATTGAGCGATGGCGAAGCGGCGATGATGCCGATTCGCATCCGATCGAAGGCTGGCGTCACTGATCGCACCGCGCCGGCGCTTTTCTCGCGCGCGAGCAAGACGGCGGCGTCTTATCCCGGCGACGCCGGCGTGCAACTGGTATTGGCCGAAACGGCCTGCGACGCGCGTGACTATGATGCCTGCCTCGCCGCGGCCAACCGCGCGATCGGGGCAGAGCCGCATAACGAGAAGGCCTATGTGTTCCAGGGCCGCGCTTTGATGAGCGCGGCACGACGTGCGACGACACCGAACGTGGCGGCTTTTCGCGCGGCGCGAAAATCTTTCGTCGCCGCGAACCGCATTGATGCCGATGAACCCGAGGCGCTGGCGCTTTACTATCGATCGTTCGTGGAAGGTGGCGAACAGCCGACGGAGAATGCACGGGCGGCGCTGCGCAAGGCGCTGGACTTCGCTCCCGAAGACGGTGATCTGCGCTTCGAGGTCGCGATCGATTTTCTCCGGGCCGGCGAGAACGCCCAGGCACGGACGACCCTGCTCCCGATCGCCTATTCGCCCCATGGCGGTGAAGAGGTGACGATCGCCACGATGCTCGTGACCGCCATCGATAATGGCGACAAGGACGCGATCACCCGTTTTCTTCATCCGCCGACCAAAGATGACGGGAAAGACAAGCCAGCAAAGTAGCGGTAAGGCTGACAAGCCAGTCCGGCCACATCACCCGAGCGGACGAACATGATCCGATTGCTGCTTGCCGTTTTTTTCGCGACCTTTGCCCTCGCGCCCAACATCGCCCGCGCCGACGACATCTCCGCCGCCGGACGCGGCGTGGTGCGCGTCGTCACGGTGGCGATGGTCGACGACAAGGTGGTCGGCTTCGGCCATGGCAGCGGCTTCGCCATCGCGCCCAACCGCATCGTCACCAACGCCCATGTCGTCGAACTGGCCAAGCGCTACCCCGCCAATGTCGTGATCGGCATCGTGCCCTCGGAAGGCACGAAGAGCTATGAGGGCAAGGTCATCGCGATCGATACGGTGCGCGATCTCGCCATCATCCAGTTCAGCGGCGCGCATCTGCCGACGCTCGCGCTCTATTCGGGCCCGGTCGACGAGGGCAATGCGGTGACCGCGCTGGGCTATCCCGGCAATGTCGACCTCGCCACCGCGCAATCGGCGATCGACTATATCCATCCGCTGAGCCCGATCCGCTCCGAAGGCGTGTTCTCCGGCCGGCGCGCACTGTCGGGCGTCCAGGTGATGCTGCACACCGCCGGCATCGCGCGCGGCAATTCGGGCGGGCCGCTGCTCGATCCGTGCGGTCGGGTGATCGGCGTCAATTCGGCGATCACCCAGGCCGAGCAGGGCGACACGAGCTTCGGTTTCGCCATCGCCGATTCCGAGCTCACCGCCTTCCTGGCCCAGGCGAAGCAGAAATATGTCGCGCTGGGCTCGCCCTGCACCAGCATGGCCGAGTTGATGAAGCAGGACAGCGACGCGGACGCCCGCGCCAGGGCGGACGCCGATACCGCCCGACGCGAGACGGCGTCGAAAGCCGCCATCGCCCATGAGGCCGCGCTGGCCAGGGCACGCGACGACGCCCAGCGCGGCCGCGAGAACATCATCGCGCTGGCCGCGGTGCTGCTCGTGCTCGGCGCCTTGACGATCGGCGGCGGCGGCCTGCTCGAGGTCAAGGGCTTGCGGCGCGAGGCGATCTGGGTGTTCGCCGGTGGTGGCGTGATGCTGGTCGCGGCGGGGGTGGTGTTCTTCCTGCGCCCGAACAGCGAGCCGGTGCTGCCGCCCGACGCGCTGTCGACGCCGGTCGTGCCGGTGTCATCGACCGCGGCGATCGGGAAGATGGTGTGCAGTTACGTGCCCGAGCGCAGCCGCGTCGTGTCGACCGCGGTAGCCGATCTCAATCTCGACTGGGGCGCCGCCGGCTGCGTCAACGGCCGCACCCAATATGCCGAGAATGGCAGCCGCTGGGACCGCATCCTCGTCCCGTCGGACGAGCAGACCGTGTCGGTACTGCAGTTCGATCCGGCAACCCGCGCCTATGTCTCGATGCGCTATTTCCTGCCCGCCGCGCAGATGGACGCGCTGCGCAAGATTCGCGCCGGGGTGACGCTCAAGGCCTGTTCGACCGACGAGGCGGCGCGCGCCAACCTGTCGCAACAACAGGCCGCGCTGCGCACGCAGCTACCGACCTATCCCAATGAGAAGATCGTCTATGCCTGCCGCCCCGCGCGATAAGAGGCTGCTACGGCGCTGATTTATAAAAAGACTGTGGCGACCGTCCCTTTTCGATGCGCTTACAGCCGTTCATAAATCTGTAATAATCTTGGAAATGCCGGAAATTCATGTAATCGATCGGGCGGTTCGCCGCGATTGACGGTCCGACGATCGCGCCGTTCCGGATTATTGATTCGCCGGGGGGCCTAGCCATTACTGTTCAAGCCGTTCAGGAAGCCGAGCAAGGCGGAAGACTGGAGCGCATGATGTTCGCGCGCGTCACCGTCTGGAAGGTCCTGCTGGCGCTGATAATCTGGATCATCGTCACCCTTTTTCTGCTCGTCGCCGTGCGCAGCGCGGCCTTTGGCGGCAAGCGTTTCGGCGTGGTCGGTACGGCCGCGCTGACGGTCGCGTCGATGCCCGACACGGTACGCACGGCGCTCACCAAGCCCGACAATTTCGACATCCTTCGCGCCGAAGGACAGCATGATGCGCTGCCCGATGGCTTCAATGGCCGCGCCCGGGATTTCACAGATCCGGGTTTCCTGCTGATCGCACGATCCGATCCGGCACGGCGACGCTCGATCGTGCAGATCGTCCGCGCGCGGGACGGGAAAGTGCTGAAGGAATATGCGCCGGATATCCGGGCCATTCATGCCCAGTCGACGATGCGGTCGCCCCTGCTCTCGCTCGCGCAAAGCCGAAAGCCGCCCCGCTACCGCATGACCAATCCGTTCCTGTTGCCTGATGGCGGCATCGTCTTTCACGGCGAATCGCCGCTCGTGCGCGTCGATGCGTGCGGCAAGATCGTCTGGACGGTGGACGGCATTTTCAGTCATGCGATCGAACAGGATCGCGACGGCAGCTTCTGGGTTGCCTATACCAACCCCAACACGAAAGTGGCGAACGTCTCGCCACAATTCCGCGAGGACGAGATTGCGCATGTGTCGGCGGCGGGGAAAATCCTGAGCCTGACGTCGCTGGAAAAAATACTGCGCGACAATGGTATGGACCATTTGTGGCGGGCGCGGCCCTATTCCGACGATCCTTTTCATCTGAACGACATTCAGCCGGTGCTGAAGGACGGGAAATACTGGCGGGCGGGCGATCTGCTGATCAGCCTGCGCCATCTCTCGATGGTCATGCTCTACCGGCCCTCGACGGGGAAGATCATCTGGTCGCGCGACCATCCCTGGCGGATGCAGCACGACGTCAACATCATCGACGACCATCGCATCTCCATTTTCGACAACAATGTCGCATCGGCCTATCTGTTACCGGAGACGACTGTCGGCGCGGTGGCTGGTCATAGCCGTTTACTGGTGTATGATTTCGCGACCGATTCCGTCACTTCGCCCTTTGAGGGCGGGTTCGCGAAAGCCGATGTCCGCGCTTATCGGGAAGGTCGCGGAACGTTGTTGTCGAACGGCGACCTGTTCGTCGAGGAGAGTCCGTTCGGCCGGATGCTGCGCCTGAGCCCGGACAACAGGGTGCGCTGGCAATATGTCGATGCCGATGACAAGCGGCGGCGATACCTGCTCAACTGGAGTCGGTATCTGGAGCCGGATGTTTACACCAACTCAATCAAAGCGGGGATGACGGCCAAATGCACGTGAATATTCGTAACGCCTTTCTCGTCGCGGCGGCAGCCGTGCTGGCGACCACGCCGGTGGCGGCACAGGCCTATCTGGGACCAGGCCTCGGGATGGGCGCGATCAGTGTCGTCTTCGGCATTATCGGCTCCATCTTCCTCGCGATCGTCGGGGTCGTTTGGTATCCTTTCAAGCGGCTGCTGCGGAAGATGCGTCGGGCGAAGCAGGCCAACCATGCCGAGCAAGACCTGGCCTCGAAGTAGCCGCGTTGCTCGTCCTTTTTCTCGCGATCTTCCTGGCGCTGGAACTGGCACGTCGGCTGCCCTTGCTGGCATGCTTCCGCGCGCTGGGACGCCTGTCCACGCGCTCGGCCACCACGTTGAAGCGGCGTCGCGTTTCGGAATGGTGCAAGGAGCGCGCGATCCAGATTCTGTCGCGGCGAATGTTCATCGCCTCGGTGCGCGCGGGCCTGTTGCTGGCGCTGGTCGCGGCACCGATCGGCCTTGCCTTGTACCTCGATACGCTCGTTCCGCTCGGCGTTCGTCATGCCTTTCTCGATTGGCGTGAACGCCTCCTGCTACTCCTGCTGTGTGTCAGCTATGCAATCCTTCGATGGCAAATCAGACGGCGGCTACGGGCGGTTTGACCGCCTGCTGCACCAGCTCGCATTAGGCTTTTCTCCACTGCTCGAAATGTCCTTCGACATCGAGCGGATGTCTTACGCCGCGGCCGCGTCGAAGCTCAGCTGCGAAAAGCCGGTCTTCGTCACCGGCCTGGCGCGGGCGGGAACGACGGTCCTGATGCGGATGCTGTACCATGGCGGGAAATTCGCCTCGCTCACCTATCGCGACATGCCTTTTCCCCTTGCGCCGAATAGCTGGGCACGGCTGGGAACGCGTTCGAGCCGATCGATCGCGACAACGGAGCGCGGCCATGGCGACGGGCTCACCCACGACCTCGACACGCCGGAGGCGATCGAGGAAGTTTTCTGGCGGGCGTTCGAGGGCAATCGCTATATCGAAAGCGCCGGGCTCGCGCCCGTGCCGCCGGAAGGGGAAACGCTCGAAAGTTTCCGGCTGTTCGCTCGCCTCGTGCAGCTGCGCTATGGTCGCTCGCGCTATCTTTCCAAGAACAACAATAATGTCCTGCGGTTGCCCGGGCTGGTCAGCGCCTTTCCGGACGCGGTGCTCATCCATCCGTTTCGCGAGCCGCTGCAACAGGCGGCGTCGCTTCTCAACCAGCATCGCCGCGCCTGTGTCACCCAGACGGATGATCCGTTCCGACGCAAGTTCATGACCTGGCTGGGACACCGGGAGTTCGGCCTCGACCAGCGCCCGTTCCTGTTCGCCGACGCGCCGGCGCGTGACGGCGACCGCGAATCGATCAATTACTGGCTCCAGGCCTGGATCAGCGTCTATCGGTCCTTGCTGCGCCAGCCCGACCCGGTTTCCTCGCGGCAATTGTTCATCGACTTCGACCTGCTGTGCACCGGCGATACCCGGCTGCCGGCTGCCATGGCCGAGGCGATCGATGCCGAGGTTCTTCCGATGGACATCCTCGCGCCGCCCTCGCCCCACCAGGCGGCAGACGCCGATCCGTCACTGCTGGCCGCGGCGCAGGCGCTTCACGCGGACCTGCGCGCGCGATAGTCGTTTCGCGTCCGCTCGGAAGCCTGCTCGGCTGCCTCGTCAGGCGCTGGCCGCCGGCTGCGTCAGTGGACAGCGGACGTTCCGATGAGCGACTTGATCGGCCAACCTTGGGCCGGGTCCAACCAGTCCGCTATCGGGGGAAGGGCCGAGTTGACGCATACGGGCATTCCGCCCGGCGATGGGACGGGCCATTTCCGAAATCGGATGTCGTTCTTTGGGGCAAGAGAAGAGCATCGTCGATGCCGGCGTTCGAGCTCTCACCGTGATTTGAATCCTGGTGTGACCGCGCGACATCTGGATCGCCCGGTCCATCAGATTTCAGACCATCGCGGTATCGGCCCTCATTTCTTGACCACGGGCGTGATTTCCAGCCCATCCGGCTCGACGATATTCACGCCCGAGAAGACGAAGATACCGCCACGGAACTCGACCAGTTTGTAGTCCTTGTAACTGCCCAGATCGAATCCCCTCCACTTCAAAGGCTTGCCCATGAACGGGAGCAAACCGTTGGTGTCGAGCTTGGCTTCATCGTTCCGGGGAAAAGGCTGCGAACGATCGAGCAGCATCACGTTGACGGCAGTGTCAAGCTCGCTCGTCAGGACTTCCTTCAGACGGGCGCCGTTATTTTCGGTCAGGCTCGCAAGCGGCATCGCCTTACCTTCGCAGCAGAAATATTTGATCGTCTTGCCAGAGTCGCTGCCGGTCGCGACCTTCGTCTTCAGCACGATATAGGGGCGAATATCATCGGTCTTTTTGACGAACGTGAGCACGACATACGGCGTTACCGTCATCGTGCTGCCACCCGGCTGGGGCGTGAGCGTGAAGGCCGTCCGGAACCTGTCGCCCGCCATGATCGTGTTGGTCATGTCGATCGCCTTTGCCCGGACGTCGAAGCGCAGGTCATCCTCGACACTGCGGACCTTACCCGTGCCGGTCTCGGCGTTGATCGAACTCTGCACCAGCATGCCGACCACGCCGAACAGCACCCCGATCCCACCACCGCCCTGATATCCCGAGACAACGACGTTGCTGTCGGGGATTCGGTGGACGCCCATGGGAAGATCGCTCATCCCGTTCGCGCCCTTTTCCGAAAATACGATGGCCGTTGGGGCGGGTGAAGGTGCCGGAGCTGCGCCAGCCGGTCCTTGCGGAGGAGTCGTTTGCGCCATCAATGCGGGCGCACTCGCGACCATTGCGAGCATGACGATACGTTTCATTCCCCCCCCTTTACCCGTGGCTCGAGCGCCGCCCCCGGCTTTTGCTCGGTCACAGCATCGACTGTTAGCCCATGGCCCCAGCCAAAAACAACCTCGTAAACGATTGGGTGCTGATGCGGTTTGCGCGTTAATGTATGAGGTGGACGATCGTCGCCGAGCGTTCGACCAAGATGACAGACGGCCTGCGCGATGGCGACAATTTGGCGCAAAGTGGTCGCAGGACGAATGTCCGCTATTGGGGCGTTAGCCGCCATTCCGCCTCGGAGCTTCACGACCTAGCCGCGCCGCAGCCAGAAGGGCGCGATGAAGCCGCCGCGGCGATAGGCGACCAGCAGCATCCCGATGCCGAACGCGGTCGCGACGATGATCGCCGGCAGTGACGCCTCGGCGCCGAACGCGCCACCGGTGAGCAGATCGGGCCCGGAGATGCGCGGTACCAGCACCCCGTCCATCGCGCCGCCCGACACCGGGATGCCGTAGATGCCACCTTGCGCGAAGTTCCACGCCGCATGCACGCCGATCGCCGCCCAGAGCCGTCGGGTGATGAGATAGATCGCGGCCAGCATGATCCCCGCCTCCAGCGCGATCGCCGCGCCGGCCAGCAGGGTCGCGTTGGGATTACCGAGGTGCAGCGCGCCGAACAGCGCCGCCGACAGGATCAACGCGATCCAGGTGCCGAGCCATTGCTCGACCAGCCGGAAGAACCAGCCGCGAAAGATGATCTCTTCACTGAAGCCCGAAGCGATCGAGATGGCCAGCGCGGGCACCAGCACCCCGGCGCCGCGCGTACCGACCACGCTGTAGCCGCCCAGCGCGGCGATCACCGCCACGACGGCGGAAAACAGCAGCAACCCGGTAACGATGCCGCCGCCGAGTTCCAGCGGCGCGCCCGCCAGGCCGAGTTCCACAACGGGTCGGCGCTCGATGAAGCGGCAGAACAGTGCATAGCTGGCAACGAAGATCGCCGCGACGCAGACGCAGGCGAACAACAGGAGCCACGGCCCCTTGTGCGGCCCGAGCGCGTGGCCGACGCCGAACGCGATGGCGTAGGAGCCGGCCACGAACAGAAAGGCGATAAGCAGTCGGAACATCGGGTGGCGCACGATACGCGCACCCAAAGTCGGTTGTGCCGTTCCGATCGTCGCCATGCCGTCTTCCCCGTTGTGTTATGCTAGGCTAACACACAGTCGGCGGCACGCAATGTCGAATTGAATGCGACCTATGCCCGGTCGATCCGCGCCGCGAAGCAGCCCGGCTTGGCGAAATGCGTATGGAGATAGGCAACCATGGGGTCAGCGAGCATGCGTTCGATCGCCGTCTCGGCCTCGCGACCGTCGGCAAGATCGGCCTCGACCATCATGCCGGCCGCGTCGAACGCGCGCAGCGACAGCATGCGGGTGCGGAACTGCTCGGGCAGCGTGTCGCGATATTCGGCCGGGTCGTCCGCGTCTTCACGGACATAGACAGCGTGGCGCGAACGGAACGGCGAGGCGACCGGCAGATGCTCGAAATTGGCAAGGATCAGCGTCTCGCCCGGCTCGGCATCCTCGAGCGAGACGCGGCAGGGAAAGCCCGGCTTGCTGGTGGCCACGACACGGCGCGCGTCCAGCGCCGCGAGCGCGTCGTCATCCAATGCGAACAACGGGGCAAAGAGCGTCGGGTCGAGCCCGCGAATGACGAAGCCGCTCATGCCACGCCTTCCCGCTTGAGCAATGCCAGCTTGCGGCCGACTCCATAGGCATAGCCGCCGATGCCGCCGTCGCTGCGTTGCGCGCGGTGGCAGGGAATGACGATCGGCACATGGTTGGCGCCGCAGGCCGATCCGGCGGCGCGCACCGCGCCCGGGCTGCCGGCAAGCGCGGCGAGTTCGGCATAGCTGCGCGTTTCGCCGAGCGGAATCTGGCGCAGTGCCTGCCAGATCGCCTCCTGGAAGGCGGTGCCCTGCACGTCGAGCGGCAGGTCCTGGTCGCGCTCGGGCGACTCGACCGCTGCCACGACCTTTGCCGCGAGATCGGCGAGCGCCGCGCCGCCGGGCATGATCTCCGCCTTGGGGAAGCGCGCACGCAGCGCCGCCTCGTCCTCGTCGAACGCCACGCGACACAATCCTTTGTCGGTCGCCGCGACGAGCATCGGCCCGAGGCTGGTATCGGCGACGGTCCAGCGGATCGTCACCCCCGCCCCACCCTTGCGCCACGCGCTCGGCGTCATGCCGAGGCGCCGGGCGCCGCCCTCATAGAAGCGGCTCGGCGCGGAATAGCCGGCCTCGTAGATCGCCTGGGTCACGCTGGCCTCTTCGATCAAGGCCTGCCCGACGCGCCGCGCCTTCAGGCCGCGCGCATAGGCGGCCGGGGTCACGCCGGTGGCGCGCTTGAACAGGCGGTGGAAATGATGCGGCGCATAGCCGACCTGGGCGGCGAGCTCGTCGAGCGCGATGACATCCTCGGCCGCCTCGATCAGGGCGATGGCGCGCGCCACCGCGACACGGTCGCGGCCGACCTCGTCGGGCTTGCAGCGCAGGCAGGCGCGATATCCCGCGGCGCGCGCTTCGGCTGCGTCGCGATAGAAGGTGACATGCTCGCGCTTCGGGTGGCGCGCCGGGCAGCTCGGCTTGCAATAGATGCCGGTCGTCCTGACCGCGCCGACAAAGCGCCCGTCCTGCGACCGGTCGCGCGCCGAAAAGGCGGCCCAGGCGAGGTCGGGATCGATGATGATGTCCTGTGTCATGCCACCGATATAGCCGCGTCGGCGCGCCGCCACATCCCGAGGATTGCGTTCAAAGCGGTCCCGGAAATGTCCTCATCCGCCGTTGGCGCGGAACAACGCCAGGGTGCGCTCCTTCGCCAGATCGGCGCTCGGCTCGTGATAATCCTTGCGGCGATCCGAGTTGAAGCCGTGCCCGGCCTCATAGACAAACACCTCCGCCAGCGGCCAGGCTTTGGCGATGACCTTCTCGACGCCCTCCATCGGAATGCCCTGATCGTAGCGCCCGAAATGCGCGATCACCGGCGCCTTCGGCTGCTCGTCGGCAACGCCGGGGATCAGACTGCCATAATAGGCCGAGGCCGCCGCCACGCCGCTGAGCCGCGTCGCCGCGATCCACGCCACCGAGCCACCATAACAATAGCCGGTGACGAACACCGGGCCGCGCACCTTCAAGTCGTCGATGCAGGTCTGCACGTCGGCGAGCGACTGGTCAAACGGATGAAGCTGCCGCGCCAGCTGTATGGCGCGCTCGAAATCAGGGCCGCTATAATCTGCCTCGAAACCGGGATGCTCGCGGTCGAACAGTGCGGGGGCGAGCACCTCATAGCCATCCCCGGCATATTCATCGGCCAGTTCGCGGATGTGATCGGTGACGCCGAAAATCTCCTGCACCAGCACCAGCCCGCCGCGCCGCGCGCCCTCGGGCTGGACGTGATAGACGGCGATCTCCGCGCCGTCGGACATCGTCATCTGTTCCATCGTGCCGACCGGCATGCGCGTTCCTCCCTTTCACCCTCGCGCCGTCCTGCTGCCCGGGCCAGGCTCGCGCAAGGCTGGGCGAGACGCGCCCGGGGGGGCATAACAAAATTCGCGCCGTCACCGACACGACCGCATGGCGTGCAGGCCGGGCGCGGTTGCGGCCCCTGCCTTCTTATATGGTTGGATAATTTTGTCATGGGTCCTGGCGGCAGCGAACGCCGCCCATGCCAGGCGGTCGCGCTCCCGGGTTGCATCGCAGCGAACCCGATGCTAACCGCGCGGCGACCCATCCGGGGGGCCGATTCCGGCCTCCCTTTTCATATGGGCCAACCCGTTGTTAACGAGGAAACGAATCGCGTGGAGACATCCAGCGGTCATTTGGGTGGCAGCATACAGGCAAGCCTTGGCGGGCGTTACGCCACGGCCCTGTTCGAACTGGCCCGTGACGAGAAGGCACTGCCCGCCGTGGAGGCGAGCCTGGTCGGCGTGCGCGCCGCGATCGACCAGTCGCCGGAATTCCAGCGGCTGATCGCCAGCCCGCTGCTCAGCCGCGATGCCGCCGCCCGGGCGATCGCCGCGGTGGCCGCGTCGATGAAGCTCGATGCGACGACCGCGAAATTCCTCGGCGTGCTGGCGCAGAACCGCCGTCTGTCGCAATTGCCGGCGATCATTCGCGCGTTCCGCCAGCTCGCCGCCGCGCAGCGCGGCGAGACGACGGCCGAGGTGACCTCGGCGCATCCGCTCGATGCCGGCCAGGTCGCCGAACTGAAGGCCCAGCTCAAGACGCGGCTCCGCCGCGACGTCACCGTCGACCTCACGGTCGACCCCGCTTTGCTTGGCGGGCTGGTCGTCAAGATCGGCTCGCAGATGATCGATTCGTCGATCCGCACCCGACTCAATACTCTCGCGCACGCAATGAAAGGCTGACAGCTACAAGCTGTTGGGAAAGGCTGACAATGGATATCCGCGCCGCTGAAATCTCGAAGGTCATCAAGGACCAGATCGCCGCGTTCGGCACCGAGGCCCAGGTCTCGGAAACCGGCCAGGTGCTGTCGGTCGGCGACGGCATCGCGCGCATCCACGGGCTGGACAATGTCCAGGCCGGCGAGATGGTCGAATTCTCCAACGGCGTGCAGGGCATGGCGCTCAACCTCGAGGCCGACAATGTCGGCGTCGTGATCTTCGGGTCGGACTCGGAGATCAAGGAAGGCGACGTCGTCAAGCGCACCGGCACGATCGTCGATGTCCCCGTCGGCAAGGCGCTGCTCGGCCGCGTGGTTGACGGCCTCGGCAACCCGATCGACGGCAAGGGCCCGATCGCCACGACCGAGCGCAGCCGCGTCGAGGTCAAGGCGCCCGGCATCATCCCGCGCACCTCGGTGCACGAGCCGGTGCAGACCGGCCTCAAGGCGATCGACGCGCTCGTCCCCGTCGGCCGCGGCCAGCGCGAGCTGATCATCGGCGATCGCCAGACCGGCAAGTCGGCGGTCGCGATCGACACCTTCATCAACCAGAAGGCGGCGCACGCCGGCACCAACGAGAGCGAGAAGCTCTACTGCATCTATGTCGCGATCGGCCAGAAGCGCTCGACCGTCGCCCAGTTGGTCCGCACGCTGACCGAGAACGGCGCGATGGATTACTCCATCGTCATCGCCGCCACGGCATCGGACCCGGCGCCGCTGCAGTTCCTCGCGCCCTATACCGGCTGCGCGATGGGCGAATATTTCCGCGACAACGGCATGCACGCGCTGATCGTCTATGACGATCTGTCGAAGCAGGCGGTCGCCTATCGCCAGATGTCGCTGCTGCTGCGCCGCCCGCCGGGCCGCGAAGCCTATCCGGGCGACGTGTTCTATCTTCACTCGCGCCTGCTCGAGCGCGCGGCGAAGATGAACAAGGACAATGGCTCGGGCTCGCTTACCGCGCTGCCGATCATCGAGACCCAGGCAGGCGACGTGTCGGCGTACATCCCGACCAACGTGATCTCGATCACCGACGGCCAGATCTTCCTCGAAACCGACCTGTTCTTCGCCGGCATCCGCCCGGCGATCAACGTCGGCCTGTCGGTCAGCCGCGTCGGCTCGGCCGCGCAGACCAAGGCGATGAAGAAGGTCTCGGGCTCGATCAAGCTCGAGCTGGCGCAGTATCGCGAGATGGCGGCGTTCGCGCAGTTCGGCTCGGACCTCGACGCCTCGACCCAGAAGCTGCTCAACCGAGGCGCGCGTTTGACCGAGCTCCTGAAGCAGCCGCAATTTTCGCCGCTGCCGTTCGAGGAGCAGGCGGCGTCGATCTTCGCCGGCACCAACGGTTATCTCGACACCGTCCCGGTCGATGCGGTGGTGCGTTACGAGCAGGCGATGCTCGCCGACCTGCGCGCTAACCACAAGGATGTGCTCAAGACGATCCGCGACACCAAGGATCTTGGCGACGAGGCCAAGGCCAAGCTGAAGGACGCGCTCGACGCGTTCGGCAAGACCTTTGCCTGAGACAGTTTGTGCTCCTGCGAAAGCAGGAGCCCAGAGTCGCAGGCGACGGACATAGTTACCCTGGGCTCCTGCTTTCGCGGGAGCACGTGAAGGACCAAGATGGCTAGTTTGAAGGCCCTCAAGATCCGCATCGGCTCGGTGAAGTCGACGCAGAAGATCACCAAGGCGATGAAGATGGTCGCCGCCGCCAAGCTGCGTCGTGCGCAGGAGGCGGCGGTCGCCGCGCGTCCGTATGCGCTGCGGCTCGAAAAGGTCATGGCCAGCCTCGCCGCCAAGGTGACGGTGTCCGAGTCCTCGCCCAAGCTGCTCGCCGGCACCGGCAAGGACCAGGTCCATCTGCTGATCGTCGCGACCAGCGAGCGCGGTCTCGCCGGCGCGTTCAACGCCAACATCGTCCGCGCCGCGCGCCGCAAGGCCGAGGAGCTGGAAGAGGCCGGCAAGACGGTCAAGATCTACATCGCCGGCAAGAAGGGCCGCGTCCTGCGCCGCTTCTTCCCGACCCAGATCGTCGCCGATCATGAGATGGGCCATATCAAGAACGTCGCCTTTGCCGATGCGAAAGCGATCACCGACGACGTGATCGCGCGTTTCGAGGCCGGCGAATTCGACATCGCGCACCTGTTCTACGCCCGCTTCCAGTCGGCGCTGGTGCAGGAGCCGGTCGGCCGCCAGATCATTCCGGTGGCGATCGACACCAGCGCCGCGGCGGCGAACGACGATGGCGCCGCGGTCGAATATGAGCCCGACGAGGAAGGCATCCTCGCCGAGCTGCTGCCGCGCAACATCGCGATCCAGATCTTCGGCGCGCTGCTCGAAAACGCCGCGTCGGAACAGGGCAGCCGCATGACCGCGATGGACAATGCCACGCGCAACGCCGGCGACATGATCAACCGGCTGACGATCCAGTATAACCGGACACGTCAGGCAGCGATCACGACCGAGCTGGTCGAGATTATTTCGGGGGCGGAAGCCCTGTAACTTGGCCCACCCCGGCGCAGGCCGGGGCCCAGTATCGGGCCGCTCGTAACTGGACCCCGGCCTTCGCCGGGGCGGCAAGATTTAGAAGGCAGGACGAAAAAGATGGCTACCGCAGCACCCAAGACCAAGGCGCCGGCAAAGAAGGCAGCCCCCAAGGCGCCGGCCGCGCCCCAGGCCGCCGCCTCGGCGGGCACCACCGCGCCGATCGCGACCAGCAACAATGTCGGCCGCATCAGCCAGGTAATCGGCGCCGTCGTCGACGTGACGTTCGAGCAGGGCCATCTGCCCGCCATTCTCTCGGCGCTCGAGACGAGCAACAACGGCAACCGCCTCGTCCTCGAGGTCGCGCAGCATCTCGGCGAGAACACCGTGCGCACCATCGCCATGGATGCGACCGAGGGCCTGACCCGCGGCCAGACCGTGACCGACACCGGCTCGCAGATCCGCGTCCCGGTCGGCCCCAAGACGCTCGGCCGCATCCTCAACGTGATCGGCGAGCCGATCGACGAGCGTGGCCCGGTCGGCCACACCGACACCGCCCCGATCCACGCGCTCGCGCCGCTGTTCGTCGACCAGTCGACCGACAGCTCGATCCTGGTCACCGGCATCAAGGTCATCGACCTGCTCGCGCCCTACGCCAAGGGCGGCAAGATCGGCCTGTTCGGCGGCGCCGGCGTGGGCAAGACCGTGCTCATCCAGGAACTGATCAACAACATCGCCAAGGGCCATGGCGGCACCTCGGTGTTCGCCGGCGTCGGCGAGCGCACCCGTGAGGGCAATGATCTCTATCACGAGTTCCTCGACGCGGGCGTCATCGCCAAGGACGCCGACGGCAACGCCATTTCCGAAGGCTCCAAGGTCGCGCTGGTCTATGGCCAGATGAACGAGCCGCCGGGCGCCCGCGCCCGCGTCGCGCTGTCGGGCCTGACGATCGCGGAATATTTCCGCGACGTCGAAGGCCAGGACGTGCTGTTCTTCGTCGACAACATCTTCCGCTTCACCCAGGCGGGTTCGGAAGTGTCGGCATTGCTGGGCCGCATCCCGTCGGCGGTGGGCTATCAGCCGACCCTCTCGACCGACATGGGCGCGCTGCAGGAGCGCATCACCTCGACCAACAAGGGCTCGATCACCTCGGTGCAGGCGATCTACGTGCCTGCCGACGATCTCACCGATCCGGCGCCTGCGACTTCGTTCGCCCATTTGGACGCGACGACCGTGCTCAACCGCGCCATCTCGGAGCTGGGCATCTACCCGGCGGTCGATCCGCTCGACTCGACCAGCCGCGTGCTCGAACCGCGCGTCGTCGGCCAGGAGCATTACGACACCGCCCGCGCCGTTCAGTCGACGCTGCAGAAGTACAAGTCGCTGCAGGACATCATCGCCATTCTCGGCATGGACGAGCTGAGCGAAGAGGATAAGCTCACCGTCAGCCGCGCGCGGAAAATCCAGAAGTTCCTCAGCCAGCCATTCCACGTCGCCGAGGTGTTCACCGGCATCCCGGGCAAGTTCGTCGCCATCGAGGATACGGTGAAGAGCTTCAAGGCGGTGGTCGACGGCGAATATGACCATCTGCCCGAGGCGGCCTTCTACATGGTCGGCGGCATCGAGGAAGCGATCGCCAAGGCCGAGAAGCTCGCCCAGGAAGCGTAACCACATTTAAGCCCCTCCCCTTCAGGGGAGGGGTTGGGGTGGGGCAGCGCCGCTAACGCGCGTTCGCGGAGAGGCCCCACCCCCTACCCCTCCCCTGAAGGGGAGGGGCTAAGGAATTAGAAATGCTGCACTTCGAACTCGTCACGCCTGAAAAGCTGGTCCGCTCGGAGGACGTCTATATGGTCGTCGTGCCCGGCACCGAGGGTGATTTCGGCGTGCTCGAACACCATGCGCCGGTCATGTCGACGATCCGCGACGGCGCGCTGGCGATCTATCACAGCGAGAAGGGCGAGCCCGAGATCCTCGCCATCCAGGGCGGTTTCGCCGAGGTCAGCAAGACCGGCCTGACCGTGCTCGCCGAAACGGTCGGCTGAAACCGCCGCGCGCGGTAGAGCATCGGTCGCGCTGCTCTAGATATTTGTTGTCGCATCTTTTTCGCTGAAAACCGGTTCCCACTTTTCAGCACGATGCTTTAGCGGTCGCGCTTGTACCGCCAGCGCATCGCCCTGCTGCCGTCGATCAGCGAAATCTCCGCGTTCAGCATCGCGCCCTCGCGCCAGTAGCGGATGCGCTGCGGGTAGTCATGGCCCGCATTGGCGAAGACGATCTCCGTCGGCCCGCGCGACGCCTCGGTAAAGCCGACTCGCGCCGCGCCGCCGGGCGACGCCCAATAGACCAGCCTGCCATCCGGCCCGGCGATGATCTGCATCGCCTCCCATTCGTCGAGCCGGTCGCCGCTGCCGGCGCGACCCGCGCCGAGCATCACCCCGCCGCGCGGCGCCATCCAGCATTCCTCGGTCCATTTCGGCGCCGCGCCCAGCGACAGGCTGTCCTGCGACCAGCATCCCGCCATCCAGCCGGGTGCGCCGCTATCGGGCGCAGCCGCTCGCGCGCTGCCCGCGCCGGCCGGCGCGATCGCCGCCAGCGCGATCGACAGGGTGATGAATATTCGCATGTCGCCGCCCCCTTTTCGTCTCCCGTCGGCGATCATAGCGCCGTTGCGCGCGACGTGCGAGCGAGCCGAAATAATGGATTGTGTCGCGCAAGCGAGATTTGGTTAGGCAATTGTCAAGCCTTCGCCGCTACCTCTCGGCCTCGACTATGAGGGATCAACGGGCATGAGCGCATTCGGACGCCGCAGCGGCGTGGGGCAAAGCCCCGGCGCGCGTCCGGCTTTCGGCGTCGCCCGCCCGATGCAGGGCGGCCCGGCCCGGGCCACCGACGCCGATGGCGGAGAACAGTTTCCGCCGCTCCCCGTGCCCGCCGGCGCCGACGCCGAACCGCCGACGGGCAATATGCCCGGCACCCAGCAGGATGCGCTGCAGCGCCTGCAGGAGCGCCAGAACGCCTCGGGCGAAGCCGGCAATTCCCGGATGGAGGGCTTTGAAAGCTCGATCCACAAGATCAAGGAACAGGTGCTGCCGCGCCTGCTCGAACGCGTCGATCCCGAGGCCGCCGCCACGCTCAACAAGGACGAGCTGGCCGAGGAATTCCGCCCGATCATCGGCGAGGTGCTCGCCGAGCTCAAGCTGACGCTCAACCGCCGCGAGCAGTTCGCGCTCGAAAAGGTGCTGGTCGACGAGCTGCTCGGCCTCGGCCCGCTCGAGGAATTGCTGGCCGATCCGGCGATCACCGACATCATGGTCAACGGCCCCGAACAGACCTTTGTCGAGCGCAAGGGCAAGCTCGAGCTGGCCAACATCCAGTTCCGCGACGAGGAGCATCTGTTCCAGATCGCCCAGCGTATCTGCAACTCGGTCGGCCGCCGCGTCGACCAGACCTCGCCGCTGGCCGACGCCCGGTTGAAGGACGGCAGCCGCGTCAACGTCATCGTCCCGCCGCTCTCCCTGCGCGGCACCGCCATCTCGATTCGTAAATTCTCCGCCAAGCCGATCACACTCGACATGATGGCCGGCTTCGGCTCGATGTCGCCCAAGATGGCGACCGCGCTGAAGATCGCCGGCGCCTGCCGCTTCAACGTCGTCATCTCGGGCGGTACCGGCTCGGGCAAGACGACCATGCTCAACGCCCTGTCGAAGATGATCGACCCGGGCGAGCGCGTGCTGACGATCGAGGACGCCGCCGAGCTTCGCCTGCAGCAGCCGCACTGGCTGCCGCTCGAAACGCGCCCTGCCAATCTCGAGGGCCAGGGCGAAATCAGCATCCGCGACCTCGTCAAGAACGCCCTGCGTATGCGGCCCGATCGCATCATCCTCGGCGAAATTCGTGGCTCCGAATGTTTCGACATGCTCGCCGCGATGAACACCGGCCATGACGGCTCGATGTGCACGCTCCACGCCAACTCCCCGCGCGAGGCGCTCGCCCGCATGGAGAACATGGTGATGATGTCGGACATCAAGGTGCCCAAGGAAGCGATCAGCCGCCAGATCGCCGACTCGGTCGAGCTGATCATCCAGGTCAAGCGCCTGCGCGACGGCTCACGCCGCGTCACCAACGTCACCGAGGTGATCGGCATGGAAGGCCCCGTCATCGTGACGCAGGAGCTGTTCAAGTTCGAATATCTCGACGAAAGCGCCGACGGCAAGATCATCGGCGAATATCGCTCGATGGGCCTGCGCCCCTATACACTGGAAAAGGCGCGCCAGTTCGGGTTCGACCAGGCGTATCTCGAAGCCTGTCTCTGATCGGCGGATTGCCGCCGTGCCGGTAGCACCTGTCCCACTCGATGTGCTCCTGCGAAAGCAGGAGCCCAGGATCACAGGCGCGGCATTCGTGGCTCTGGGTTCCTGCTTTCGCAGGAACACGGCTTGGCCAGCCGATCGACCACGCCCATGAAACTCATCTACCCCATCCTGCTCGTCGCCGCCGCGATCCCGATCGCCGAACGGGCGATCGAGAACTGGCTGGCGAGCGACAGCGAGGCACGCTGGGTGCCCTTCACGCTGACCAGTGGCAACCAGATCCGCTTCGTCGCCACCGTCGACGGTCGCCCGGTCGGCGCGATCCTCGATACCGGTGTGAGCGATTCCGCGCTGTCGCGGCGCCTCTTTCCCAAACAGGCGCCGCGCGGCGCGCATGCCGGCACCGCCAGCGCGATCGGCGGCGCGGTGGCGATCGGCTGGACGGCCTCGCCGCGCGTCGCGTTCGGCGGGCTCGATCATCGCGGCGGCCGCATCGCCGTGGTCGACGCGCCCGGCAATGCGACCGGGAACGAGACCGTCGATCTGTTCGTCGGCCGCGACCTGCTCGCCGGTTTCGCGCTGGAAATCGATTATGACGCCGGCCGCTTCCGCCTGTTGCCTTCGGGGCGGATGCCGTTTCGCGGCGTGCGCCTGCCGCTGACGGTCGGCGGCGCCGCGCCGACCTATCTCAGCGACCTGACGATCGGCGGGCGGCGCGCGCGCATGATCGTCGACACCGGCGACGGCAATGCCGTGACCCTGTCGGCCGCGACCTGGCGCACCCTCGCCTCGCCCGCACGCGTCACCACCACGCTGTCATACGGCATTGGCGGCACGTCGATAACCGAGCTCGCGGTCGACCCGGCGCTGCCGCTCGGGCCGCTCCCCGCCCAGCCGACCGAGGTCGCGATCGAACCCGATGGCGGCTATTCGCAAAGCTCGGGTGTTTCCGGGCGGATCGGCAACGGCCTGCTGCAACGCTATCATGTCCTGCTCGACCCCGGCGCCGGCCAGATGGTGCTGGCGCCCGGCCGGCTCGCCGGCGCGCAACCGCCCCGGTCGACCAGCGGGCTGTTGCTTCGGCGCGACGGCGACCGGCTGAACGTGGTTCATGTGATGCGCGGCGGGCCCGCCGCCGCGACCGGCTGGCGTACCGGCGACATGATCTGCAGCGTCGATGGCGCGATCATCGGCCGCGTGCCCGGCGAGGCAACCTTGTCCTGGCCGATCGGCCCGGCCGGCCGCACCGTCCAGCTCGGCCTGTGCGACGGCAGCAACCGCGCGCTTACCTTGCGCAACTTCTACTGAAGGCGCCGGCTCTATATGTCAATTCGAGGATACAATCGAATGGTTTATCTAGCCGCGATCGACGGAAAACCTGAAGTGGAATTCCGTTCAGAAATCGAAAACCTGTTGCGGGTAGGCCGACCAAATGAAGCGTTGAGCCGCCTGCGCGGCCTGCTCGCTCCATTGTGCAATTTGATTAGAATCCTGCCGGAGCGGTTCCTTACCATCAGTCCAGTGGATATCGAGCTGGTCGGCTGGGATCGTCTAGCTGCCAACATTGCCGCCCTCAGCAAACCCGGCCAGCCGATAACGGCACTTGGCATCGATTTTAGTTGGCCCGGTCACTTCAACCGCAGGCCGGATTCCGAGGGTTCACTCGAACCCGCGATCGAGACGAATTATTATTCGGACAGCGCATGGCCTTTTTCCACCGCAAATCGGGAAGAGCTACTTGCGGGTTGCGCGGATTACGCATGCGAATGGGCTGGTTGCTTCGACGACATCGATGACACCCTTTCCGCCACCGGAATGGGGGATCTTTATGGAGCGGTCTTCTTGCTAGGGGAACGCACGCGATCAGAATTCAGCAGCGATGAAGAAATACAGGGTTACGTGCTCGGCGCCTGCCTCCTCGCCACAATCCTCCACCTCGCGGTCCGCGACCACGCCGTCCGAAACCCTCTGCCTCGACCGTTGGCCCTGATCGTCGGCAGCAATGAAGACTATCCCCATTTCAATGTGCCGGTCTTCGCATCGACGGAATCGCCTTGGTGCCCGTGTCCCGAAATGCCAATGCCTACGACACCCGACGTGCAAGGTGTTCAGTCTGTCAGTGCTCCGTCGCTGGAATTGATCGAACTACAGCGACGTATGGCTCGCCTTACCGCCAAGATGAACGAAGCCCGCCAATCCGGGAAACCACTCAGCAAGGCCGAAAAGGGGAGATTGATCGGGGAGGGCTTGATAATCTCTTTACAAATGATCGAAGTGAAAACCGACGTTTAGATTCTGCTAAGCCCCCGTATCCATAGCCGTAGTATTACAGCGACAGGTGTCGAGTCACCTAGAAGACGAACGCCACAACGGGCGGCAGTCACCGAATGAATTAAATATCGCGTACCTAAACTGGTAATTCGTGCGTGTCGCCGCCCTTATTTGCCGAGCTTCTCGATCTTCTCGTTGAGGCGGCCCAGTTCGGCCTTGAGCGCGGAGATTTCCGCCTCGGCATCCTGGCTGGCCGCGGGGGCCTGGGCGGCCGGCTTGGCGCCCGGTTTGAACGCCTGGGTCGCCGCCTCGAACATCGCCATGTTGCGCTTGGCCAGTTCGGCGAAAGGCGAGTTGGCGAAGGCGCCCTCGACCGCCGACTTGAACTGCTCCTGGTTGCGGCGGAAGCTGTCCATCGACGCCTCGAGATAGCCCGGCACCATCGCCTGCATCGAATCGCCGTACATCGAGATCAGCTGGCGCAGGAAATTGACCGGCAGCATCGTCTGGCCGCGCGATTCCTCCTCCATGATGATCTGGGTGAGGATATTGTGGGTGATGTCTTCCTCGGTCTTGGCATCGACGACCTTGAAGTCGCGGCCCTCGCGCGTCATCGCGGCGAGATGGTCGAGCGTGATATAGGATGAGGTTTCGGTATTGTAGAGCCGGCGATTGGCGTACTTCTTGATCGTCACCGGGCCGTCGCCCGCATTGTGCTTCTTCATATAGAAGGCCTCCGACCCGCCCGTGTTTGATCCATCTCTACCACCAAGCGATACCGCACCGCAACACGGGCCACGGCCCCTGCCGTTGTTTCTCGACATGCTGCGCAGCGAAACCGCAACATCGGCCGAACGGCGCGCGGCGGCGCTCGCCGGGCTCGCCGCGTACCAGCAGGCGCCGCGTGCAAAGCGAGGTCGGCTGGCGCCCGCGCGCTATCGCAAGGGCCGGGCGCGGCTGCGCGATTATGGCCCGCGCGGCGGTGGCGGCCGGCCGGTGATCCTCGTCCCGTCGCTGATCAACCCGCCCATCATTCTCGATCTCGCGCCCGATGTATCGCTGGTGAAGTGGTTGGGAACACAAGGATATCATCCATATTTGTTTGATTGGGGCGCCCCGCTGCCAGCCGATCGCGATCTTGACGTGACGGCCCATGTCGAGCGGCGCCTGCTGCCCCTGATCGCCAAATTCGACCAGCCGCCGGCGCTGATCGGCTATTGCCTTGGCGGCACGATGACGCTCGCCGCCGCCTGTACGGCGCGGGTCGCGGGCCTCGCGTTGATCGCCGCGCCGTGGCACTTTACGGGCTTCGGCGCCGCGCGCGAGGCGATCGCCGAGCTATGGCGCACCGCACAACCAACCTGCCAGGCACTGGGCATGGTGCCGATGGAGGTATTGCAAGCGGGCTTCTGGCGACTCGACCCGGCGAGGACGATCGGCAAATATGAAGCCTTTGGCCGCATGGCGCCGGGCAGCGCCGCGGCGGCGTCGTTCGTCGCGCTGGAGGACTGGGCCAATGCCGGCGCGCCCATGCCCTATGCCGCTGGCCGCCAGCTGTTCGACGATTTTATCGGCGGCGACCTGCCCGGGCGCGACGGCTGGAAGATCGGCGGCTCGGTCGTCTCGCCTCGCGCACTGGATTGCCCGGCGATCGAGTTCGTCTCGATGAACGACCGCATCGTCCCCGCCGCCAGCGCCGCCGACCTGCCCGACCGCCACGATCTCGGTGCCGGCCATGTCGGCATGATCGTCGGGCGCGGCGCACGCTCGCAACTGTGGGAACCCTTGCTGCACTGGCTAAATGCCCTCCCTGCGACTAGGTAGCGCGCGACAGCGAAATCACCCGGAGTCGAGCCATGCAGGACATCGTCATCACCGCCGCCAAGCGCACCCCCGTGGGCAGCTTCCTCGGCGCCTTCGCTGCCACTCCGGCGCACGAGCTCGGCCGCATCGCGATCGAGGCCGCGCTGGCGCAGGCCGGCGTGACGGGCGACGAGGTGTCTGAGGTGATCCTCGGCCAGGTGCTGACCGCCGGCCAGGGCCAGAATCCCGCGCGCCAGGCGTCGATGGCGGCGGGCCTGCCCAAGGAGATCCCGGCCTGGGGCGTCAACCAGGTGTGCGGCTCCGGCCTGCGCGCGGTGGCGCTCGCGGCGCAGGCGGTCGCGACCGGCGACGCGCGCATCGTCGTCGCCGGCGGACAGGAGAGCATGTCGCTCAGCATGCACGCGCAGAATCTGCGCGGCGGCACCAAGATGGGCAATCTCAGCCTGGTCGATACGATGATCAGCGACGGCCTGACCGACGCGTTCAACGCCTATCATATGGGCATCACCGCCGAGAACCTCGCCGAGCAGTACCAGATCACCCGCGCGATGCAGGACGAGTTCTCCGTCCGCTCGCAGAACCTTGCCGAGGCCGCGCGCGGCGCCGGCCGCTTCAAGGACGAGATTGCCCCGGTCACGATCAAGGGCCGCAAGGGCGATGTGACCGTCGCCGACGACGAATATATCCGCGCCGGCGTGACGATCGACAGCGTGTCGGGCGTGCGCCCCGCGTTCAAGAAGGACGGCACCGTCACCGCCGCCAACGCCTCGGGCCTCAACGACGGCGCCGCGGCGTTGGTCGTGATGACCCGCGAGGAGGCCGAGAAGCGCGGCAGCACCATCCTCGGCCGCATCGCCAGCTGGGCCTCGGCCGGCGTCGACCCGTCGATCATGGGCATCGGCCCGGTCCCCGCGACCCGCCGCGCGCTGGAAAAGGCCGGCTGGAGCATCGCCGACCTCGACCTGATCGAGGCAAATGAGGCGTTCGCCGCCCAGGCACTGTCGGTCGGCAAGGAACTCGGCTGGGACGCGGCGCGCGTCAACGTCAATGGCGGCGCGATCGCCATCGGCCACCCGATCGGCGCGAGCGGCGCGCGCGTGCTGACCACCCTGCTCTACGAGATGGGCAAGCGCGACGCGAAGAAGGGTCTCGCGACCCTGTGCATCGGCGGCGGCATGGGGATCGCGCTGTGCATTGAGCGGTAACTGCCGCCAGCCGTGAAAAACAACGGCCGCCCGGGAGACCGGGCGGCCGTTGTTTTTCCGGCGACATGCGACCCCCGCTCGCGTCCCGACGTTCGACCTTCTCGCGCTCACCCCATCTTGCCGCTGCCGCGAATTCGCTTATCACACCGGCGCGAGGGGAATGG
>Ga0207703_10001253_pt1 | contig 23773 bp, 20 predicted proteins | sample KBSSwiS12_FD_184304 | JGI IMG/M metagenome (GOLD analysis project Ga0207703, IMG submission 184304) | Switchgrass rhizosphere microbial communities from Kellogg Biological Station, Michigan, USA - KBS Switchgrass S1-2 (SPAdes) (version 2) | ecosystem: Host-associated > Plants > Roots >...
CGCGTGGCCACAAGGCAGACGCCGTGGCCCGGAATCGTTGCCGCGGAAGCAGTTACAAAACGGTGGGCGGTCTTACATCGAACGAGTATCATCGCCCGCCATGCCCTTCGAGCCACTGCCGGTCGAGCGCCTCTACCTGGCGCACGAGCTGAGCGAGCCCATCTTCGGCGACACGTCGGACGACGTCTTCTTCGCGCGGCGCGCGGACGGCAAGCGGAGCATCGTGCGCCAGCGCCTCGGAAGCGGCCTCGCCGAGATCGTGACGGCCGAGCCGCGCCCCATGGGCGGCGTTGGATATGGCGGCGGCGTCTTCACCGTCCGGGGCACGATGCTCGTCTACGCGGGAAGCGACGGACGACTCTACGCGGTCGATCTTCCCTCGGGCGTCCAGCGGGCCCTGACGCCCACGTTCGAGGGCGTGGCCGCGCCGGTCATCTCACCGTGCGGACGCGCGGTCGCCTTCCTCGCGGAGCAGGACGGGCATTGCAACGTGATGCTCGCCGACCTGAAGGGCAAGGCCGGACCCATCCAGCTCACCGACGATCCCTGGTACGCGTTCAATCCCGCGTTCTCGCCGGACGGCACGAAGATCGCGTGGCAAGAGTGGGACCGGCTCGACATGCCGTGGGATCAGTCGCGAGTCGTCATCGCGACGTTCGCCAAGGCGATCCCGGCGTCATCGACTCTCTTCCAGGCGGCGCCGGTCACCGTGGTGGCGACGATCCGGAAGGAGAACGCGAGCTTCGCGGCGCCGCAGTGGAGTCCCGACGGGAAGCGCTTCACCTACCAGAGCGATGTCTCCGGCTGGCGATCCCTGTGGATCGCCGACGCGGAGGGTGCGAACGCCACGCGCGTGGACGCGGGCGAAGGCGAGATCGGCCTCGCGGACTGGCTCCCGGCGCGTTCCGGTTATCGCTGGAGCGACGACGGCACGGCGATCTACGCGGTTCGAAGCCGGAGGAGCCAGGACGCGCTGCTCCGGATCGATCCCTCGTCGCGCGCGACCGAGGAGATTTCGTCGGCGTACACGGACATCCAGGGGCTCCAGATCCGCGGACACTCGCTCCTGTACACGGCGACCAATCCGTCGACGCCCCAGGTGCTCGTGACCCGGATCGCCCAGGGCTCGCGTCCCGGCGATGAGGTCGCTCGCGCTTCGAGCGCGGTCGGCCTCATCGACAAAGCGTCACTCACGAAGCCCGAGGTGATCTCCTGGAAGAGCGCCGGTGGCGCGACCGCGTGGGGCATCTACTACCCACCCGCGGGTCCCGACGCCACCAACGGGTCGCGCCCCTTGATCGTGTACATGCACGGCGGGCCCACGTCGCAGGTGCCCTTCTCCTGGCAGGCGCAGGCGCAGTACTACGCCACGCGCGGCTGGCACTACCTGATCGTGAATTATCGCGGCGGCACGGGCTACGGGCGCATGTACCAGGACCAGCTCCGGGATTCCTGGGGCGTCGTGGATCGAGAGGACGCGCGAAGCGGCGCGGAGCACATCGTGAAGTCGCACGGCGCCGATCGGAGCCGCGTCGTGATCACGGGCGGGAGCGCGGGTGGTTACGCCACTCTCTGGGCGCTCACGCAGGAGCCCGATTTCTGGACGGCGGGCATCGCGCTCTTCCCGCTCGCCCACATCTATGACGCGGTGGTCGGCGCGCACCGCTTCGAGCGGCACTACGAGGAGGGGCTGTTCGGGCGCCTCCCGGAGGCTGGCGCCGTGTGGATGGATCGCTCCCCGATGACCCACGTGGACCGCGTGAAGGCGCCGCTCCTCCTCTTCCACGGCACCGCCGACAAGGCCGTCCCCTACCAGCAGTCGGTGGATTTCGCGGATGCGCTTCGACGCCGCGGGAGCGTCGTCGATCTGGTCAGCTACGAAGGAGAGGGACACGGGTTCGCCAAGGAAGCGAACCGGCGCGACATGATGGAGCGCATGGATCGATTCCTGGAGAAGTACGTCATCTGCCTGCAGCGCTGAGCTAGAGAAGCTCCCGCCGCTCCACGAGACCGCCCGCGAAGCGCCCCGGATCGAGCGCCGTCGTGTCCATCGAGGACGCGCGACCTTCCGAGAGGATTTCCGCCGCGAGAAGCCCAAGCGCCGGCGCGTGCATGACGCCGTGTCCCGAGGATCCGTTCGCGAGGATTAGGTTCGCGCAGCCCGGGGCCGCGCCGAGGAGCGCGTGCCCGTCGGGTGACATCTCGTAGAGCCCGGCCCACGCGATGCCACCCTCGAAGTCCGCGTCGCGGAGCGTGGGAATGCGCTCGCGCGCGATCCGCGTCACGGTCGAGACCCAGGCGGGATCGACCTTCGTGCTCGTCGGGTCGTCGGGATCGCCCGGCGTGGGCATGAGCGCCAGCACGCGCCCGTCGCGCACGCGCGCGTGGAAGCCGTCGTCGACCCAGATGGTCATCGGCATGGTCTCGGGGAGCCCATCGAACGGCGCGCTCGCCAGGGCCTGCCGCCTCAGCGGCTCGACCGGCACGATGACATCCGCGAGCGCGGCCACGCCTCCAGCCCACGCTCCGGCCGCGTTCACGACCGCATCCACGGGAAGCCAGTCGCGGCCGACCTGCGCCGCCTCGACCCCGCGATCGCCGCGGCGCAATCCCGTCACTTCCGCGTTCCACTTGACGGTGACACCGAGCCGTTTGGCCGCGCGCAGATAACCGTCGAGAATCGCGAGCGGACGCAGGAATCCATCGCTCGGCGCGAACGTGCCGCCCAGGAGTCCCTCGGGATTCACGGCGGGATTCAGCGCGGCGGCTTCGCACGCGTCGATCTCACGCGCGTCGAGGAATCCGTTGCGGCGCTGGACGGCGAGCGCCGCGCGGAGCGCTTCCAGATCCTGCCCGCGGCGCGCGAGCCAGAGATAGCCCGCGGCGACGAGGCCCGGATCGACGCCCGTCTCGTCCCGGAACGTGGAGAGCCGCTCCCGCGCGAGGAGTGAGAGCCGCACGTTGGCGTCGGACGCGAACTGCGCGCGAAAACCGCCGGTCGCCCTCCCCGTGCTCCCCTCGCCCGGCCCCGCCGCACGATCCAGCACGAGCACGTCGCGCCAGCCGCGACGCGCCAGGTGGTACGCCACGCTCGCGCCGACGACGCCGGCGCCGATGACGGCGACCGACGCGCGCCTCATGCCGTGAAGACGTGCTCCGGGTGCCGGAATGCCTTGAACTCGAGCGCGTTGCCGCTCGGATCGAGGAGGAACATCGTGGCCTGCTCGCCGGGCTGACCCTCGTAGCGGATCCGCGGCTCGACGATGAACAGGAGTCCCGCCCCGCGAATCCGGTCGGCGAGTGCGTGGAACTCATCCCAGCCGAGGATCGCCCCGAAGTGCGGCATCGGAACCTGGATGTTCTCGACCTTCCCCGTCGGCGCGGTGGCCGAGACGGGGCCGGTCGTGTGGCAGGAGATCTGGTTGCCGAAGAAATCGAAGTCGACCCACGTCTCCGTGCTTCGCCCTTCGCGGCACCCGAGCACGTGGCCGTAGAAGCGGCGCGTCGACTCCAGATCGAGGACGTGGAATGCGAAGTGGAACGGCCGGAGCGCCGTCGCGGCCGTCTTGCTCATTGGGCTTGAGGCCTCGGCGCGTCCCACTCGCCCGGGGCCGGGATGTCGATCGTCGGGCCCTTCGCCATGCCATTCGGCGGAACGCTGGCCGGGACCTTGTGCACGACGGGCGCCAGGCTCTTCAAGTACGCGATGAGGGAGCTCATGTCGTCCGGCGTGAGGCGCGCCGTGTTGGGCCACGGCATGGGCGGGAGGACCGGGGTCCCGTCCTTCTTCACTCCCGAGCGGAGGGCGCGCTCGATCTCCACATTGGTCCAGCTTCCAAGACCCGTCTCGATGTCGGGCGTCAGGTTCGCCGCGTAGGACACGCCCCACGGCCCGCGCCACCCGACTTCGCTACCCGAGAGCTGCCGCTTGGAATCGGGCGCGCCGTAGAACGTGCCGGGCGTATGACAGTCCATGCATCCTCCGACCGCGGCCAGGTACTCGCCGCGCTGGAGCGGCGTCATCGTCACCGGCTTGGTATCCTCGGCCGCCTGTTTCGCAGCCGGAGTGGTGCACGACGCGGCCGTGACGAGCACGAGCGCGAGGCAGCCGAGCAAGAGCGGACGACCATTCATCGATGTCCTCCCGCAGTGGATTGCGCGCCCGAGCCGGGCGCGATGCGAACCGGAACGTCCAGAGCCACCCACAGGACCAGAGCGAGCACCACCGCCACGGCCACGCCGCGGATCAGCGCGTCGCCGCGCCGGATGGCGAGGTGCGCGCCACAATATCCTCCCAGGAGCTGCGCCCCCGCCATCGGAATCGCGAGCCCCCAGAGGATCATGCCGCCCCGCGCAAAGAAGAGGAGGGCGGCCACGTTCGAGGCGAAATTGAGCACCTTGGCGTTCGCGGTGGCGCGTGTGAGCGGGAAATGGAGGAGCGCCGCGTAGCCCGCGATGATGAACGTCCCCGCGCCGGGGCCGAAGAAGCCGTCGTAGAGCCCGATCGCGAGCGCGAAGGCGGCCACCGCGAATCCAAGCTTCGGCGTGGGACCGATCCGCTCCTTGGGGCGAAGCCGTCCGCTCGCGAAGACGAATCCCACCACCACGAGCAGCACGAGCACGATCGGGCGAAGCACCCCGGGCTTGAGATGGAGTGCGAGGGTCGCCCCGAGCGCGGAGCCGAGGAAGCCGATCGGGAACGCGATGGAGGCGAGCTTCCAATCCACGAGGCCCTCCCGCGCGTAGCGGAAGATCGCGGCGAAGGATCCGAACGACGACTGCCCCTTGTTCGTTCCAAGCGCCTGGTGCGGAGAGAGCCCGGCCGCGAGGAGCGCGGGCACGGTGATGAGCCCGCCGCCGCCCGCGATGGCGTCGACGGTGCCGCCGCAGAAAGCCGCGAGGCAGAGGAGCGCGAGATGCAGGGGAAGCAGACCATGGATCATGTCGAGGCGCGGAAGCGAGCCATGCGCGCGATTATGCACAGGGGCGGGCGCGAGGCAAGCGGCGTGGTATCCTCCCGCCGTGAGCCTCCGCGCCGCCATCGTCGATGCCTTCACCCGCACGCCGGGCATGGGCAACCGCGCCGGAATCGTGCCCGATGCGGCGAAGCTCGACGAGCCCGCGATGCAGCGGCTCGCAGCGGCCGTGGCGGCGTCCGAGACGGCGTTCATGCTCGAGCCGCCCGAGGGCGCGACCCACCACATGCGCTACTTCACACCCGCCGCCGAGATCGCGTTCTGCGGCCACGCGACGGTCGCGACATTCCATTGGCTCGTCGAGACCGGTGCTACGAAGCCGGGCCAGCACATGCTCCACTGCCCCGCTGGCCGCGTGCCGATCGAGGTGGAAGCGGCTGATGGCGGCGGCGTCCGCGTCTGGATGGGCACGCCGCTCTATCCGTGGGAGCCGTCGCCGATCGCGGGCGCGAGCTTGATGGGACTCCTCGGTGGAACTCAGGCGATGCGCGACTCGGCGCTTCCGTTGGAGCGCGCGGGCAAGAACGTCTACGTGGCCCTCTCGAAGCGCGCGGACCTCGTCGCGCTGCAGCCTCGCTGGGACGACCTCGTCGCCGAGGGAGGACGCCACGGCATCGGCGGCTTCTACGTGTTCACGCGCGATGCGGCGGAGCCGGGAAGTATCACCCAGGGGCGCTACTTCGCGCCCGCGTTCGGCATTCGCGAGGATCCCGCGACGGGCTCCGCGAGCGGGCCTCTGGCTGAGTACCTCGCCCGCCACGGTGTGCTCGCGCTGAATGGCGGGTCCATTCGCGTTCGCGCCGAGCAGGGGGACGCGATGGGCAAGCCGGGACGGCTCGATCTCGAGGTTTCGGGATCGGCGGGCAAGGTAGAGTCCGTTCGCGTCGGCGGCATGGCCGTGACCGTGCTCGAGGGATCGCTCAAGGTCTAGCGTCGCGAGGGACCGCGCTCAGCCGAGGGGCGTCCCCACGAATCGAAGTCCCGCCGCGGCAATGTCCCGCTCCCGCGTCGATCGTCGCTCGATCCGCAGCACCGCCTCCGCCGCCTCCCGTGCCCCCGCGACGTCCCTGAGCTCGTCCCAGACGTAGCGATAGAGATACGGCGCTTCCTCGACCAGCGTGAGGTCGAGCCGCGCGCGCGCGACGGCGAGAATCGTGTGGCCCGTCGGGAGCGGCGGATCGGTGGCATGCTCCCGCCGCCACCGGCCGAGCGGATTCCCGTCCTCCTCGGTCCCCGCGCCGGAATGAAGCAGCCCCCCGGCCCCGAGAACGGTCCTGAGATCGTAGAACCAGCGCGCCGTCGGAAGATTCACCCGGTCGTACGCGAACTCCTCCGCGACCACGCGCCCTCCCGGCGCGAGCGCCTGGATCGCGCGACCCAGCGCGTCGTCGAGCGGGGCCATGTGGTGGAGCGAGCGCGTGAAGAGCACGACGTCGAACGCGCCGTCCCCGTCGAAGTGGAGGAAGTCCCGCTCGATCCAGCGCACAGCGTCACCGCGCGCGGGTGCGTCCAAGCTCTCGTCGAGCGCGGTCACGTCGTAGCCTTGGCTCGCAAGCGCGAGCGAAACAGCGCCATCCCCGGCCCCGACCTCGAGGATCCGGGAGGGGGCGGGCGGCAGCACGCGCTCGAGAAACGCGAGCGTCTCTCGAGTGGGGAGCGTCACCGAGCGTCCTTCCCTTCTCGCATGAGCACGGGCGAAGCGGGGAGGAGGTCGAGCGAGATCGTGCGCCCGGAGCGGTCCACCTGGCCGAACTGGAGCACCCCGGTCGGGCAGCGTTCGACGCAGGCTGAGCAGCGCACGCATTCGGGATCCTGCATGGGCGCCCCCTTGTTGGCGAAGCTCATGATGTCGATGCCTTGATGGCAGACGGACGTGCACACGTTGCAGGAGATGCACTTCTTCTTGTCGGGCACGATCGCGAAGCGGCTGAATCGTGCATAGATGTGCATGAGCGCCGCGAGCGGGCAGAAGAACCGGCACCAGACTCGCCCCGAGAACCAGAAGTAGAGCCCGTAGCCGACCACGCCGGCCAGGAACACGTCGACGAGCCACTTGTACGGCTCCTTGAACCATGGATCGAACACCCGGTCGATCGCGTTTCCGTCCGGCAGGATCCACCCCGCGATCCGCGCGATGAGGATGAGGAACGCGATGAGGAGCACGATCTGCCCCGCCATGTTGAGGCGGTTCCATCCGGGGCCGTGGGGCATCTTGTGACGGTGCGTGTCTCCCAGGGTCTCGGCGAGCGCGCCGCAGGAGCAGATCCAGCCGCAGTAGAAGCCCTTCCCGAAGTAGTAGATCCCGAGCGGGATCAGGACGAACGTCTGGACGAACCCGATCGCGATCCACGCCCAGAGCGGGTCGTGGGTGAAGATGTTGTAGACGTTGAGCGGCCACGCGAGGATGAGTCCGTACGCCCGCCAGTATTCCCGGCCGTGTCCGTAGGTCACCTGGGGGAAGAGCGCGTCCGCCAGCGCGCGCGGCAGGAGGCCATGCGCCCCCATCCACGGCAGGAGGATCTCGGGCAGGAGAAAGAGCGGGAGCACCTGAACCGCGATGAGAGTCCAGGTCTGCACCGCCACGTAGGGCGTCCGCCGACGCTGAATGCGCCGGATACCGAATACGAGCACGATCAGCGAGTAGGCGAGCGTGTACCAGAACGCCGGACCCGAGGCGCTGATCGCGACAATGCCGGTGAGCGTCGATGGATCCGCCGCATCCCGCGCGATCGCGCCGCCGGCGTTGTGGAGGAGGTCCGGGAGATTGAACGGAAACCAGTGGCGCGCGCTCCAGAACGCGGACATCGAACCGCCCGACTTCCAGTTGTAGAGCCAGGAGCAGAAGAGCACGAACGCGGCGAGGGCGGCCCAGCCCATGGGACGGATCTCTCCCGCGATCCGGATCCCGGATCGCCGGAAGAAATCCAGCGGCGCCTCGCGGCCGATCATCTCGAACACCGCGTCGTTCGGGATCTCCTCGGTCCCGCCGCGTGTGTCGAGCACCACGGTCTTGTCCCGGATCTCGCGCACGCGGGTGTCGGGGAGGAGCCGGATGCTTCCATCTCGCGTGAGACGCTCCAGCCCCTCGCGGTTCTCCGGCTTGGGACGCGTGAGCTCCGGCTTTCGGTGCGCCAGCGTGACGCGCGCACCCGATTGCGCGAGCGCGACTGCGGTTTCGACGGCGGTATCGCCGCCTCCCACCACGAGCACATCCATCTGGGCGAAATCGTTGGGGTCGTGGAGCCGGTGGTACACCCGGTCCATGTCCTCGCCCGGCACGCCGAGCGCGCGGTAGCTCCCGCTTCGCCCGATGGCCACGATCACGCGCCGTGCGCGCAGAGGCTCGCCGTTCCCGCCATGAACGCGAATCTCTCCGCTGGCGCGCTCCAGGCGGTCGACGTCGAAGGGTTGGGCTTCGATGCCGGCTGCCTTGGCCTGGCTCCGGAGCTCCTCGACCAGCGGCTCCTTCACCGTGGCCGTGACCTGGAGCGTCCCTGCGGGCTTCATCGCGCGGGGATAGGTGTAGATCGGCTTGGCTTTCGGGAAGTCGATGATGGTGGAGAAGGGCTCGCGCGCCTCGAGAAGCTTGTACGAGAGCCCCCGACGCTCGGCCTCCATCGCCGCAGCGACGCCGGAGACGCCCGCGCCGACGATGACGAGGTCGAGTAGGCCGTTGCTGGTGTCGCGCTTCGCCCCGAGATCCTCCGCCACGCGCTGGACCGCGCGAGCCCCGGTGTCGAGCGAGATCTTGAGTAGCGGAACGCCGGTGAGGTCACCAACGACGTATACACCGGGCAACGACGTCGAGCCGTCGTGTCCCGCCTCGGGCAGGGGCTCGACGGAGCCCGCGGGCCAGCGGGTGTGCAGCCAGCGCGTGTAGCGGGCAATAGGGTTCATGGCTGGGCTAGGTTGGCCTCGGTCATCAACGAGGATACGGGCGAGGCTTCGTTCAGTGACCGATGCTGTGGCCTATGGGCCGCTGGATCCGTTCTCGAGCCAGCGTACGATCGTCCAGGTTGTGTCGGGAGGCGTCGTGACGATGGGCCTGAACGAGAAGGTCATATCGTTCGATTGTGCGCTGTAAAGCGTGGACCCGTCATAAAGGTCGAGGCGGAAGGCACTGATCTGAATCATCGCCCACTCGGGATGGGACAAATCGTCGGAGGGCAGTCGAGTCCACGAAGATGGAAGTCCGAGATCGAGCACGATGCTGCTGATCGTCGTTGATCGGGCCAAAGTCCCCATGTGAGCAACCTCGTCCGCATATCGGAATATGGAGATCTGAGTGCCGGGAGGATCGTTCAAATCCTGCGACGTGCCCATATAGCTCGTGTCGTAGACCGCCTTGTACTCCGTGCTGTCGCGATTCTGATAGGCGAGCTGCATCGCCTCGAGCACGTTCCGCGGGGAATCGTGCGCGGGATATTTCGGCGGCGGAGAAATGATGAGGTTGTCACCATCATCGTCACCGCACCCACCCAGGACCGCGGCCGCCAGCGCCGCCACAACCCACCCCAGGCGCCGCGTCACGGCACCCCCGCGCGCGTCTCGTCCCACTTGATCACGGTCCACAGCGTGTCCGTCTGGGACGTGGTGTCGGGCTTGGGCGTGAAGTAGAAGCTCATCTGATCCGAAGCGCCTCCGGCCTGCACGATCGAGGCGCCGTCGTCGATCTCGATCCGCACGAAGCCGCCGGCGATGTGGATCAGCGCCCACTCCGGGTGCGATACGTCATCGGAAGGCAGGCGCACCCAGCTCGCTGGCGGGCCGAGGTCGCAGGTGACCCCGGTGATGCTCATGGACTTCGCCAGCGCTCCTACGTGCCGGATCTCATCCGCGCGGGTGAAGGTCACGGTCTGGGAGCCGGGCGGATCGTTGAGATCCGTGGACGCGCCAGCGTAGCTCTCGTCGTAGACGCGCGCTGTGGTCACGGAATCGCGCGCCTCGTACGCGTGCTGCAGCATGCCGAGCGTGATCTCGGGGCTCGCAAGCTCGACCGTGGGTTTCGGGCGCGGATGGAACGTCCCCTCACCACCATCGTCGTCGCTGCATCCCGGAAGCGCGGCCAGCGCGATCAAGAGCGGGTACAGCCGGAGCGTCGAGCGCATGCCTTCCGTCCTCGTGCCTAGAACCGGTACCCCAAACCCAAGCCGATCCGGCCGATGAAGTTGCCGTATTCGCCGGGCAGGACGGGATTCGTGGGATCGGTCGCGGAGCCGACCGCGGTACGGTCGTCGAAGAAAATGGCCTGGTACGCTACGTCGAGGAGTATGCCCGATTCGGACGCGAATCCATAGCCGATCTGGACCGACGAGCGGCTGGAATCCGGAATCCGCGGGCGCATGTGATCCGCCGGGACAGGGGTCACATCCCGGTACCCTCCGAGCCGAAGGGTGTGTCGTGCGCCCAGGTGCCGGGCCGCGCCCAGCCTGTAGCTGAGCGCATTCCGCCAGTTCTCATGCTGGACGATGTCTTGGACCACGGGATTACCGCCGGCCTGAGTTTCGTTCTCTACGTCGATATTCAAGCTCTCGAACGCGCTCCATTCCATCCAGACCAGATCCGCTTCGGTTTCCCAGGATGACCCCCATGTGTGCGCGACTCCAATCGCGAGTGACGCCGGCAGCGGGAGGCTGGCCGAAACACCTCCATCCGGAAAGAGCGGCGCCAAGGGGGGTGGGATGTCCTCGAACACAATGGTGCCGTCGATGCCGGGCCTTATCTTCGAGCGATACGATGCGCCCGCGGACCACGCGCCGCGGGCCCATCGCGCCGCGGCGTTCCATCCCACACCGGTGCCGGCTCCCTGCATCCTCGTGAAGCCTTCCGATCCGGAAAAGCCGAGCGGGGTGAGGTCGATGTTGCGCGACAGATCCTTCACATCGACGTGGGCGACATCCACACCCGCCGCGACGGAGAAATCCGAGCCGAGCGATCGGGCGACGTTCGCGTTCACGTTCATCACCGCAAGACTCGACATCCGCGAGATGAATCGCCCTTCGAATTCCGGTCCCCACTCGGTCTTGAGTCCCGACGGGAACGTGACGCCCGCGCCCCAGGCCCAGCGCGACGAGACTCGATGCGTGACGTAGAGGTAGGAGGGGAAGGTGGTGTTGTCGACCTGGTCGAAACGGTCGCCGGTCGTACCCGACGTGAAGTGCCCGCCGTGGAGGAGGATGCCGGTCGTCCCGACCATCACCTCCTTGCCCTCGTGGGTTGCGAGCGCGGCGGGGTTGAAGTAGACGGCGCTCGCGTCGGGTGCCCGCGCGGCAAAGGCGCCGCCCTGGGCGGTGGCTGCGACGCCCTGCTCGTAGACGGCGAAACCCGCGCTGTGCGCCTCGTTGGGGAACGCGACCGCGATGGCGACGAGCGCGCACGCGGCTCGGCGAGTTCCGCCCTTGGAGCGCCGGATCGATGAGGCCGTCGGCTGCCGCATGGTGCGGGAGTCTACGTAGATTGGGCTACGTGGAGAAGCTACTTCCGCGCGGGGGGCTGGGAGGCGGTGGCGAGACCGGCTAGTGCGCCGGCTTCTTGGCTGCGGCGAGGCGGGCCCAGTCCTCGGGACCGATCTGCGCGACGACCTCGAATTTCTTGTCGCCGAGCGGCTTCACGATGAGCGCTTCGGCTTCCTTGAGCTGATCCCGGGCGAGGCCGGCCACGATGGGGATGATCACGTCCTGGTGGGTGACGAGGACGAGATTTTTTCCCTTCTCCGTGGGCGTGCTCATGAGATCCAGGCGGACCGCGCGGCTCTGGCCGCCGCGCTGGAAGAGATCGTTCGACACCTCGTGCCGTCCGAACGCGAGCTGGGCAGTGTCGCGGCAGCGCCACATCGGGCTCGCGATGACGCGGCCGATCGGGATCTTGAGCGCCGCGATCGCCGCGCCGATCTCCCTGGCCTTCGCCTCGCCTTCAGCGCTCAGATTGCGCTGGGTCGTCCGGTCTTCGAAGTTGGTGACGTCGGCGTCGCGCTGCGACCAATCGGTGATCGAGTGGCGGAAGACGAGGACATACCCACCCTCGCGCAGCTTGGCCGGGAGATCCGCCTTCGGGCGCGGAAAGACGGTGTGCGCCCCCTTGATGCTGTCGACGACCGTCGTGTCGGGCAGGGCGCCCGCCATCTTGGTGGCGGGCTGGGACGTGAGCGTTTCCGCGAACGCGGCCGTGACGAAGCAAGCACACGCGACGGTGAGCGCCACCCGGCGGATGGGTTGGGTCACGCCAACCGCTCCTCGACCGCTGGAGCCACGCGCGGCGCCGGCTCGACCGCTTGGCGCGCCTGCATCTGGGTCAACAGGAGCGCGAACGGAGCCACGTAGCTTCCGCCCCGCTCGACCCATTCCCAGAACGGTGATCCGCTCATGGGATAGAGAAGCTCGGTTCCCACTTTCCAGACGCACACGAAGAGAAGGAGCGCCGGTACCGGCGCGAAGAGAACGCCCGCGGCGAGCGCGACCTCGAACCAGCCGACCGCCGAGACCGCGGCCGCTGTATTGGAAATGCCAATCACTGCGTAATGATCCTGAAGCATCGTCTTGTGCATGAAGGCGCCGTAGCCCGCGTGGCCGAGAAGAAGGAGCGCGGTGGCGAACCGCAGCATCCGTCCCGCCTGCTCCAACGTGATTCCGTGACGAGACGGCGTGTCGCTTGGCATGATCGGCTCGAACCACTCGCGCCACGTACGTCCCAGACCGCTCAGAGCTAGGAACGTCATCGGGACGGCGTAGTTCCCGGCGCGCTCCAGCACTTCCCAGTAGCCTTGACCCGCCATCGGGCGCAGGAACGCGGTGAAGGTCGCCCAGACCGACATCCAGAGGAGCACGGCGCGGCAAGGACTCAGGAGCGCAGCGATCCCCATCGTGATGTCGAAGGTGCCGACGATGGGCATGATCCGGCGGGCCACCTCGTCCCCGAACCCGAGCGCGTGGAAGAACGGGAACCAACCCTCCTTGACGCGGATTCCAAAGGCCCCATGCCCGATGAAACACATGGCAACGCCAATCCGGAGCGACCAATGGAGGGCTCGCGAGGTCCAGGCGGGGCGGGAGGTCATGGAAGCCGAGGTCGGGTCGATGGCTGGCTCGTGGTTCCGGCGTTCGGATTTGCCTCGATCGGGAGGCGTTCGGGTATTGAATCTAGCAGAAATACCGAGGTTTTTCAAGGATTGGCGCAGGGGCGGGACGGGCCGGAACGCAAAGCGAGAGCGAGCCTTGGCGTTAATTCCGCGTGGTGGCGGCGGTGCCCGCCCCGGCAGTGACTGAACGCCGCACGGAACGGACCATCCGTCTCCCCAGCCGGATCCGCCGCCCCACGCTCCATGTGGCGTGCTCGCCGAACGACGATGGCTCGTTCGTGGCTGGAGGGACACTGGGCAGTCGGCTCGCCGAAATCCCCACATCGTTTCGGCGGGCCCCCCACCCGTTCAATGGTGGTAAACGACCCAGCGGAGGACTACCGCACAAAAAATCTGCGGAGAGAAGCAGGCAAAAACTTCAAAGGTCAGTCGCCGCGCCTTTCCGGATTCGCGAGGCGCGTCTGCCAGACCCAGAGATCCTTGGATCGCGCTGGATCTTCGGAAACCTTGGCCAGCACGTCGGAGAGTCTCGGTGCCTTCGCCGTTGGGACATCCGATGTCTCCATGCCGCCGATGCCCCGGAGGGTATGCATCGCGTCCTGGCCCAGCTCGACCGGAGCGCCGGGGCGAGCCTTGGGCACGGCCGCGAGCTCCTGCTCCAGTGCCGCGAGCGGCGTGCGCGACGCGACGACGAAGAGCTCCTCGCTCCCGCCGGCGCTCGTCACTTGCCAGCTCTCCGGGACGCCTTGCCGTGATCCTGGAAGCCGGTTGCTCTGCTTGGGCGGTAAGGGATTGGCCGAATCGAGCCCGGGCAATGGGAAGAGCACGAATACGCTCCCCTTTTCATCCTGATTGAAGACGTAGACGTTCATCGCGTCATCGCCGGTGAGCTCGAGGTAGAGCTTGTCTCCGGGCTCCACCTTCGCGCCTGGCAGGAGCTGCTCCGACTTGCCATCGCGCTCGCGGTAGAGCTTGGCGTTCGCCGCCAGCGCCGAGTGCACCGGGACCGCGGCGGTCGGTATCGGCCGAGGCGCAACGAAGTGGATCCAGGTCCACACGCCCACCGCCACGGCGATGCTCGCCGCGGCGAGAAGCGGCCAGTGCTGCGAGGGCGGCTTCACGGGCTTGGGCTGTTCCTGAGCCGGAGCGGTCTGATCGTCGGGCCAGTGGTGCAGCGCCTGCTCCATCTCTCCTGCGCTCGCGTAGCGGCGGGCCGGATCGGCCTCGAGCGCACGCTCGATCGCATTCACGAAACCAGTGGGCAGATCGGACCTCACGTCTCGCAACCGATTCCGCTTCCCGGTCCGATGGTTCTCGATGAGCTCGTTGAAGGTGGAGGCGTCGACGGGATAGCGGCGGGTCACGAGGCGAAAGAGCAGAACTCCAAGCGAGTAGATGTCCGATGACGGCGTGGCCTTGGCGCCGGCGAGAACTTCCGGTGCGACGGCGAGTGGTGTGCCATAGACCGATTCCCCTCCTTCACTCGCGCCCAGCTCGGCGGGAAGGAAGGCCGCGGCCGCGCCGAAGTCCATGAGCACGACGCGGCCGCTGCTCTCCTCGCGCATGACGTTCTGGGTCTTCACGTCACGGTGCACGAGGCCCTCCTTGTGTATGGCTGAAAGGGCCTGGCACAACGCGACTCCGATCGTCACCGCCTCGTGCGCGCTTCTCTGGCCCGAGATGGTGATCATCTGTTCGAGGGTTTGGCCTTGGATGAGGTCCGTCCAGAGTCCCGGTCGATCTTGATGAGTGTCGGCGCCGTGGACCGTGACGACGTGCTCGGACCGGACCTGGGCGAGCATTCGAGCCTCGCCGATGAACTGCTCGGTCGCGCGCGTGGACCCGGCGCGATCCGACGAGAGCAGCTTGAGGGCCACGTCGCGCCGGAGGCGCGTATCGAGCGCGCGGAAGACCTCGCCGAAGGCTCCGTCCCCGATCTTCTCGCCCACTTCCAGGTGCCCCCACGTGAACGGGAGCGGAATGCTGGGTGGAGGGTCGACGTGGGCGGCGACGACCGACTCGAGGATGCGGAGCGCCTCGATGCTGTCGGTGCTGTCCGGGTCGGCTTCCAGAGCGTGGTCCCAGTCCACCGGCTTACCGTCCGCGATGGTCTGTGCCAGCTCCAGGAGCCGCTTGTGCCGGTTGTCGTCTTCGGGAGTCACGCCAGCCTCCTTGAGTGTGCGCCGCGGGAGGCGCCACCTGCGCCATCCATGACTAGAACGCCTCGATCGGCGCTATTTGCACAGGATAAAGAACCGGGGAGGGGACCGCCAGCCGACGGAGGTCGGCCCTGGGTCAGTGTTTGGGTGCTTGGGACGGCGGGGACGCTGGGACGACCGGCTGGCCATCCAGGACCTGGCGGACGGTCTGGGATAGGCTCTCCAGCGTGAACGGCTTCTGGAGGAAGGCCACCCCTTCGTCCAGCACCCCATGGCGGACCACGGTGTCGTCGGTGAACCCCGAAACGAAGAGGATCCGGGTCTCGGGCCGGCGCGTGCTCAACCGCTCCGCCAGCTCGCGGCCGCCCATGAGAGGCATGACCACGTCCGTGAGGAGGAGGTGGATCGGTCCCTTGTGACGCGCCTCGACCTCGAGGGCGCGCACGCCGTTCTCCGCCTCCAGCACCCTGTATCCGTGGAATTCGAGGAGGTCCTTGCCGATCGAGCGCACCCCCGGCTCGTCCTCGACGAGGAGGACGGTCTCGCCTCCTCGTGCGCGGAGGTTCGGCGCGATCGGCGGAGGCGCCGGTTGGGTGGCCGGCTCCTTGAGCGGCAGATGCACGGTGAAGGTCGAGCCCCGTCCGGGCTCGCTTCGAACGCTCACGCCCCCTCCGTTTTGTCGCGCGACTCCGTAGACGGTGGAGAGTCCGAGCCCGGTTCCCTTCCCCGGGCCCTTGGTCGTGAAGAACGGCTCGAAGATCCGCTCGAGCGTCTTCGTTTCCATGCCCGCGCCCGTATCTTCGACGCGGAGCACGCAATAGCGGCCCGGTCGATCGAGGTTGAGCTCGCGCGCTTCCGGCTCGCCGACCTCGCTCGTCGCGACCGCGATGCGAAGCCGCCCGCCGTGGGGCATCGCATCGCGCGCGTTGACCGCGAGGTTCATGATCACTTGCTCGATCTGTCCGCGGTCGCAGCGGACGTGAACAGGCGAGGCATCGCAAGAGCACGTGATCTCGATGTCTTCCCCGATCAACCGTCGCAGCATGCCCTCGATCTCACCGACCACCACGTTCACGTCGAGCACCTGGGGCGCGAGCACCTCGTTCCGGCTGAACGTGAGGAGCTGCCGCGTGAGCATCGCGCCGCGCGCGCTTGCGCCGTGGATCGATTCGGCCTTCTCCTTCTCCTTCGATCCCGCTGGTAGATCCTTCCGGAGGAGCTCGCTCTGCGTCATAATCACGGTGAGTAGATTGTTGAAGTCGTGGGCCACGCCCCCTGCGAGCACTCCGAGCGCTTCCATCTTCTGGGCCTGGCGCAGCTGCTCCTCGCTGACCCGGAGCGCCTCCTCGGAGTCGCGCAGCGCCTGCTCCGCATTCTGTCGCTGGGTCACGTCGGTCGCGACGCCGATCACGCCCTGGATCGCTCCCCTCTCGTCCTTGAGCGGCGCGTAGCGGACGTCGAAGTGGATGCCTCCCAGATCGACGCTCGCCTCGATCTCGTCCCCGGCCAGCGCGCGCCTCACGTGCTCGAGAACGTCCGCGTAATCCTTGTAGAGCACGTACACGGACTTCCCCACCACCTCGCCGGGCTTCAGCCCCAGCACTCCGAGGCCGTGGCCCTCGGATACCGTGAAGATTCCCTCGCGGTCGATCGCGAACAGGACGATCGGCGCGGACGCGATCACGGCACGCAGGCGCTCCTCCACCCGCTCGAGGGCCCGTTGCGCGCGACGCATCTCGGTGACGTCGCGGAAGCTCACGAGGAGAACGTCCTCGTCCTCGTGCCGGAACCGGTTGGCCGCCACTTGCGCCGTGCGCTCTTCGCCGAATCGCGTCTGAAGGGTGCACTCGAGCGCGATGGGCGATCCGCCGGCGAGGCAGGCGTCGTAGGTCGCGCTCAGCCGGTCCCACTCGTCCGGCGCGTGGAGGTCCGCGAGGACGCGCTCCTGGATCTCCGCGGGCGTGAAGCCGAGGATCGCACACGCCGCGGGATTGGCCAGCGTGATGCCGAACGTGCCGGGGCGCACCATCAAGATTCCGTCCACGTTGCGCTCGTAGAGGAGCCGGTAACGCATCTCCGAGCGGCGCAGGCCCTCGAGCCCGGTCAGGTCCTGGATCATGACCATGATCTCGTCGGGGGTTCCATTCGGTCCGCAGATCGGAAGCGCGGTGAGGTAGAGGAGCCCTTCGCCGGCGTTCCCGACCTTCCCGCGAAGCTCCTGATGGCTGACCACGGCCTCGCTCGACGTGCGCGCGACCGGGCACTCGGCGCATGGGCCCCCGAGGCGCGCGCACACCGATGCGCAGCTCGAACCGATCCAGGATCCGCCGCCCTCCGGCGGAAAGAGGTCGCACATCGCGCGGTTCGCCCAGCCGATCTTGGCGTCGCGGTTGGTCACGAAGACGAACGTGTCGGTCTGGCCGACGAACGCGGCGAACTTCTGCCGCTCCCGATCGAGCAGGCGAAGATGGCTGTCGAGCGTCTTGAACCAGCGCTCGTCGCGCGAGCGCTGGCCCTGGTAGCGCGCGATCTCGTCGTGGAAATGGACCTTGGCGGCGAGGATCGCCGCGAGCGTCTCGATTCGTCCCTCGCGCTCGGGGTCGTCCCCGTCCTCCCACGGCAGGCAGATGGCGCCGAGCACGTGCTCGCCGACGGACAGCGGGAACGCGCGAAGCGGGCAGGTCTCACCGCTCGCCTCACGTTGGGCCCTCGCTCCGGTCCGGGCGGCCTCGAGCGCGGCGCTCTTGAACCCGGGCCGATGACGCTCGCGCCCTTCGGGCGAGCCGTGCCAGAAATCGCGCAGCGGCTGGCTGCCGTCCGCGAGAAAGATCGCGGCCGCGCCGACGCCGGCTTCCTCGGCGAGGAGTCCGGCCCCTTCGACGAGCGCGTCGTCGAGGCTCTCGAGGCTCAGCAGGCGCGCGAGCCTGGCGGTGGCGGAGTGCTCGGTGCTCACGATGCTCCGTGGCCGCGCGCGTCGTAGGCGCGGGCGAGCCAGTCGGCCACGCGCTCGACCTTGGCCACCGAGGCCTCGTCGAAGGCACCGACCTGGTGGCTGTCGATGTCGATCTGTCCGTGGATGACGTCGCCGGAGCGAATCAGGACCACCAGCTCGGAGCGCGTGGAAACACTGCATGCGAGGTAGTTCGTGATCTCGCGGACGTCGGGAATGTTCATGTTCCGCCGCTCGGCGACCGCGGTGCCGCACACGCCGTTCCCGACGCCGATGAACACGTGATCGGTGGGCGCGCCGACGAACGGGCCGAGGCGGAGCATGTTATCGGAGAAGAGCTCGTACACGCCGGTCCAGTCGAAGCGCGGGTCGGAGCGGCTCAGGCCCTCAACGGCGGTCTCGAGAAGGCGTTGAAGCCCCGCTCCGCTCGCGGCCATCTCGTCCAGGTGGGCGATCAGATCGTCGATTTCCATTCAGCTAAAGATCGGTAGGTTGGGGAGCGCTCTTTAGCGTCCTGCGGAGGGCTGCCAAGCGGGCAAGTCGTTGGGAGCATGCGTGCAAGGGGCCCTGACGAGCCGGACGGCCGGTCACGGAACCGCGGAGGGCCCGTACGGGTGGATGACGTTGCGGCAGGACGGATGTAGTTTACGTTCGCCCGTCGACCCATTCGCCCACGACAACCTCGGAGGAACCCTCGATGCTGCGCCGCGTCTCCCTCGCGCTCGCCATCGCCGCCCTGTCGGCGGCCCCCGCTCAAGCTCAGCACGACCACCACACCGCACCCTCATCCGGCTCGGCCGCACCCCTCCTCGAGGGACTGGGCTCGGTGCATCGCGAGATCAAGACGAGCGCGCCGCTCGCGCAGAAGTACTTCGATCAGGGGCTGAGGCTTGCGTACGGCTTCAACCACGAGGAGGCGAAGCGGGCGTTCCTCGAAGCCGCGCGACTCGACTCCACGTGCGCGATGGCGTGGTGGGGCGCGGCGCTCGTGCTCGGTCCGAACATCAACCTGCCGATGAGCCCGGAGGCGGAGACGGAAGCGTACCGCTACGCGCAGCGCGCGCTCGCCTGCAAGGACGCGCCGCCGCTCGAGCGCGGCATGGTCGAGGCGGTCGCCAAGCGCTACGACGCGACGGCCGGGATGAACCGCGCCGCGCACGACTCCGCCTACGCGGACGCCATGCGCGCGATCCACAAGGAGCACCCGGCGGATCCCGACATCGCGACCCTCACGGCGGAGTCGCTCATGGATCTTCGCCCGTGGGACTACTGGGCCATGGACGGGAAGGCGCAGCCGGGCACGATGGAGATCGTCTCGATTCTCGAGGGCGTGCTGAAGGCGCACCCGGATCACATCGGCGCGATCCACCTCTATATCCACGCGGTCGAGGAATCGCCCGAGCCGGGACGCGCCGAGAAGTACGCCGACAAGCTGGCCAAGCTCGCTCCGAACGCGGGACACCTGGTTCACATGCCGAGCCACATCCATCTGCGCGTGGGACGCTACGCGGACGCCGTCGACTACAACGCCAAGGCGATCGCGGCGGATCGCGCCTACATCGGCAAGTACAACCCGCCCGGCGTCTATCCGATCATGTATTACCCCCACAACATCCACATGCGGTGGTCGGCGCTCCTCTCGTCCGGGCGCCGGGCCGACGCGCTCCAGGCGGCGCGCGATCTCGCGACCGCGGTTCCGGACTCGATCGTGGTGGCGATGCCGATGGCGGAGTTCTTCCGCGTCGCGCCGTATCTGACCCAGGCGAGGTTCGGGCTCTGGGAGGAAGCGCTGAACGAGCCGGCGCCGAAGACGGGTATGCCCTTCCAGCGCGGCGCCTGGCACTACGCGCGCGGGATGGCCTACGCCGCGGGAGGCAAGTACGCGGAGGCCCAGGCAGAGCGGGACAGCGTCGCCGCGGTCGCCGGCTCGCTGACACCGGACGTCTACTTCGGATTGAATCCGGCCGCTCCGGTCTTCCGCTTCGCCGCGGCACACCTCGCGGGAGAGATCGCGCTCCGGCGTGGCAACAACGACGAGGCGATCCAGCTCTTGAGTACCGCTGCGGGTCTCCAAGATTCGCTCCATTACGACGAGCCGCCGGCCTGGCAGCAGACCGCGCGCCAGTCGCTCGGCGCGGCGCTCCTCGCGGCCGGACGCTCGGCTGACGCGGAAGCGGTGTATCGTGAAGATCTCGCGCGCTACCCCGAGACGGGCTGGTCGCTCTACGGACTCACGCAGGCGCTCCGCGCCGAGGGGAAGACGAAGGAAGCCGCGGAGGCTGAGAAGCGCTTCCGGCGCGCGTGGGCGAAGTCGGACACGAAGCTCGTGGCCTCGCGGTTCTAAGGGGCCCGCGTTCAGCGCGGGAATCGCCATGGATCGGCCCAGCCTCCTCACGTTCGATATCTTCGGCACGGTCCTCGACTGGCGTCGGGGCCTTGTCGACGCGGCCGCGGCGCACGGCGTCGACATAGACGACCGGCGCTTCCAGGCGGTGATCGATCATCAGGCGCGCGCCGAGGCCGGTCCCTACCGGTCGTACGCGGACATCGCGGCGGAGAGCCTGGTCGCCGTGCTCCGCATGCCGAAGAAGGCCGCGCGCGCGATCGCCGAGGACGCGGGCGAATGGCCTCTCTATCCCGACGCGGCCGACGGGCTGCGCGCGCTCATGCGCATCGCTCCCTGCGTCGCGATGACGAACAGCGATCAGAGCCACGGCAAGCAGGTGCAGGACCAGCTCGGATTCCGGCTCAACGGCTGGATCTGCGCGGAGGACGTGCGCTGCTACAAGCCGGCCCCCGAGTTCTGGACCGCGGTGTCCTCGAGGCGGGGCGTGCCCTTTGGGAGCGCTTGGTGGCACGTGTCGGCGTACGCCGATTACGACATGCAGACCGCGGCGCGGCTCGGACTCACGACGGTCTTCATCGAGCGGGACCACAACGTTTGGGGGCCGTCATCTCTGACGGCCCCCGATCTGCGTGCGCTCGCAGGGATGCTCGCGGGCTAGACCGGCGCACCGTCCGGCCCGCGCTCGATTACCAGCGCGCGCGCTTCCCCCTCGTGTCCACGTGCACGAACGGTCCGTGCGCCACCGTGGCCGGATAGGCGGAGAGTCCGCCGATCAGCTCGGGGTGGCTCGCTTCCACGCTCTCGGCCACCTGGAACAGAACCCGCGCGTCCGCGATCGTCACCTTCCCGTCGCCGTTCAGATCATCCATCTCGCCGTTCCCGTCCGCGTCGACGAACACGTCCGACGCGTCGCCGTACATGTGGCGGCTCAGACGAGCGCGGCCCCCCGGATGCACTTCGAGCGCGTTGTACTGCGGCGTGCGGAACCCGGACATCACGTGGAGCTTGTTCGGCAGTCCGCGCTTGGCGAGCTCCTGCGAGATCAGCTCGAGCTTGTCGACGAGCTTGGGCTTGATGACGAGAGCCTTCGGCCACACCGCCCCCTGATCGTGCGTCAGGAAGTCGCGCATCTGGAAGTGCTCGGACAGCGGCGTGCCCTCGTTGTCCGGCGTGACCTCGATCACGCCCGCGGGCAGGTTGTAGATCGGGTTCCCCGTCGGAGCCGGCCAGGACCCGACGTGATACGTACCGATCACCGCGCCGCGCTCCGGATCGTAGGGATGCATCGAGACCACGTAGAAGGAGTCGCCGTCCGGAGTCGAGAGACCGGTCTTGTGTACGCCGGGATCCAACGCCTGGGCGTCAGGGTCGAGCAGCGTGAACGCAGCGTCGGAGCGGAGCGCCGCCGGCGTCTCGACCATGGCGCGGAGACTTCCGGAAAGGCCTAGCCAGGCAGCCGGAATCGGCGGCCGCTCGGGCGACGGCGTCACGGTCGTTCCCGTCATGGGAGGCGTCGTGAGCGGAGACACTGGCGTGGCGGGGTCGGCGGGGGAGGCGAGGGAGATACCGTAGCTCACGCCCCAGGCCAGAGCGGCCACGAGAACGAAGAGGACCGCGACGTGCACCGCGATCCCGGCGATGGAATTTCGATGCTGATGGAGGAGTTGCTTCATGGGACACCGGCCTTCCGAGGAACCGCTTGTCGACGGGGCCCGCCCGGGGGGAGTGGGCGGGGGCGATCAGCCACCAAATACTTGGACGGCTTTTCGGGCCTCCAGATTCAGCGAATTGAGCCCTCGGGGGCCGTCCTATCTCCTTTGAGGAGAGCCTTTAACACGAAGCCTACGTTGGCCGGGCGCTCCGCGAGCCGCCGCATGAAGTAGGGCATCCATTGTGTCCCGAAGGACACGTAGACACGCATTTGTACCCCGTCCCGGACCAGCTGCTCCTGAAGGTCCCGCCGGATCCCGTAGAGCATCTGGACCTCCCACTGGTCCGGGCGGAAATGGCTCTCCCGAGCCAGCTCTCTGGCACGGGCGATCATCACATCGTCGTGGCTCGCGACCGCGGGATAGAAGCCGTTGGCGAACAGGGTGCCGAGCAGGTCCAAATAGGACCGGTCCACCTCGCTCTTCTCCTGGAACGCGACCTCCGCGGGCTCGTTGTAGGCCCCCTTCACGAGGCGGATCTTGGGGTGGTACGGCTCGAGCCGCATCAGGTCCGATTCCGTGCGCCGGAGATAGGACTGCACCGCGAGCCCAACATTCGGGTACGCGCTCCGCACGTGCTCGAACAGATCGACGGTCGCGCCGGCCACGGCCGAGTGCTCCATGTCGATCTCGACCACGGTGCCCATGACCTGCGCCTGCGCGGCGAGCTTGCATGCGAGCTCCCGGCAGAGATCGGGCGCGAGCTCGAGCCCGAGCTGGGTCGGCTTGACCGTGATGGTGCCCACGATCTTCCGGGCCGCCATCTCGCGGAGGAGCCGCTCGTACGAGGCGTACGTCGCCTCGACCTCCTCGCGGCTCTTCACGTACTCGCCGAGCTGGTTCATCACGACGAGAAGGCCGCGCGCGTTGAGATCCTGGGCCACCTGGAGCGCCTCCTCGACGGTCTCGCCCGCGATGAACCGGCGCGCGAACCCGAGGCGCATTCCCGTCGTGGCGATGGGGCGCGTCAGGGCAGGTTTGGTGGAGAGCCAGATCAGGAAATCCCGTGCGATCGCCATCGCGGCGTACTCTACCCGATCGGGACGATTGCCGCGACGGGCCTTACCGCGGCGAGAGAGGCAGCGGCCGACCCAAGCTCGCCGGCTTCGGCGCGGGCAGCGGATGCCGCGCGATACGGAGAAGTGCGCGCCGTCCCCAGAGGATCCAGGCCAGGATCCACAAGAGCCCCGCGACCCCATAGAGCGGGATCTTCGCCGGAGCGATCTCCGCAGCAAGGCGCACAGTGATGGCCCCAACGATGAGCGCGGGCGAATCCCACCGAAGCACGCGCGGCTCGTCCGCCCGCGGCCAAGGACCGTGCGTCACCACGACTCGCGTCGCGACGCCCAGGATGAGAAGCCCGAATCCACCGAGAAACAGGACGTGATCCCCGGCCAGGCTCCTGGGCGCCGCGGCTGCGAGCACGAGCCCCGTCGCGAGGCACCATCCCGCCGCACGGAGCACGCTCGAGACGCGATCGCTCCGCTCCAGGGGACGCGCGATCTTCCACACGAGGAAGAGAACCGGCACGCCCACGATCGCGCGGAGCCAGGCGGCC
>Ga0207703_10001255_pt1 | contig 23763 bp, 20 predicted proteins | sample KBSSwiS12_FD_184304 | JGI IMG/M metagenome (GOLD analysis project Ga0207703, IMG submission 184304) | Switchgrass rhizosphere microbial communities from Kellogg Biological Station, Michigan, USA - KBS Switchgrass S1-2 (SPAdes) (version 2) | ecosystem: Host-associated > Plants > Roots >...
CTCGACCTCTCCCGAATGACGCGCATCCTTGCCGTCAACCAGGATGATTTCGACTGCACCGTCGAAGCCGGTGTGCGCCGCGAGCAGCTCAACCAATATCTTCGCGATCAAGGCCTGTTCTTCCCAATCGACCCGGGGGCCAACGCGACGATCGGCGGTATGGCTTCGACCCGAGCGTCGGGCACTAATGCCGTTCGCTACGGCACGATGCGCGAGGCCGTGCTGGCGCTCAAAGTTGTGACGGCAGACGGACGGGTGGTCCACACGAGCCGCCGGGCACGCAAATCATCCGCCGGTTACGATCTGACGCGCTTGTTTGTCGGTTCGGAAGGAACGCTCGGGATCATCACGGAGATCACTCTTCGCTTGCACGCCATTCCCGAAGCGATCGCTTGCGCGATCTGCAGCTTCGAGACGATTGGAGGCGCGGTCGACACTGTCGTGCAATCGATGCAGCTCGGCGTTCCGCTCGCACGCGTCGAGATTTTGGACGACATGCAGATCCGCGCTGTCAATCGCTGGTCCAAGATGGATCTGCCCGAGCTCACCACTCTGTTCTTCGAATTCCACGGATCTGCGCGCTACGTTGCCGAGCAGGTGGAGACGGTCCGCGAACTTGCTAACGCGAACGGCGGCGGCGAATTCAAATGGGCCAATCTGCCAGAGGAAAGGTCGCGGCTGTGGAAGGCGCGACACGAGGCCTATTACGCTGCGGTCAACATGCGGCCGGGTGCGATCGGTTGGGCAACCGACGTCTGCGTGCCGATGAGCCGGCTCGCCCAATGCATCGAGGAAACCAAGAAAGAGCTAAAGGCATCAGCAGTGCCCGCGACCATCCTCGGCCATGTTGGCGACGGCAATTTCCATGTTGTCTTCTCTATCGACCCCAACTCCCCCGGGGAGTTGGCCGAAGTGAAATCTCTCAACGCTCGCCTGGTCCGGCGCGCGCTCGACATGGACGGCACGTGCACGGGCGAGCATGGGATCGGCCTCGGCAAGCAGGAGTGGTTGCTCGAGGAACTAGGCGATGCCGTGGAGTTGATGCGCTCAGTCAAGAAGACCCTCGATCCGAGGGGTATCATGAACCCGGGTAAGATATTCGCTTGACGATGGCCCAAGTTCTTTTTCACAACGCACGAATCTTTGATGGTTTCAACTCCGATTGTCCTGAAGGCATGTCGGTTCTGGTCGAAGACGGGGTGATCCGCGAGGTTTCCGACAAACCCATTTCCGGATCCAATGCGCAACGAATTGACGTTGCCGGCAAGACCTTGATGCCCGGCCTCATCGATTTGCACATACACGCGTATTTTGCGGACGTAAACGTCGCCGTTGTCGAGAACAACGGACCGGCGTTCCGTACTGCCCATGCCGTGCGGATGCTGGGCCACGCTCTGGATTGCGGATTCACTACCGTCCGAGATGTCGGTGGCGGCGACTGGAGCTTGTCGCAAGCCTTACGCGCTGGCCTGATCCGTGGCCCACGCTTCTTTTATGCTGGGAAAATCCTCTCAATGACGGGAGGACATGGCGACATGCGCCCGGTGCACGTCAGTACCCACGATCATGCCTTCTGTTCATGCGGCAACGTCAACACCTTCGCGGTCATAGCGGACGGTGTCGACGAATGTCTGAAGGCGGTACGCGAAGAACTGCGTCGGGGCGCACATTGCATCAAGATCATGGGCTCGGGCGGGGTTGCTTCGCCGCTCGATCCGATCTGGATGAACCAGTATCGCGAAGATGAGATACGCGCGATCGTTGGCGAATGCGCCGAGCGGCGATCCTATGTTTCATCGCACTGTCATCCAGCGGGCGGTGTGCGTCGATCTGTTGAATTCGGCGTCCGGGTTATCGAGCACGGAACGCTTATCGACGCCGACACCGCGGCGTTCGTCGCCGAACGCGAAGCATTTGTCGTCCCGACGATGGCGGTGGCGTTTGCGCTTACCGAACTCGGCGCCGAGCTCGGTTTTCCGAAGGAAAGCCAGGAGAAGCTGGCCATTGCGTTCGAAGGTGCCCTGCGCGGCCTCGATCACATGCGATCCGCTGGCGTGAAGATGGGGTTTGGTACTGACTTGCTCGGGTCGACGTATAACCAACGATGTCGCGAGTTCACCATCCGCAGTGAAGTCTTCTCGCCGATCGAGATTCTTCGCCAGGCAACATCGACCGCCGCTCAGATTTTGATGAAGGATGGCAAGCTGGGTTGCGTGGCCGCGGACGCCTTCGCCGACCTGATTGTCGTGAACGGGGACCCTCTGGCGGATATCAGCCTCCTGGCTGCTGACGGCCGAAATCTGGATGTGATCATGCGTGACGGCGAGCTCGTCAAGAACACGCTGTGATTATCGGAGGGCGCAGCCATGGTTTGTGGCATGCGTCGGCCCCTCCGGGTCCCACGGCGCCCCCCTTGTCCGGTCGAACGACTGCAGATGCGGTGATTGTAGGCGCAGGCTACACCGGTTGCTCGGCCGCTCTGCATATGGCGGTCGCAAACGCCAAGCCAATTGTCCTCGAAGCTTTCGAGATCGGGTTCGGGGGAGCTGGCCGTAATGTTGGGTTGGTCAATGCCGGTCTATGGGTCAGGCCAGAGGCTGTCCCGGCTGCAATTGGCGTGGAACGAGGCGAACGTCTTCTGAAGCAACTCGGGGAGGCGCCCGCACTGGTCTTTGACGTGATTTCTCGCCATGGCATCGATTGCGAAGCGATCCGAGCAGGCACCCTCCATTGCGCAGCAGACCGCGATGGCGCCAGTGATCTCGCCGAACGAGCGAGCCAGTGGCGCCGCCGAGGCGTTGCTGTTGAATTGATCGAGGGCGACGACGCGGAGCGATTGACCGGAAGTGAGGCATTTGCATCGGTCCTCCTCGATCCCCGCGCGGGCACGATCCAGCCACTCGCTTATGTCCGAGGTCTCGCGCGGGCGGCGATACGTCACGGTGCCCGGATCCATGCTCGATCACCGGTAGTTATGTGTGAGGATCTTGGCGAGGTCTGGCGGATCAGGACGCCGGGCGGCAGCGTCGAGGCGCCTCGAGTCATCGTCGCTACCGACGTCTATTCGACGGGCCCATGGAAGGCGCTCAGGGCAGAGCAGGTGCCGCTTCCCTATTTCAACCTGGCGACGGCGCCGTTGCCGCATCGACTCCTGACACGCATCCTACCGGAGCGCCAGGGAGCGTGGGACACCAAGTCAATCTTGTCGTCGTTCCGCCTCGATCAGCAAGGTCGGCTCATATTCGGTAGCGTGGGCGCGTTGCGTCGCGGCGGTGCCCGCGTTCACGCGCAATGGGCGCGGAGAGAGCTTGCGCGTTTGTTTCCGGCGCTAGGCACTGTCAATTTCGAACACGCCTGGTACGGGACGATCGGCATGACGGACAACGCGCTACCGCGCCTTCACGAGCTTGGTCGGAACGTCGTCTCCATTAGCGGCTATAACGGGCGTGGCATCGCACCAGGCACCAGCTTTGGGCGCGATCTCGCTCGCCTGACGCTCGATGAGACTGACATCGATTCCCTCGCCGTTCCTCGAACGTCCGTGCGCCCAGCGTCGCTGCGTGCATTGAAGGGCGCCATTTACGAAGCTGGCGCTCAACTCGCCCATGCCGCGGGCGCACGGTTTTGATTCTTGAATTCCTGCGGCGCAATTCCGATCACCCGCTTGAAGGTCCGCGAGAACTGGCTGGGGGATGCAAAGCCCGTTGCGACGCCGATCTGCAACACGGTCAGTTGCGATTGCTTCAACAGTTGCCTGGCGCGCAGCAATCTTAGTCCGAGGTAATGCTGGTGCATTCCACGCCCGAGCTGGCTGCGAAACTTCCGTTCCAGTTGCCGCACCGACACGCAGGCGATGTCAGCAAGCTGACAGCGACTCAACGGCGCTTCGAGGTGGGTCTCCATGGCTTTCAGGGCGCGCAGCAGGGCTTCGTCACCGACACCGAGTCGAAGTTTCAAATCCATTCGCTGGGGACCAGCACCCTCTCGCAGGTGAGTGTGCAGAAACCAGTCGCCGACCGCTGCTCCCAATGCATACCCTTGGTCGCGCGTGATGAGTGAGATCATCATGTCGAGTCCGGCTATCCCGCCCGAACAGGTAAACCGATCGCCATCGAGCTCAAACAGGGAGCGGGTGAGCTCGATGTCCGGAAAAGTCTCCTGGAAAGCAGCCGCATGCTCCCAGTGGATTGTGCAGCGTCGTCCGGTGAGAAGTCCCGCGCGGGCGAGGATATAGGGGGCTCCTGAAACTCCCCCGATGGTTACGCCTTCCCTGGCCAACCCGCGCAGCCACTTCAGGGTGCGTGCGTCCTTGAATCTGGCAGGGTTTCCAGCCGCACAGACGATCATCAGATCCAGGTCCGGGTGGCGCGAACCCAGTTTGCAATCCGGAACGATGGCCGCCCCGTTTGAGGCCACGGCGGGGTTGTCATCGGGGGTCACGTGGAACCACCGGTAAAGGGTGTTGCCGGCCAACACATTCGCCGCCCGAAGTGGCTCAACCGCTGCCGAATAAGACATCAGCGAGAACCCCGGTATCAATAGGAAGCCGACACATTCGATCGGCGCCGAGGGTTCTGGCGCGTGGTGGGCCATGACTGATCTTCCGAAGCTCTCGAGAGCGCGAAATGTATAGAGCATGGCGCGAAATGACAACGGGTCGTGGACGCGGATCTTTACCATCCTACCCCAACATCGATGCACGAATACAAAGAGACTCATGCGCTATTCGCTGTTGTCTTTGATACGCGAAGGTCTTCGCAGACATCGTGGCTGGCAGCCGGCCTGGCGTGATGCGGCACCCAAGGATGCCTACGACGTCATCATCATCGGCGGCGGTGGGCATGGTTTGGCTACGGCGTATTACCTCGCCAAACAACATGGAATCACCCGCGTGGCCGTGTTGGAAAAGAACCATATCGGATCCGGAAATGCCGGGCGAAACACGACCATCATTCGCTCGAACTATCTGCAGCCCGGAAACATTCCGTTCTATGAGCTCGCGATGCGGCAGTGGGAATCACTCGAACGCGAGCTCAACTACAACGTGATGGTGAGCCAACGCGGAATCATCAACACGTTCCATACGGATGCGCAACGTGACGCCTATGCCCGCCGGGGTAATGCGATGCGGCTTCACGGCATTGATGCCGAACTTCTCGATCGAGATCGACTTCGGCGACTGCTGCCGATGCTCGATTTCGACAATGCGCGATTCCCGGTTCAAGGGGGCTTATGGCAAGCCAGAGGCGGAACTGCCCGCCACGATGCCGTTGTTTGGGGTTACGCGCGTGCCGCCAGTGCATTGGGAGTGGACATCATTCAAAACTGCGAAGTCATCGGGCTTACGGAATCCGGTGGCCACATTGCAGGTGTTGAGACCACACGGGGTGCAATCCGTGCGCCGCGGATCGCAATGGCGGTGGCCGGCAATACTTGCAGAGTCGCCGCCCTGGCAGGCCTGCGACTGCCCATCGAGAGCCACGTGCTCCAGGCTTTTGTAACCGAAGGGCTCAAACCGTTCTTCCCGTGTGTCGCCACCTTCGGAGCCGGGCATTTCTATGTCAGCCAATCGGACAAAGGCGGTCTCGTTTTTGGTGGTGATATAGATGGTTACAACTCGTACGCCCAGCGTGGAAACCTGCCAACGGTGGAGGATGTCTGCGAATCCGGGATCGCGCTGATTCCCGCACTGGGGCGCATCCGTATGCTCAGGTCCTGGGGTGGAATCATGGATATGTCCATGGACGGATCTCCCATCATTGACCGAACGGCGCGCGCTGGACTGTATCTGAATGCGGGCTGGTGTTATGGCGGATTCAAAGCCACACCGGCCTCCGGCTCGTGTTTTGCCCATCTGTTGGCAACGGATCAATTGCACGAGGCGACCGCTGCGTATCGACTGGATCGATTCTCGACTGGCGCACTCATCGATGAAAAAGGGGTCGGCGCTCAGCCGAACCTGCACTAACCATGCGTATACCTTGCCCTTTCTGCGGCGTCCGAGACCTGAGTGAGTTTTCGTTTCTAGGTGCCGTGACTGCGCCGCGTCCCGATCCGCGCGCAGTGGACGCTGAGTCTCAATATTTTGACTGGGTCTATTTGCGTACCAATCCGGCAGGAGAACATGAGGAGTACTGGTATCACGGCTTCGGCTGCCGAAGTTGGCTGATAGTTTCCCGCGATACACGCACGCACGTGATCTCGACTGCGCGCTCAGCGAACCGACGGGTCGATCCATGAACGACCAACCTAACAGATTGGCGCAGGGCGGTCTGATCTACCGGGACCGCCCGCTGTCATTTGAGTTCGATGGCAGTCGCTATTTCGGCTACGCCGGCGATACGTTGGCCTCCGCTCTGTTGGCATCCGGTCGGGCACTCGTCGGCCGGTCGTTCAAGTATCACCGACCTCGGGGCATTGTCACTGCAGGATCGGAGGAGCCCAACGCGCTCGTGGAGTTGCGGCAGGGTGCGCGAACCGAACCCAATACGCGGGCGACGATCGTGGAGTTGTTCGAAGGCTTGCGGGCAACCAGTCAGAATCGCTTTCCGTCACTGCGCTGGGACCTCGGCGCGCTGGCGTCTGTTGTTTCACGCTTTCTTCCGGCTGGTTTCTACTACAAGACGTTCATGTGGCCGTCCGCGTTTTGGGAAAAGGTCTACGAGCCGTTCATTCGACGCGCCGCCGGCCTGGGAAGAGCGAGCTTCGATCCCGATCCGGACCAGTACGAGAAGACCCACGCCTTTTGCGATGTGCTGATTGTGGGAGGCGGCCCGGCCGGGATTGCGGCCGCTCTGAGCGCAGCGCGGGCGGGTGCGCGGGTCATCCTGTGTGATGAGGATTTCAGGCTGGGCGGCAGATTGTGTTCTGATCGTCGTCAGATTGACGATTTGACTGGCGTGGACTGGGTCGTCGGGTCTGAGAATGAATTGCGGTCTTTCGAAGACGTGCGAATCCTCCTGCGGACCACTGTGTTCGGGGTCTATGACGGAGCAACGTATGGAGCCGTCGAGCGAGTGTCGGATCATTTATCTGAACCCGCGCCCCATCAGCCACGACAGCGGTTGTGGAAGATTGTTGCCAAGCGCGTGATCCTGGCATCGGGCGCCATTGAACGACCCATCGTGTTCGGCGGTAACGATAAGCCAGGTGTGATGTTGGCTTCCGCAGTTCGCACCTATCTCAATCGTTATGCGGTGATGCCCGGTCGGCAGGCGGCTGTCTTTACGACGACCGATGATGGTTGGAAAACCGTCAGCGACCTGCACGCATGTGGCGTCCGAGTCGCGGCCGTTGTGGATGCTCGCAATGTGGTGAATCCCGAATATGCGAATGTGGCGGACCGGTTGGCCATCCCGATTTATGCCGGAGCGCGAGTTGTCGATGCCTGGGGGGCTCGCCGTGTCCAATCCGTCACCATCCAAGCTGCGGATGGCCGCTCCATTGAAGTAGGTGCAGATCTGGTCGCTGTGTCGGGCGGTTGGATTCCCAACATCGCACTCAGCACTCACTTGGGTACGAGACCAAAGTGGTCTGACCGCATCAATGCCTTTGTGCCTGGAGATCTGCAAGGCATCCATCGGGTCATTGGCGCTGCGGGCGCTGAATTCTCATTGCCGGGCGCACTTCAGCAGGGACAGGTGATCGGGACTGAAGTGGCGGCCGAGCTGGGGTTTGACGCAACAGAACGCCACGCACGAGCGTTTCAAACGGATCGCGAAAATACGCAGACGGCGAGCCTATCCTTCTCGACCACCTATCGCGGGAAGGCGTTCATTGACTTCCAGAACGACGTCACCCAGGAAGACATTGAGCTGGCGGCACGGGAAGGTTTCCGATCGCCGGAGCTCCTCAAGCGCTACACCACGCTCGGAATGGCTACCGACCAAGGCAAACTGTCCAACTCGAACGGGCACGCGGTTCTGGCGGCAATACTGCAGCGATCCAGCGCGGAAGTTGGATCAACCGTATTCCGGCCGCCCTACACCCCGGTCGCGCTCGGCGCCTTTGCCGGAGCTCAGCGAGCTGAACATTACCGACCTGCTCGCTATACGCCTGGGCACGCTTGGGCGAAGGAGCAGGGAGCCGTGTTCGCGGAAGCGGGCGCCTGGCTGCGAGCCCAGTGGTTTCCAAAGCCCGGTGAGACCACATGGCTCGATAGTGTGAAGCGCGAAGTGCGGATGACCCGACGGGCTGTGGGAATTTGCGACGTTTCCACCTTGGGAAAGATTGAGATTCAGGGAGCGGATGCGGCGACATTCCTGGATCGCATCTATATCAACACCTTTTCGACGTTGGCTCCTGGCCGGGTGCGTTATGGAGTGATGTTGAGGGAAGACGGCTTTGTGATGGACGACGGTACGACCGCGCATCTGGCCCACGGCCGGTATGTCATGTCGACCACGACTGCCAATGCTGCCAAAGTTTTCCAGCACCTGGAGTTTGCACGGCAGGTGTTGTGGCCGGAATTGGATGTTCAGTTGGTCTCAGTGACAGACCAATGGGCACAGTACTCGATCGCAGGTCCGCGCTCGCGCGAGCTCCTGCAAAAGATTCTGGGCAGAGCGATCAACCTGTCAAATGAAGCATTTGCGTATCAGGCATGCGCTGAGGTTGAGTGGGAAGGGATTACGCTGCGGATCTTTCGTGTGTCCTTTTCCGGTGAGCTGGCGTACGAAATTGCCGTTCCAGCGCGATTCGGCGATGCCGCCGTAAGGATATTGATGGCAGCGGGGGAGGGGTTCGACATCACACCGTATGGCGTTGAGTCACTCAGCGTAATGCGAATTGAGAAGGGTCACATTGCCGGGAACGAGCTCAACGGCACGACCACCGCCGCTGATCTGGGGTTGGGACGGATGATGTCCCGGACCAAGGACTTCATCGGTCGCGTGCTCGCGGATCGCTCCGCGCTCGTGAGTGCAGACAGACCTACTCTCGTGGGACTGAGGCCGATTGGACAGGGCGCGCGGCTCCATGCCGGCGCTCACCTGCTCCCGAGTGAGGTACGGCCATCGCTGTCGCAGGATCTCGGGTATGTGACATCAGTTGCCTATTCCGCAACGCTTGGGTCTTGGATCGGTCTCGGACTGCTGTCTGGTGGAATGATGCACCTCGGGAAGCGAATCCACCTTTTCGATCCACTGCGTGATAACTCGATTCCGGTTGAAGTGGTCGTTCCGGTCCATTTCGACCCGGCGGGAACCCGGCTGAAGAGCTAACGAAACAGTTATGTCTGCCTCGAATGTGACAGGGTTGATAACCACTGCCCCTTTCGTCCTCGATTCGCGGCGCCAACCGGGCGCGGTCGGGTTCGTTGCCCATTACCTGGATAAGGTTGGGATTACGTCCGTCCAGTTACGTCGCGAATGCAGCTTTTCGAGCCTCTCCCAGCGGATGCGGCTCGTATGCGGCGTCGAGCCACCGCTGCAGCCCCAGTGTGCGATTGGGAGTGCGATTCGTCTGGTTGCCGTGGGTCCTGAGTCGTGGCTCGCTGTCGGCGCCCCCAACCTCTTCACCGTCCTGCGCGAAGGTATTGCGGAGTCAGCTTCATTGACTGACCAAAGCAGCGGCTACATCATTTTGCGATTGACCGGCCCCAGAGTTCGCGAGACTTTCGCCAAACTGATACCGATAGACTTTCACCCGCGCGCCTTTGCCATCGGCGACGCCACGGCGACGGTCGCCGCGCACATTGGCGTAACAGTCTGGCGGTGCGCTGATGATGCCGGCGGATACCCCACATTTGAGTTGGTCTGCTTGCGGAGCTTCAGTGCCGATCTCGTGGAAGCGCTGCGCCGGTCGGCGACGGAGTTCGGCTTCCTCTTCGTTTCGGGCTCGGAGGAGTGAGCCCGACGACGACTCTGAGGCCTATTCAGCGATCCGAATTTCGAGAAGCACCTCGATAGCTTAGGCCAGGGCATCTTGATAGCCGTATCGACGTTGCTAACCTGCGATCAAAGCGTGCGGAAGGTGCGCCTGCTGTGTAACTACCTGCCGAACGAGCACTGGGTACGCGAACATGTTCGGCTCGACGGGGATCACTCGAAGGTGCCGTTAAAGTTGAGCCCGAATGAGCGGATGTCCGAATCGGGCCGTCTTTCGTCCTTTGATGCGCTTACGAGGACGATCAACCGCAGCCATGATGTGTTCCAAAAAAAGCGATGCGGCGGAACTGACCGAATTTTTGGCGTACGAAAACGCCCCAGTCCTACGGGAGTTGAGCCATGTACAAAGGGCTTCTGGTACTAGGGGTATTGTGTGTCGGTGCGTCGAATGGGGCAGTTGCTGGCTCTTCCGCTGCGACACCTGCTCGCCCCAATTGTGCGGCAGCGGCTCAATACCATCAGCTGGACTTTTGGATCGGCGATTGGGATACCTTCGATACGGATGCACCGAACGGAGCATCCGGCGCGCGTGCCCATGTCGACCCCATCGCCGAGGGCTGCGCCATTCACGAGCTCTACGAGCAGACCGACGGGCTCGTCGGCGACAGCATCCTCAGCTATGACCCTGTGCGCAAACAGTGGCAACAGACATGGGTTACCAATCGTGGTTCTATCATGGTCATAGTCGGTCAGTTCAAGAACGGTGCACTGGTGTTGGAAGGTGAGGTGCATCTCAAGGATGGTAGCTCCGTCTTGCAACGCATCACGTGGGAGACTCAGGACAAGGCCGTGCGTGAGTATGCCGTACTATCCAAAGACAACGGGAAGACTTGGACGCCCTCGTTCGACGTGCTGTTTCGAAAGCATCACCAATAACGCTCAGCCCGGTGCAGCAAACCCAACTGATTCAACGCCCCCTCCACGGCTTCTCGAGCCTCTAGCATGGAGCAACCGAACACATCTCCAAACGATGCGGTCCTATCTAGTTGCTCCACGATGAATTCGTCGGAGGCCAACCACCTGCTCGGCGCACTCCGTGTAGTAGACGGTACTGATTTTCCCCGCGCCGCGACTGTGTTGGCGACGCCGCCTAATACGCTCTTCAAGGGCATTGACCTGTCGAATCAATGACGCCTTCTCGCTGCCCGACGCCTCGCCCACCTGGAGCATCAGATTCTTCAAGTATTCTTGGGCAAGTGAAATGTCCCCTTCTAGGGGGCAGTGCATTTCCGCCGGGACAATTGAATCCGCTGACAACATGCTCAGGTACCATTCTAGGTGCGATCCATTCAACGTCGCTAGGCAGCGATCTCCGAGACACTCAGGTTTGATTAAACATTGGGTCGGTGTTTCCGGAAGCCGATCCTGATTGTCAGCCTCCGAAGTTGGGCGCGACGGCGCAAGCAAGAGCGGCCTTCGACGTGAAGAGAAATTTCCTGTGGAAATTTCGGAAGACGGGTAGAGCGCCGGCGGCGCTCGAGAATTGTTTAGAGATGGTGCCCGAGGTCGGAGTCGAACCGACACGCTTTTAAGGGCGGCGGATTTTGAGTCCGCATGGGGGTGCCCTAAGTGTTTGGTTGGGCAGGTATTTTAGACCACGCCGAGGCTTATGTGTAAAGGAAATGTGTAAGAGAAAGTTGGTTTGGTGGCCTTTGGCAGATGCGAAATTTGCACCAAAGTACGTCTCACAATCGAAGATCGGGGGCGCGGCCGCATGCTTGGTTGGGGCCAAGAAAGGGGTAAGTTGCGTAGATGTGCCGTCGCGAAGGAGGCCAGCCAGTAAACTCAGACCATATGAGCATATCGGCCGTCAGCACTTTTTCGGACATCATGGGTGGAACTCCAGTGTTTTCCGGCACGCGCGTGCCCGTGCAAACACTACTCGACTGCATCAAGGCTGGTGACTCCATCGATGATTTCCTCCTCGGCTATCCCACGGTGACGCGCGAACAGGTCGTAGCGGTCCTCAAGCACGCCGCGCTGCTCCAGGGCGCGCGAGGCTGCCCGGGAGGTGAATGCTGACACTTTGATCTCTGCGGATTCTTGGCCACGTCATCGATCGGGGGCCTCCGGTAACATTTGCCAATGAGCTCGAAGCTCTCCTACGTGAATCACCATCTTCGCGACCCCGTTGCGCGGAAAAAATGGTCATTCGCTCTGTAGGTCTAGCAACGCGCACTCAGGCGTCGGAGTGATAACGCTGCGGGAGAGCTGCTCGTGATGCGTATTGCGGATATCCACTGGCCGGAGTCGGCGCGTTTTTCTATGACGAGATTTGTCCTTTTAAAAAGGTCAACTATGGTGCGATTTGTCTTTATTAGAGGGACAAATGCGCGACCTCATTCGTCCGAAAATCGGCCGATGTCCGAATTTGCGCGGTAGAGAGACGCATCGAAGTATTTGCGCATGCAAGCGGACATGTCCCCAGGCGCCACTCGCGGGACTGGGCGCGTGCCGGCTGAGTGGCTGCACATAGTTTCTCTACAATGTCGTCGGGTCTCTTGCTTCCACACGAAGACGCCACTCGCCTTCCTTACCAAGAATCTTGAACTCTCCGACGAGCCGCAGGTCATGGCCAAACAGACTTTGCTTGCGGGCAATCATCTGCTCGACCATGGCCTGGAGCGGCGGATGATCTGCCGACTGAATACGAACCTTCGTCAGCCATTCATTACTGCTCCGGACCGTGTCCAGAACCACCGCATTCCATATCGTCGAAGCGAGTTGCAGCACCTGCTCGACTTCCTGCGCTGTCGGTGGGTCTCCCTCCTTTTCCAGCAGCGGCTCGGCGAAGTCGAGAAAAGCTTCGGAGATCTTCGTGTCAGGAAGATGCCGGTTGGTGTTTTTCCCGGTGGAACCGGTATCTCGAATAGAAAGCGGCCGATAGTGCGGAGAGTGGGGCCGGCTCTCTGCCACGTCGGGGAGTCCATGGAGGAAAATTGCTCCGGATTCGTAACGGGAGTAGGCCTCGAAGACGAACTCCATCCAATACCGTGGATTGGGACCCCACTTGAAATGTTGTGCGAGTGCTTCTATGCGCATAGCTGCCGATGTCTTGGACGCCACGCGGTCGAGATAGGCTGCCCAGCCGGTCACATCGGGCGCGGTGAGCACGTAGGGTGACGTGAAAACCACGTGATCAGTGCCACCAAGTACAGGTGGCGGCAAGACGCGGGCGTACCAGAGCTCCCCAGTCCATCCGGAATAGCCGGATGTGCAAACGGCTGTGGAGTCGCGACCAGTTGCGAGATCCTTGAGGCGCACCCGCGTTCCGTCCGGTTCCTCTACCCGATAAATTCCCATCCTCGAATCCTGGAGGGTCTGCATGAGAGCCAACATGTTGGCATGGGTGCCGTATTCCGCCGCGACGGCAATGATAACGTCGCCAAGCGTCTCGCGGCGGGCGCCTATTCCCAAATCGAACGTCGACCAGCACGTGAAGTAGGACGTCGACACGGGACTCATTGGCGGCCAGGATGGCGCGTACTCATCCTCCGCCGGGCCGATCTGCTTCGCGAAGGACTTCATTTCGGGCATCTGGAGGAGTTGCTCGGCCATGATTGACATCTGGTTCTGGGCGCAAACGTAGGCCGCATGCGCTGGATGCGTCTCAGCGAGCTGTTCCCTGGGAGTGACCGAGTTCTGCAACTCCTGGGCCTCCTCCTGGCCTGCGCGGAAGGCCGCGAAATCAACCACCTTCATCCGGATGTGCCGTCGCACCGCTTCGATGACTCGGCGGGTGATTGGACCGTGCCGCAATTGACTATTCATGCCAAGCCCAGTTCGCGACCGAGAATCTGACGAACGAACCCGTCGCGGCGCTCCTCTTGTACCAGTTCGCGGATGCTCGCTTTTACTTTGTCGCCATGACCGAGCTTCTCAGCTGCATTGAGTGTCGCGTGGTATGCAGCCCAGACGTCGAGGCTGGTGATCTCGTAGCCGAAGTCGAGCACGAGCCAGCGCAGTGCTGCGAAGCCTGCTCCTTCTGCGAATTCCGGTTCCCGATCCAAATGAGCTCGAGCAGCTCTCGTCAGGGTTTTCGGATCGCAAGGCGAGTTTCGCACCAGTTTCAATGCAAGTTCGAACATCCTCAGCTCTTTGGCCGCGGTAAACCACTTCCCCTCGTCACCAGGTGACAGTTTGATCAGGTCGCTGAGGAGCTGTTCTCGGGGGATGCTCGGGTATGCCTTCGCGACAGCACGAAACGTCCCGATATAGGTGCTCTGAGTGTGAGATATGAGGCCGAATCGCTGATAGGCCTCCTCGACTCGGCCTGCCTCCAAAAGAATGCGCTCACACAAACGATTGACGGCGCCATCGGGGGTCCAGTGGCCGCGAAGCGAGTCGGCTAGCGCGATGGCGTCGTCGTTGCGGCCTTGTGCCGCCAGCGCCTTCACGGCGTAGCATTTGTAATACCAGAAGTCTGTATGTGCCAGTAGCGATTCGATGTCCTCAAAGCGACCGGCGCGCAGCAGGGCACTCAGGCAGGCTGATGTGCCGTGATAGTGTCCACGCAAAGTCTTATCCGGGCTCAGCGCCATACGAGTGATATCGATCATTCGATCGGCCCATGCGCTCGCAATCTCTCGAGTCACACACAACTCTCCCCAAAAGTCCGCCAGAGTTTCTATATAAGGTATCTGGTCGGCGGCATGCGCCTCGTAGAGCCGTTCCAACCATTCCTCGCGATCCGAAATCGAAACACTCGCCGAGCTGATAACCGGAACCAGGCTCTCGATGGCACGGTTGACCGCGCTACCCAGGGCGCCAGACGAACTGTCAACATGTTCGAGTGCAGGCGAGAGTCGCTCGATGAGGCGGACTGCGCCTTCCGCGGCGGTTACCGGGTCGATTCGCGCAACTCTCTGAATTTCGGCGACTGCTTCCCTGATCCGAGTCGACGCGGCGGATGACGACCTCCACGAAAAGGCATTGGGGCGGATTCGGCTCGTGAACACCCATTTGTGCGCTTTGGCGATTGTTTTCCTGGGCGTCACGGTCTTTGAGCTCATTCCTTTCATCATGGGTCAGCCTGAGAAGGCAGTTCCAAGATCGAGTTTCGCGGCGAAGAATTCATCCTCTAGCAGTCCTCTGGATAGTTCTCCTGAATAGATCAGCACGGGACGATAGCTCATGCTGCGTGGAATCTGCAGGCGGTTGATCTTTTCGGCCACCTCATGGGCAACACTGGAGGTAAACGGATTTCGTGAAAACTTGATTTCGCAGACATATAGAGTGTTGTATTTTGTCTGGATGAGGTAGTCGATCTGACATCCGCGCTGTCGCTGGGTTTTGCGTTGAAAGAAAGGGTTGTCGTAGATGACATCATTTGAATCAATCGAAAGAAGCTGAAATAGAGTGAGTCGATTTTTGAGAACGAGGTTCTCGAATTGCAACCCTGAAACTGAATCAAGATTTGGCAGTCTGGAGAGAGTGCCGCGCTCGATGCGTCGGCGATTAGGCTGAATGTATTTTAGATAGAAACGCACATAGTTGTCGCTGAGGCGAAGCCTGCTGAGTTTGCTCTCATGCCCGTTTTTTAAGCTCCATGTGAAATCTCTGGCAAGTAATCCCGTCTGAATGAGATCTTCTGCGTAGTCGCTGATTTTCCCGGTTTTGCTGATGCCCAGAGCTTTGTAGATGCTGTCCAGATCAAGAGGCCCGTCGACGAGCGCGCCGACGATGCGGCGGTATGTTTCGTTTCTCGTACTGAAGAGATCGGCGAAAATGTGGTCAAACTCGTTGAAGAGCAGCCCTTCGCGAGTGAAGCATAGCCGTTGTATGTTTGCCTCGCTGGATAGGGAAGGGTTTATCTCTTCGAGGTATCGCGGTATTCCACCAGTGACGCAGAGGAGGCGGAATTTTTCCTGAGGGCTGATGCGATTCCGCTGCTCGCGCCAGAATAGATCGCAGGTTGAGAGCGGGAGTTCTCCCAAGGTCAAGTCTAGCGAGACTCGACCCAGGAATCCTGTGTGATGCAGGATGTTTCGCTCTATCCAACTGCTCAGGGAGCCTGACAGGATCAAGATGAGGCTTGGATTTCGTGCGAAATGCAGGTCCCAGGCATTCTTCAGCTTGCCTAAGAAGCTGGGATCTTGCATTCCCATCCAATTGATCTCATCGAGGATAATCAATTGCCGACCTTGGCGAGCACGGTCCGCTAGCGCCCAAAGAAGGGTATTCCAATCGTCAGATCGGGGTGGTGGGATGTTGAGCTGCCGCGCGAACTGTTGAGCGAAGTCCTCGCGTTCTTGCTCAGCAGTCAGTTTGGCTGTTGGCGGTAATCCTTGAAAATGCAGCGACTTGTAGCGAGGCAGTTGCCTTGCAAATTCGTCAGTTAATCTGCTTTTACCGATCCGTCTCCTGCCTTTGATAACTACCAGACTCGCCGAGCGCTTCTGTGCGAGTTCCTTCAGTCGGGCCAGCTCGGCCTGCCTGCCGAAGAAGGGGGTTGCGGATGTCATTTTGGTGCACTTTTTAAGCGTGTGTCTCGAGTGCACTATAATAGCAGATGTCGATTTGGTGCACCCGATAAAAACCGGTGCTCTGAACGCTCCCGAGCGCCCTCTCGAACGACGCTTGGCCACGTTATCGATCGGGGACCTCTGGTAACTTTTGGCAATGAGCTTGAAGCTCTCCTACGTCAATCCTCACCTTAGCGACCCCGGTGCACGGAAAAGAGTGATCATTCGCTCTGTAGTCACGTCCTCTGCTATCGACGGATCCGTGTCGTGTTCAAGAGGCGTCATAAAAGCGCCGACGAGATACGCGTCCGTGGGATACGTTCCAAGGTACCGATAGATGCGGCCCCGCGGCGCCGCGCGAGAAAGCAAGCCAGGCAATGAGATTGCCGAGTGGCGAAGCTTGATTTGTCCAATTCGGAATGAAGTCCCATCTGATCCGCATCAACGAGCGGAGCGCCGCTGGCGATCCCCTTGAAGAATTTCCGAAGGGAAATTCTCTTCGGCCCCTCTAGGGCCTCTAGGGCGTCTTCGTGTTTCTCTGTTGGTTGCAAGCGCCTGACACTAACTGCAACAGACGCGAGGCGCTTTTCGAGCCGCTGGCGCGGATCGCCATGGCGAGCGCTCGATCATTGAACAGCGCTATCTTGTTTGGCGGCGTCCCCGATCTCGATTCGCTTCCGGCATCCGGAAGATGCGCTGCTGGCCGCTACTTTAGTGCGATCGGCGATAGCGGATTTTCTTGCGTAAAGAATGTGTAACTGGCGTGGCCGGAAAAATCAGATCCGCACGCATCGAAAGTCCGCTGCGTCTATCTGCCTACGCGTACATGCCCGCGAGCATCGATAAGCTGCTGATTTCAGTGGTGCCCGAGGTCGGAGTCGAACCGACATGCTTTTAAGGGCGGCGGATTTTGAGTCCGCATAGGGATCCCCTAAGTGTTTGGTTCAGCGGGAATTTTAGACCACTCTGAAGCGTATGTGTAAAAAATGTGTAAGTTTTTGTTGGATAAGTCACTGCGGGCCGCTCAACTTCGGTGATAGAGGTATGAGATCGGCCCTGGATTATTTTCATCGACCTTGTAGTGAATTGATCGGTTTGCGGCGTTCTGGAATGCATTCGAGCCATATCATGGTTTCGTGTCGAACCGGTCAACGATGAATTTGAGCGAAGTGCAAGGCGGGCATTAGCAGGTTCCGATGTGCCCTACTGGTCCGCTGTCGGGCCAAGAGCGGTCGTAGATGGGTTCCGACATTTTTCCGAAAGCGGCCGTACGAATACCTGTTTGGATATGGGTTCAACTGCTCGCTGAAAATGACGCAGTAAGTACGGCAGCGAACATACATCCACGTCCAAGCATCTCATAGTCAGCATTCTCTCGGCTGGGCAGCCTGGGCCGCTTTGCGGACAGATAATACCTCGATCGGACGTTCGCGTTGCGCGCCCGAGATTCGCGCGGCGAGGCGCCTGTATGTCACAAATGACCGAAATAGGGGAAGATCCATGAGCAGACTCAAACAGTTGGTCATCCTCGCGGCGAGCCTCTTGGCGCTGGCGGCCTGCGCCAAGACACCCGCTCCGGATACGGCAGCAGACGCCGGTGCAATCCGGGCCGTCAACGTTGCTTGGAACAAGGCCTATAACGTCGGTGATGTCGCGGGTGTTACTGCGCTCTACGCCGAAGATGCCGTGCTCATGGCACCCGGTGCGCCCCCTGCGCGAGGCAAGGCATCGATCAGCGAATACTACTCAAAGGACGCCGCCGCGTTTGCGGCCGCGGGACTCACGGTCACGGATGCGCCGTCCAGCGACGTCGCACAGTCGGCGGACCTCGCATGGGAGTCAGGCACCTACACCAGCACCGACAAGTCGGGCGCCACCATCGAAACCGGGAAATTCCTAACCGTGTTGCAGCGCAAAGACGGGAAGTGGATGATCATTCGCGATACGTGGAATTCGGATGTCGCGCGAGCCACGGAGACAGGATCAGCCTCGTTGGCACCGGCGCCGGCAGCAACCAAGTAGTCCGTTAGAAGAAATGCGCCACCGCATTGATGGAAGATCGAGCCCCTGCGCCTCCGCCTGGCTGTGCAACGCCATCACGCGCTCCGGCTGTCGGAGGTCTCTGACCGGCCGTAAGCTACTTGCCGCTCGCCACCGGCGTCGTCGAAGTCGCGACAATCTGCCATGTGCCGCCCTTTCGGGACCATACGTGGAGGCTGTAATGGGCGTCAGCGCCTTCCGTGCCATGCGTCATGATGGCCGTGTCCGGATTAATGAACGTAACCTTGTAGTCGGTCGGCTCGTACCGCGTACCCACCGGTTCCGGCTTCATGTCAGCCAGCTCACCCGCCTTCCCTCTAACGCCGCCCGCGGTGACCGAGATGACCTTGTCCGCGAGTAATTTCCCCGCCACGGTCGTCTCACCTTTGACGCCGGATTCGCCCCACTGTTTGTCCAGCGCAATGAGCGCGTCCGTGTCGTCGGCGGCGTAGGCGGTCGCCATGAACATGCTCAGAAGCATCGCAACAGAAAACAGAATGGCCTTCATTTGATACTCCATCGATTGATCCGACACTGTCACATCGGTCCTGCGACGAGGTCTGTACGGCAGCACACATGTGTCAATTGGCCCCAAAGCGGGCCATTTCTGCGCTGCCGGCGCACGGGGCGAAGTGGCACCCAAACAGAAGGGCGCATAATTTTCCGGAGCAGACGTTTTCGACTGGCCGCTCAGGGTCCAAGACCTGCCGCTGGCTCGCGCGAGCTCCTATCCTCGTGAGCGGACGTTCGAATCACCGCCACCCCTGTCGTGTGCCTTGGTCATTTTGCCTGGAGCGGCCATGCGGTAGGCACGATCCAACAGATCCACAAGTTCTGCGCGGCGTACTTTATCGAGGCGAACAAGAATCATTGGATAATTCACATAGTGATCAGTAAGGAAATACGCCTGCGGATTTACCTGCAGTAAGATATTCCGATCGACAAAATCACAGCGAAGAGCGAGAGCACCTTCAGCCTCTGTGCGCAATCGTGCCATGAGCCGGCCCTTCACCTTCAATGCTGGCGTTCCATAAGACGTGGTCGCTTCCACTCCCGGGAATGCCAACGCGATGTTGCAGACGACGTCATAGGGACGTCTCAGGGCACCCACGGGAGCAATACCGGTATGAGATCGCCTGGAGAACCGAGACCGTGCCATAGTGTCTCTCGATTGGCTCGATACCGTTCGGTTCGTGTTACCAAACACCTGGCACGAGCCGTTTGCTTCGTCCCATATACAGTGCATAGTCCTCGCCGAACCGCTTCAGCATCATGCGCTCCTCTGTACCTACTCTCAGGGCAAACATCAGGATGAACGCGAGCAAATAGCAGGGTCCGGCCACCCAGTTCGGAAGGAGCAAAGCTTGAGCGATCGCCTGCAGGAATATCGAGGTGTACATGGGATGGCGGACACGCGCATACACTCCGTGGTCAATAAGCCTGTGCCGCGTGCGTATTTCCAAACTGATAGACCAGTTGTCGCCAAGATCGACGTGCGAGCGGCGGAACAGCCAAAGCCCTGACAGCAGGGACGCGGTGCCCAGGAAGAAGGGGATTCGATAGAGCGGGTAGTCCGCAAACGACAGCAGTGGAGTCACAATCGAAATCAGTGGAAGAATTGTCGTGGCTATCCACATGAGCGCGAGGAGCACAATCTCCCGGCGCCCTTTTTGGCTCTCTACGACTTCGAGTTCGGCGCAACGTTTTCCGTAGGGAACCCGGATCGCGATCATTGCGATCAGACCTACCAAGAACGCCACCCTGCCAAACCAGGGATTCATGACGTTTCGGCTAACCGCATACACTGCGGCGTGCTACATGCGTGCATTACAGCCATGAGATGTCTTCAGCGCAGCCCGATCCTCCGTGCAATTGTCTTGCCTCGATCACCGTCATGTCGGTACGGCGGCGCACATAGCAGCTGATGCGTCCACGCCAGCGAGAGGAGATCCCGACACTTCATCGGGCAAACTCAACTTGTGAGTCCTGGATCCTTCGCTCATGAGGGGTTCAGGATGACGCTGAACGTCCGATTCCCTGGTCTTCAGCGCCGAGGTACTGCGGACATGAACCTCGGCAAAGGGTCCAGGAGCGGCCTTTCATGGCTCAGCCGCTGTTGCCGCGACTGTCATCGTTCGGGCAATTCTTGGAAATTTCCTCGACCGCTTGGGTGATTGAGATCTGGCGCGCGAGTTCGCCGGTGATGAAGTCAGTTTATTGCGGGAAGCGTGGGAGTCGGACCGCGCGGGCCAGGCGGCCAGTCGAGTGTGTCGCCGTTCCATCCTGCAGTAGCATGGATGCGCTTGCCATAATCACCCAGAATTCAAAACGAGGCTTGGCGCAGCGCTCGGGCGTGCACGAGTCAAGCTCAGTCGGTTATCAGGAGGGCACTATGCGAACTGAGAATAGCGCTGGTCGCATCATCGGTGTCTTGATCATCATCCAGATGGCTTTGGGCGTGATGGTGAACTTTGTGCTCGAGGCGCCGCTGTTCGGGCAGCCCGGGTTTCTGGTGAATGCTGTTCATTACTCGCGTCAACTGGGTGTTGCCGTGCTCCTGGGGTTGCTAACTGAAGCCCTGTGGCTCGGAATTGCTGTCACGGCGTTCCCGATGTTCTACAGGTACAGCCGAACGCTGACTCTCTGGTTTACCGCGCTGGCCGTGGTAGTTCTTGCGAGCGCAGTGGTCGAGAATGCCGCGGTCATGTCCATGGTCTCCCTCAGCGAAGCATATTCGAAGGCCAACGCTGCGGATCGTGGTCAGATCGAGGCGATCCGCAGCGTCGTGGCCGCAGCGAGGAACTGGCCGCATTTCCTCTCCCGCATGCTCGACGGTTGTATCATCTTCGTGTTTTACGCCGTGCTGTATAGGAGTGCGCTGATTCCGCGTGCGCTCGCCGGGTTCGGACTTATCGCCGCCGTCCTTCAGGTATCTGGCGTGTCGATGCCACTATTTGGCGGCGATGTCGTATTCCCCCTGCTCGCGCCGCTTGGGGTGATTCAGCTCGCGGTGTCGGTGTGGCTCATGGTGAGAGGCTTCAGGCCGTTTTTTGCCGTAGCGGGTTGACAGCTTCCGGCCGAGGCTGTGTCAAAACTCAAAATGCACGCCGCGTGGGTTCGACAGCGTGCCATTCGAAAAGCAAACTCGTATGAAATCGAACGTACTGGCTGAAAATGCGCCGCAGAAAATGGGCCTCAACAGTTTTTACACGGCCTCGGCCATAAGCAGTCCTTCCTAGCGGCACCGACACATCTGCATACCGGTAATAGGTGAATTGGTCGATAGCCCACACTCCGCAGCCATTGGCGGTAATTCCGGGCGTATCTGATCCGGATTTTCGTAGCCGTCGGCACTCGATTAATTCGGGCTTCGCGTCGTGCGACTGTAGTCCGCGGAAATCGCGCCGCACACCGGCGGACGCGAGGAAGAATTCGCGATGCAGCTCGCCGAGGAATGGGTTGGCTCGAGCGAATCGACATTTTAGCGGGCAAATTCAATTGTCCGGCGGAGGCGGGGGGTCATACAAGGACAGCACCACCAAGCCGCCGCGGTGCCCATTCCCGTCGCGAGACAACCACACCGGTAACCTGACATAGCGACTATTGAGGAGCAGGTTGTGCGCTGGCTCCTCAATACGCAGAGAAAACAGGAAGGAGCGCGCTGGTCAGCAGCGCTCAGCCAACTTTTACCCGAATGGCATTTCCTGATCGAGCTGCCCCCGCTCTCGTATTGCCGGAAGCAAGACCTTGTCTGCATACACACAACCTGTCGTGAGCGGGTCGCTCTGTCCTTTTCCCGACTCAACAGCGGGCGAATACCCTCGCTCCTTGCGAAGTTGCGCAAGCATGGGCGCGTATCCTGGTCGCCACGAGGAAACCTCGCCAAAGCGCGCACGCAGAGTCTTAAGAATCTGCATGCCTGCGAAATCCAGATCACCCCAAAACCAGCACAGTGGCGACGCCTGTTCCTGTTCAAACCACCAGCGCTCGAATCGAGCGACTGAGTCCGTTTCGCCGCTGCGAGTGCCCGGCCCTGCAAAGTGCAGTATAGCCCCTGCAAACGAGCGCACCCGCTCCGCAGAGCTTCGAAATCCGGACGCGTACACCAGGGCAAGTGAGGCAACTTCGGATGGCGTGCCGCCGCACGCTGCGGTGTAGGTGTCTTGGTTTTCAATAAACAACACACCTTCCCAGCACAGTGGCAGGTGGACGGCCACCACGATCGCGCGATCCCGCACTACGAGCTGCGGAAAAAGCGCGGCGATCAGTTCCGCTCGCTGGTCGAGTATCTTTGAATCGCCCCAGAAGCACTGTGCGCTGAGTTGTCGCAACGTGATTGGCCCTCGCACCTGGCCGATGCGTGCGAACGCCGATATGACCTCCTCCGGACTGCGATCTTCGATTGTGATTCGACGTGACCACAGCGCCATGAAGTCTCCCGGGAACAGATGTGCGTTCGCGTTCGCCACTGCACGCCAGCGCTCGAGGTCGCCTGGTGTGCGCTCGCGCTGCAGCCAATTCCGGAGCGCGTTCTCTCCTACCTCAGCGAAGGCGAGTTTGGCGCCTTTCCAAGGCGGATCAAAAGGTCCCGTTCGGCCTCGACGAATTCTTAAGACGCCGCGACGCTCCAAGTCCCCTACGAGACTCCACAGTTGGTCGGCACCATCGTCCGCTCGTTGCAGTGACGAAAGAAATCGCTCCGCCGGAAGGAGGACATCCCGTTCGCGCTCCTCAGCCGGCAGGCGATCAAAGCGATTGACAGCTTCCTCCAGCAGCGCCTGGATCTCGCGCTCCTCACTCAGCCAGACGGGCGCCTCATCGGGACCAGTCATTGCTCACGCGATCTCTTTCATGAAATCAAGCTCCGCCTGATGGTGCACCGTGCGCCGATGCTGTGCCCACAATTCCTGAATACGCGGGCGATTGCATTCCTTGCGATCCACGAGCACGCGGGTGTTCAGTTGCCCCCGTGGGCTGCTCGGGACCTTTGCGAACACGAACTCGTTGCTGATCAGATCCATGAAAGGTCCGCACTTGCTGGTCGGCATGATGAAAATCAACTGGAGACCCAGCGTGCGCGTCAGATAATCGATGACTTCACGAGAGCGTGGCTCATCCATCTTCGAGAATGCTTCATCTACGAGCACCATGCGCAGATGATTCGTGCCATCCGCGTATCGCAACGCGGAAGTAATACTTGCGGCACGAATGATGTACGCGGGCGTCTCCAGCTGTCCGCCGCTGCCGGTGCCGTACTCCGAGAGCGCGATCGGGGGCTTGCCCTCCACATCCTTGTAAATCTCATATCGATGGTAATTGCGATAGTCGGCGATGCGCTCGAGCTCGCGCAATGCATTGTGAGATTTACAAGG